>JABAOH010150497.1_pt1 | contig 14712 bp, 17 predicted proteins | sample 7062181 | NCBI WGS metagenome assembly JABAOH01 (sample SAMN14538630, study PRJNA623070) | marine sediment metagenome | biome: marine biome [ENVO:00000428]; feature: marine pelagic biome [ENVO:01000023]; material: deep marine sediment [ENVO:00002113]; isolation source: pool of 5 deep marine... | reverse complement strand
GCTCATGGATGAGGAGCGTCGCGGCGGTAACCCGGAAACCACACGTGTCGGAATTATCCAGACCGCACTGACGCACCATCTTGTCAGCAAGTACACGAGCCTGATTGCGGTCGACAAGACACCGGCGCGGCTCTCTGGCGATCCGTTGTCGAGCGAACAGGTTGCCAACCTGGTGCCATACGGCCAGAGCACTAACGCGATCTTCGGCTTCCCCGCGACGGCGACCGGTGCAGGCGCCATGCGCATCATGGGTGCCGCGTGGCTGCTGTGCGCGCTCCTGCTGTACGGCATGATCCGCACCACCCGAGCCGGGCGTCGTCATGCGCGGCGTCGGTAGAACAGGGCGCTGGGCGGTGGCGGCATTACTCGCACTCGGGTTCTGGAACCTCGGGCAGGGCGCCTACATCCCGGCGAAAGCCTGGCTGGCCCAGGAACTCATGCAGCGCGCCTGGCTGCGCGTCACGGCCGGCGAGGACCGTGCCGCGCCGTGGCCGTGGGCCGACACCTGGCCGGTCGCCCGGCTGACGGTCAGGTCACGCAGCGTCGACCTGATCGTGCTGGCCGGCGGATCCGGTCGCACGCTGGCTTTCGGGCCCGGGCACCTGGGCGCCAGCGCGATGCCGGGCCAGGTCGGCAACTCGGTGATCGCGGGTCACCGTGACACACACTTCGCATTCCTGCGTGACATCGAGCCAGGTGAGCTCATCGGCGTCGAGTCGTTCGATGGTGTGCGCCACCTCTACAAGGTGACAGCGACCAATGTTGTCGACTCGCGCACGGGCAGCTTGTTGCTCGATACCGACCTGTCGATGCTGACGCTCGTGACCTGCTACCCGTTCGACGCGGTAGAAGTCGGCGGGCCGCTGCGCTATGTCGTGACAGCGAGGATGCTGTACTAGGGGACGGTTGTCTGTCATCTTTCGCGGATGGCATCCCGCACCGCAATGCTGACGCAGGGATCTGTCGGCAGGCACCTGTACAACATGACGCTGCCCATGCTCATCGGCATCACGACGATGATGGCGCAGGCGTTCATCGACACGTACTTCCTCGGTATGGTCGGCGATCGCGCGCTCGCGGCGTACAGCTTCGGCTTCCCGATCCTGATGATCGTGACCAGCGTCGCGATCGGTCTCGGCGCCGGCACGTCGTCGGTCGTTGCCCGTGCCATCGGTGCCGAGAATCACGAACGCGCGAAACGCCTGACGACGGACAGCCTGATCCTCTCGTTCCTGATCATTGGCACCGTCTCGATCGTCGGGGTCCTGACGATCGACCCGCTGTTCCGCGCACTCGGTGTGCCCGAGGACATGCTGCCGATGATGCGCGTCTTCATGACGATCCTGTATGGCGGTGTACCGTTCGTCGTCGTCGGCATGGTCGGCATGGCCAGCATGCGTGCAACCGGTGACACGGTGCTGCCCGGCAAGCTCATGATTGGTGGCGCCATCCTCAACGTGATCATCGACCCCATTCTTATCTTCGGCCTCGGGCCGTTTCCGGAGATGGGGCTGAACGGCGCCGCGACGGCGGGCCTGACGGCCCGTTTCACTATCTTCGTCGTGACCGTCTACTTCCTGCGTTACCGGCTGGACATGATCAGTTTCGACATGCCCGAGAGGAGCGAACTCGTCAGCTCCTGGCGGGACATCCTGCATGTTGGCATCCCGGCCGCGGGCACCAACGTTATCGTGCCTGTCGGCGCGGCGCTCGTTACCGCGATGATTGCCCGGTACGGGCCGGACGCCGTGGCCGGGTTCGGCGTCGCCAGTCGGATCGAGAACATGGTTCTCGTTCTCTACTACGCAATGTCGGCCATCATTGGACCGTTCGTCGGCCAGAATCTCGCGGCCGGAAAAGAAGATCGCATCCAGCAAGCGCTGAAGATCTGCGCCGGGTTCTGCGTGCTCAGCGGTCTCGCTATCGCTGTGTTGCTGGCCCTCGGGTCCGGGTTCCTGCCGGGGCNNCGACGTCACGCGCCTGTTCCTCTGGATCGCGCCGATCGGCTACGGCGCCTACGGCATCGTCATGGTCATGAATGCGGCGTTCAATGGTCTCGGCAACCCGATGCCCGGCGTCGTGATCAGCGTTACACGCATCCTGGTGCTTTACGTACCGCTCGCATTCCTGGGCAAAGCCCTGTTCGGCGTCGTCGGCATCTTCGTCGCCTACACGCTGGCCAATATTGCCTCAGGCGTCCTCGGCTACGTCTGGGCGAAACGCAACGCGCATCGCCTTGCGGTAGCCGAAATGCATGCCGATGCCCCTGCTGGCGAGGAAGGCGAGGAACGCAAACCAGAGGCCGTGGTTGCCGAAGGGCTGCGTCACGAACCATAGCGGCAGGAACACGACGACAGTCGACGCCACCATGATGTTGCGCATTTCACGTGAGCGCGTCATGCCGACGTAGACGCCGTCGTAGAGATAGCACCAGACGGCGACCAGCGGCGCGGCAATTACCCACGGCAGATAGATCATCGAGGTCTCGCGCACGTCGGGGAGGTCCGTCAGGATGCGAACGATTAGCGGGCCCGCGACGATATACGCAACCGAAAAGCCCGTCGCGAAGATCAGCGACCACCTGAGCGTCAGGCTTACCGTTGCCTGCAGTGCGGTATTATCCTTCCTGCCTACGGCCTTGCCGACCATCGCCTCGGCCGCGTGGGCAATCCCGTCGAGGCCGAGCGCGGTCAGGTTGATGAAGTTCATGAGCACGGCATTGGCCGCAAGGATTGCCGGTCCGAGACGGGCGCCCTGTGCCGTTACGAATGCCAGTGTGAACATCAATGCCATCGTACGGATGAACAGGTTGGTGTTGACGAGGAAGAATGCTCCGTACGCCCTGATATTGGTGAGGCGACTGACGACCCACTCTCCCGGGTGCAGTCGCAAGGCGCGCACCGCGCAGATGAGCCCGACCGACAGCGCGGCGTACTCGGCGATTACGGAGGCCAGGGCGACGCCCTCGACTGTCATGCCGAGGCCGATGACGAACAGCAGGTCGAGGAGGATGTTCGTGATGTTGATGGTCAGGAAGATCGCCAGCGGTACCCGCGCGTTTTGCAGCCCGAGGAACCAGCCGATCAGCACGTAGTTGGCGAGCGTTCCCGGGGCGCTCCATACCCGTACGGAAAAGTAAGTTGCCGCATGTATCTGGGTCTGTACGTCGCCGCCGAGCAACAGGAGCCCCAGTCGGCCGAGCGGACCCTGCAACAGCAGGATGACAACCGCGATGGCGAAGCTGACGACCAGGGCCTGGCCCAGGCTCGTACGCAGGCCGTTATAGTCCTCGGCGCCGTAACGCTGCGCGGCAATCCCGGTTGTGCCCATGCGCAGGAAATTCATCCCGGTGTACAGGAACGTAAAGATTGTGCCGCCGATCGCCACGGCGCCCAGGTAGGTCGAGCTGTCGAGGTGGCCCATCACGCCGGTATCGACCATCCCGAGTAGCGGCACGGAGATGTTCGACAGGATCATCGGCGCGGCAATGCGCCACATCTCGCGATTGTCGGGCATGGTCAGAACGGAATGCGGAACCGCTTGTACAGGGCCGAGAGCAGCCAGAGCGGCCCGATCATCATGAGCTGGTAGTCCTGGAGGACTGCGCGCAGGCTCCCGGTGCCGCGGCGGCCGAGCCAGATGCCTACGGTGCCGGCAACGAGCAAGCCGACCGAGACACCAACCTGCGGATAAGCTGACCCGGCCAGCCAGGACTGGATTGCGGCGATGCCGAGCAGGAAGGGCAGCATGCCAATTGCCAGAGAAAGTGAAATAATAAAGTAGTAGATTGCGGTGGCCATCAGGAACGCGCTGCCCCAGTTGAGCAAGGGCGAAATCTCGAAAAACTCGGCCGGAATCGGCAAATGCCAGAGGACACCGATCATGCCGACGACAATCATCGGCACAGCGGCCCAGAAGACGACCGGGTTGGTCAGCTCCTGGTGGTTTTTTTCATAACGTTCGAGCCAGTTGTCAATTTCGGACATGGGTCACAGTTTACGCATTAATTAAGTCTCTGTTCAGGATACCGGGGCCTACAATGCACCCGTAGTTTCGCAAGCACGAGGAAAGATCATGAATAAGCGAGCAGGAAAACTGATTCTCGCATTGACCACGGCGATGGTCTTTGTCAGCGGTTGTAAGACGCTGGACGCCTACACGCGCGAGGAAAAAACCAGCAGCACGACCAAGGGCGCGCTGATCGGCGCCGGTATCGGCGCCGTTGTCGGCCTGATGTCCGGCGACGATGCCGTCGAGCGCCGCCAGCGGGCACTGATCGGTGCCGGTATCGGCGCACTGGCCGGTGGCAGCGTCGGTTACTACATGGACCGCCAGGAAGCGCAGCTGCGTGCCGAGCTCGAAGGCACGGGCGTCAGCGTTCACCGTGACGGCGACAACATTACGCTGAACATGCCGGGCAACGTCACGTTTGCGACGGACAGCTCGGACCTCAGCCCCGCGTTCTTCGACGTGCTCAACTCCGTGGGCAAGGTGCTCGAGGAGTTCGACCAGACCGTCGTCGAGGTTGCCGGCCACACGGACAGCACCGGTTCGGACCAGTACAACCAGGCGCTGTCGGAGCGTCGTGCCGGCTCGGTTGCAACCTATCTGCAGGCCCAGGGTGTGATCCCCGAGCGCCTGATCACGGTGGGTATGGGCGAGCGCTATCCGATTGCCGACAACAGCACGGCGTCCGGCAAGCAGGCCAATCGCCGCGTCGAAATCACGATGGTGCCGCATACGGCCAGCTGACGATCAGCTTCACGAAGCAAGACAATGGGCGGTGGATCGAAGTCACGGGCTTCGTCCGCCGCCTCTTGCGTGACGACAACGACGATGCGCGTCACCAGCGCTTTATTATCGACATCGGCGACCGCCAGACCCTGCTGGTTGCGCACAACATCGATCTCGCGAAACGCGTGCCTGTCGGCATGGGTGATCGCGTCAACGTGCGCGGCATGTACGAGTGGAATGATCTTGGCGGCCTCGTGCACTGGACCCACCATGATCCGCTCGAACAGGAAGAGGGCGGCTGGATTCGTTTCCGCAGCAAGACCTACGCCTGACTACCAGTCTTTCAGCGGCCAGTCGATCGGTGACGGCGGTGGCCAGGAGTATCCGGCTTGCTTAATCAGGGCGGCGTAGTTCGGTGTCGCTTCAATATCCCAGGGCGCACCGCACATGCATTCGACGGGGACGGACATCAGGGTGGTGTATCCGTAAGGGCGGGCATCGATCTCCGCAGCAATACGATTCGCTTCTTCCCGCCTGCCCAGCCGCGCGAAGTGGCCGAGTTGCACGTAGAGGCTGTCGGCCCGAAGCTGGCGCATCTCGGGCAGCAAGGTGGCGACCTGTTCTTCGTCGCTTGCGGCTGCCGCCAGCAGCAGGCGACCATCGACTTCGTCGTCGCGTTTGGTGAATCGCTGATCCACAAATGACCGGCCTTTTTCGAGCTGACCGGCAGCCACGTAGGCGCGCAGCAATGCGCCGCTCGTATTGGTATGCGGGGCGACGGCCATACCGCGCTCTGCATACTCTATGGCGGCAGCGGCGTCGCCCAGCCAGACGGCGGCCTGGGACGCATCCCAGTAGCCGAACGGATCCTGCGGGTTGCATTCAATCTGCTTTATCGAGAGATCGAGGAGTTCCGCTGCGCGCCCAAACTCCATTGTCGTGCTGTTCATCCAGACGACGCTGGGACAGGTGGCAACCTCCACATAGGCTTCGAGAATGCTCGTCAGGGGCTGCCAGTTCCCCGTCAGGAGCGCGCGGTCCCAACTGGCGGCCAGTCGTTCCTCTTCGGTTGCGGCGTTTCGGATAGCAGCGTCGAGGTCTGCCATCATCGAGGCTTTAGCTTCTGCACGTTCTTCTTCAGTCAGCAACGCGTAGTAGTCGCGCAACTGGTGGGTGAAGTAGTCGGTGCGAAGAACGTATGCCAGGGCGTACTGCGGCTCCAGCTCGATAATCCGCGCGAGCAACCTGTTTGCCTCGAGCAGCCCCGGCAGCACGTCATAGCCATTGTGCGCATCCTGATAAAGCTTGCGAGCCTTCTGGAAGAGAACGTAGGCCTCCGCGTGGCGCAAACCGGCCGCGGTCATCGCGGTGACGGCATCTTCGTCGAGATAAACGCCGAGCGCGGTCGCAATCTTCTCGGCTATATCAGTCTGTACACCAAACGTGTCTTCCGTCTCGCGGTCATAGTTCTCGGACCAGAGATGGAAGCCGTCTGCGGCACGAATGAGCTGTGCGGTGACGCGGAGCCGGTCACCACTGCGTCGTACCGATCCTTCGACCACGTGGGCGACGCCCAGCTGCGAGGCAATCTCGGGGACAGGAATATCCTGGCCCTTGAAATGAAATGCCGAGGTTCTCGCTGTGACGAGTAATTCCGGAACCCTTGTTAGTGAATTGAGGATTTCTTCGGTGAGCCCGTCGGCGAAGAACTCATCGTCTGCACCACGGCTCATGGCGACAAACGGGAGGACCGCGACGGATCTTTCGGCGGTTGTCGATACGTCGGCCGGAGTATCAGTTGAGTGCCGCAACATGAACTTGTCGACCAGCAGGAAGCCGACCGCGGCCAGCAATACGACAATGATTGTACGACAATGATTGTACGATTGAGTTTCTGGCCGGTTTCGTGCGTGATCGACTGTGAGCGATCGACGTCCTTTTCACGCTTGAGACCCTCGGGCGTCATCTCGTAAGCCCAGGCGAACAGGATGGCGAGCGGGAAACCGATGGCGAGCAGGAACATCAGGGTCTTCATGACCCAGTCGGGCGTGCCGAAGCTGTCGAACACGATGTCGGCAACCTGCAGGATCAGCCATGAAATCGCGACATAGACGAGGGCTACGCGAAAGACGTTGCGCCGCTTCAGTTCCGTGAAGAGGTTGCTCATTACCAGTCCTTGAGCGGCCAGTTTATCGGCGATGTGGGCGGCCAGGTCAGCCCGGCGTCATTGACCAGTTTTGCGAAGTTCGGTGTCGCTTCGAGGTCCCAGGGCGCACCGCATTTACAGGCATTGGGGATCAGCATCAACAGGAGGTGTCCGTAGGGCTGGCTGTCGATTCCCGCGGCCAGTTCATTGGCTTGCTCCCGTTCGCCGACCCGGGCCAGGAAAGCGACTTCTCGCGTTTTTCTCAGCGACCCCGCCTGGGCGACGCTGTAGAGATCCTTCGCAGCTTCGTAGTCTCCACGTGCTGCCTTTACCGTCCACGCCATACTTCTTGCGATCTCCGGGTCGCGGATCTCCCGCCGTATCACTCGCTCGGCGTCATCCGGCCGCCCGGCGGCCAGGTGCGCGAAGACGATCTCCTCTTTGAAGTCCACGTTCGGCGCCACCTCAAATCCTTTGTTCGCAGTAGCAATGGCTTCATCCAGATTGCCGCTCCAGATCTGGGCAGTCGTCATGATTCGCCAGCCGTGAAAGAAGAGCGGATCGCACTCCGCAAAGCGCCTCCCCATCTCTTCGATTGTGTCGCCCATTCCGTAGGGAATGGCGACAACGTCCATCCAGCTCGACGATATGCACGAGTTTTCTGCGTCGAGGTCGGCAATGAGTTGCCGGATACCGGTCCAGTTGCCTGTCATCACCGACAGATCAATGTTATTCGACAACCGGCTTGCTTCAGTGCCGGCGAACCGCAGCGCGTTGTCGAGATCGGACACCATACGGTCGTAGGCCGCGTGCTGCTCTTCGGCGGAGACCGAGTTGTCGTTGAACGAATCGATCAGCAGGTGCGTGTAGTAATCCGAATGCAACGTATAAGCGGCAGAGTTGGTCGGTTCCAGCTCGAGAAACTCCTCCAGTAAGCCATTCATTTCCAGCAACACGTTCGTACTGGCACGGCCGTCGTGAGCTTCTTCAAACAGTGCATAGGCCTGCTGCAGGAGAATATAGGCCTCCGGGCTGCGCAGCCCCTTGTCGCGCATGTCGGCAAGCGACGCCTCGTCCAGCACGACGCCGAGAGACGCTGATATCTGTTCTGCTATGTCCGTTTGTACGCCGAACGTGTCCGCGGTTTCGCGATCGTAGTTCTTGGACCAGAGATGGAATCCGTCAGAGGCCCGGATCAACTGGGCGGTAACGCGCAGGCGGTCGCCATCTCGCCTTACCGACCCTTCCACGACGTGCGCAACCCGGAGCTGTTCGGCAATCTCGGGGATGGGTATGTCCTTGCCCTTGAAATGAAAGGCCGAGGTTCGTGCTGTGACAAGCAGATCCTGTACACGGGTCAGTGAGTTGAGAATCTCTTCCGTCAGTCCGTCGGCGAAGAACTCGTCGTTCTCGCCGCGGCTCATGGGAACGAACGGTAGTACAGCCACTGACTTGTCAGTTACTGCGACGGTCGTTGGCGCATCCTGCAGCAGGAACTTGTCGACGAGCAGGAAGCCGACGGCGGCGAGCAGCACAACGATGATCGTGCGATTGAGTTTCTGACCGGTCTGCTGCGTGATCGATTGTGAGCGATCGACCTCGTGTTCACGCTTGATGCCGTCAGGCGTCAACTCGTAGGCCCAGGCGAAGAGAACAGCGATAGGAAAACCGACTGCGAGAACGAACATGATGACCTGCATGACCCACGCAGGCGCTCCGATATTCTCGAAGACAATGTCTGCAACCTGCAATATCAGCCACGCGAGCGCGATGTACGCGAGTGCCACGCGGAAGACGTTGCGCCGCTTCAGTTCCGTGAAGAGGTTGCTCATCCGGTCAAGATAGCAGAAAGTCGCGGACAGAGTGCGCTCCAACAGGTGCGTGCGCAAACAAAAAGGCCGCTCGAAGAGCGGCCTCATTGTTTAACCAAATCAGGTTGTTACACAGCCATCGCGTTACGCAATTTCTTGATCGCGTTGGCTTCGAGCTGGCGGATGCGCTCGGCCGNNATGCGCTCGGCCGATACGCCGTACTCGGCGGCGAGTTCGTGCAGTGTCATCTTGTCCTCGGTCAGCCAGCGGGCTTCGATGATGCGGCGGGCGCGATCGTCGAGGATATTCATGGCTGCCGCCATGCGGGTCGACGCGTCTTCATTGAAATCGGCGGCTTCGACCTGCCTGGCCGGATCCGAATCCGGGGCCGGCAGGTAAGCCGCAGGCGTGAAGTTGGACTCGTCGTCTGCATCGGGGGCCGGATCGAAGATAGCGTCGCGCGAATGCAGGCGCTTCTCCATCTCGGTGACTTCCTTCTCGCTGACGCCGAGGTCCTCGGCAACGGCTCTCGTCTCGTCGGCCGACAGCCAGGCCAGGCTCTTCTTCGCCTTGCGCAGGTTGAAGAACAGCTTGCGCTGCGCCTTGGTCGTCGCGACCTTGACGATGCGCCAGTTCTTGAGCACGAACTCGTGGATTTCGGCGCGGATCCAGTGCACCGCGAATGAAACGAGTCGCACGTCGTACTCGGGATCGAAGCGTTTGACCGCCTTCATCAGCCCGACGTTGCCTTCCTGGATGAGGTCATTCAGGGGCAGGCCGTAGCCGGTGTAGCCCTTGGCGATGTGGACCACGAAGCGGAGGTGCGCCATGACGAGATCACGCGCCGCGTCGAGATCTTCCTCGTCGCGGAACCGGTACGCCAACGCGCGCTCGTCTTCCTTCGACAGCACGGGAATCGAGCCGACAGCCTGGATATAGGCGTCGAGGCTCCCTACCGGGCCGGCCAGGGCGAGTTCGTGGTTGCGTGATACCAAAGCGGTCGTCATCTATTGCCTCTCCTGTTGTGGCGTCAAATTTTAGCACTCGTCCTCTTCGAGTGCTAACAAATAGTTTAAGTTCCCGATATTGCTATGGAATATTGATATGGCAACAGGCTATTTGGCACCCAATGCGCCAGATTATGTTTAATTTAGCCCTAGCGCGGCTCGATGCGGCGCATATGGCGCGCGGCGGTGAGCCAGGAGGCGAACAAGCCCAGGAAGATGCCGATGCCGACGATGGCGCCGGCTTCGGCGCTATCGACCGAGGCAATGGCGATGTTGCCCTGGTACAGGCCGGCCAGGCGAGCGACCGGTCCCTGCAGCATCGTGAGGCCAGAGTAGACGAGCGCGAGGGCCAGCGCCCCGCCCAGCAGCCCGTACCAGAAACCGGTCCACAGGAACGGCCGTCTGACGAAGGCATTGCTGGCGCCGATCAGCTTGGTCACCTCGATCTCGTCCCTGCGGTTCTCGATATCGAGTCGGATCGTGTTGCCGATGACCACGACGATTGCGATGCCGAGCAAGGCCGCTCCGATCGTAATCGCCTGGCGCACGATGTCGAGGATGGCGTGGAAGCGCTGCACCCACTCGGTGTCCACCTGCACATGCTCGGTCTCGGGCAGGTTGGCGAGTTCCTCCTGGAGGAGGATCATCGAGGCGCCGGTGTTACTGGCGCTCGGTCGCACGACCAGCGTATGTGGCAGCGGGTTGTCAGGTAACTGGTCGAGCGCAGCCCCGAAGCCCGACAGGTCCTTGAACTCTTGTAGCGCCGTCGAGGAGCTCACGAACGTGACCGACTCGATATCGGCGCGTTGCTCGATGAGTCGCCCGAGTCCCTCGGCCTCGCTCGCCGACACGTCCTGCCTGAGGTAGACGGAAAAATCGAGCGCGTTGTCCCAGCTGCCGCTGATTGCCCTCGCGTTCTTGACGACGAGGTTGATCGCCGCCGGCAGGGCAAGCGTCACGGCGATGACGAGGACGATCATCAGGCTCGAGAACGGATGACGGACGATGCGGCCGAGTGCGCCGAGCGATGAGCTCGCATGACGCGTCAGCCAGATCGAAACAGGACCCGACGAACGAACCGGGGCGACGGCATCGGCGTTGCGCGTTACAGCCATCCGTCCTCCTCCTCGGCTTCGACCTGCAGGCGACCATCCTCGAGCGCGATGCGCCGGCACCCGAGCTTGTCGATCAGCGAGATGTCGTGGCTCGCGATCAGCAGGGTGACGCCGACTTCGTTGAAGCGCCGGAAGATGCGCATGACTTCGAGCGACAGGTCCGGGTCGAGGTTGCCGGTCGGCTCGTCGGCGATCAGCAGTTTCGGCCGCGTGACGATGGCGCGCGCGATACCGACACGCTGTTGCTCGCCCGCGGACAGGGTTTCCGGTTGCCGCTTCTCCTTGTGCAGTAGCCCCACCTGGTCGAGCGCGGCTCGTACCCGTCGGCCTGCGTCGCGATGGCCGACACCCGCAATGATCAGCGGCAGGGCGACGTTGTCGAACACGGGCCGGTCGTAGAGCAACTTGTGATCCTGGAACACCATGCCGATCTGGCGGCGGTACTTCGGAATGCGCCGCCGCTTGACGCGCCGCGTGTTCTGCCCGTCGACGAGAACTTGTCCCGTCGTCGGCCGTTCGATCAACGCGATCAGGCGCAGCAACGTGCTCTTGCCCGCACCGGAGTGCCCGGTGACGAAGACCATTTCCCCCTTGTCGACCGTCAGGCTCAGCTCGGCAATGGCTTCCTGCCCGCCCGGAAATCGTTTGGTGACGTTCTCGAACTGGATCATCTGGATAACAGTGCGTCAGCGAAGTCCCCGGCAACAAACGGTTGCATGTCCTCGGCCGCCTCGCCGATGCCGATGAAGCGCACCGGGACACCCATGCGATCTGCAATGGCCAGAAGGATGCCACCCTTCGCGCTGCCGTCCAACTTGGTCACGACCAGCCCCGTGAGCCCGAGCGCCTCGTGAAATTTCTCAGCCTGTACCAGCGCATTCTGTCCCTGGCTGGCATCGAGCACGAGCATGACCTCGTGCGGCGCGGTTTCGTCGCGGCGGCTGATCACGCGCTTTACCTTGGCGAGTTCGTCCATGAGCCCGGTCTGGCTCTGCAGCCGGCCCGCCGTGTCGGCGAGCAGGATGTCGATGTCGCGAGCACGCGCCGCATCCATCGCGTCGAAGATCACGGCTGCCGGATCGGCGCCTGCCTGCTGGGCGATCACGGGCACGTTGTTGCGCTCGCCCCAGGCCTGTAACTGTTCGACGGCGGCCGCCCTGAAGGTGTCACCTGCGGCCAGCATGACCGAGTATCCATCGTCCCTGAAGCGTCGTGCCAGCTTGCCAATCGTCGTGGTCTTGCCGGCGCCATTCACGCCGACCATGAGAATCACGTAGGGGCCGTCCGGCCTCTCGATGACCAGCGGTTGCTCCACGGGGCCGAGAATGTCGACGAGCGCGGCGCGCAGGCCTTCTTGCAGGGCCTCGATATCCTTCAGCTCCTTACGTGCCAGCCGCTTGTGCAGGTCCGCAATGATCTTCTCGGTCGTATCGACGCCGACGTCCGCCATGACGAGCAGGCTCTCGAGTTCCTCGAGCGTGTCCTCGTCGATCTTGCCGCCGGGCGCCAGGTTCGCGAGATCGTAGGTAAGCCAGCTGTCGCCCCTGTTGATGCGCGCGCGCAGGCGCTTGACGAAGCCTTCCTTGTTCTCGGGCTTTTCCTTTTTCCCAAACATGTGGTTACGATTCCTTCGGACGCGGGATGAAGAGGCGATGGCCAGACGGAAACAACAAGGCAATTCCCAGGCCGGACGGCTGCGTATTGTAGCCGGAAACTGGCGCAGTCGCCTTTTGGATATCGCCGATGTGGAGGGGCTCCGGCCCACCTCGGAGCGGATTCGCGAGACGCTGTTCAACTGGCTGGCGCCGCACATCGAAGGGGCGAATTGTCTCGACCTGTTCGCGGGCACCGGTGCGCTCGGCCTGGAGGCCCTGTCGAGAGGTGCGCGGCATGCCACGTTCGTCGAGCGGTCAGCAGCAGCCGTGCGGCAACTCGAGAAGAACATCGAGGTCGTTGGCGCAGCTGCGGCCGCGACCGTGGTGCGGGGCGACGCCCTCGACTATCTGCGAGGGGCCGATGCGTCATTCGACATCGCCTTCCTCGACCCGCCGTTTGCCGCCGACCTGCTCGGGGAAACGTGTAGACTGTTGGACGAACGCAAGCTGCTGGTCGACGGGTGCCTCGTATACCTGGAGCTGGATCGCACGCAGGACGAGCCGCCGCTCCCCGATGGCTGGGAGGCGCTTAAGAACAAGACCGCGGGAAATGTTCGCTACCTGCTCGCCAGGACGGGCAGCTGAGGAGGATAAGACGAATGCCAGTTTCCGCCATGTATCCCGGAACATTCGATCCGATCACGTTAGGGCACGAGGACCTCGTCCGTCGTGCAGCGCGCCTGTTCGACAGGGTAGTCGTCGCCATTGCCCTCGACACCGGCGGCAAACAGCCGATGTTCTCGTTCGATGAACGCGTCGCGATGGCCGAGGACGCCCTGGCGGAGTACGAAAACGTCGAGATCCGCGGCTACTCCGGCCTGACCGTCGAGTACGCCAGGGAAAACGGACACGCGGTTATCGTCCGCGGCCTGCGCGCCGTGTCCGACTTCGAGTACGAGTTCCAGCTCGCGAATATGAACCGGGCGCTGACCGAGGACGTGGAAACGGTCTTTCTCACGCCGACCGACAAGTACACCTATATATCGTCGACGCTCGTGCGCGAGGTGGCGTCCCTGGGCGGGGATGTCTCGGGGTTCGTGTCGCCGAAAGTGAAGCGGGCGCTCGATCGGGCGACCGGCGCGTAACCGCGCCTACGTCTGGCAGGTCTTGCAGTAATACGTTGACCGCTGACCCTGCACGATCCCCTTGATGATCGTGTTGCAGGTGCGACAGTGTTCGCCCTCCCGGTCGTAGACTTCGAGTTCCTGTTTGAAATAGCCAGGTTCGCCGTCACCGCCATAGAAATCCCTGAGGGTCGTGCCGCCGGCCTTGATCGAGCGGGCCAGTACGTCTTTTATCGTTTTGGCTAGCCGGTCATANNACGCCCCGCCGCGCGTTTAGGATTGATGCCGGCCAGGAACAGGGACTCGCTCGCATAGATGTTGCCAACCCCTACGACGACCTGCGCATTCATGATGAATTGCTTCACGCTGACCGTGCGGCCACGCGAGAGGTTCCACAGGTACTCACCATCAAAGCCATCGCCAAGCGGTTCCGGCCCGAGCTTCGAGAGAAGCCTGTGTTTGAGGGGGTGCTTACTGAAGAAGAAGCAACCGAAGCGGCGCGGGTCCCGGAAACGCAGCATCTTTCCGGAGTCGAGTTCGATGTCGAAATGATCATGTACACCGGCGGGCGTTCCCTGGTCGACGATAAACACGCTCCCGGTCATCCCGAGATGCACGACGGCCGTCCCACCTGAGGTGTTGATCAGAAGATACTTGGCGCGTCGTCCGACGGAATCAATCGTGTGCCCGGCGAGACGCTGCTCGATGCCGCGCGCAACAGGCCAGCGCAGTCGACGGTCGCGGACCACGACCTTCGAGATCGTGTGCTCGACGATCCACGGCTCGATGCCGCGGCGACTGGTTTCGACTTCGGGTAGCTCGGGCATCTGGTTAGGGTACAAAAAAGCCCGCGCGGTGGCGGGCTTTTCGTAGGAGCCCGCCATGCGGGCGATCTCGCGATCGTTACTTGATCTTGGCTTCCTTGTAGATCACGTGCTTGCGGATCGTCGGATCGTACTTCTTCGTCTCCAGCTTTTCCGGATGGAGCTTCTTGTTCTTGGTAGCCGTGTAGTAGTGGCCCGTGCCTGCGCTCGAGACCAGCTTGATTTTGTCGCGGTTTCCTTTGGCCATCTTGAAGTCCTCCGGATTAAACGTGCGTGCCGGCAGCGCGCAGGTCGGCGACGACCTTCTCGATACCGTGCTTGTCGATGATGCGCATGCCCTTGTGCGAAACGCGCAG
>JABAOH010053634.1_pt1 | contig 14713 bp, 17 predicted proteins | sample 7062181 | NCBI WGS metagenome assembly JABAOH01 (sample SAMN14538630, study PRJNA623070) | marine sediment metagenome | biome: marine biome [ENVO:00000428]; feature: marine pelagic biome [ENVO:01000023]; material: deep marine sediment [ENVO:00002113]; isolation source: pool of 5 deep marine... | reverse complement strand
GCTCTTCCCTTTGCTTTTGCCTCTATGTACCTTCCCAAGAGATGGAAGGCCATTATCATCGCTGAGACTCCAGCGTAGTTTAGGATAGAAATACCTACAGATCTTCCCAAAAACATGGCCGGACCAGAAATGAACGCAGTTAATGTGCCTAGGGTTATCAACACATCCATGTTGGCTCTGCCACGGGCTACTTTTTTTGCTGCAGAAATGAGAGTTTCCTTTCCTGCCCAAAACATTGCAGGAATCGATAAAAGAATCAGCCCTACGTTATACACGGTCATGTTCGGCCAGGCTATACCAAAGAACATTTCAGGTATCATCCAAGCTATAATCGGTATGGTGAAGGCCCAAGCAACCCACATTCTCATTTCTGCTTGATGAAATTTCCGTTGCTCCTCCTCTATTTCCTTCTCGTATTTAGCTGCACCTTCCTCTCTGCCAAGCGCCTGATAGCCGGTGCCCTCTATGACCTCTTTTATGCCTTCGTAGTCAATCTCATGCAAATCGTACACGACAACGGCCTTTTCAGACGCAAGGTTCACGTTGGCTTCTATTATTCCCTCAGTTTTTTTCAAGGCGTTCTCTATGGTCTGGGCGCAGGACGCACAGGTCATTCCCCCAATTTTCACAATAGTCTTTTTAGTCTCCAAATGAGCGTCGTAACCGGTGGCTTTTACGGTTTCTATGAGTTCTTTTTTGCTGGTTACGTTTGGATCGTAGGCTACGTGGGCCTTTTCTGAGGCGAGGTTAACATTCGTCTGTTCCACTCCAGGATGCTTTTTTAGGGCCTTTTCTATGGTCAGGGCGCAGGAGGCACACGTCATGCCTTCTATGTCAAGAACGGTCTTCTTGCTTTCTTTGGTCATTGTTTTGTCTCTTCTCTTTGGCACTATTAGGCATTTGGTGACAGAAATATATAAATATTTCTTTTGAAGATATATCTGTAGGAGTGCTAAATGTGACATCTGAAGTCAACGAGTTCATTTCAGATTTTTCTCGATTCTACATACTGACCATCCTATATGAAGGACCAGCCCACGGCTACAGCATAATCAGCAAGTTCAGAAAACGCATCGGAAAGGAAATTAGCCCCAGCCTCGTCTATCCATTCCTGAAACAACTTGAACAGAAAGGCCTAGTAGAGCATACTGTCAAACCAGTAGGCGAAAAAGAAAGAAAGATATTTGAACTCACACCTGAAGGGAAAGAACTCTGCACAAGACTATTCAAACGATTCGCCAACTTAATCTCCATAGCTATTGAACCAAGCCTTGAAGTCTGTGCTCACTGCGGATGCAAAGTCTATGAAGGAGGTTACCGTGAAGTCATAGATGGAAAAGAAACAACCTTCTGCTGTAAACACTGCGCTGCCTCATATAAGCAAGAGAAGAAACTTGTGCGAAAAATGACAGGGAAACGAGGACACAGTTGAGAAGATTTAATTGATCGGTCAATTTTTGCTAGCTTTTAGAGAAGCGCTAGAAGCCGCGCTTATAATAGCCATAATCTTGGCTTATTTGGCACGAACAAAGAGAGATCCGTTGACACGTTATGCTTGGTACGGCGTTTACCTTGCAGTTGCGGCGAGTCTTGTTTTTGGAGTCTTAATTTGGTTTGTGTATGGTAGTCTTTCTGGACCCACTAAAGCGTTGTTTGAGGGAGTTGCCGCCCTTGTTGCTGTTTTCGTGTTGTCTTCTATGATTTACTGGATGGCCAATAAGGGAAAGGAACTCAAGGTGGAGGTGGAAAAGAGGCTAAAAGCCATTGCAACTCGAGGCGCAACCCTTGCCCTAACTTCCTTCTCTTTTATCGTGGTTTTTCGAGAAGGGTTTGAAACCGTTCTCTTTTTGACCCCTTTCTTGGTGGAAGATGCAGTTGGCACTTTGATTGGAGCTTTTCTTGGCGTAGTAGCTTCGCTGGCTCTGGCATACGTTGTATTCGTTGTCGGTATCAAAATTAACATACGCAAATTTTTTTATTTCACAAGCATTTTGCTTGTGCTTTTGGCTGGAGGCTTAGCTGGCTATGGGGTGCATGAACTGGTGGAATATTCCGAAAAAACTGGGGTCGAATTGGGCTGGCTTGGTGAGTATGCTTACGCCTTGGATATACCGAATGACAATCCGTTACATCATAAGGGTGTAGTGGGCTCCATACTTGCGGTGATGTTCGGCTACACAGTAAACGCTGAATGGATTCGAGTGATAGTTCACCTCGCATATCTAGCAATAGCGTTTCCTCTGGTAATCCGGGTTTACAGAAAACCGATTGACAGGGAAGATTAGATGCGTGTGAGAAACAGGGCGCGCCCGCATTAACATGGTCTATGGGGCGGACGCATATTCCATGACTATTTTTTTCATAAGGTCTTGCATACGCTTCATTGTTTTGCTGAAGTTTTTTAACATGCCTTGCAAGCGATTGATTTCAGCCTGTCCTTCTTTTTTTGACTTGAGAGTAATCAATTTTTGCGTCAAGTGCTCCACTTCTTTCAAACGCTCCTCATAAAGTCTTATCTGTCTCTCCAAAGAACTGACAACAAGTTCACCAAGATCGATGTTCACGTGATAGACAAAGTGTTTCAATGAGACATCCTTATGTTTGTGGACGATTCCCATCTGAACCATCTGGTCTAAGGTTCTGCTAACAGAGGAAATTGAATACCCTGTTAGATCTGATATTTCTTTGTGGTTTAACTCACGTCCTTCAAGAAGGAAGACGGCCATGATTCTTCCGATAATTCTTGGGAGACCTCTCGCGTGCGCAAAATCTTCATACATCCGCACAAATTCATCTTTGATTTCCTGTAGTGACGAAGTCATGTACAATAATAAGAAAGTGAAGACTTAAATATCTTTCTGCAATTATTATAATTTGCAAAATTATGCAAATTATGGGATTGTAGAAAATGGTGGTTGGCATGACTCAGGAAAAGGTAATTGAAATCAAAAACCTGACGAAAATGTACGGAAACCATGTCGGTGTTAAAGACTTAGGTCTCGCTGTTTACAAAGGCGAAATAATGGGTTTTCTTGGACCCAACGGAGCGGGAAAGACAACCACTATACGATGTTGTCTCGCATTGATTGCAAAAACAGCAGGCAAGATAACCATATTCGGATTGGATTCACACAGAGATGCTGTTGAAGTACGGAAACATACGGGGTATCTGCCCGGCGATTTTGGTCTCATTCCATCAGTTAAAGTCAGGTCTTATCTCAATTATCTACTCTCGTTAAGAGAGTGCGACTCCACAAAAAAGATGGTGTCATTGGCTGACCGTCTTGAGCTCGATCTTAACCGGAAAACAAATGAGCTTTCTAAAGGCAACAAACTGAAGGTGGGAATTGTTCAGTCACTGATGGCAGATCAGGACCTTATCATTATGGATGAGCCAACATCGGGGCTTGACCCGCTCATGAAACAGGAATTCTATCGCATTATGCGCGAAGAAAAAAAGCGGGAAAAAACCATCTTCATGTCTTCGCATATTCTAGCAGATGTGGAGAGAGTCTGCGATAGGGTAGCAATCATTAGAAAAGGGCAATTGAAAATAGTGGAGAAAATACAAGCGTTACAGGAAAAAACAGGAAAGGTGCTGGAGGTTGAATTTGGGGATCCCGTCACTATCGATGAGTTCAAACTTGAGGGCGTAAGCGAGACAAAACAGGATAATGGCAGATTTATATTGACGATACATGAGAACCTTGACGATGTCATCGAGGCTGTGTCAAATCATCGGATACTGAACATGAATCTGAAAACCTATAGCCTAGAGCAATTGTTTCTGAAATACTATGCGGAGGAAGAAGAGCAGGAAAAAGGTGATGCATGATGATCGGCAGAATAACATACATGGAACTCAGAACTGGATTGAAAGGACTTCTCATTTTTGGTTTACTTGTCATAATTGTTTCCGCCAGCATGCCGCTGATTTTTCCCACATACCGAGATGCACTAACTGAGGAATTGGAAGGAGCAAACAAGGTGAATTTGGAGCTTCCAAACGAGCAGGGAGGCAATATTACCCTCTCATGGGACCCGCTAGAGAAAGCAACCAGCTACATGGTGCTGGAGGATAATCGATCGAGCATGGTAACGGCAAAACTAAAATACATGGGTAATGAGACCAGCGTTACCTTTGAAAAGGATTTCGAGGAAAAACGGTACTATGCGGTTATGGCCCTACTAGACGAAACGTCCGATCCCGTGTTAATTGGCATTGCTTCGACAGAAAAAGGCGGGGATCCCTTCCAAGAACTGATGCAGAATCCTGCCTATGCGGGCTTTACCGGCGGGAGAAACATAAGTATGCTTGAAGCAAAAGGCTTCATAACCTTGGAGTTTTTCAGTTGGTGGTGGATGCTCGCTGGGTTGTTTATTGCCTATCTATCTGTGTCCATCATTGCGAGTGATTTCGAGAACAAGCGTATGGACGTGATGTTGTCCACACCGATATCCCGTAGACGTTATCTGTTGGAGAAGTTTAGTGCTATGAGTTTCATCGCCCTGTTCATAATCCTGGTAGCAATTGTAGGGCTTGCTGGCGGCTTGGCAAACATCAATGCGCTTCATGAATTTTCCGTTGAAGCTGTGTTCCTGTCATTGATAGGCTGTTTGCCTTTCCTTATGGTCATAGCGGCAGTTGGCATGCTTACTGCCGTCTTATTCCAAAAAGTAAGGGTTGGCATGGGCATAACGTTTGCCTTTGTCTTTGCGGAGTTTTTCCTGTACACCTTCGGCAACTTCTCCAAAAGCCTTGAATGGATGAAAACGATCAGCATCTTCAAATATTGGGACTACTCCTCTGTCATCATCGACAATCTGTTCAAAACAGCAGATTTCGCTATATTGACTGTACTGGCGATTGTACTGATCATCATCGGCATACTGATCTTTGAAAAGAAGGACATACCGACGTAAGAGTCAGAAGCGCGCTTGAAGGCTCAACAAAGAGGGGGAGACAATTATTCTAGTCACGCATGATGAAGAATAGCCGCACGCGCAAGCAAAGTCCATCGCATAGAAGAGAAACAGTGGATTAGGGGCAAAACTTTTATTTATAACGGCGTTATATAAAACTACGACGGTTCGTAATTTCATCCAGGTGAAAAATAACGGAAGCCAAGGAAACCACAGTCTCCAGCGAAGCAGAAGAATACCTTGAAGCAATCTACCGCCTAGAGAAGAAAACAGGTTTTGCTAGGACCATGGAGCTTGCCCGTCAACTGAAGGTGGTGCCCGGCTCAGTCACGAACACCATAGAGAGTTTAGAAAGGCGGGGTTTGGTTATACATGAACCTTACAGAGGAGTAAAACTGACAAAGAAGGGTCGAAAATTAGCCCTAAATGTTTTAAGGAGACATCGCCTCGCCGAACGACTGCTAACGGACATCCTGCACCTAGATTTGAGCGAAGCCCACGACGCAGCTTGCAGGCTTGAACACGCCATCGCCACAGACGTCATCAAACCTCTGGAGAAAGCCTTGGGACACCCAAAAACTTGCCCTCACGGGAATCCGATACCATCAGAATCAGGAGAAATAGTTGAGGAAGAATCTGAGCCGCTAATGAAACTCGAACCTCGTGAAAAAGGCATCATAGTTAAGGTAACCGAAGAGAAGCGTGAGGTGCTACGACACCTAGCAACTTTAGGTCTAGTTCCCGGAACAACTGTAGAAATGAAGGAAAGGGAGCTTTCTGGAGGACCCATCATCGTAAAGGTGATGGAATCAAGTCACGCCCTAGACCACGACATCGCATCAATAATCTGGGTTAAAAGGTCTCATTTCAAGAGGTGACATTCATGCCTAGCGATGAAAGTCATATGAGCTGTCTTATGTCTGCGCGCGCGCATGTGGGAAGATGGTGGAGGTACCTTAATGAAGAATTGGTTAGCGGAGATGAGTGACTGTTGGATGATCCAACTTTCTATGCCATTGTTTTGAGTCTTCTAGCAGGTTTAAGTACGAGTGTTGGGGGGATTATATTAGTTTTAGCAGGGAAGCCGAGGCAGAGGTCTCTAGACTTTTCCATGGGCCTTGCTGCAGGCGTTATGCTGACCGTATCGCTCCTGAATCTCGTTGGAAGGGCCTTGAACATGAATGTAGGACACATCGTAGTCGCCGTAGGATTCGTTGTTGGAGCCGCAGCGATTATGATCCTAGACGCAAAAATACCGCATGTATTTTCTTTTCAAGAGTATGGACCTGTAAAAGGACGACTAGTTAAAACAGGCATGCTCATGGCGATTGGCGTAACATTGCACAATGTGCCGGAAGGACTAGTGGTAGCAGCTAGTTATGCGTATCTACCGAAACTTGGATACCTTGTCGCGTTGGCCATAGCCTTCCACAACATTCCTGAGGGAATTGCAACTGCTGCGCCTCTTTACGCTGCGGGTATGAGAAAGGAAAGGGTCTTTGCGATCACGTTTCTGTCTGGATTGGCGGAACCTTTAGGCGCGTTAATTGGCTCTTTGATTTTAATAGCTCCCTCTCAGCTTGTTTTTGCCTTAATGTTAGCGAGTGCTGCAGGAGTTATGACCTACGTGACAGCTGACGAACTGATCCCAACAGCGCACGCCCATGGCCATGAACATGCGGTTGCGATCGGGCTCATAACCGGATTCACACTTATGCTCTTATTAACTGGCTTCTTTGAACTGTAGCAGATTTCGATCTTTTGAAAAAGTTATCATGAAGAGAAACATAATCGCGCCGCGCAAAGTTATTACGTATGTACCTGCGATACACTCTAGTGTTTCACCTAAACGAGGAAACAAAGATGGGCGTTTGATATGGGGGTAATTCCATGAGCGAAGATGAAGAACTTGAAAGAATAAAGTCAAAGAAGCTGGAGGAACTACTGAAAAAGAGCCAGAAACAGAAAACAGAGGGTGTAATCACCTTGACATCCTCATCCTTTGACAAATTCCTGGAGAATACTAATTTACCAGTTTTAGTTGACTTTTGGGCTGACTGGTGCATGCCCTGCAGAATCATGGCACCAGTGATGGAGGAACTGGCGCGTGATTACGCGGGAAAAGCCATGTTCGCAAGAGTCAATGTGGATGAAAACCCGGAGGTTGCCAGTCGCTACAGCATTATGAGCATCCCGCATTTCATAATATTTAGGAACGGTCGTCCCACTGAAAGAATTGTTGGTGCTGTCGGTCGCGGGCAATTGGAAGATGCACTAAAGAAGTATCTCTAGAAAATGGGTTTCCATTATCATCAGTTTCTATACGCGCAATTTTAAGAAAATAAATAGGTGAACCATTATAATTATTGCTAGGCTAGAACTCAGTTAGGCACAAGGTAGAAAAAATAGCTTTGAGTCAGCCGAAGAAGAGAACAATAAGAGGATGAGTTACATGAAAAAGATTGTCTCTATGGGCAGAGGAGGCAGCGGCAAAACAAGTTTTGTCGCTCTCATGACCAAATACTTCGTTGAAATTGGCGACACTCCCTTGCTCCTCGTAGACGTTGACCCTGATCAAAACTTGGGGGAAATGGTTGGAATTGACCTTAAAGAAGAGAGGAAGAAGACCATATCCGAATTGCTTATTGAAACTTTTCTGGAGGGTGGGGGAACCACCGTTGGAGTTCCTCCTTCAGAAAGGATTGAAAGCAAAATCTGGGAAAGGGGACTATACGAAGGAGTTTCCTTCGACCTCATCGCCGTTGGAACAAAATTTATAGAGGGCTGTTACTGTCTACCAGACGCTGCGTTAAAAAAATCCCTAGAAGGCTTAACGAAAACATACAGATACGTTCTAATCGATTCTCCTGCTGGGCTAGAACACTTGAACAGAAGAATAGCTTCTCAGGTAGACGACATATTTGACATAATAGATCCTTCCCAAAAATCCTTCAACCATGTGGAGAGAGCATACAGAGTCGCCAAGGAGGTTAAGATAGATTTTGAGAATTTCTACGTCGTCGCGGGCTACAGAGTTCCGAAGGAACTGGAAGCAGAGGTTGAAAAGAGAATAAAACTGAAGTATCTGGGAAAAATCGCTTACGACAAAGAAGTTGAAAGCTACGTTCTCTCTGGAAAACCTTTACTTGAACTACCTTCTTCGTCCCCTGCATACAATTCAACTAAAGGACTCATGAAAAAAGCAGGCTACTAAACTAGACCTCCGCCTTCATATTTGGACCCTAATGCATGCATGCGCAAAGCTCCGTCTATTTCTTACGATTGAATGAGCACATCTATATATAGCCTCCTTCCCTCACCTTAGAGACTCATTATCCCTGTCCCTGGTGTAAGTACGGACTTCCAAGAAAAGAAACGAAGATTTATCTTAGTTTCACATTTGGAAGCGATTCTTGTGCTATGGTCAAGAACGCTTTCATTTCCTCGTTTGTGAAAGGTTTCAGCTTGCTAAAGTCTGGATCTATAGTTGTTTTTCCAAGGGTGACATCGAACTTCTGTAATACATATTTTCTGCATCCCTTCACGCCGTCGCATATTTCCTTTATATCCTCCTCTTCATGGAGCGTGGGAACCACCGTGGTTCTGAACTCATAATCCATCTTGGACCCCAGCAAGATTCTTATGGTTTCCTTCACTTTTCCAAGAAACTTCTCTGCGTTGACGCCAGCTACCTTGGAATATTTCTCCACGGTCAACGGTGCCTTGATGTCCACAGCTATGTAGTCGATGAGTCCCCTGTCCATCAGTTCTTTCATCATCATCGAGTTGGTTCCGTTCGTGTCTACCTTAACCAGAAAATCCATCTCCTTCAATTTAGAACAGAGATCTGGCAAGTCCCTGTGAAGCATCGGCTCCCCCCCTGTAATGCACACCCCGTCAATCCAACCTCTCTGCTTCTTCAGATAATCTTCCACACGTTCAAAGGGAATCGTCTCTAGCCTTTCAGGATGAAGAACAAGGGTGGAGTTGTAACAGAAGGGACAACGAAAGTTACAGTTTGGGAGGAAAATGACAGAGGACAGCTTCCCGTCCCAATCCACCAAACTTAAGTTAATGAAACCCTTTATATCCACCAGTCAATCACCTTCGTCTCACGCTGTTCATCTAATCGCCCTTATGGAGAAATTATGGTTGACCTAACCTGTTTAACCCCCTTCTTCGTCGCCAACTCTTGAGCCAGTTTTCTGATTTCGTCGGCGTCACCCTTTACCGCTACAGCCTCGAGGCATTCTCGCTCGCTCAAGTGAACATGCAGAGAGGAATAGATCACGTGGCTGTGTTTATGCTGAATCTCAATTAGGGCGTCCTCCAAGCCCTTAACTTCATGGTCGTAAACCATAACCAGTACGCCTGCTCTTGTTCCTTTCTGTTTTTGTAGTAACCGGTATTCGGTAATGAAGGATCTAACTGCATCTTGGACAGTCTTTGATCTGCTGGCGTAGCCCATCTTTTCAATTGCTTCATCCAACTCTTTTAGCAGATCCGGTGGAAAAGTAACGCCAACACGAACAATCTTGGTCATGTCTTCTCCCGGCTAAATCGTTAGCTTGCTGGTCATAAAGCTTTTATCTCTCTCTCAAAACAATTGCGCGCGCGCTAGTCTTTGTAGTACAAGATTCCTTGGGTTATTCCAATGGATATGGCGGTGCAGACAATTGTTATCGTAATGTTGCCCTGACTGGCAATGTAGGATAGGCCTGCAGCCACACCGTTAATCACTGCCATAACCGCTGACAGCTTAACTTTAAATTGGAAACCCATCTAATCACCTCCTTCGCAGTTTACCTTTCCCGCTGTGAGGATTTTTCCTCAGCAGTATCGGGTTCCGTCAATTCAAAACCCATTTTGATGAGTATCTTGCGGACTTCATCTGGCCGTACATACTGGACTCCAGTAGTAGTGGATATCTCAGCAAGCCTAGCCACATCTTCAAGTTCAATTTCAGGCGTATTCATCTCTTATAGAGCGTGAACATATTTGGATCCTAATAAAGGACATATGTTGAAAACGAGCTTTTTTCCAAGCTCTTTTATGGGTCCCATAGAAACCTTCACCTACCTCAAACTCTTAATGGAACATAAGAGACTCAGCATCCTAGGAGACGACACGCAACTAATCGCACAAATCAACGAACAACAATACGAATACCTGAAGCCGAAAACAGCTCAAGAACGCATCCACCTGAAATTCTGGCACCCACAAGGTCGCCACGACGACCAACTCTTCGCCCTAACCCTCGCCTGCTACGCCAGCAAAGAAAAAGAACCAGAGGCTATTCTCGCACGAGCACGGTGAACACCGGTAAATGCGCGCTCAATCTCCGTTGTATTACATTAAGAAAGAGTTAAGAGATACACTGTTGAAGGCTAAGCTTGGGAAACCCCCTATTGAAAAAACTCCAATATTTGCAGGGGGTGATAGATAATGCGAATCCGAACTAAATATAGAAGAGGAAGAAATCCCCTAGTGGTTGTCATCTTTGAGGAAGATAGCAATTTTAATCCAGATGACCTATCGTGGACTCCTAGAAAAGAGGAACTTAGCAAAATCTATAGAGCAATGAAACGTGCTAACGCATGGAACTAGGAGAGCTAGTCAGAAAAAGTACACTCTTCCTTTCAATGCATGCATGCATGAAAAGGGGGAAGTGAATGGATATCGCTACGCAGTTTTCAGAGTTGGCTTGGAGAGTTCCCTGCGAACGAGCACGTAGAATATTGCTGTATAAATCGCCATAACCAGGCTCACAATGATTCCTAGCACCATCAGCACTCTGGCAATGTCGTTGGAAATCCACTGCAACAGAAATCTGAGGAAACTCGGCAACACGTCCGCAAGATAAGCAAAGTCAAACGGAAAAACCACAAAGAGCCAAGCAAGGGGGACAGTGACAAAGATAAGCCCAAATACGTCAAAGAGACGAGCAAGGTTCTTGCGACCAAATAACCCTCTCAAGGCAGTTGAAACAATCCCGAACATCAGAGACCCATAAAACAAGAGCATCTCCAAAGTGTCGAATTTTGAAGTAAAAAAACCTGTTGACCACATCTGATGAGCAACAAAGTACAACACAATCAAGAAGCCGACCACAACCACAACGATGTTTCCGACACGCTCGGAATATGGGATAATGTCTTTCTTCGCCTCTGCCTCTGCACGTCTAGCAAACCAGTTCTTAGTCGCTTTTGTCTCGCTCAAAATGATTTCATCCCTGGCGAATGCTTGTCCTTAATGCGTGGCATTTTTCAAGATTTAAGCCTTACGGCATCCTTCTACCTTCCACTTTTCCAACCTTCCGATATAGAGAACCGAAGGTAGTTATTTTACTCCAATGTTGTGGAAAGTGCTTAAGTTTTCCAAAAAATGGACGTTATTCTTCTGTGAAGGTGAGTTTCTTCCACAAGTCATAAAATGCATGCATGTGCATCTGGTGCAATCTTTTTCTAGAACTTGTTGAAGCCAACTATTTCCTCAATGCGCTTTCTTTTTTTCGCCTCCGGTTTTTCAGCGGGATATCCAAAGGAGATAAGTGCTACAACTTTCCATTTATCAGGAATGTTCAGCAATTGCTTGACCTTATTTTCTCTGAAGTCTCCTATCCAACATGACCCTACTCCCATAGCCCAAGCAGCAATTACCATGTTCTGTAAGGCAATTGAAGTACCAACAATCGACCATTTCCTTGTACCAATATGCCCGAGGCCAGTGTAAGCACATCCCACAACGGTGAATGCTGAATTCTTGACATGTCTGTTGACCAACCCTTTAGAGAGTTCTTTCTTAATCTCATAATCGGTTATGACAATGAAGTGCCACGGTTGTCTATTAGCAGCTGATGGAGCTTGTCTACCTGCTTCAAGAATCTTATCCAACACATCTTTCGGAATTTCCTTCTGCTCGTAACGCCTTATGCTTCTTCGACTAAGGATAACATTAACCAGAGACATAAACATCATCAAAACACTCTGTTATTTGTTCTAGATAACTGCTCCCTACATCATCTGTGGGCGCGCGCAGTTGCACGTATAACATGTTTTGTTGTGAACACAAATTATTCCGCCACAGGTAGGGCATTTCCATCTTTCTTGTTCGTTTTTCAGGAATTGTTTGATACCATTTGTCTGAATGTACCTCAGATTCTCAATCACACTCATTCCATATTTGTCTCTGTAGCGTTTATCAAGTGTTTTTAGATTTTCGCATGGAAAATCTGTGCATTCAAAACAATACTCAATTTGTTTAGTTGCCAGGTTATCGCACTGCTTTTTGAGAAATGCACATTGTTTATCCCTTGACCGACAGCTGCTGCAGGGATGTTTTCTCTTTCTCCCGTTTAGTGTATAGCCAAAAAACGAGATACATATTCCACAATTCATTCCGCATGGTGCTATGAGTACAGGCGTGAATTTCTCTTTTTGCATGGATAACCAAGTAATGAAACAACATCTTAACTGTTTTGCGTGCTCCTAGAAAAGCGCATGCATGCATGCGCGCATTCTTCAATCTCTAAGGCGATAGCTAATTCTTTTTGACATGTCTTGTATACAATGCATGCGTGCATTGAATAGCTTGTAGTATCCGAAAACGATTTACAAGTGGCTCATGTTAGTAAGGGTTAGTGGTGTGAAACCTTGTTTTCTCTTAGAGCTCTCGCTCCTTCTTTGACCAGAATCGCTATTGCTGGAGCTGTTGGGGCTGCTTTGCACGTCGGTCAAGGAGATCCGAATCTGACAGATGCTAAGGCAATTATGTTTTCAAGGGCTGTGTTAGATCAAACCGAAGTTGACGGTGAAGTAATTTCCTGTGAAGGACCTAAAGACAATGCGCCGGCATTTATGCGCAGAGAAAAAGTTGGAACCGGAAAGGGTCCCAAAGTCGAGTTTGTGATAGACCCTGTTGACGGCAGCACTGCTGCCTCTAAAGGCAGGAAAGACGCGATTTCCGCCATTTCTTGCGCACCCGCCGGCTGTTTCCAAGTTTTGCCAGACGATGGATACTACTTCAAAGTAGCAACTGGTCAACATTCTGTTGGCAAAATTTCTTTGGATATGTCCGTCGAAGAGATTGTGGACACAGTGGCCAAGGAAAAGGGGTTGCCTCTCGAAAATTTCACGGTTATAATGTTGGAGCGCGAAAGACATCAGGAGATTCTGAAAAAGATAAGAAAACTAGGCGTAAGAATAATTTTGATTCCTGACGGCGATATTGCGGCCGCTGTCGTGGCGAGTATTGCCGGTTCAGGAGTTGACCTTCTCATAGGCGCTGGTGCGGGACCTGAAGCAACTATTGCAGCCACCGCCGTGAAATGTCTGAGCGGCACCATGCTTGTAAAGGTTTGGAGAGATGAAAAGGATGATCCTGGTCGACTGGATAGGCTGATCGCAGAAGGTGTCGATGTAAACAAAACTTATAACGAAGATGAGTTGGCTGAGGGCAACGAACTGGTTTTTGCAGCCGCGGGGATTACGAAAGGCGAGCTCTTAGACGGTGTACGCTTTGTTCCAAACGGAGCAAATGTTAGCTCCATCTGCATAAGACTGCCAAGCGGAACCATGGAAAAATCCGATACAACTCTGCGGTTCAAGGGACACCCTGTCTATCAACAATTCTTGCGCAGCCTACCATAGTGCATGCATGCGCGCAGCTAAGTAATACAGAATTAGTAGAGATTTTCAACCTCTTTTTGTCTAACTTACATCAAGGGGTAACTTTTTGTTTGTTTCTGACCCCTCACTCTAATAGTGTATACTCGATTTCGAATACACACATCTAGTTGTTTCTGACACTATCCTACCTTTCTATTCCAGTAAGTGTGTAACATGTATACTCGATTTAGCATACACATAGTCTGTATTCTCTATTGGTACCTTCCTTTCCTTATAGTAACTAGATAGTGCCTAAATCCAGTATACATGTAGAGGATCGTATTCCGTTGCCATTAACCGTTGGTCGTCGTTTCGCCCGTACCGTCGTCGTTGGCCCGTCGTCCGTCGTTCCGTGGTTGGTTGGGTTAAAATTTAATCCCCCACACACACTACGCAATGCGTTATCAGCATGAAAATTTTGCTGCGTATTTTTCAGTCAATTATGTTAGAATCATTCTTGGCCTTCAAAGGCAACTGTTCAGGTATTTGCTCATGCTTCATGGGTCTCGGTTGTATCTCGGCCATGTTTTCCATCTGCAGGAGGTTGAGTCGGATTGTCGGCACAGTAAATGATGCAACTGAAGTAAGCAAGATGACTATGCCTCCAGCTACATACCAGAAGCCCACGTTTATCATTTCGGCTATTGGGCCGGCGAGGACAAGACCAATCAGAGCCATCGCGGTGCTTAAGCTCAATATAAGAGTGAAGACGCGGCCTTGTTTCTCGGCGGGGACCTCCGCCTGCAACACTGCGAAAATAGTTCCATTCACAATAGTGTTCATGAGACCGGAGAAGAAGACTGATCCGATTGCCAAGAGCAGAATATTAGCTGGCGTAGCTCCAAAGATAAGAAGTCCCAAACCGTTGAAGGCAAGTGCTGCCAAAGCAGTAACTACACGTTTCTTGTTTCCACCGAACACACTTAAGGCGATGCCCCCAAGTATCAAGCCGATACTATATGATGATTGAAGCCAAGCGAGCTCTATTGCTCCACCGTTGAAGAAGCTTGTCACATGTATTGGAAGTAAAGAGAAAGCAGGGTAAACCAAGAAGTTAATCACCATTGCGATTAAAGTGACTATTCGGAGTCCCCTCCAATTCCATACAAAGCGTATTCCCTCCT
>JABAOH010042627.1_pt1 | contig 14719 bp, 12 predicted proteins | sample 7062181 | NCBI WGS metagenome assembly JABAOH01 (sample SAMN14538630, study PRJNA623070) | marine sediment metagenome | biome: marine biome [ENVO:00000428]; feature: marine pelagic biome [ENVO:01000023]; material: deep marine sediment [ENVO:00002113]; isolation source: pool of 5 deep marine... | reverse complement strand
TAATAGACTAAAGATCGGAGACGAATTTGATATAACTTGGAGGTGAGTGATGCGAAAATTCATTCAATTTATTCTGATATTTACTATTTTCTTTACGGGAGTAACTGCTGCTTATTCTCAGGATAGATACAAATATGTCATAGAGGAAAGCTTTTATGTAGTTAAGCCGGAGAATACTGAGAAATTTCTTCGGATCTTCAAAGACAAGTTGATGCCTTTTTGGAACGAGATGCAGAACCGAGGGGTAATAGTGGGTGAGTTCAGACTATACACGCAAAGGCTCCATACCCTTGACCCTCATTGGACTTATAAAACAGTTGTAGTGTTTAAGAACTACGAGGCAGTAGACAGGTGGCTCTCACTCAGAGACGAAGTCTATGATTCGTTGTTCCCTGGAGAGGGCGGATACAAGACCCCAAGGAAAGAAATTGACGTTATTACCGTGTCACACTGGGATGAGTTTATAAGAGAGATACCTATGCAGTAATGGACCCACTTAGGAATTAAACAGCCCTTTTTGCACCTGTGGAAGCTCTATGTTCAGATGTTCATAGGCAAGCGGGGTTGCGGCACGACCGCGGGGTGTTTTAATAATAAGTCCTTCTCGTACTAAGAACGGCTCATATACATCTTCAATTGTGTCTCTTTCTTCACTTACGGCAGAGGCCAGCGTATCTATTCCTACAGGTCCTCCGTTAAATTTTATGATTATTGCCTCGAGTATCGCTCTATCAAGGCCGTCCAGGCCGAGTGAGTCAACCTCAAGCATCTCCAGTGCATTTCCTGCAACATCCAGATCTATGGCTCCGTCAGCTTTGACCTCAGCGTAGTCCCTTACCCTTTTTAATAATCTGTTTGCTATTCTAGGTGTGCCCCTTGCACGCCCAGCAAGCTCGGATGCGCCTTCTTTTGTCAGATCCACACCCAATATCTTAGATGATCTGTCTAAGATTCCCTTAATCTCTTCTGATGTATAGTAATCAAGCCGCAAATCAACTCCAAACCTTGACCTGAGCGGTGAGGTAAGAAGCCCCGTTCTTGTCGTAGCGCCAATCAACGTAAAATGATTAACGCTAACCTTCATAGATTTTGCAGTGGGTCCCTCTCCTATCATGATATCGATTTTGTAGTCTTCCATAGCGGAGTATAGGTATTCCTCCACTATACGGTTTAGACGGTGAATCTCGTCTATAAACAAAACGTCGCGGTCGTTTAGGTTTGTGAGAATTGAAGCGAGATCGCCTATGCGCTCAATTACTGGCCCTGAGGTGGAATATATACGTACCCCAAGCTCATTTGCTACTATGTGGGCAAGGGTAGTTTTACCTAATCCGGGAGGGCCGTAGAGAAGTACGTGGTCGAGCGCCTCTTTTCTGCGTTTGGCAGCCTCTATGAATATGCCCACTTTCTCTTTTACTTTGGTTTGACCAAGATACTCGCCCAACCTCTGTGGCCTAAGGTTTATATCAAAAAGTGTGTCTTCTTCCTGGCTTGTTCCAGCCACTATCCTTTTTTCCATTNNTCCCTTTTTCATAACTTTCAGTGATTCCCTGAGCGCAACTTCGAGGCTCTCCTCATTTGCAGTTATTTCCTCCAGCTCAGATATTCGCTCATCAATCTCTGGCCTCTTATAACCGAGGTTCATCAAGGCTGATATCACATCTTCTACAATACCTGATTTGGCGCCACTTTCCGATGCGGATTCAAACCCCGAGAGCTTATCTTTCAGCTCTGTTGTAAGCCTTGAAGCCATTTTGGGACCTATTCCCGTGATCTTTCTTTTAGCAAGATCGCCTGAGGCAACTGCTGAGGCAAGCTCGGAGGGTGCGATATTAGACAGTATGCTTGTCGCAACCTTGGGACCCACACCAGAGACTCCAATTAATATTGCAAAAATCTCCTTTTCATCCTCTGTTAGAAATCCAAAGAGCTCAATTGAGCTGTCTTTCATGCTCGTATGTATCTGCAGCGAAACTTCGCCCCCGTTTTCCGGAAGCTTGTAATATGTGGAAAGAGGCACAGTCACCCCGTAGCCAACTCCGCCTACATCGACTATAACTTTACCTAGTGATTTTTGAGCTATATTGCCTCTAAGATGGGAGATCATCTATACTAAAGCGCCTCCTTTTTCTCCGGGGCTGAACGAACTCTTTTCCAAGCTTGCTTTCGATCTGCGATATGTTTATATGGCAAAGTGCTATGGCCACCGCATCCGATGCGTCCTGCCCATCCCACTCATCCACTCCCAGGATCCTTGAGAGCATGCCCTGAACCTCTGCCTTATTGGCCCGTCCCCTTCCTGTAAGCGCGAGCTTTACTTTCGTTGAAGCATATTCATGAACTGCAATACCTGAGTTTGAGCCTGCAAGCAGCGCAACGCCTCTTGCCTGGCCGAGTTTGATTGCACTCTTGGCGTTTTTGGCAAAAAAGATATCTTCAATAGACATTACATCTGGGGAGTGCTGGTCTATAATATTAATCAGATCATCATATATTACTTTTAATCTTTGATTCAAAGGTAAGGCGGGCTTAGGCACAATGCACCCGCTTTTTATATGAGTAACCTCACCGTTTTGGACTTCAAGAACCCCGTACCCGCAAACCCTTGAGCCAGGGTCTATGCCAATTACCCTCATATTATTATTGTGCCATGCTTTCTATAAGTTCTTCCGGTATATCAAAGTTTGAATAAACGTTTTGGACATCATCGCTGTCCTCAAGCGCTTCCATAAGACGGATCATATGCTCCGCCTCTTTACCGTCTATCTTCACGTTATTCTCAGGAATCATTGTCACCTCTGCAGAGTCATAACCTATACTCTCTGCATCCAGAGCGCTTTTAACATCTTCGATTGCCTCAGGAGGTGTCACAACCACAAGCTCGTTGTCCTCCGTGAATACATCTTCGGCTCCTGCTTCAAGGGCAATCTCAAAGATCTGATCCTCATCCACATTAGCCTTATCAAAACCTATGCGGCCCTTCATGTGAAACATCCAGGCCACACAGCCATTCTCTCCCAGGTTGCCTCCGTGCTTGGTAAATATTCTTCTTATGTCAGCTACTGTTCTATTCTTATTATCCGTCAAAGTTTGTACGAGTACTGCGCTTCCGCCGGGACCATATCCTTCGTACATCAGCTCGTGGAATTCGTCGCCTCCGATCTCTCCGGTGCCGCGTTTAATGGCACGGTCTATAGTGTCATTGGGCATATTTGCGCCCTTAGCGGCATTAATAGCTGTCCTAAGGCGCGGATTGGAGTCTAGATCGCCTCCCCCGTGCTTGGCAGCAACCGTAAGCTCCCTGATAAGTTTAGTAAAAACTTTACCCCGCTTTGCGTCAACAGCAGCTTTTCTATGTTTTATATTAGCCCATTTAGAATGTCCTGCCATAACTATTCACCTCTTATAAAAATTATCCGATAAAAATGCGTATTGATTATATTAGAATTTTATAACATCAGTCATAAATTAGCAAGGACAGCCATGTTGACTAATTCAGCTTTGTCACTGTAACAGTTATCGGCTGTGGGCCTTCTATTTTTGTAGTGATAGTAGATATCTCTACCCCTTTGTTAATTTCCTTTACTGTAAGTGTTGTGCTGGAAGGACTTATGATTTGGCCCGAAAGGGATAAGAAATTGAACTTAATCTTTGTATTGTCCGAAAGGCCGAAGACATCGGCTGTAATTGGAGCAGGCACGCCCGTGTCCGTCTCTGAGACTATAATATTATAGCCCCAGGCAGGTATGTCAGAGTTAAGGAAAGTTCCGTCGGCCTTTCTGAGGCTTATTCTGACCATTCCGTCCTTATTTACAACAGAGGAAGGCAGACCCTGAAATACCACAGCCGCCTGATCATCCTTGAGAGCAACAATGTCTCCGGGAATAAAAGTATTGTTTGTCGTATCCAGTATTGATATTTCAAGCTTGCTGGGCTCAAGTATGTTTACATTGGGATAAGTAAATGTTGCATGAAGTGAGCCGAACTCTATAAAAAGGTCGCTTATTGATTTAAGACCTCCACTGCCTGAAGCAATAGGTGCGCCCGGAGGTATGGTGAGCTTTACTATCCCGTCTGTACCCGAGATCACGAGACCGAGGGCTCCTGACAAAGAAGATGGGAAATTTAGCTTCTTCCAGCCATCTGTAAGAGTTCTTGCTTCAATTTCTACTTTTTCGCCCAATAGATGACCCCTGTCTAGTGTTCTTATAGAATTTATTTTGCCTGTGTACTTGGGATTTACATAAATTTCTCCCTGCAGTGAAGTCAGCTCAGATTCATGAAGCGGAGGCGGGGAAGCCATTGCAACATCACCAAGCATTTTTTCATCTGCAAATGATTGAGCGGAAAGACAAGTAAAAACAACCAGCAACAGCAGTGTATATAGAACCCTTGCAACCTTCATGATATCTCCTTTATATTTAATTTCAGATTTCTACTTCTATATTTAATTCCAGATTTCTACTTCCATTAAGCATTATAATATGTATAATATCTTCGACCATTTTACAGGTGGAAAACATTATAGCACAAAGAGAAACGAATTATTCCCCGAAAAAACTTACTTGACAAAATAGTTCTTTGGGATACATAATATTATTGGCTATATACTTTCAATATCAACTCAAAAGAACTGATACTCTTTTCCAATAATTCGTATTTGATTTTTGAAATAAATCCTAAATATATGGGTCAAGGAATTTACACTTATGGCTAGAGCAACAAAATTACGGGAAAAACCCGAAGAGAAAGAAACTACAGAAGAATCCCCTCTTCTTAATCTAAATGATTTAAGAGATACAAAGAGTGTGGAACTTATGAAGATGGCTCGTGCGCTGGAAATAGAAGAAGCCTCGCGCATGACCAAGCAGGACATTATTATCGCCATCCTTAGGGCACAGAGCGAGAAAGAAGGTGTAATTTTTGCTGAAGGTGTTCTTGAGATATTATCCGAAGGTTACGGATTTCTAAGATCTCCTAAGTACAGTTATCTTCCGGGTCCTGATGATATTTATGTTTCCAAATCACAAATAAGATCGTTCAACCTTAAAACGGGTGATACAGTCGGCGGGCAGGTCAGACTTCCTAGAGAGGGTGAGAAAAACCTAGCTCTTCTTAAGATACAGGAAGTAAACTTTGATTCCCCAGAGGTATGCAGAGACCGTGTCGCGTTTGAGAACCTTGTTCCCCTTCATCCTGAGGAAAAATTAAATCTGGAGTATGACCCTGAGGAATTTTGCAGCAGGGTTATGGATCTATTTGTCCCGATCGGTAAAGGACAGAGGGCTGTGATTGTAGCGCCGCCTAGAACCGGTAAAACAATATTGCTTCAAAGAATAGCAAATGCTATTACTCAGAACAACCCGGAAACCGTTCTTATCGTTCTCCTTATTGATGAGCGCCCTGAAGAGGTAACAGATATGGACCGCTCTGTTAACGGAGAGGTCGTAAGCTCTACTTTTGATGAGCCTGCACAGCGCCATATTCAGGTCTCAGACATGGTAATAGAGAAAGCCAAAAGATTAGTTGAGCATGGTAAAGACGTAGTAATTCTGCTCGACAGTCTGACCAGGCTTGCACGCGCAAGCAACACCGTAACACCTGCAAGCGGAAGAGTACTCTCAGGCGGTATGGAGGCAAACGCGCTCCAGAGACCAAAGAGATTCTTTGGTGCAGCAAGAAACACAGAGGAAGGCGGTAGTCTTACAATTATAGCAACGGCACTTATCGACACCGGAAGCAGAATGGACGAGGTTATTTTTGAGGAGTTTAAAGGCACTGGAAACATGGAAGTGTACCTTGACAGAAGACTGGCAGATAAGAGAGTATTCCCTGCAATTGATCTTCAGCGCTCCGGAACCAGAAAAGAAGAGCTGCTTCTAACCGAGGAAGTGCTAAACAAGGTCTGGCTGCTTAGAAAAGTTCTGAACCCAATGAATACAACTGAGGCTATGGAATTTCTATTGGACAAAATGAGCGGCACTAAGTCCAATAAAGAATTTTTCAACATGATGAATAGCTAGCAGAGGCTAATGCTTCACCTCACATAACCCTTTGTCCGTAAGCAATTTACATATAGAGCTAAGTAGATATCCTAATTATCTATGAATTGTCTTAATTTTCTAGCTAGAACAACTCTATCTCTACTAATTATATTCGTATCCGTACCCTGGTCCATGGGCCAGGAGAATCCCCTATATAGCCATAAGGCCAGATTCCATCCTGTGGTCGCTAAAGACGGGATGGTGGCTACAGAGAACAAATATGCGACTGAGGCAGGACTTAAAGTACTAAAAGAAGGCGGAAACGCAGTGGATGCAGCTGTTACTATAGGATTTACATTGGCCGTGACCTTCCCTAGAGCTGGAAACCTGGGAGGGGGCGGTTTTATGCTGGCATATTTATCAGAAAAGAATGAAGTTATAGCTATAGATTACAGGGAAAAAGCTCCGCTTAAGGCAGGCCGGGATATGTTTTTGGATGAGTCAGGAAATGTGGATAAGGAGAAATCTAGAAACAGTATTTTGTCTGCAGGAGTGCCAGGGACTGTTGCCGGGCTTAGTCTTGCGCTTGAAAAGTATGGCACGATCAGCCTGGAAAGAGCACTGCAGCCTGCAATAGAGCTTGCGGAGGAAGGATTTCCAGTTGATCAAGAGCTAAGCAACTCATTGATCCAAGCCAAAAAACGCATGCAAAAATCCCCGGCAAGCATGAAGATTTTCTATAAAGAAAACGGAGTGCCCTACCATCCTGGAGAGCTTCTGGTACAAGAAGATTTGGCTATTAGTCTAAAGCAAATAGCAAAGGACGGACCGGAGGCTTTTTATAAAGGGGAAATTGCGGAGAAAATTAGCTCTTTCATGGAAAATGACGGGGGTCTTATCACAAAGAAGGATCTTAGCAAATACCAGGCTCTATTACGTAAGCCGATCCATGGGGAATACAGAGGATACGAGATTTTTTCTATGCCCCCTCCAAGCTCAGGCGGGGTTCACTTGATACAGATGTTAAATATTTTAGAACAATTTCCGCTTTCAACTATGGGTCATAATACTGCTATGACAATTAATATTCTTGCTGAAACCATGAAACACGCCTATGCTGACCGCTCAAAATACCTTGGCGACCCAGATTTCTACCCTGTCCCGGTGGCAGAGCTAACATCGGAGAAATATGCAGAATCCATTAAGCAGCAAATACACATAGGGAAATCCAAGCCTAGTAAGGAGATAACACCGGGCACGCTAGTGATAGAAGAAGGAATGAACACAACTCATTTCTCCGTGATTGACAGTCACGGGAACGCCGTATCCAACACATATACGCTGAACTTTAGCTACGGATCAAAAATTACAGTCCCGGGAACAGGGATACTTCTCAACAATGAGATGGATGATTTCTCTGCAAAGCCGGGAGTGCCTAATGCTTACGGGCTTGTCGGAGATAAGTTTAACTCCATAGAGCCAGAGAAAAGAATGTTGAGCTCCATGAGTCCCACAATTGTTATGAAAGATGGTAACCCGTATCTCGTTACGGGAAGCCCCGGCGGGAGCAGGATTATAACTACGGTACTTCAGATAATACTCAACGTAGTTGATTTCGATATGAATATAGCAGAGGCAACCAATGCTCCGAGGGTGCATCATCAGTGGCTGCCGGATGTGCTGAATGTAGAGAGGGGATTAAATGAGGACACGGCAAGAATACTGCGCGATATGGGATATAATGTCGAGATAGGTAGAACAATAGGTGTGGCTGAAAGTATTATTAGAGATGGTGATTATTTGTACGGAGCATCGGACCCAAGGAGACCGGGTGGTCTGAGTGCCGGTTATTAGTTAGTTATAGCCAGCATACGGTCTATTGATTTCCTAGCCTGCATTGCAATGTCTACCGGGACTCTTACTTCATAAATCTCTTCCTCAAGAGACCTAAGTACCTTTGGAAGAGTAATCATCTTCATGTACTTGCAGATTGCATTCTCTCTTGCAGGAATAAAGGTTTTATCAGGGTTATCTTTTCTAAGCCTATGAAGCATGCCGGTTTCAGTAGCAATAATGAACTCCTTGGAAGTAGACTCTTGTGCGTGTCTGATCATACCGCCTGTCGAGAGAAACTTTATGTGATCCTTGCCGTTGCCGTTTCCATTACCATTAATCTTAACCGGGCCTGCGTTACCAGCCTCATATAGAAGGTTTGTAGTACAGCCGCACTCAGGGTGAACAAGCATGTCAGCCTCAGGATGCTCGTGCTGCATATCCTTAATATCCTTCATTCTGATGCCTGCATGAACGTGACACTCGCCAGGCCAGATATTTATTTTCCGGCCGGTGACCTTAGCAGCGTACGCTCCCAGAAACATATCAGGTAGAAACAGGATTTCTTTATCCTCAGGAACTGAGTTTACAACCTGAACAGCATTTGCAGACGTACAGCAATAATCACTCAGAGCTTTCACCTCTGCAGTGGTGTTTACATAAGATACAACTACTGCACCCGGGTTTTCCTCTTTCCAGGCCTTAAGCTGATCTGCATTTATGGTATCTGCGAGCGAACACCCTGCCTTCTCATCAGGGATTAGGACTTTTTTGTCTGGTGAAATAATAGATGCAGTTTCAGCCATAAAATGAACACCGCAGAAAACTATTATACTAGCTTCTGTATCGGCTGCTTTCTGCGAGAGGCCAAGAGAATCCCCGGTAAAGTCCGCAATATCCTGTACTTCCGGAAGTTGATAATTATGGGCTAAAATCACTACATTTTTTTGTTTTTTTAACCTTTTTATCTCTTCTGCAATATTTTCCATCATATTATTAATATAAACACTTATTTCCAGAATATAAGAGGGTAATTATACCATATAGAGGGATATGTCCAGCGCAGGAGCCGAGTGCGTAATAGCCCCAACTGATATATAGTCAACACCGGTTTGAGCTATATCGGATATTCCCTCAAGGGTTATGCCTCCTGAGGCCTCGGTAAGAGCCCGTCCTCCTACAAGCATGACCGCTTGCTTCATCATAGATATGGTCATATTATCGAGCATTATGATATCCGAACCTGAGTTAAGCGCCTCTTTCACCTCATCAAGATTTGATGTTTCAACCTCGATTTTGTACTTGTCTCCGTATTTGTTTCGCACAATATCCACAGCCTTTTTTATGCTGCCGGCAGAGTCTATATGATTGTCTTTAATCATTACAGCATCAAAGAGTCCAAATCTGTGATTCTGTCCACCTCCTGCAAGCACTGCATATTTATCCAGAACCCTTAGCCCCGGGACTGTTTTTCTTGTGTCCAGAATTTTTGTCCGATATCCCTCCAGAGCACTGGCATATTTCGATGTAGCAGTGGCAATCCCGGACATCCGCTGCAGTATATTTAGAGCAAGACGCTCGCCGGATAGGACTGCCCTTACTTTGGCGCTGATTCTGATAATCTCCTGCCCTGGCTCTATATGATCACCCTCACTTATGGCGTGAGAGAATGAAGTCTCCGGATCGAGCTTCATGAAAACCCTTTTCGCAACTTCTATCCCCGCAATGATACCCTCTTGTTTGGCAACAATTTTTGCCTCACATATATCATCAGAAGAGAAAATCGCCTCTGTAGTAATATCGCCAGAACCGATATCTTCTCTGAGTGCGTTATCTATAATCTTATCTATCTCTTCCCAGTTAGCTGCGATTTCTATCATTGCTGCTCTTTGTTAAACAGGCACAAATTCAGGCTCATGTCCCTTTTTAATTACTATATGTTTTTGCCAATTATCCCTCTCGTCGGGATAATCCTGCCTAATATGCACTCCCCTCGATTCCTCTCGTACCAGCGCAAACTTTGTAATAAGATATGATACATCAAGCGCCATAGCTAATTTAAGTCTATAGTATCCGGAGAATTCATCTAGAGATTTTGATATGCTCCCTATACTATCGACTGCATTTATGAGTCCTTCATGGGTTCTCACTATTCCAACATTGCTGTTTAGGATCTGTGAGATTTCTTTCTTTATTTCCGACAGTTTATTTGACTGGACCTCTGAGTATTCAAAGTCCGTCTCCGGGTAATCAAATTTATGGGAATTATCAGTTTCAGCTAACCTCTTTAGCGCCCCCTCAACTGATCTTTTTGCAAAAACGACGCACTCAAGCAGCGAATTGCTTGCCAGCCTGTTACCACCATGCACCCCTGTGCTTGCAACCTCTCCGCACGCAAACAAACACTCTATATTGGTCTCCCCAAAAAGCCCAGTTTTGACGCCCCCTATAGTGTAGTGAGCTGCAGGCGCTACAGGTATTAAGTCCTTGGTGACATCAATGCCGCAGTTAAGGCAGAAATTATATATATTTGCGAAACGGTTTATTATATAGTCCGATTCTATATGGCGTAAATCCAAATAGACATTGCTCTCGCCAGATTTGCTCATCTCAAGATAAATCGAACGGGAGACAACATCTCTGGGGGCAAGCTCTGCATATTCGCTGTATTCTGTCATAAACCTCTTGCCTTGGCTGTTTAGAAGATAGGCTCCTTCTCCCCTTAGAGCCTCACTAATTAAAAAACTCTCACCCTGATCGCTGTAAAAAGCAGTGGGGTGGAACTGAATAAACTCCATGTCCGTGATCTCGGCGCCAGCCTGGTATGCAAGGGCTATACCCTCCCCGACAGAACCTTTGGGATTGGTAGTTCTTTTATATAGAGCAGATGCTCCGCCAGTTGCAAGTATTGTCGATCTTGAGAGAATGACCTTCGTGTTGAAATCTTGATCCAGTGCAACAGCCCCATGGCAACGGCTATCTTTAGATAGAAATTTTACCACGCCTGTGTTTTCATATGTCGTGATTGAGGAATTATTATTTACAGCAGCTATAAGGAAACTGACCATCTCTCTTCCTGTAGAGGTGCCTACATGAAGGACGCGTCTTTTTGTATGCCCGCCTTCAAGCCCCAGCTCAAGCCCGCCTTCACCAGTATCAAACTGCATTCCAAGGTCCATCAGCTCAATAACCCTTTCCCTGCCCTCCTCAACTAATATTTCAACAGCTTCTCTGTTGCAAAGCCCCCGTCCGGCTCTAAGTGTGTCTTCAATATGGAACCAGGTTGAGTCTTCAGGATCTATGGCGGCTGCAATACCACCTTGCGCCCAGTAAGAGTTGCTCTCCTCTATAGTCGATTTAGTCAACAATACGACACTGCCGAATCTAGAGGCATACAGTGCCGCATATAGCCCGGCTAATCCGCAGCCGACTATTAAAAAATCTGTATCAATTTTATCTACCATTTAATATTCACTTATTCATAAACTTGAGAGAGGTATCTCATTCTGCCTATTATGAGATCTTCAAAATCCCCTAACTCTTCGTTTGGTATCTCTATTGAAGGATAGCGAGGATTCTCAGTTTTAATAACTAGAGATTTATGTGTAGAGAATAGATATTTTAGACTTGCGCCCTCTGATCTTAACCACACAGCATATATCTCGCCACTAATTACCTTCTTATCATTTGCATCAATGCCAACATGCGATCCTTCCCTCACTACCGGGAACATACTGTCACCAGACACAGAGAAATAATACATTCCCTGCGTGTGTATGTTCATAGGAACTATTATCTGATCATGAGGCTCTATCTCAGCGAAGTATGTTAAATTGCCTGACCCCATATACCCATGTACCGGAACCAGCAAGGCAACCTTTGAGGTGTTCTCCGAGTCTTCACCTTCATATATCGACGGATCATCAGATTCTGAAAGTATATATGTGTTCTTTTTAGATAAAATCGGGCCTGCATTGGCAAAATATTCTTCAAACATAGAAGAGGACGGCGGGCCTACATCATTAACAAGCCATTCCATGCTAATATCTTCGCATTTGGCGAATATTAAAGACCAATCCAAGGAATTTCTGGATTTCCAGCTGGCAAGTGTATTAGGTGCTATACCCAGGAAATCAGCTAATTCTTTATCATTACCGAAACTATAGTACTGCTTTAGCTTCGCGATTATTAAAGTCGCATTTTGTGAATTAACTCCTGACATAAGTCGCATTATGCGATATAGTCTTCTATATCTGCAATCCGTATCGCAAATCATAAGCGAAAACGGGGAAAATATCAAGAGAGGGGGCAAATAGGGGGCCAGCAAATAGGGGGATTAGAAGGAGTGTATCAAAAATAACAGAAGAGGTGTGTCACGGATAAGCATAGGTCAGTGTGGAGCCAATATATTGGATCAGCAGGGCAGTATGAAATCAGCGGGGCAGTGTGAAATCAGTAGAAGCGCGCCAAGAATTAGGGGAGCAGGAGCTATGGGAGCAGGAGCTCTAATGAGAAAAATTAAGATGAGACATAAATAAGATGAAAATACTGGAAAAAATAGAAATTATTCAGGGTGATCCGGGCCCTACGATCAATCTGGGGGTCAGTGGTGTTAAGAGCTTGTCCGGCTATAGCTGCGTAACTAAAGTTGTTGATAACTCAGGTGTAGAAGTTATTTCAACAAGAAAAATAACAGAGATAATTGTTGACGGAACTAATGAGGCTTTCGCTCTCAATCTGAAAGCATCGGAAACCCAAATTCTCAAGGCAGATATTATATATATATGGATAGTAGAAATTACAAACGACGCTGTCTTTTACAAAGATGAAACCAGAATAGGGCTATCTATCAAAAATAGAGGTGATTAATAGAGTATTTGGAGAGGGAGGTAACAAGAGCGCATCCGGAATGGGTGATAAGAACTTACCCCGTGGGAGGGGGATAATCAGGACTTATCCCTCAGCGATGGCACTATATATAGCAGCCTTTATGTCTTCTATTTTTTCTGGATTGGTTATTTTCTTTCCTCGTCCGTCAACAACGTAGAAAGCATCTACAACCTGATCAACCTTCGTTGAAACCTTTGCATACTCAACAGATAGCTTTAGATCGCTGATTGTTTTAGTGATATCATAGAGCAGGCCAGCTCTGTCATATGTGTAGACGTCTATAATAGTAGCATTATCTGAGGATTCATTGTCCACTTCTATTCGTGTCGGGTATTGAGGAATCTTTTTGCTGTACTTAGATTTGGATCTCTTTCTTTTTGCAACTAGTTTTTCCAGATCAAGTTTTCCCGACAAAACGCCTTTGAGGTTTTCATCGAGTTTTCTGCACAGCTCCTCTTCTCCTCCGCTCGACTTGCCTAGTCTGTTTACATAAAAAACATCTAAGATTCTTCCATCAGTTCTTGTAGTGATTCTGGCTCCTAAAATATTAAACCCGCTTGCCCTGATAACCCCACACAGTCTGGAAAATATACCCCTTGCGTTCTTACCCCAAATGGTAAGCTCGTCAAACTCCTGGTTAGGATAGAAAGAGAGATCAAATCCTATAATACCCTTAGATTTGTCAATGAACTCAACATGGCTGGCTATTTTGCGGGGAGAAAAACCAAGGAAATAGGAATTGGGCATTTTGGATAGAATGCTTCTAACATTCTTCTTTGTTACTTTCCTGCCTAATATTTTTATTACTTCCTCAGACACTCTCTTAAGTCTGTCTTCGGGCTCTTCCTTCTTAAATTCTCCTCCTTCTTCCAGGACCCTTGCAGTTCTTATATAGAGCTCTTTAAGAAGCATTCCCTTCCAGTTCGTCCATACATCGGGGCCGACCGATCTGACATCCGCAAATGTCAGCAGATATAGCAAGGATAGGGTTTCCAGAGTCTTGACCGATCTTGCAAATCTCACAATCAGGCTGTAATCGTGTATGTCGCGCCTTTGGGAGAAATGGGTCATGATTAAATGGTGCTTTACTAAAAATTCGAGCTGCTCGCTGTCCTGATTTGACAGACCCATGCGCTTTGAAATTCCCGGAATCATGGCTGCGCCTTTTTGAGCATGGTTCCTGCCCTCACCCTTGCCCATATCATGAAAAAGACATGCAAGGTAAAGCACATGCTTCTTCATAATGGATTCCGCAGTCTTTGTTACTAAAGGGAATTCCTCTTCATATGTATAGTTCAGAAGATTCTCTATCTCTCTTACCATGAATATAGAGTGCACATCGACGGTGTATACATGGTATGCGTCATGTTGACTCATACAGAATATTTTTCCAAACTCCGGAATGTAATAACCCAGAAGTCTTAGTCTGTTCATTTCAAAAAGAGTGTCCGCAACATTCTTGCCTTTCCTTAGGATTCTCAGAAAAGAGGCATTAAATTCAGGGTTGGTCCTTACCTTCTCATCTATTGAAGTGTGACTTACATTCTCCCTGATCAGGTCGACCAAATACGTACTCATCCTGACACCATATTTGTCTGCAAGCTCAAATGCTCTCATTAAATTTGCCGGATCTTCGGTAAACTGATCTGCATCGGAAACAGACAGGTTGCCCGCCTGTATAATAAAATCGTGCTCAAGATATACCGTTTTAGGACCACGGGCTTTTACCCCCTTCTCCGATATACATTTTTCTATCAGTATTCTCGATTGTTCTCTTATATCATGAGCCCTTAAGTAGTAGATCTTCATGAACCTCTCAACCGCAGGAAGGTCTGCATCTCTGAACCCTAAGAACTTGGCGATCTTCTCTTGAAACTCAAAACCCATTCGGTCTTCTCTTCTCTGCGCCAGGTAATGCAGCTCCGATCTAATAAGCAAAAGGAAATTAAGCCCTTTCTCAAAGGTTTTGAGCTCTTTCTCCAACAGTACTCCTTTCGGTAATAGCTCCTCAA
>JABAOH010044504.1_pt1 | contig 14725 bp, 10 predicted proteins | sample 7062181 | NCBI WGS metagenome assembly JABAOH01 (sample SAMN14538630, study PRJNA623070) | marine sediment metagenome | biome: marine biome [ENVO:00000428]; feature: marine pelagic biome [ENVO:01000023]; material: deep marine sediment [ENVO:00002113]; isolation source: pool of 5 deep marine... | reverse complement strand
TGCTGTCTGAGCTGCTTTATCTCAATTCTTTGGCAATTGACCTTTCCTTTTTGGGTGTTATATATCGCTACTAGGAATTCAGCGAGCGGAAATCGCGAAAAATTAAGAGAGATTTGTGGTGAGCACAAAAAGGAATTTCCTATCAACATATGTGGAGTCGTTTATCGGAAAACTCAAGGATGAGTTGCTCAACGGAGAGATCTTTGATACTCTTTTGGAGGCAAGGGTCGTTATTGAGAACTGGAGAAGAGACTACAATCAGTTCCGGCCTCACAGTTCTCTGGGATATAAGCCGCCCGCTCCAGAGGCTTATGAGCATGGAACTCTAACTTTGCATGTGTATCGATAAATGGGGACAGGTCGCCTATACAATGTAGGAGAAAAAAGGTTTCTTTTGTTATTATTATTTTACCAATATTATGCTTAGGAGCTTGTCATGAGGCAATATAAAGTTTTTCTAACACTGTTTTTCGTGGCTGTCGTAGGTTTTTGCCTTGAGGCCAGAGAGAAAGACCTTTCCTTGCTTACACTCGAGAGGATATTCAGCTCCAAAGAGTTTACTGCTGAGCGCTTCGGTCCTGCTCGATGGATGAAAGACGGCTCTGGATACACAACAACAGAATCTTCAGAAGCACAAGAGGGAGGCCAGGATATTGTCAGGTATGATCCGAACTCCGGCCGCCGGGAAATCATAATTCCCTGCACGCGGCTCATCCCTAAAGGAGAATCATCGCCATTACAGATCGATAGCTATGAATGGTCTCTAGACGGCAAGCGGCTGCTTATTTTTACGAACAGCAAGCGCGTCTGGCGGCAGAAAACACGGGGAGACTATTGGGTATTGGATCTTAAAAGCTGGCATTTGCACAAGCTTGGCAGCGACGCAAAGCCCTCCACATTGATGTTCGCGAAGTTTTCTCCTGATGGACTCCGTGTCGGCTATATCCACGAGAGGAACATTTACATCGAGGATCTCAGGGATAATACGATCACACAATTGACGGCAGATGGCTCAGAAACAATCATAAACGGCACCTTTGATTGGGTTTATGAAGAGGAATTTTCCCTCCGGGATGGATTTCGTTGGAGCCCCGACGGAAAATTGATCGCTTATTGGCAACTTGACACTGAAGGAGTAAATAATTTCTTTCTCGTAAATAACACAGATTCACTGTATCCCAGCATAATTCCGATTAAATATCCGAAAGTTGGACAAACTAACTCTAGCTGCCGTGTTGGTGTGGTGAGTGCCGCAGGAGGAGAAACACTCTGGTTCGATGTTCCCGGGGATCCCCGTAATCATTATATAGCGCGAATGGATTGGGCAGAAAACTCCAAGGAGATTTTCTTCCAACAACTCAATCGCCTGCAGAACATGAATAAGGTTATGTTGGGTGATGCCAATTCAGGCCGGGTTCGAACAATCCTCATTGAGCGAGACAAAGCATGGGTGGATGTTGTCGACGATGTCAACTGGATTGATGGAGGAAAATACTTCACGTGGGTCAGCGAGCGTGATGGATGGCGGCATGTGTATCTTGTTTCACGCTCTGGCGAGAATGTCCGGCTCGTAACTCCTGGAAAATTTGATGTTATAAGCATCCAGGGTATCGATGAGGAGAGAGGATGGATGTACTTCATTGCCTCGCCTGAAAATCCTACCCAACGCTTTCTTTTCCGGAACAGACTCGACGGACAAGATAAAGCAGAGCGAGTGACACCGACAGGTCAAGGGGGAACACATCGCTATAAATTATCACCTGATTCGAAATGGGCTTTTCATACTTATTCCTCGTTTGATATTCCTCCTGTGACCGATCTTATACGACTACCGAAGCATGAAGCGGTACGGACGCTTGTGAGTAACGAATGTCTTCGCAACAGGGTAAATAAGCTCAAGCGTCTGCCCACAGAGTTCTTCCGTATAGATATCGGCGAGGGGGTCTTTCTTGATGGTTGGTGTATGAGGCCCTTTGATTTTGATCCAGGGAAACGTTATCCTTTACTCATCTATGTCTATGGAGAGCCTGCTGGCTCCACTGTCCTGGACAGATGGGGAGGGCCCCGCTATTTATGGCATCTTATGCTAACCCAGCAGGGATATCTTGTGATGAGCGTGGATAACCGCGGAACCGATGTGCCTCGCGGACGTGCCTGGCGGAAGAGCATCTATCGGCAGATCGGAATTCTAGCTTCTAAAGATCAGGCAGCTTCTGCTCGTGCGATCATCAACAGTCGGAAGTACGTGGATTCTGAGAGGATAGGTATTTGGGGATGGAGCGGAGGCGGCTCAATGAGTCTTAATGCCATTTTCAGGTATCCGGACTTGTATCACACGGCCATGGCCGTTGCACCAGTGAGCAATCAGCTTTTTTATGATACTATTTATCAGGAGCGTTACATGGGTTTGCCCGAGCATAATAAGGAGGGTTATAAGGAGGGATCCCCGATAACCTATGCTCACCAATTGGAAGGGAATCTCCTTCTTGTCCATGGAACAGGCGATGATAATGTTCACTATCAGAGTACAGAAGCTCTTATAAATGCGCTGATTGGGGCAAATAAAAGGTTTTCCCTGATGGCCTATCCTAACCGATCTCACAGGATATCTGAGGGAGAAAATACGACACGCCATCTCTATGAGATACTCACCTGGTATCTGAAAGAGAATCTGCCGCCTGATTCCAAGTCCCTTTAATCCTATGCTACAAGGAGGTTCTTTATGAAAATTGCACAAATTGACGCGTATCAAGTCCACTACAGACTTCTTGACCATGAATATGCCTGGTCCAGGGGTCAAGCCGTCACTTCTTTTGTGAGTACAATTGTCAAGATTTCTGCTGATGAAGGTCTGAAGGGTTTTGCAGAAATTTGTCCACTGGGTTCTGCTTATATGGATTCTTATGCCAGAGGAGTTCCTTCTGGAATTGAAGAAATCGGTTCCCATCTCATAGGCCAGGATCCCTGTCAGCTCAATGTCATAAATAATCTAATGGATAAGGCAATGTCGGGGCATCATTATATAAAGGCACCTCTCGATACTGCTTGCTGGGATATCCTCGGCAAGGCCACCAGCACCCCTATCTGTACCCTGTTGGGTGGACGATACGTAGAAAAATTTCCCCTTTATAGGGCGATATCACAGGGCTCTGCAAAAGAAATGGCAGATAATGTGGCTCGATTCAGAGAAGAAGGATATCGGCGATTCCAGCTTAAGGTAGGAGGCGATCCGGAAGAAGACATACAGCGCATCAAGGCTGTCCTTAAGATCATTCAACCTGGAGATATTCTTGTAGCGGATGCAAACACGGGTTGGCTCACACACAAAGCCATTCGTGTGGTTAATGCCTTGACAGGGCAGGACTTGTACATTGAACAGCCTTGCCATAGCCTTGAGGAATGTCTTGTTATTCGTAAGCAGACTCTGCTGCCAATGGTTTTAGATGAAGTGATTAGGGATGTTCATTCCCTCTTACAAGCCTATAATCAAAAGGCCATGGATGCTGTCAACCTGAAGATTTCCAGGCTGGGAGGCTTGACTAAAGCCAAGCAGATGAGAGATCTATGTGAATCGCTTGGGATTTCCATGACGATTGAAGATAGCTGGGGTGGAGATATCACAACGGCGGCCATAGCTCATCTTGTTGGCAGCACACGATCAGAATTCTATTTCACATCCACAGATTTTAACAGTTACAACGATGTGCATCTAGCAGAAGATGCTCCAATGAAGAAAAATGGATGGTTGGATGTTCCTTCAGGCGCTGGACTTGGCATCCAGGTGAATGAGAAATCACTGGGGAAGCCTTTGGTAACCGTGAAATAAAAAATTTTTAGCTCCACTGTATCCTTTTATCCTTCAGTGGTAGATTTTGTGATATTTTTCAGAGCTGAATTCATAGGTTGTCGGAAATTCCATCTCCTTTTTCCACCGAAGCATCTGTCATAAGAAGAGGGTTCCGATTACCTCGGCGACCGAGGAGTTGAATTTTCTGAATGAGGAGACTGATATAATTCGACTAGAATCTATAGCTCAATGAAATATTCAGTGCGACGATGTGCATTTTGAGTATGCCTGGCATGGCAGACGACCAGTCTGGTTCGGGCAATGAATCGCCCATAATTGTTGCTGAGGAAATATTCCTTTCCTTTCCTTTTAAATACTCAAGGCCGATATCAACCTGAAGAATTTTTAGGCTGTAACCAAGTCCAAAAGTGAAGACATTGAAGTCATAGCTAGGAAGCAGAATATTCATGGTTCTATCCGGGACTGGAGACGGATCCCAGTAATACCCCCCACGCACAGCAAGAGATCTGAACCTGTATTCGGCCCCAAGCCTGATCTGGAGAGCGTCTTCCCAGAACATGGGCCTTAGAGAATTAATCATGATCTTAAAGAATGTATCCTTGTAGTCGGTCAACATGAAAGCCCCCAATCCAACATCTATATCGCTTACTCCATAAGGTTTGACTTTCTTATGAGACCATTGTGTATACTGGACATCGGCAGTGACGGTTAAATTCTCTGTAGGGTAGACGGCAACACCCCCTGCAATCCAGATAGGCCATGTGACCTCCCGTTTCAAATCAGTAGAACCAGCGGTGTCATATCCTCCTAAAAGAAAGCCCAGAGTGGAGAGATTTGAGATGCTGGCCTCTCCTCTGAATTCTATTTTGCTTGCTGTTCTAAAGGTCGCTCCCAGACTGAAAACCTTACTGGGCCTTACCAGAATTCCAAAGGTGGCACCGTATCCCCATCCTTTCATGCTTTCCTCGTATTGCCCCAGATCGATTACCATGTTTTTGACAGGCTCCACAGAACCAGCATGTATGGCAACATCAGACTTTCCATAGTTGATATTCAATGCTGCACCAATGGAAAGTATGTCGTTTATGTTGTATGCAATCCCTGGCGCAATAGTGACCACCCTAATTTTGCTTCGCCATTTAACAGCGGAATTCCCATTCGCGATTCCAACAAGGTCTGCACCATCCCATTCGGTTCCCAGTCCTGAAGAAGTATAGACACCAAATCCAGCTATAAAATTCTTACAAACTGGATGATAATAGGCAAGCATTCCACCAAGATAATGCTTGCTCTTAGTCTTTGCATCCACCACATGATTGTCCCCGGAAGGCATCGGAAAACTCAATCGATAGGAACCGTTGGGAATTATATCTGTCCCAGAGAAGCCGAAATACTTTTGTTTGAAGAAAGCCATGCCAGCAGGATTCCAGTAGATTGTGCTGAAGTCATCGGCAAGCCCGACGAATGCTCCTCCCATTGAGATTGATCTTGTGCCAAGGCCGTTCAGATTCAAGCCGTTTCCCAAAGCTAAGGAGCATAAAAACCCAAAAAAGATACACGAAGCAACATGAAATTTTTTTATCTTCATCGTAATCTCCTCTCACTTCTTGATTAAAAAATATGCAAGAAAAGTGCCAAAACCGGTTCTTTTTATCATCTTATTGTTTTACAATAATTTATACATATTAAGAAGTCCTTTCTCTTTAGATAAATTCGCTTTTTTGTATATAAATTCAATAAACCGAATCGAAATCCCTTAGCAAATAGCCTATAGAATAAGTACTTTTGCTAATCAATATAGGTATGGACAAGAAAACCGCGAAAAGGGCACTTGATCCCTTTTACACTACTAGAACAGTACGCCGATTTGGTTTTGGACTGCCTCTTTTATCAGAAGCTGCCAAAGCAGCGAATGGTAAGCTTTCTATAGAATCTAAGAAGGGAAAAGGGACCAGGATCAAAGCCAATTTCCAGTACAGCCATATCGACCGGCAACCTTTAGGTGATATAGCTAAAACGATCATCAATCTTGTTATCGGAAACCCTGAAATAGACTTAATCTATGTTCACAAAAAGAATAGCCACATATACAGTTTAGACACGAGAAAAATAAAGGCACAACTCAAGGAGACGGCCATAAATTCTCCTGATGGAATAAGAATGATTAAGGAGGATTTAAAAAAAGATTCAGATTAAATACAAGAGCTCACCAAGGAAAAACCATCATTTTTATTTCTTGGCATGATATTCGGAGATTCCCTTTTGGACCTGTTAACAACACAATTCTCTATGAATTTTTTTCTATTTATTTCTATAGAAGAACTAGCCAGCTTGGGATAGTCCTCCGAATAAATTACTTATAAGTCGAAGTTCCTTTCAGCAGCAAAATCGCAACCTTTATTCTTGGAATTGCCTAATCATCAATACCTCATCCCAGCTTGGAACAATTCCGTGTTTTGACGAATATTGCTTCCACTGATCGTAAGAAACAAGCGGCCTAGTTCTTTCAATTAGATTGATCGTTGTCCTCAGCACTCCCGGTATTTTGTCGACAATCTCAGTAAGAAATTTATTTAATGTCTCCTCTTTTTCAGCAAGAATAGAAAACTGGATGCAGTCCCCGAAGAGGTGAAAAGTATAAGCTAGGTAGGCCATTTTAAGATCATCCGGAAGTTCAGCGTTTGCAATATTATGATAGACATCTTGGAGATTTTTCGTAAAAACTTTCAAGGTGACTGTGTATCTTTTCATCCTTCTTGTATCTTTGGGAAGCGGATAAAATAAAGGCTTTATCATATTTATCACCCATATCCCCGTTATGTGCTCTATCTTATTCAAATTTCCAGCGATAAAATCTCCAAGAACGTTTGGATCAACCGTATGGATAAAAAGGCTTATGTCTTCATGTTTGGCCCGCTTTGAAAGGTAGAGTAGTTGTCCCTTCCCTTTAATACATTCCTGCAGTTCATTTATTTGAGACATAATATAATCACAAATCCTTTCCTTTTTCTCCTGGGATTTTAGCCTGATTATGCTTATCAATTCAGGCCTCCTTTCTTATCTTATTTCCAAGAATTAGCTTTTTGGATTTAGTATTTCCCCCTCACTTTTTTTGACTCTAGTACTTCATAGAAAATTATCACAAAGAAATAATACAAAGTCAACAGAATAAATATATTATATAAATTTTATTCTTATGATAGCCTAATATGAATAAATTCAGGATTTTATGTATTGCCAAAACTCTGATAGAAAATTATATAAGTACACCGGCACCGTATATCCAAACTTAGCTTATCTCAAGGTGATTCTCGTCTAGAAGAGGAAAGATGACGTTTTGCTTTTCTCTGTTAAGTGGGTGTGGTTAAAATAATTCAGCTTGACTTCGATATTCTTCTCAAATCTGCGATCAATAAAAAAGTGGTCAAATTAGATCAGATTGAGTGGCCGGAATAAATAAGATTCAGTGGTCACTTCGGGCCGACTCATGCATCACTGTTATCCGGTCGTATCTTTTGACCTGCTTTCTTTTTTGGCGCGCGGCCTTAATAGCTAATTGACGATCCACTTCATCTTCGATTCTTTGGTGAAATTCACAGCTCTCGCAGCGGTAAAGTCTATCGCAGGATCGGAGAGATATCTCTCCACTCATGGCATATCTGCACTGTTTTCTTCCTAATTGAGAGTTGAGCTTATCGTTGAAAGGTTTAATCCTAGGATCATTTCTAAATTTCTCTTTGTTCATCATCGCTGCATGAAACTTACAGGCATTATTGCATTGATAACCGATCGTACACATCCGTTTCTGGATTATGCCTGCCTGCATCCAGATGCAGGGAGTGGCAATTTTTTCTTCAACGATAGGTTCTTCAATAGGCGGAGTGGGGACTACATCAATTTCCAAAGATTGCCTGATTAAGGTTTCAAGATAGTTTAGCTCAAAAGGTTTTGTCAGATAATCAATAACACCATTGCGCCTTGCTTCCTCTTCAGTCTCAAGTGAGGGATAGGCCGTGATCATGATAACTTTGGCCTTAGGATTCTTTGCTCTCACTTCTTTGAGAATAGAAAGCCCATCGCGACCTGGTAATCGAAGATCGATTATCATGACATCATAATTCTTAAAATTAATTTTTTCTAATGCGTTAACACCATCATTAGCCATATCAACTTTATGACCTTCTCCTGAAAAGTAATCGACCAAGGCCTCTCGCATGATATCCTCATCTTCGACAACCAACATAGATTCTTTTTTCATGATAACCTCCAATTTTTGTTATGAATAGCCAATTTTCATTAGGAAAATATAAAAATTATTAATCCCAATGGAATTCGCAATCTCATGATACTTACTAATAGAGCAATTCGTGTGCCAAAATAGACTTTATGAAAAGATTAATCTCAGAATTTCGCTAACTATATAAAAATAAAGGGATTATATTAAAAGAAAGGATTTCCAGAAGGTTGGGTAAAATAGGAGAGTGTCTATTAAATAGACATTAGGTGTCTAAATTATTGACAGTAATTTTATATTTTTTGAGCCTATTATAAAGGGTCATCCGTCGAACACCTAGTATCTCTGCCGCCTTTGAGATATTCCCTTTTGTCTCCTCAAGCACATTAAGAATATGATTTCTCGTCACTGCTTCGATGGTTTTTTCTTCAAAGGGAGTTGGATGAATAATGTCTTGTGGAAGTTCAGCCATGGTGATCATATTATTTTTTGACAGAATGACACCATGTTCAATCATATTTTCTAACTCTCTGACATTACCTGGCCAGGAGTAGTACAGCATAAATTCAATGACTTCAGGAGAAAAAATTCTATCACCTTTGTCATTTTCTTCAGCATATTTTTTTAAGAAATGTTCTGCCAGGGGAAGGATATCCTCCTTTCTTTCTTTGAGCGGTGGAAGGTTAATCGTGACAACTTTTAATCGGTAATAAAGATCTTCTCTGAATTGTCCCTGTTTAACCAAGGTTCTCAAGTCTCTGTTTGTCGCCGTGATAACTCGGACATCAACATCAATCTCTTCGTTGCCTCCAACTCTGGTGATCTTTTTTTCTTCGAGAGCCCTTAAAAGATGGATCTGGGTATTTGCGTTTATTTCGCCAATTTCATCTAAAAATAATGTACCTTTGTCACCGGCCTCGAACTTCCCTTTTTTTCTTTCGATGGCACCTGTAAAAGCACCCTTTTCATGACCGAAAAGCTCGCTTTCCAGTAAACTCTCTGGAAGGGCTGCGCAACTTGTGGCAATGAAGGGCTTGTTTCGCCTTTGACTTTGATGATGGATTGCCCGAGCAACGACTTCCTTTCCCGTACCTGTTTCTCCTATAATCAATACTGTGGCACTCGTCGGGGCTACCGTCTTGACAAGTTCAATGATCTTCAACATCTTAGGGCTTTTAGCTATGATGCCTTCGAAGTGGTATCTATCCTTGATCTTCTGTCTCAGCGAGATATTTTCCTCGATCAGATCATGATGCTTTATCATATTTTTTATAAGATGTTCGACTTTTTCCGGGCAGAATGGTTTCTCGATATAATCATAGGCGCCTTCTCTTATCGCGGTTATGGCTGTTTGAATTGTACCATGAGCCGTTATAATCACCGTTGAGATTGAAGGAACGATTTCTCTCGCCTTTTTCATGAGTTCGATACCGTCCATTCCGGGCATAACTAAATCGGCAAGCATAATTTTGTTCTTGTTCTGCTTAATTATCCGCAGGGCTTTCTCTCCAGAATCTGCAACTTCCACTCTGTAACCAGCAGCGCTTAGCCAGTCACGGAGTGATTCTCTGACTATATCTTCATCGTCAACGACGAGCACATCAGTCTTTTTGCTCATCCATAACCTCCAGATATATCGTGAATGTCGTGCCCTTGTTGGGTTCACTGTCTACTTCAATCTTGCCTTTATGTTGCCCGATTATCCCATGAACAACGGAGAGTCCAAGTCCTACACCTTTGCCTTTTTCTTTAGTCGTGAAGAAAGGAGTGAAAAGCTGACTCAGATTTTCTTTGGCAATGCCAACTCCTGTATCCTTGATATCAATTCTAACAGTATCTTTAGGTAATCCACCGATTTGGATGCCTTCGGCAACCGAAGTGGTGATGGTTAAGTTGCCACCGTTAGGCATCGCCTGAGTCGCATTCAGGATGATATTTATCAATACCTGCTGGATTTGGTCAAAGTCCGCAAGAACAGGAGGAAGTTGTGTTCCCAATTTCTTCTCAAGACTTATATTTTCAAGGCTAATTTGATGTCCGACTAGTAACAAAGCTGCATCCACGACTTTATTTATTTCGACTGGTCTCATGGAGGGTTTTGATCTGCGGGCGAAATCGAGAAGATTTCTGATGATCCGGGTCGTTCTCTCTAGTTCTTTTTCCATCTTTAAGAGCTGCTTTTCTGTCCATTCAGCCTGAAGCTCTTTTTCTTTATATTTCTTGAGAAGAAGTTTGACATAGACCAGAATACCGGCTAAAGGATTATTCACTTCGTGAGCAACGCTGGCGGCTAACTGACCTAAGGAGGCCAACTTTTCTGATCTGATCAATTCTTCCTCTGTTTGCTTACGCTTGGTAATATCTTCTCCTGAGCTCAGCGTGCCAACGATATGACCCTTTTCATCTGTTAGCGTAGTATTGTGCCAGGCGATAATCCTTTCCTCACCAGATTTGGTTAAAATTGAGTTTTCATAGTCTTCAACTTCCTCTATTTCTCCAGCCATCACTTTTTTAAAAGTATCTCTTCTTTCTTCCCTTTCTCTTTCCGGGACGCATAAATCAAACCAGTTTTTGTCAATGATTTCTTTCTCTTTATAACCCAAAACATCGCACCCCTTTTTGTTGATAAGGGAGACTATTCCTTTGTCATTAATAGCTATGATTATAACTCCCGCTATATTGAGGTACTGCTGTGCTTTGTTTCTTTCTTGACGCAACTTCCCCCACAGCCCCTTATGTTTGGTTAAATCCCTGAAATTTTCTACAGCACCGATTATTTCATTATTGTTGGATCGAAATGGAGAAGTCGTTATGTTTACAGGAACCTTATCCCCCTCTTTAGGAGTGATCATAATCTCATAATTAAAAACCGGTTTTCCAGTTTCCATAGTTTCTCTTAAAGGACATGCATCCTTGCAGAGATCGCTCCTAAGAATATCACAACATTCCTTATTCAGTACTTCCTCTCTCTTGAAACCAGTAATCTCTTCAGCAGAACGATTAAATGAAGTGATCCTGCCATTTTTGTCTATAGTCAAGACACCCCCGTCCATGCTTTCCAAAGTATTTTCTAAGAATTCTTTTTTGATTTCATCTTCCTTTCTCAAAACTAGATCTCCTTTAGATACTATTATATAAAAACTAATTCTTTAGTAAAGATTACTGCTATTTCTGAACTTCACTTCTTAAAAAACTTTCTCTGCTTTAGCTTCACCCATCTGAGGAAGTTCACCTTTCCGTAAATTCTAAAAAGGAAGAAAGGAGAAGCCCATAAATTCTCCTGAGGGGGATAAGGATGATTGAGGCGGAATTAAAAATGATTAACTACGAGTAACAAAGCGGACGAGAGAGAGTAGGCAGGCAAGGTTGACCGAGATTTATATCGGTGGTTCGCCTTCCACTTCAATTTCTGTTACAACTCTCCTTGTGTAAAGAAGATTCTTTTTCTCCTCTTCTATTAATTTGACCTCAAATCCATCGTTTTTATACTTTTGCATCGTATCCTCGGCCTCTTTCTTGGATTCGTAAACAACACCGTCCCACATGAATTTCTTTCCATTGACTTTTATGGAAGCATCAGCCATCTTGTCATGACCCTCCAAATTTAGCAAATTTAGGGACGTTCCCCAAAGGGACACCCTATAGTTTTAAATCTCACATTTTATATGCAGTCTAAGTCTCGTATAGGGTGTCCCTTTGGGGAACGTCCCTATGTTTTGTATGGACTAGGTCCTAACTTCTTGATCTGCGCTGTAAATTCTCTAGCTACCTGTGCAAATTTTGGACCCTCAGATGCCGAAACCCATTCCAATCGAAATCTCTCCTCTTCCAGGCCAAAATCTTCTAGCATGATAGTTATCGCCTCTGCTCTCTTCTCTGTTTTCAGATTTCCATCTTCATAGTGACAGTCGCCAGGATGACAACCGCAGATTAAAACACCATCCGCTCCTTTTGTTAAGGCATCGATCACTAAATTGGGATGAACCATACTCGAACACATCACTCTTATTATTCTGATATTAGGAGGATATTGTAATCTGGATACACCTGCCAGGTCCGCTCCGGCATAGGAACACCAGTTGCAACAAAAACTTATGATCAAAGGTTCAAACTCATCATGCATTATTACACCTCTAAAGCTGCATTGATCTGTGCTCCGATCTGTTCCAGCTTAAAGCCTCTCACAAATATTCCTTTCTTCGGACAGGTTGCCATACAACATCCACAACCTTTGCAGGCAGTCTCATCCACATCAACCGTCTTCTTAACCGATCCATCTCTCATATATTCGATTAATGTAATAGCCTGATAAGGGCAGGGTTCAACACAGTAAGCACAACCATCGCAGCCTTCATCTATCACCTGAGATATGTTCGCCTCCAATTCTACACGGTCTTGCGAAAGGATCGTTGCCGCCCTTGCGGCTGCAGCTTGAGCCTGCATTATACTTTCCTCTGTTGCTTTTGCTGAATGGGCTAAACCGCATAAATATACTCCATCTGTGGCAAAATCAACCGGACGCAACTTCATATGCGCTTCAAGGAAAAATTTCTCCTTGTTTAGAGGCACCTTTAAAAATTTTGCAATTTCTTCGTTCCCCTCATCAGCCACTATTCCTGCTGATAACACGACTAAATCCGCAGATATCTCAATCGGCATCTCTAAAGTCTGGTCAAAGACTTCCACCTGCAATCCATTTCCATTTTTTACAACTTCTGGCTTCCTGTCTTCTTCGTATCTCATGAACACAACATTCTGCTGTCTTGCTTTGGTATAATAACTCTCTCTGAATCCATAGGTTCTTACATCTCGGAATAACACATAGACATTCGTTTTAGGAGAAATTTCTTTTATTTTTAGGGCGTTCTTAACAGATTCTGAACAACAAACCCTCGAGCAATAAGGCCTTTCATCATCCCGAGAACCAACGCATTGAATCATGACAATGTTCTTGGGTATGCCATTTTTCGTTGGAGCTGACCATTCACCGTTTGGACCTAGGCGTTGTTCCAGTTCAACTTGTGTTATGACTCCTTCATCCTGACCATATAAATACTCTTTTGGCTTATATTCTTTGGCTCCGGTGGCAACAATCACCACGCCATGTTCAAATTCGATTGGTTTTCCTTTGGCAGAAAGCTTTGTTTTAAAATTTCCGATTGATCCTTCGATATTCTCTATTTTGGCTTCCGTATATAAATGGACTCTCTTGGTCTTTTTTATCTGATCAACAAGATTTTTTAATTTATCTTGCGGACTTTCCCCATTCAGTAAATAGTGAATGTGTCGCAGGTTCCCTCCCAGTTCTTTTTCTTTCTCCACTAAATAAACATCAAATCCCTGACTTACGAGTTCAATGGCAGATGTCATACCGGAAAGTCCGCCACCGATAACCAGTGCAGATTTAATTATGGATACGGACCTTTTCTGTAAAGGATCCAACAATCGTGCTTTAGCTATGGCCATTCGGACTAAGTCTTTGGATTTCTCTGTTGCCTTCTCCGGCTCCATCATATGCACCCATGAGCACTGATCTCTTATGTTTGCCATTTCAAAAAGATATGGATTAAGCCCTGCCTCCCGGATTGTATTCCTGAATAGAGGCTCGTGAGTTCGGGGGGTACAAGAGGCAACGACCACACGATTCAACTCGTGCTCTTTTATTTTTTCTTTTATCAACTCTTGTGTATCGTTTGAACAGGTATACAAATTATTATCAGCATAGACAACATTGGGAAGTGTTTTTGCATATTCCACTACACTGGGAACATTTACTACTCCGGCAATATTTGTTCCGCAGTGGCAGACGAATACTCCGATTCTCGGCTCCTGTCCATCTACATCTATTTCTGGCGGATATTCCTTGGGAATAATTAAGCTGCCTTTAACATCTTTTAGGAGAGATAAAACTTTTGATGCAGCACCTGATGCCTGCATAATAGTTTCAGGAATATCTTTAGGTTCTGTGAACGGACCAGAGACATAGATTCCCTCGCGTGTTGATTCAACCGGCTTAAAGGGGAATGTCTTACAGAAATTATATTGATTCAACTCAACACCAAATTTTTCTGATATTTCCTTTACAGATTTTGGAGGCTGGAGCCCTACAGATAAAACAACTAGATCATATTCGCGAGAGACCTTCTTATCATTTTCAGCTAAGTATTCAATCAGAAGATTCTTTGTTTCGGGAATTTCCTTCACAGAAGGGGGGCGACATCTTATATAATCCACTCCAAGCTCTTTTGCCCTTTGATAATACTCATCAAATCCCTTGCTGAAGGCACGCATGTCCATAAAAAATACATCGCATTTTAAATCTTCACCAGCGTGCTCTTTGGCGATTATTGCCTCTTTTGTGGCATACATACAGCATACAGAAGAACAATAGTCTCTTTCGGCTTCGCGCGACCCGACACATTGTATAAATCCTATCCTTTTCGGTTCAGTTTCATCAGAGGGTCTTAAAACTCTACCCAAGAATGGTCCTGAGGCAGATAATATTCTTTCAAATTCAAGAGAAGTGACAACGTTTGGATAATTCCCATATCCCAATTCTTCCTTGATTTTTGCATTAAATATTTCAAATCCCGGGGATAAAATTACTGCACCAACATTCAATTCAATTTCTTTCTCTTTCTGTTCATAATCAATTGCCTCTGCTTCACAAAACTCTTTGCAGA
>JABAOH010162797.1_pt1 | contig 14729 bp, 16 predicted proteins | sample 7062181 | NCBI WGS metagenome assembly JABAOH01 (sample SAMN14538630, study PRJNA623070) | marine sediment metagenome | biome: marine biome [ENVO:00000428]; feature: marine pelagic biome [ENVO:01000023]; material: deep marine sediment [ENVO:00002113]; isolation source: pool of 5 deep marine... | reverse complement strand
GACGCCCGCGTGAGGCGCGTTGGTGCAGAAGTTCTTCGTGCCGTTGAGGACCCACTCTCCCCCTTCCTTCACCGCCCGCGACTTCATCGCCGAGGCGTCGGAGCCAGAACCAGGCTCGGTGAGGGCCCAAGCGCCCATGAACTCCCCCGTAGCCAGCTTCGGCAGGTAGGCCCTCTTCTGCACCTCGTTGCCCGCAAGAACTATGTGAGCTGTGCACAGGGAGTTGTGGGCGGCCACGATGAGGGCATGGGACCCATCAACCCTGGCGAGCTCCTCCACCGCGATGGAGTAGGATATGGTGTCCGTGAGGCTGCCCCCGTATTCCTTGGGGACGACCATGCCAAGAAGGCCCAACTCCCCCAGCTCCCTCATGGTCTCCGAGGGAAAGCGGGCCTCCGCGTCTAGCCCCCGAGCGATGGGCCTCACCTTCTTTTCGGCGAAATCCCTCACGGTCTTCCGGATGAGCTGATGTTCTTGCTTCGCCTCCAGCTCCATCATCGGCAGGCTAAGGCTGCCCTGTTCCATGAACCTTTTGACCCGTCAGTCCTCGAGCCGAGCCCTTCGGCGGTCCCCCAGGGTGGAGAGGACGGACCTCACCTCCTGATAAAGGTCCAAGAGGGCGTCCCTCTCCTCCTCGACGTAACGTAGGATTCCCTTGTAATCCCCCTTGTTGTAGAGGGTGGGGATCACACTGCTCGCCAGCCTCTTTTGGGTGAAGGCGATCAGGCTAGAACCCTCGAACTGCCCCCGGTTCATGAGGACCAGCACGGGCCAGAGATCCAGCATGGGCTTCTTGAACAGGTAGTACTTGAGTTCGGCTGGCTCCCATGAGATGAGCTTGTGCTTCTCCGCCCGCTCTACTACGAAGGTGATGTCGAACCGAAGCCGGTTACCGATGGGAACGAAGTCCCAGCCGACGTCCAACAAACCCTTGTCGAGGATGGAACGGATTATCTCCTTCTCCCCCCACTCCCACTCCGTCAGGATGTTGAGGTTCCCCACCGGTCTACCATCATCCAGTTGCTGGAACTGTATGGTGACGATCCTGTCCTGGAGGGGGTCCTCGCCTTGGGTCTCGATGTCGAAATAGTACTCTGTCAACAGTCTGCCATCGAGACGTAGCTATAAAAAAAGTGTGCGGTGCGAATTGGCCACGGTCTGTTGGCGGTTCAGTGGAGTACTTTCACTCATCTCCCAATCAAAAGCCTATCCACGAGCCAGTACTTCCCGTGGTGTGTCCAACGCGAGGGAGGACGAGGTTGCCCTGCGATATACGAACAAGGGCTGGAAAGTCCTACGAGGTGGCGCACCCGATTTCCTGATGTTGATGGTAGCATCAGGAGAGATTGTGCAGGTGAAGGCCGTGGAAGTGAAGAGTCCAGGCAGGGACCTGACCTATGAGCAGTGCGTGTATCGGATGGTCTTGGAGCGAGCTGGAGTCGACTACGTTATCGAGGTGGTTCCGTGAGATGGAGGGTCAGTCTAGGGTTGGAGAACGTCTATGGGGGCGATGGAGAGGTTAGATTTGAGCCAGTAGAGAAAGTGACCCTGAATAGAATCCGGACGAAGACGATGGTCCGGGATTCCATCGGGGTCGCGGTGAAACTTGGCACCGAAGAGGAACTTAGGGAGAGGAGAATCGAGCCAATCTCTACCTTTCGTCTCGATGAACATGGAACCCCACTCATGCGCCTTGGTGGGGCCCACGGAAAGCTATGGGGGGCACTCAAATCGTCTGCTAAGCAGCTGTACGAACTGGGAGACGAGGATTTCAAGCGTGCGTACAAGTCCCTCGTTGACATGGTTTCGGTTAGTCCTGCGTGGGTTCCTCTGGACACGGATGAGGATTTCAGGCTAGAGGGCATCCCTCAGGTCCTTAAGGGAAGAAGTGGGGGGATGATTGTGAAGCATTTCGATGTAATCCCGAAGGCATCGGCCAAAGTCCTTCTTAGCTTTCCGGATCCATTGGAGCGGAAGGTACGCAAGCTACTTGATCAGCTCCAACTCGGTTCCCATCTCAACAAACGGAGGGCGACCATAACAGTTGAGGGAATCGAGCAGACTAGCTAGCCCAGACTAGACTATGCCATGCTCGCATCGGCCATGCAGAGCCGATCCCAGCCAGACCAGACGCTTCCCGCCCACCCCAGACCTCACCCTTCCAGGTCAGCCCAAACCGATAAGCCATTGCGCCTTCCTTCCTCACTGGCGTCGTCTCAACTGAGTCCCCGAGCCACAGCAGCCATGGAGGAAGGTTTTTATTGCGACGGATATCCTAGGGAAGTCGGGCTACGGGGTAGGAGATGACTGAGGCAGCGATTGTTGGCCTAGGACGGGAGGGATTCCCGCCTGAAACTCCAAAGTATTCCTGGAAGGAGCTGACGTTCGAGGCCGCAGTCAAGGCGTATGAGGATGCAGGCGTCAATCCACGTCAAGATGTAGACAGCTTCATTACCTGTGAGGAGGACTTCTGGCTCGGCTGCTCGATCTCCGACGAGTTTCTGCCGGACCAGGTTGGCTCTGTGCTGCGACCGATGCACACAGTCACTGGAGATGGTATCTACGGCTTGGCCAACGCCTTTATGCAGATCAAGACCGGCCACTTTGACGTCGTTGTCGTCGAGGCGCATAGCAAGGCCTCCGACCTGCTCACGTACGAAGGCGTAGTTAGCTTCGCTTTCGATCCCATCTACAATCGTCCCTTGGACGGCCACCCATACTTCCTGGCGGGGCTGGAGATGCACGCCTACCTGGCCGATCACGAGAACACGGAGGAAGACTGTGCGGATGTTGTTCGGAAGAATCGTAGCAACGCTCTCCGCAACGAGGACGCCAGCTACGGGGAGGAGGTGAGTGTGGAGGACGTGATGACCTCGGACCCTCTCTTCAAGCCTCTCAAGGCGGCAGAGATCAGCCCCTTGGCGGACGGGGCCATCGTTCTAGTCCTCGCGTCCGAGAAGAAGGCCAAACAACTTACCGACCGGCCAGCGTGGATTCGCGGTATCGGCTGGGCCTCCGACAGCCCCGCTGTCGAGACGCGCAACCTGCGGGATGCACAGTATGCCAGGCTTGCAGCCCGACAGGCCTACCGGATGGCGGGCATCCAACGTCCCCGTCGGGAGGTCCAGCTTGCGGAGGTGGACGACCGCTTCGCCTACAAGGAGCTGCAGCATATCGAGGCCCTGGCCCTCTCTGGCGGCTACCGGTCGGGCGCCCTCCTGCGGGAGGGCTACTTCGATCTATCGGGAGACCTGCCCGTCAACGCCTCGGGGGGGTCTCTCGGCGTGGGGAACCTCCTGGAGGCGTCCGGCCTGTTCCGGGTCATGGAGGTCGTCCGCCAGATTCGGGGGGAGGCCGGGGAACATCAGGCGGAGGACGTGCGGTTGGGCGTGGCCCAGTCTTGGCGAGGCGTCCCCACTGCCTCGGGCGGAGTCGTTGTGTTGGGGGGATGACACGAGGAAGGTCGCCGTCATAGGAGCGGGGATGACCCTGTTTCGTCGCCGTCTCTTGGAGACGGGGAAGGAGATGTGTTTCCAAGCGTCCCAGATGGCCCTCGAGGAGGCTGGGATCGAGCTGGGGCAGGTAGATGCCGTGGTGACCGGCTCGGCCCCCGACGCCTTCGACGGCATTCACATGAAGGGGGAGTACCTGACGGACGGGGCCGGCGGCGCGGGTCGACCCTATATGCGGGTCTTCACCGGAGGGGGAACCGGCTGCTTCTCGCCCATCGCCGGATGGTGGCACGTGGCCTCGGGCCTTGCGGACATCTGCCTAGTCGTCAACGAGGAGAAGATGTCCTCCTGCTTCCCCCACCCCCAGTCCGCCTTCGCTCACATCTGGGACCCCTTCCTAGACAGGCCCCTGAGGCCGAACCTAGTATGGATATTCGCCCTGGAGATGAACCGTTACATGACGGTACACAAGATCAAGAAGGAGGAGATCGCGGAGGTGGCCGTCAAGAACAAGAGGAACGCGGTGGATCATCCCTGCGCCCAGCTGGCTGACCCCAACATCACAGTGGAGGACGTGATGAACTCGGAGGTTATGGCCTGGCCCGTTCAGCGGCTTGATATCAGCCCGCCCAGCGACGGCGCCTCTGCTTTGATCTTGGCCAGCGAGGACGTGGCCCGCAGGTATAGCGAAACCCCGGTTTGGATATCTGGTGTGGGGTGGTGCATCGACACCACCATGTGGACCAACAGGGACCTCTACTTCCCGGAGTACTTGGCCAGAGCCGCCAAGATGGCCTATGGGATGGCCAAGATCGAGAATCCCAGAAGGGAGGTGGATGTGGTCGAGCCCTACGACCCCTTCGACTACAAGGAGCTTCACCACTTGGAAGGCCTGCTGCTCTGCGACAAGGGCGAGGCCCCGAAGTTGACGGTGGAGGGGGTCACGCAGCGGGATGGTGAGCTGCCCACCTGCCCCTCTGGAGGGCTACTTGGAGTCGGCAATCCCATCGCCGCTACCATGGGCATCAAGACCGGGGAGATCTACTGGCAGCTGGCCGGAAGGGCCGGTGGGAGACAGGTTCCTGGGAACCCACAGGTGGGGGTGTGTCAGGCCTGGGGCGACCTGATGCAGTTCTCCAGCGTGATGGTGATGAGGGCGTGATGGCGTGATAGGGAAGAAGTGGCCAGGAACTCCCCTCAAGGCCTCCGACCTGGAGGAGGGTACCGTAGCGACGGAGGAGTGGAGGCCCGAGGCGAAGTATGCGTGGAGTACTGGCGAGTCCATGAGTCGCTTCCTGTCGGAGCTGAAGGAAGGCAGACTCGTCGGCAGGAAGTGTGACGACTGCGGCCGGGTCCTCTTCCCGCCCCGCTCCTTCTGCGAGGAGTGCTTCGTGAGGACGGGGGAGTTCGTCCGGCTGGAGGACACGGGCACCGTGGAGACGTACTCCATCTCCTACCTGGATACCGACGCCCGCAGGATTGAGACCCCCATCTACGTAGCCGTCATCAGCATAGACGGCGCCGCCGAGAAGATGGGCCTCATGCACTTCCTGGGTGAGGTCCAGGAGGCCGACCTCAGCATAGGCATGAAGGTTCAGGCCGTCTGGAAGCCCCAGAAGGAGAGGGAGGGGGCGGTCACGGACATCAGGTACTTCAAGCCGGCGGGGGGGTGAGATGGCAGAGGATTTCAGGAGCTGGCGTGGAGACATGGAGGCCTATTACATCTACACGGCCGGGGTGGCGGGGAACCGTTTCATGCGGGAACTCAGGTATAACGAGAGGCTGATGGGCACGTTCTGTCCCAGATGCGACGTCATCTACCTCCCCCCCAGGATCTACTGCGAGACCTGCTTCTCGGAGCTGACAGAGTGGGAGGAGGTGCCCAACAAGGGGGCCATCGACGCCTACACGGTGGCCTATGTGAACGACAAGGGGGAGAGGCTCCCTGAGCCCTTGGTCTGGGCCTTGGTGCGCTTTCCGGGGGTGAGGGGAGGCCTGCTCCACTTCGTCAACCTGCCAGAGGGGGAGGTCCGCCAAGGCATGGAGGTGGAGGTAGTCTACAGGCCCAGGGGGGAGCGGGAGGCCTCCGTCACCGACATGCTTTACTTCAAGCCAATTTAGCCCCTTACCACGAGGGATAATCTAAGCGCTGGGTTTTTAGACGGCGGGTGAAACACACAGTATGCTGATATGCTGCAGTCGGTGGAGAAGCCCCGGGTCAAGGTGAAGATATGCACCGTCGGGGAGGAAGCGGTGGGCAAGACGAGCGTAGTGCGCCGCTTCGTGGCCGACGAGTTCGAGGGGGACTACATCAGGACCATCGGCACCCTCATCAGCAAGAAGACCGTCGAGCTGGAGGATCCCATGGGGGATACGGTGATTGTGGATGCCGTCCTCTGGGACATCATGGGGCGCCAGGGGTTTATGGACCTTCTGAAGGATGCCTACTTCTTCAAGGCCAATGGCGTCTTGGCCGTGTGCGACATCACCCGTCTGGAGACGTTGGAGGCCCTTCATGGCTGGCTCCAAGGGGTGTACAACACCGCCGGGGTGTTGCCCGTCACCGTTCTGGCGAACAAGTGGGATCTCAGGGATAAGTCCAAGGTCACCGAGGAGGACGTGGTCGAGTTGAATGAATCCTACAACGCCCACCACTTCTTCACCAGCGCCAAGACGGGGGAGAACGTCTTCCAGGCCTTCGAGTTCCTCCTGAGGTCGATTCTACAGCGGCAGAGGATTGAGCCCTCAGAGGGGATGGTTGGCGCAGAGGACCTGGCCTCTAGGCTGGCCAGACCCTGATTGGACCCCTCATCGGAAGGTAGATATAGACTCGGTACCTTGGGAACACCGCCTGATTCATCATGCTTGATGAGGAGAGGCTGGAGGCTATCAAGAGGGCCCGACGAGATTGGGAAAGGGAGAACCTCGAAGAATCGTCTGAAGCGGGGCCTGAAAGAAGCGGGAAGTTCATGACGACCTCCAGCCTGGAGGTGGATGGACTATACACTCCCGCGGACGTTGACGACTTGGACTACATGGAGCGACTGGGCTTTCCCGGCGAGTACCCCTTCACCCGAGGAATCCACGGGACCATGTACAGAGGCAGGCTCTGGACCATGCGGCAGTTTGCCGGCCACGGGTCTGCCGAAGACACTAACGCCCGCTATAAGTACCTCTTGGAGCACGGTGAAACCGGCCTCAGCGTGGCCTTTGACATGCCCACTCTCTACGGCCTGGACACCGACGATCCAGGTGCCGAGGGCGAGTTCGGCATCTGCGGCGTCGCGTGCTCCTCCCTGCGGGACATGGAGATCCTCTTCGACCGCATCCCGGTGGACCAGGTTAGCACATCCATGACCATCAACGGTCCTGCTGCCATTCTCTGGGCAATGTACATCGCCATGGCGGAGAATAGAGGCATATCGGCGGAGGTCCTCCGGGGGACCATCCAGAACGACATTCTTAAGGAGTACCAGGCGCAGAAGGAGTGGATATTCCCGCCGGAGCCCCATATGAGGCTCGTGGTGGATACCATCGAGTACGCCTCGGAGAGGCTGCCCCTCTGGAACCCCATCAGCATCAGCGGCTATCACATCCGGGAGGCGGGATCGACGGCTGCTCAGGAGTTGGCTTTCACCCTCTCCAACGGCTTCGAGTACGTGAGGTGGTGCATCGATAGGGGTCTGGACGTCGATGCCTTCGCTCCCCGCCTCTCGTTCTTCTTCAACGCGCACAATGACCTCTTCGAGGAGGTGGCCAAGTACAGGGCCGCCAGGAGGATATGGGCTCGGGAGATGAAGGAGCGCTTCGGAGCCAATAACCCGCGCTCATGGTGGATGCGCTTCCACACTCAGACCGCGGGCGTGTCCCTCACGGCCCAGCAGCCGGAGAACAACCTCGTCCGCGTCGCCATCCAGGCCCTGGCCGCCGTCCTCGGCGGGACGCAGTCCCTCCACACCAACTCCATGGACGAGGCATGGGCCGTCCCCACGGAGAGGGCAGTGAGGATCGCCCTGAGGACGCAACAGATCATCGCCCACGAGAGCGGCGTGACCAACACATCCGATCCCCTGGGCGGCTCCTACTACTTGGAGTGGTTGACGGACCACCTAGAGGAGGAGGCCTACAGGTACTTCGATAAGATCGAGGGGTTGGGCGGCGTCATTCCCGCCATCAACAAGGGCTTCTACCAGCGGGAGATTGCCAGCTCGGCCTATCGCTACCAGAAGGAGATCGAAGGGAAGGAGAGGATCATTGTAGGCGTCAACGAGTACGTTACGGAGGAGCCTGACGTCATCGAGTACCTGAGGATCGACCGAGAGGCGGAGAGTAGGCAGCTATCGAGGCTGAAGAGGCTGCGGGAAGAGAGGGACAATGATAGGGCTAGCCAGGCCCTGGACGGGCTGAGGAAGGCGGCGGAGGGAGAGGAGAACCTCATGCCCGCAATACTGAACTGCGTGCAGGCTCGCGCGACCCTGGGAGAGACTGTGACCGTCTTGAGGGAGGTTTTCGGGGTTTACGAGGAACCTCTAATCTACTGACTCTTCTGGTGGTGACATGAGTAAGATAAGGGTCCTCGTCGCCAAGCCTGGGCTGGACGGGCACGACAGAGGCGCCAAGGTTGTTGCCCGGGGCCTCCGGGACTCGGGGATGGAGGTAATCTACACGGGTATTCACCAGACTCCCGAGGACATCGTTGAGGCGGCCATACAGGAGGATGTGGATGCCGTCGGCCTCAGCTCCCTTTCTGGGGCCCACATGACCCTCTTCCCGAGGGTGGTGGAGCTTCTCAGGAAGAGGGGGGCTGACGACGTGCTCGTGCTGGCGGGTGGCATCATCCCGCCGGAGGATATTCCGGAACTCAAGAAGGCGGGCGTGAGGGAGGTATTCGGCCCCGGGACGCCGCTGAAGAGCATCGTGAGCTTCATCGAAGAAAACGTTGGGAAGACATCCGATGTCCCTGGTTGATGGCCTTCTGGATGGTGATAAGAGGGCCGTGGCGAAGCTCATCTCCCTGATTGAGGACGGGGATGAGGCGGCACTGGAGGCGATATCCGATATCTATCCAAGGACGGGGAATGCCCACGTCATCGGAGTGAGCGGTCCTCCGGGTACGGGGAAGAGCACCCTGATCTTCCGTCTGGCCCGGGAGTTCAGGGATCGCGGCCATAAGGTGGGTATCATAGCCGTCGACCCCACTTCCCCTATCTCAGGCGGGGCTCTCTTGGGTGATCGGATCAGGATGGGGGAGCTCACGAGGGATGAAGGTGTCTTCATCAGGAGCATGGCGACTAGGGGCAGACTGGGAGGTGTCTCGGCGGCCACCTCTGACGCCATCAACGTCCTGGATGCATTTGGAAGCGACGTAGTCTTCGTAGAGACGGCGGGTGCGGGACAGACTGACGTGGAGGTGTCGGCTCTCGTCCACACGACCCTGGTGGTTCTCATGCCGGGAGTGGGGGATGAGGTACAGACGCTGAAGGCCGGGCTGTTCGAGGTTGCTCACATCTTCGTGGTGAACAAGGCGGATGTGGACAACGCCGACCGCGTGGCATCGGACCTGCGGATGATGCTAGAACTTGGGGAGTTCGACGAACCGATCGAGTGGGCGCCCCCCGTGCTCATGTCTGCCGCCCTCAACGGAGAGGGAGTTCAGGAAGTGGCCGATTCCCTGGAGAACCACCTGGCCTTTCTTCGGGAATCCGGTGGAATGGAGGATAGAAGGAGGCAGCGGGCGAAGAAGGAGTTCATGATTGCCATCTCCGAGGCCGTCTTGGAGAGGGCCCGAGACCTGAGCTCACGGAGGACCTTCGAGGGATATCTCGAGAAGGTTCTGGAGAAGCAGATGAGCCCTAGAGAGGCGGCCATCAGGCTGTTGGAGGAATCCTCCTAGGAGCTGGAATTCGTCTCCTCATCGATAATTGGGAAGTAAGAATTCTATATTCCTATGCGAAAGATGTAATTGTGCCAGACCCCTTCCAAATCTTCACGGCTCTGGTGGTGGGCATCGCCGCGTTTGTGATGCTGAGCCTCGCATTGCTGTCCTACATCCACAGCCGTTCGGTCGGGGAAGACGTTCTCAAGAGCATGATGTACCTCAAGTCCCACCTGCTGAGGCGAGGCTACTTCATCTTCATCTTCGTCTCCGCAGGAATGTTCCTCCTGGGAGTGCCCATTGCCCTGGGGGCTGACATTCCGACGACCTACTACCCGATAGTCGCAATCTTCGTCATGGCAGGCTTGGACCTGGCAGTCCTTTACTTCTACTTCCTGGTGGCGCCTAGAAAGAGTCCACTGACCCTCAAGTTGCAGCGTCTGGCCGGCCTGCTGGGAGGCCTGCAGAGAGATGACCAGAGGCGAAATGCTCGCTGATGCCTCCCTGGAGGACGCTCTGAAGGAGATACTCCAGAGGGTATCGGGCATCTTGGGCCTGGTTCTGACGGACGCCAACGGCATTCCAGTTCTCTACAGCCTCTCGGAGGACGAGGGTATCCGAGAGTCGAGCGCCATGAGTGCCGTGGCAGTGGACGTGGCCGTCAGGATGGCACGACACCTCAACCTCGGGGAGTTCGAGAACGTCACCTTCTCCTTCAGCGACTACTACGTCTACCTCACCAGCCTGGGTGATAGGAAGGCCCATCTCTTCGTGCTGTCGGAGAAGAGCGTGAACAGAGGCCTCTTGGAGATGACTGTGGAGGAGGCGAGACGCGTCGTTGAGAAGCTGTTAGGGGACCTCCTGTATCTCTAGCGTGGATCGAGGGCAGAGGCTCGGGGGAATACGAAGACCTTCGCCCTTACTGGCCTCTAGTAACTTGGAGACCGACAGCGGAAGCCCCTCACCCCTGAGGAGGAGTCGATCCCTCACTACACCTCATTGAACGTCGAAAGATACTATATCCGGGGATTCCATCCGCGTCCATGCCAGCGCTACGTGTTCTGGACCTCCTTCCTCCCCCCATGCACAACGTAGAGGTGGAGGTCCTCGAGGGTCTCGCACAAGTAGACATCCGCGAATACGAGGACGAGACCTCCTTGAGGGACTTGGCCTCGGACGTCGATGCTCTACTGGTGTGGTACTCCATCCCAGTAACGAAGAGCGTCATCGATAGGATGGAGAGGTGCAAGGTCATCGTAGATGCGGGAGTAGGTTACGATAACATTGATCTGGAGTCGGCGGGGAGGAGGGGGATCTATGCCTGCAACGTGCCTGACTACTGCGTGGACGAGGTGGCGGATCACACGCTCGGCCTCATGTTGGCCCTGCTAAGGAAGATTCCTGCCATGGACAGTTCCGTCCGCTCCGGCAACTGGGACTTCCGGGCGGCGATACCCATCGCCAGTCTGAGGGGGAAGGTCCTTGGCGTCGTGGGCTTAGGTCGCATCGGTAGCGCGATGACCCTTCGGTGTCTGCCCCTGGGGATGAAGGTACGGGTCTACGACCCCTACATCCCTCCTGGGAAGGAGAAGTCCTTCGGAGCCGAGGCCGTCTCTTGGGACAGAATCCTTGCAGAGTCGGACGTGCTTACCCTTCATGTCCCACTGACGGAGGAGACCAGGCACATGCTCGGTCTCGAGGAATTTCGCAAGATGAAGGATACTGCCGTAGTCATCAACACCTCACGGGGAGAGGTCATCGACAAGGAGACGATGGTGGAGGCTCTTGAGAAGGGTATGATAGGAGGGGCAGCCTGCGACGTCCTGGAGGGCGAGCCTCCCGCCGGTGGTGAGTTCAACACCGAAGACCCGCTACTTCAGCTGGACAACTTCATTGTGACCCCCCACATGGCCTTCTTCTCCTTCGAATCCGGCATGGCCCTGAGGAGAATGGCGGCGGAGGAAATAGCTAGGGTCCTGAAAGGGGAGGAGCCGAGGGCCCCGGTCAACTTGGAGTACATGGATGGGTGATGAGGTGAAGGGCAGGGGAGCGGACATATTGGTGGAGTGCCTCGTACATCAAGGAGTGGAGAGGGTTTTCGGCATCCCCGGTACCCACGTGCTGGCAGTCTACGACGCCCTGCTTCACGAGGGCTCCATCGAAGCGGTGCTAACCCGGCAGGAGGCGTCGGCGGGCTTTATGGCCGACGCGTGCGGGAGGATTACGGGGGAGCCAGGCGTGTGTCTAGCAACGGCAGGGCCCGGGTTGACCAGCATGGTCAACGGTGTGGCAGAGGCCTTCGTGGAGAGCTCGCCGATGGTTGTCCTCGGTGGAGCCGTCCCGTATCACACCTTCGGTCAGGGCTACTACCACGAGCTGAGGCACCTGGATGATCAGATCGCCTTCATGCGCCCTTTCACCAAGTGGCAGGGCAGGGCGGAGAGGGTTGATGATATTCCTGACTTGGTGGCAGAGGCCTTCAGTGAAGCGACCAGAGACAGGCCTCGACCTGTGTACCTCGAGCTTCCGAAGGATATCATGGAGGAGGAGGGAGAGGCGGAGCCCAGGAGGTCGGAGAGGGCGTCGAGGAAGAGGGCGAAGACCTCCGACGTCAAGGAGGCGGGCACCCTAATCCATCAGTCGGAACGACCCCTGATTCTCGCGGGGGGAGGTGTCCAGATATCGGGGGCTTGGGAGGAGGTCAGGGCTTTGGCGGAAACCCTAGGTGCCCCCGTGGCCACCACCATCACTGGAAAGGGATCCCTGCCGGCCGATCACCCCTTGCACCTGGGCTTGGGCTGTGGGCTCCTGGCCATGCAGGAAGTCCGTGAGATCCTCCTTCAGATGGATTTGCTCATCGCTCTTGGCTGCCGCTTCGACGAGATTGGCTCAGGAGGCTGGACGCTACCTGCGCCGGACAAGCTGATTCATGTGAACGTGGATCGGGAGGAGTTCAATCGGGCCTATGAGGCCACATTGTCTCTGGAAGGAGATGTCAAGGCGGTGGCGCAGGATCTGCTCAAGTCTTTGAAGGGCCTTAGGAAGAAGCCTTGGTTTGAGTTGAAGAGTCAGCCCCCGCCGCAGGAGGACAAGAATACGATCGGGCTGGGAAAGGCGGTGAGGGCCCTGCGGGAGGCGCTGCCCAGGGACGCCATAGTGACATGCGACTCCGGAAACAGTCAGGTCGCCATGTTCGATTTCGATGTCTATGAGCCGAGGACCTACCTATCCCCCACGGGGTTCAACTCCATGGGCTTCGCCCTTCCGGCTGCCATCGGGGCCCAGATCATCAGGCCCGAGAGGAGCGTGGCCGCGGTCTTCGGGGACGGGGCCTTCTTCATGAATGGCATGGAACTCCTAACCGCGGTGGAGAGACATCTTCCAGTCTCTTTCTTCCTTTTCAACGATGGGAGCTACGGGATCCTGAAGTTCTACCAAGACTTCATGTACGAGGGAAGGAGGACCAGCGTGGAGATGCCGCCTGTCGATATGCAGTCCTTCACCAAAGGCCTTGGAATCGATCTCTTGACCGTAGAAACCGCGCGGGAAGTTTCACAGGTGTTTCACGAGGCCGTCCAAAACGACTCTCCCGTCCTCGTCGATGTGCGGGTTGACCCAAAAGCCAAGGCACCCCCTCTGGAGAGGGCCTACAGACCTCAGTTCTAGGACGATGCGCGCAGGAGAAGCGATGGGTCTTGAAGCCCTACATCTCTGGATGCTTTCTTAGGCTTGCGGTACCGACTCAATGGGCACATCTCAACGAGAGCCTTTGAGGAGGTACTACATTTCGAAAGTTAGAAGCGTCCTCCATCAATCTCGTCCCTAGCCTGTGCTGCCGGAGTATGATACCGATGGATGTGTTTGAAGCGATTAGCGAGAGGCGCAGTGTTCGTGCCTACCTTGAAAGAGAGGTGTCGGGGGACTTGGTCAGTCAACTCCTTTCGGCTGCAGTCAAGGCTCCCAGCGCAGGAAATATGCAGTCCTGGGAGTTCATCATTGTACGAGACCCTGAGATGAAGAGAGACCTAGCACGGGCAGCTATTGATCAGGAATTCGTTGCCAGTGCACCCGTTGTTATCGTCATCTGTGCGAATCAGGCTCGTTCTGCACAGAGATACGGGACCCGCGGTGCGGGCCTATACTGCATCCAGGATTGCGCGGCTGCCACTCAGAATCTACTGCTTGCGGCGTACAGCTTAGGATTGGGAACGTGCTGGGTAGGTGCGTTTGACGAATCGTCGGTTTCCGACCTGCTCAGGATTCCGAGAAACGTTCGGCCGGTGGCGCTAATCCCTATTGGGTACCCCTCCGAGAGACCCGATATGCCTCCTCGCCTTCCCCTTAAGCAGGTAGTACATGAAGAACGGTACTGATACGTGATTTTACCCGTCCGTTGGAAAGGCAAAAATAGTCGTAAAATATACGTTACCGCCATTGGCGTGGCAGCCCAGAGTTACTGCGCAGCCATCATACGCGCAGTCCACGATAACTGGCCCCAGGCTTTGCTGGCACGCGGCCCCTCTCACAGATGGACGCAACCCATCATGAGGGACAGTGCATCACTGATCTCGAACGGGGGATTGATGATCAAATGAAACCTGAGGTCCTGCTAATCTCGCCGTCCGGTATCTTGGAGGATGAATCAGGGTCGAGGGTTAACCCACGTTCTGCCTCTCCCCCGCTCGGACTCCTCTACATAGCCGCAGTGTTGCTGGAGAAGGGATATTCCGTAGATGTGCTGGACATGAACTGCGACTCGGTTCGAACGAGAGACGAGGTTGCAGACCGCCTCCGAGCGAGCAAGCCGGACCTGATAGGCATAACCACCTTGACTCCTACGTTCAAGAACGTCGTGGACATCGCACGTGTCTGTAAGGCGGAGCTTCCAGACTCGCCGATAGTGATCGGCGGCTACTTCGCCACCTTCTGTCATGACAGGATCCTGTCGAAGTATGACTGCTTTGACTTCGTCGTAAGGGGAGAGGGGGAGGAGACAGCACTTGAACTCCTGGGGGAACTTGAGAAGAGTACGCCCAATCTCTCTGGGGTGAGAGGGTTAACGTATAGGGACAACGGGCGAATCGTGGTGAACGAGGACCGGCCGCTCATGGAGGACTTGGATTCTCTCCCCTTCCCAGCATACGAACTCGTTTCACACCTGACTTACGGGGCTTTCGGAGGGATGCGGATTACGTACAAGAGTCTCGGCGGGCTCTTGACTTCGAGGGGATGCCCCTACAAGTGCAGGTTCTGCTCGTGCAGCGCTTTCGTCCACAATACCATCAGGTGGAGAGATCCTGAGAAAGTTGTCGAGGAATTGGAGTACTTCTACGACAGGCACGGCCTCGATGAGTACATGGTTGTGGATGATATCTTCACCTTCAACACGAAACACGTCCTGA
>JABAOH010000929.1_pt1 | contig 14736 bp, 13 predicted proteins | sample 7062181 | NCBI WGS metagenome assembly JABAOH01 (sample SAMN14538630, study PRJNA623070) | marine sediment metagenome | biome: marine biome [ENVO:00000428]; feature: marine pelagic biome [ENVO:01000023]; material: deep marine sediment [ENVO:00002113]; isolation source: pool of 5 deep marine... | reverse complement strand
TGAAGATCCATCTGTTCAAAGAAGGGCCGCCGAGAGTTTGAGGAGAATTGGTGACCGGAGGGCAGTAGAACCGTTGATTGCGGTCTTGCATGAAGGAGAGCCTGCTGCTCGATTGGAAGCAGCTAAGGGTCTTGGTCAATTTGGAGATCCTCGAGCAATAGAGAGCTTGGTCCAGGCTTTGAAGTACGATCATTGGGATGTCCGAAAGGAAGCAGTGGAGTCACTCAAGAAAATAGAAGGCGGGGTAGGAAACACAATCGATCTTCTATCCATAGCTTTGGACGAGGAAGAAGCCTGGAACATCCGAAAGAATATGACTTGGGCGTTAGGGGAGATGGAAGACAAACGGGCAATAGTAACTCTAATCACTGCGTTAAAAGATGAGGACAGAACTGTTCGGAAAAGTGCTGCCTGGTCGTTGAGAAAAATAACTGGTAAAGATTTTGGGGAAAATCAGGCAGCCTGGGAAAAGTGGTACAAAGAACAATCTAAGAAATAAGAAACACTTTCTAGTCCAGATCATATGAGCAACGTGAGCACCTTATCAAATAATCATATCCTAATGGAAGACTTGGCTACATAATCCAAAAATTCAAGTTTGAACTCACAAAGGAGGTATTAGCTATGCTGTTTTTTTTTCAACGTGTGGGTTGACCCAAAGGATATGTCGCTTGACGAATTGTGGGAGATATGGGAGAAGGAAGCTGAAGCAGCCATCGCTGCCAAGGAGGCAGGAAAGGTCGTTGCTCTCTACAAGGTCTCGGGGCAGCGCCGGGTTATCGGCATCCTCGATGTAGAGTCCCATGATGAATTGGATCAGATTCTCATGGCTGCTCTGCCCATGGCGCATTATCTGGAGTTTGAGGAAGTCTTGCCGGTACGTGCCTATGAGGATTTCGCAAGCGATGTGAAACGTCGCTGGAAGTAGGTTGATCCCCTTCCCCGCCTAAGGAAAAAATTTAAGAAGAAGGGGGGGGACGCTGGTAGGAATTGAAGGTTATCTGAGGACCACATTTTAAAAGAGGAGAGAGGGACGTTGTTGGCTAAGTGGAATTATCGTACTCCGGATGACCGGACTCTGCAGGCATTCGAGGGCGCGACCTGCGATGCCAAGAGGGACCTGTTGACGGACAAGAATGCCATACCGCCCTGGGGACGGCGGAAACTCCAACGTGGCCGCCGTAAGAAATGAACAAGCCTTCAAATACATGGAAGAACTCAGGCGATATGAGAGAGAGGGAAAGACAATCAGAGGAGGTTGTGGTGTGAGTAATGGAGGAGAATAAAAGAAAGATACGTTTACGGATAAAGAGCTTCTGGATTTTCTGCAAGCAGAAACCGATAAAGAAATATACACCGGAAAGGTGATATTTAGATGGTCAGGGCAGAAGCATGGCTGGCGATTGCATGAAACATCTAGGGCGGAAGCAAAAAAGGATGTAAGGGAGGCTATCGCTGATGCTATTAGGAAGTCGATAGAGGATAACTCAGTAAGGGATGAATGAACGGCCCTGTCGCCCCTCTTCCCGTTCAAATATAAAGAATGTAAAGAATGGGGATCATCTATCCTTGCCCGTGATGCCCCGGACTAAGAATGTGCGACCCGGTATTGATATGCAAATAGTTCAATTCCTGCAATTAGGGGGTATGGGGGTCAGGTCTTCATTCTTGACAAATCCAAGCAAACTAAAGACCGAAAAGCCAAACCATCCGTGAGGGTGGGGCGGAAAGCCACCATCTTTAACTTCTTCTTTCGAGATAGTTCAATTGCCAAGCCAACTTCACGAAAGAAGGTGACCCTCCAAAACTTCATCAAAGAGAATTAGGGTGTAAGTGTAAAGCCTTATGCACTGATGTTTCTCAGAAAAGGTGCCTTGAAGTTGCCGATGTGAAGGCTCCGGGGGATTCTTGTATTCCTCTGGAGCCTTTTTGATTCCGGCTTTTACGAAAATTTGCCGCATTGATTCCAAAAAAGCAGAAAGGAGGGCACTCAAATGCGTACGATTTTTATCGTTGGGTTCCTATTCCTATTTCTTTTCTCTGGGCAAGTATTGGCGGAACCAATAGCCAAGCACCTTATTGACGCAGAACCCGGGGAAGCCTTGCTATTTGATGTTGAGAAGTGGTTTCAAGACCATCCCATAGAAAAAGGCTCAGTAAGGTTCGGAACCGTTTTCAAATCACCCCGGGGCCAAGTGGTTTTTGTGCGGCTCAGGGGGGCTCCCTCGGGCAGGCATATCCACACGCAAGTTGATGATCTTGTTTATGTTTACAAAGGCCGGGGTGAAATGTATGTAAACGGCAAATGGGTTCCCGTTAAGGCCGGCGATTTCCATACCTGCCCGCGAGGCGTTGCCCATACTACCCGCACTGGGGAGAATGAAGAGATTTGGCTGATTGGTATTTTGACGGAACCTCTACCACCCGGCGGCGACCGAGCCATGGTCGATTGAGAAGAGAATTCATCGGAAGGGAAAAGGGGGGTCTCAACATCTAACGTAAGGCGTAAAGCTACAGGTCTTTGGCAAAGCGAGGTGATGCCTATGATTGTCCGAAAGCCTCACACTGACGAGTTACACTGAACTAATCCACAAAGACATAATTATGGAGGTGTCAAATGCCTAAGTATCTCTTTCAAGCTAGTTACACCGGTGAAGGGTTGAAGGGACTTCTCAAAGAAGGTGGTTCGAAACGACGGGAGACGGTTGAGCAGGCCTTAAGGGGGATGGGTGGAACACTCGAGGCATTCTACTACGCCTTTGGCGAGGACGATGTCTTCGCTATTATGGATTTACCGGACAACGTGACCACTGCTGCTTTCGCTCTTACAGTAAACGCGAGCGGAGCAGTCAGGGTTAGGACCACTGTTCTTCTCACTCCCGAAGAGGTCGATCAAGTTACAAAAAAGAGCATCGACTACCGCCCACCTGGGCAGTAGCGGGATTGAGTTCGTATGACGGTTTGACGGGAGAATTTCTGATGGGGAGAGGGCTGGATTTCAAAGAGAAAGCTCTCTCTGAATCAGGTAAACGGAGAAGTACGTTATTTTTTAGCCCCGCATTCGAAGCAACGTGGCTATATATCAATGCTTATTAGACAAAACACTTAATAAAGGGGGTGCCGATATGCCAACTCTCTTTGCGATATACAATCTAAAAAAGGACCAAAGAACTGAGGAATACGATGGCTATCTTACTCAAACGAAAATTCCAGGGATTAGGGGCGCACCGTGGTGCGCTGATTTCAAAACCTGGAAGATAGACAAAGTCCTCGCCCCGGCTGTTTCTGAGCCAGAAGGAGAATTGCCTACAGAACCTCCTTACCTCTATGTTGCCAAGATTGAAGTATCTGATCTGGATGCGATGGTAAGTTTTCTCGGCACGGATGCAGGTAAGGAATTTGTCAAGTCCTGGAGCGTATATGTCGATCCAACAGCAATTTTCACCTTAGGGCATGAAGTATAAGCGGCTTCTAGAGGAAGTTAGAGGGGAAAAGGGGACAGGTGTACTTTTATGGGGGGTGATACACGAAACCGGGAGGCAGGGGTTGAGAGGAAAGTTTGTTAAGAACGTGACTCGTGTTCGTGAAGCGTGAGCGTGCAGAAAGACCACTGACGACAGACAGATCACGGCAGAACAAGTCGGGCGTCTTCTCAGACGAAAAACGAACACCACGGGGCGTGGATCGTGAGGCGTGATAGTGTTGATACTGCGTGATTCGTGTTCGTGGGGCGTGATGGCGCCGCGTGATTCGTTCGTAACTTGTTTATGCACCAATTAAGGAGAGGCCTCAAGTAAAGAATCAGAGGAACTGTGCAAAGACCCGTCTTAAGTCCTCAAGATCTTTCAAATTGTTTTGAAGAACTTCATAAACTATCTTACGGTCAATATCAATGTACTCATGAACCAGGGTGTTTCTGAATCCAATCATCCGAATCCATTTCTCCTTAAGTGCGGCGTTAAGGTACTCTTTTTCCGCGAGAATTGTTGGTATGTCACTGTACCAGTTCACCACTCCGAGCCCCAAGTCGGCGATCACATGATTTCCCATGTCAATTGCCACCTCAATTGCCAGGTGCAGAAAGCGTTCAACACTTCCGTATTTTTCAGGATCCTCGGCAAACTCCTCAAATGTGTATCTTTGCAACTGATGCAGAATCGAGAGGTATTCGTCTAGTCTGTTCAAGCGCTTCCGTATTACTTCAGACCTTACCATCCAGAATCCTTTTCTTGTATGCCTCCCGTTGAACAGAAAGGTATGGGTAGAAATCTAGGTATTGGCGAACGGTTTTGGAATAAGTCGCTCCTCGGTCAAATTCTGGTCTCTGATAAACCACGACGTTTTGTCGAACAGCCTCATAAGCTATCACAATATCTTCCCCATCCAAAAATACTAGATCAACATTGCAAAAACCGTGGCGCGCCAAATCCGCGAGAATCTCCATTTTTTTCTTGTGGAAGCCCTCGATGGTGGGTATGATCGCCAGATCAAGATCGCTCTCCGGATGCAGGTTTCCATATACTGACGAACCGAATAAGTAAACCGCCTGGATTTCAGGATATTTTTGAAAAATTTTCTTCAGAAGCTTCAAACCTGGTTTCTTCAAGGGGCTCTACCTCCACCCATTTCTCGACAAAATTAGACACATGCCAATTATATTACGGAAGGTGGGATAAGTAAAGGCCGGGGCCTTTGAAGGGGAAAAGGGGATGATAATTTGGGGTCAGCAGGGCTTCGGCAAGGGCGAAATCAGAATAAATTACTTTTTTTGGGTGGGTGCTTTCATTACATGTAACTCACAGCGAAATAGTGGTAAGGTATAGCGCCCCGTTAGCCTTATTCATTCTAACCGATAAACTTCTCCTATCTGCAATGGCACAACCTTGATATCTGACTTTGTTTCAACACTGGTTCTAAATTCATAAGGATCAGCCTTCAAATGGTGCATATGCATGGGGATAGCAACCTTTGGATTGATCGCTATTATCGCTTTAACCGCGTCTCGAATATCCATCGTAAACTTTCCTCCGATGGGGATCAAGGCCACATCAACATCCTCCAGTTCTCTCATCTCGGGAATGAAATCCGTGTCGCCAGCATGGTAAATCCTCTTACCTTCCGTATTCAGTAAGTATCCAACACCATTTCCCTTACGATGCAGTTTCCTCGTAGAACTTCCTTGCTCAGTATTATAGGCTTCTACGGCTCTTATTCTAATACCACCGCAGGTCATCTCTTTCCCCGGTTCAATCACCTTTATGTCTTTGCCCAACTCCTTAGTGCAGCCCTTAGGACCCACTATTAGACTATCTGGATGCCGAAGGCGGTTAACCGTGACCTTCTTACAATGATCCTTATGATCATGCGTTATCAAAATCATATCAGCTTTTTCTAGTTCTTCAGGTAATCCATCGATTGGATTGGGCCACGTGGTGAATTCAATTCTCTTCGGGTATTTCGAAAAGAACGTTCTCAAATACGCAGGATCGATATATATCACTCTGCTTTTGGTCTTTATTTGAAACCAAGACGGTGGGAACCATCTTATTACTATTGGCACTTTTTGTCTTCCCTCGTAAATGCGAGATCTCTTAAGGGGAACTATGAATAAGACAGAAAAACAGAGTGATACTTGGGCCCGTCCCGAAGAGCCACCAGATTGGTACAGGACCCATCCACTATAAGGGAGATCGCTGAGGTCAACACTCATTGATTGAACCGGAGAATTTCTCATGAGTCAAGGGGATTTGGGATGCGACGTTCGATCTCAATAAAACAATAGGGGTCAGGAGGCGAGACAAAAAATAATTTGGGGGCAGGTATTCGTGTATTGATATCCCATCATTTCCGCAACGGCTAAACAGATCATCTAAAGAATCGTGAAGGAAGAAAGGCAGGGTAATAAGCAAATCCTGCCTTTCTTTTTTTGTCGGAGACAAAATATGCCATCAATGATCGTTACCAGTTCCATTCAACGGCGTTTGAACTATGGCGCGCAAACGGATTCGGAGAGTCTCCATACTTTTGAGAGGGCAGCAGCAGGTCGAAGTGGCACGAGCCATCCCTTTTACAGCTTGCCTGGGCGGTGATACGGACTTCCCACTCGGTTGATTGGCATGAACATTGCTATTTTGGCAAAAAGTACGTGTTTTTGCCCCGAAAAAGAGCAATGAGTAAAAAGCCAAAAGAAACGAATACCCCCACATCTCCTGCAGCCCCTCGTCTAGAGGGTTCTATTTTTATTCGGCAACTCATGACCTGTGTTGAGCTCGGGAAGGCCCTGACCTCCACACTCAACATGGAGCAGATCCTGGTCATCATTCTCAAGCGGCTCAGTGAATTGATCAGGGCCAAGAACTGGACTCTATTCCTTCTGGATCCGCAAACCCAAAACCTCTATTTCGAAATAGTAGTGGGTCTGGACAAAGAATCCCTCAGCGATATCCGAATCAGACTCGGCGAGGGCGTTGCCGGAACCGTTGCACTCACCGGCGAGCCAATGATAGTTCCCGATGTACAGAAGGACCCCCGTTTCAGTAATCGGGTCGATGATCTCACCGGCTTTGTCACACGTTCACTGATCTGTCTTCCGTTGAAGCTGCGAGGTTCAATAATCGGGGTCATAGAGGTGGTGAACCCTGAGGACACCTCCCTGTTGCGGCCCACCTCCATGCCGGTGCTCTCCATTCTGGCCGATTACGTGGCGATCGCCATTAATAATGCCCGCAACTATGAAAAGATCGAGTCACTTTCCATCATCGACGACGTAACCGGCCTTTACAACACCCGTTTCTTGCACCAATATCTGGACCAATTGCTCAACGACTCCCCTGCTAACGCCCGGGAAGTCTCTCTGGTTTTTCTGGACCTCGACGATTTCAAACAGGTGGTGGACACCCATGGACACCTGGCGGGCACCAAGGTGCTGAAAGAGATAGCAGAGGTTATTGCCGCCAAACTCGATGATGAAGACAGAATTTTCCGCTACGGTGGTGACGAGTACGTGATTATCTTACCGGGCCAGGACAAGAAAGCTGCCCTGGATAAGGTGACGACCATTCAGAAAGCATTGGCCGAATCGATCTTTCTCAAGGCTGAGGGATTTCAAGTCAAGGTGACCGCCAGCTTCGGCATCGCACACTATCCGGACGATGCGGCCAACCAAAGAGAGCTTCTTCATGTCGCCGACAATTCCATGTACCGCAGCAAGGCACTGGGGAAGGACTGCATCACGCTCGCCTGCGCCGGTGACAATTTTTGATATGTTTCCTTGAGTTGCCATCCTGCCTGATTCTCATGCCAATCCAATGACGTGCCCCTGATACCACGGGCTAAAAATGTGGGGACCGGATTGATATATTGATGTCTCACCATACTGCCACGGATAAACAAATGTAGATTGTTCTCCTATGCTGATCTGAATAACATCCAACTGAGTTGAGTATTGTAACGAGTGCGGCAGGAATCGATGTTAGCGAACATCATAAACAATGCGTCCGCCAACCACGGTCATTTTTACGTGACAGCTCGGAATTTCCTCGGGGGATAATCTCGTAGGGTCCTTGTCAAGAACTACCAAATCAGCATGTTTCCCTTCTTTGAGGGTTCCGCGTTCTCTTTCCTCAAAGGAAAAATACGCCGCCTCCCTGGTGTAAAGGGAAACGGCCTCTTCAGCCGTGATGCACTCCGTGGCTCCAATTTCCCGTCCGCTGGCCGTCTTCCGGCAGATGGCATCTCGAACCCCTATAAGAGGGTTAGGAGTTGCCACAGGGCAGTCGGAGGAGAGAGCAAGCTTGATCTTTCGCTTGAGAAGGGTTCCAAATCGATAGAGCTCTTGCGACCGAACCGGACCATAGGCCTCAATGAACCCGTCGCCGAGAAGCGAGAAGAAATTGGCTTGGCTGACAATGTGGAGATCTAATTCTTGAACCAGATCAATCTGTGAAGGGGCTAGATTGCCGGCGTGGACGATATGATGGCGCAGAGGGTTGTCCTTCCCCATGACGCGTCCGAAAGCCCTCAGGAGCATATCGAGAGCTCGGTCTCCCTGGGCATGAACGGATATCTGGTATCCGGCCTGATCAAATTTCTCGATTTCCCGGTCGATCGCGTCCTGATCGTAATTGAGTATTCCCGTTCCACCGCCTCCTCCCACATAAGGCTCAAAAACAGCGGCGGTCCGGCTACTCATCCCCCCATCCAGAAATATTTTGATGGCACCGATCCTGACCCACTCTGAGCCGAAACCCCGATTGATTCCCGCTGAGATGAGGGGATCGGCCCAATGGTTGCTGATATACGCATAAAGGCGAAAAGGAAAGCGTCCGGCATCTGCCACCTCCTGGTAGGTGCGGAGGGTCAGGGAGTCAACGAATGGGTCGTGGGCCCCAACAATGCCGAGCTCACGGTACTGCTCCGCGCAGCGGATCATCATCTCAGCCCTTGACTCTTTCTCGTATCCGGCCACCATCTTGTTGTAAATGGACGGGCTTTCGAAGAAGAGGGGGCCCATGAAGGCAGATTCGCTCAAGAGTCCGTTCGGATCGCCGTTTGCATCCCTGTGGATCTTTCCACCGGGCGGATCAGGGGTTTCTCTCGCGAAGCCCAACTCCCTCAAAGCGAGGCTGTTGACCACGGCACCGTGCACAGAAACGTGGACTAAGCAAACGGGATGTTCCTTTGTTGCACGATCCAGGTCCTCCCTCGTCAGATCTTTCTTATCGTCGAGCAAGTAAGGTGCATACCCCCAGCCGAGAACCCATTGACCTGGTGGCGTGTTTGCCGCTTTTGCACGTAAGGCCTCCACCACGTCCTCGCCTCGAACACATCCAGCTGCCGGCCTGCAGTCCGCCTGGTCAGTGAGCAATGCGTAGAGGCAGAAATGATTATGAGGATCGATGAAACCGGGTAGCAGGGTCTGCCCTTTCAGGTCGATGACCTCCGTCTCAGGTGTGGCCAGTTTCTCAAGCTCGGCTGCCTCCCCAACCTTGCAGATGCGACCAAACTGCACCGCCAAGGCCTCAGCTCGGGGAGTTTTTTCCTCCATGGTCAGGACGTTTCCACCCTTGAAAATCGTATCCATTGCGTCCTCTCATAATCTGGAATGTGGACAGCTGGCCTCTTATACCACAGTATGGTAAACGTGGTCAAACCTATTTTAAAAAGGGACTGGTACTCGTCAGGATTTTACCTCGACTCCTCCCGTGTCCTCCTTTCGTGTGCTCGGAGGAGGAAGACTTCCTCCTTGACTCCGGCACACAATTTCAGTAAGAGCTCCATAGAGCACCATGGTTCCGGTCCTTGGACGGGGCGGTACGAGTTGCGCCCTTTTAAGCTAAAAAGGTATCATTGTTCAAGAATGCGATAGATCGTGCGAGGTGGGGTACCGGTGAGAGAAGGATGCCAGCCATCTGGGAGAGGCATGGGAAGGGAGCCCTTGCATGCCTGAACCGACGCGGACCCATCCGGTGACGTTCCTGAACCGACGTCAAACCATTGCAACTCTCGTCACCACAGCGTTGGCGACATCGGCGCTTCTATCATGTTCCCTGACAAGGCTTGGAAAAATGGCCGACACTATCCCGAAAGAGATACATGGGTGGGTGGCAAATCCTGAAGTGCGTCAATACGACAGGAGGACGCTGTTCAAGTACATTGATGGTGGCGCGGAGCTTTACCTGGCCTATCGCTTTCGTAAGGTATCTGCTCATACTTACACAAAGGCGGGGGGGCCAGATATCATCGTGGATATCTACGATATGAGCACGCCTGAAGATGCCTTTGGTGTGTTCACGGCCGAGCGCGAAGGTGAGGACATCGGCATTGGAACGGGGTCAGAATATGAGGCAGGACTGCTGAGGTTCTCCAAGGGGCGATTTTTCGTGTCGATTATGACACACGAGGAGACGCGGCAAAGCCGGAAAGCTTTGCTTTCCCTCGCCAGAGCAGTTGCAGGCACCATTCAATCGATCGGGGAAAAGCCTCGGGTACTCTCATTGCTGCCGGAAAAGGGCCTGATGGAACGGTCCATCCGCTATTTTTACGACCACAACATATTGAACCTCTCCTATTATCTCGCCGATGAAAATATCCTCCATCTCGACTCGCACACGGAAGCCGTGCTCGCGAGATATTCTGCGGAAGAAGGGATGCCCTATTTATTGTTGGCGAAATATCGCTCGAGGCAGCATGCAAAAACGGCTTTCAGGAGTTTTCTCAACGCGTACATGCCGGATGCAGGAGGATTGGGAATTGCTCGGACCGAAAATGGCACATGGACGGCAGCGGACGTATTTTCCACCATTGTCGCGGTCGTTCTTGAGGCCCCCTCCGACGCATGGGCGCATTCTCTCTTGGGAGCGGTGCGCACCAAAGCAGGGGTGAAATGATGAAAAGGGAAAAACACGTATTCACGCGTCGCGATTTTTTGCGCCGCACCGCTTATACAGCCGCAGGAAGCGTGTTGGGGACCCATATCGTGGCCGAGGGGAAACCAAGATCTGAAAGGCGTTCGAGAGTCGTATTGGTCCGTCACCCTGATGCCTTCGACAAGAACCACAATCCAAATCCAGGCGTTATCCAGCAGATGCTGGATAACGGCGTGAAAACCCTGCTCGGAATTGAGGACACTGTCGAGGCCTGGCGCCAATTGGTTGAGCCAAATGGCCTGGTAGGTATCAAAAGCAACGTATGGGGATATCTGCCAACTCCAAAAGCGGTCGAAGATGCAATTCGGCGTCGGATTATTGATGTGGGAGTGCCCGAGAAGAAAATCCGCGTGGACGACCGGGGCGCGCGCAGGAGACTGGCGGACTGCACGAGGCTGATCAATGTACGTCCATTGCGCACACACCACTGGTCAGGTATAGGCGGGTGTTTGAAGAACTATATCATGTTTGTGCCGCTCCCCTTCAGATATCATCCAAATGCTTGTGCAGATCTGGGACATATATGGACCCTCCCGATTGTGAGGGATAAGACCCGCCTCAATGTTCTCGTGGTCCTTCGACCGCTCTTTCACGGGCGTGGTGCGCACCACTACAGCTCCAAATACGTGTGGGATTACAAGGGGATTCTTGTCTCCTCCGACCCCGTCGCCGCGGATGCCGTCGGCGTGCGGTTGCTTTCGGCCAAACGCCGAGACTATTTCGGCGAAGACAGACCCTTTCCAAAACGCACCCACCATGTGACGTACGCCGACGTCAAACATAACGTGGGGGTCAGCGATCCCAAACGAATCGATTTGGTAAAGATTGGCTGGGCGGAAGGCGTTCTGATCTGACCCTTCTTACAAATGAGGCCTTCTCGAATCACGTTATAACGCGCACCTGGAAGCGATTTTACTTCGGTCTCCAAAGGATCGACCTTCCCCTTTTCTTCGACTGCGCTCAGGACAAGCTCTGCTCATCCTCGATGGGTACCCCACCTCTCCAACAGATTTCGCTCATGGAAAGCGGAGTTCCCGAGAACCTCAGGGAACTCGGGACTCTGTAATTGTAAGACGAAAATAGAGTTAAGGCGGGGTGAGCAGGAACGACGGCGGGATTTGCCGTACGTTACTCTCCTTCACTTGAGGCCCGCTTTTCGGAGGCCTTCAGCAAAACGATCCGCATCTTCCGGGTCCTTGAACGGGAAATTCTTTAAGATTCTTTTTAATTTTGGTGGCCTCGACCGCCCTCTCATTTTCATGTGGTCCGCGATAACCTCCTGGGCTTCTTGGTCGCGGCCCAGGTGCGCATATGCAGCCGCGAGGGGCCAACCCGTCAACCTGGGACTCCGTTGGCGGGCCCTTTCAAACGAAGCCGCGGCCTCTTCCAATTGCCCCTCACAAAATTGGGCGAGCCCGAGAAACCACACATATTGAGCCGGGTAACGGGGATTAAGCCTCATCGCCTTTTTATAGAGGTCTATTGCCTCCTTGGATCTGCCGGCATAGATCAAAGCGTAGGCCTTGGCGTGGAGATTATGGGTATTATTCGGCTCAAGGGCGATGGCGCGCTCTGCCTCGGCAATGGCCTCTTCATGTTGGGCTTTAAATATATGTATCCGGGTAGCTGCCCGGTGGGCGGAAGCGGTCGGGTTTTTCATGGCGATTTGAAGGTGTTCTTCCGCCAGGGAGCCAGCATTGGGCCAACCCAAATGCCGAGCCCACCCCCAACTTGCGCTTGCCGAGTAGGCCACGGCCAGCATGGCATGGGCCCGTCCATAGTCTGGATCGAGCTCAATGGCCCTCTTCAAAGAGCTCACCGCTTTTGCCATATCGTTGCGTGTGACCCGGTGGTAATGTTCCCTCCCTTGCAAGAAAGCCTCGTAAGCTTCCACGTTCACGGTTTCCCTGGTAGCAACGGGTTTTTTCTCGTCCAACGTCAACTTTATCGCGAGCGTAGAAACGATCTTCCGGGTGACCTTGTCCTGCAGGGCAAAAATGTCGTCCATCTGGCCTTCATAGCGCTCCGCCCAGAGCTGATGCCCTTTGATGGCATCGGCCAACTGGGCGATGATCCGTATCCGGTCACCGGCCTTGCGGACACTGCCCTCAAGCACATATCGCACTCCCAAATCCTCGCTCACCTGTTGGACCTTAACGGGCTTTCCCTTATAGGTGAACGTGGAATTCCGGGCAATTACAAACACCCCTGGGATCCTTGTGAGGCTCGTGATGATTTCCTCGGTTATTCCGTCGCTGAAATACTCCTGCTGAGGGTCTTCGCTCATGTTCACAAAGGGCAGCACGGCAATGGAAGGTTTGTCGGGTAATGGGTGAGCCATCTTCTCCAGAGAGGCAACCTCAACGGGAGGAGAAGGACGCAAGGAGAAATTCCAGATCGCCACCCCAATGGCCAACACGAGCACCGCAATCGCTCCGCCAAGAACCGCCTTGTGCCGCACTGGCCACGTTTTTTTCTCCGCGCGAGCCCCGGCTACCGTCACCCTCGGCTCCATCAATACCCTGTAGGCCCCCACCGGCCTGGCAATGTTCTTGACCGTCTGTTCGCCCAGATACTCATACCCCAGGGGCAGCTTGGTCTCGATTTGATCAAAGGCCGTCCTGGAGATGCAGATGCCCCCGGGGTCCGCTAAAGCCTCCAGCCTGGCCCCGACGTTCACCCCGTCTCCATAGATCCGTTCTCCTTCTTCTATAACATCCCCAAGGTTGATACCAATGCGAAACTCCATCCTGCGGTCTTCTGGTAACTCGGCGTTCCGGGTCTGTAACTCCTTCTGCACGGCCACCGCACACTGAACGGCGTCGACTACGCTGGTGAACTCGGCAAGCAGGTTATCACCAGGTGAATCTACCACTCGGCCCCGGTGCTGCTTGATAAGTTCAACCATAATTTCCCGATAGACGGATAGGGTCTTTACGGTTTCAGCCTCATCTTCGCCCATGAGGCGGCTATATCCTGCCACATCTGCGCTGAAGATAGTGGTAAGTTTCCGTTTAAAGCCCTCCGTAGTCATAGAATGTCCTCCCTTTTAAAAACCCTAGGACTAAAGTAGAAAGCGAGAAGATACATCAGAAGTACACGGGGAAAAAATACCCTCCAACAGAGTATAGAGACCTCTCAGATGTAAATCGTGACAATGGTCATCACCGAAGCCTTTTCCACTTATATCACAATGTTACCTTGAGTGAAATATATTTCTGAAATCCAAGCGGTTAACGTCATTCCCAATGATGGTCCTTGAGCTCGTCCTCTATTACAATCAACTATGATATACAGAGTTGAACCCCGCTGGCGAGAGGGGTATGACTGAATCACCAACCAAAAACCCTCAAGCTAGGAAGCCCCTATGGAGGATTACAGGAGAAGTGGACGAGAAGGAAAGACCGTTTTTGTGGGAGTGGATCTTCACTGCTTCAGGTGGCACGCAATAGTAAGGACGGAAAACCAGGAGCTCTTTCGCGGGACTGTACCTGAAAATGATTTCAGTTAGGTAAACTTCACGACAGGTCTCAGGACATGATTCCGAACCCAGAGGGCAGCCCAAAACACTTCTATGGGGCACAAAAAAGCTTCGTTAGATGCCAAATATGGAAGCCTACGGGAAGTCCTCCTTTGGGCGTATAACCCCAATTCCTTATCTTTCATGGTCGTAAGCCCCGAGATTTAGGCTCCTCTGGTCGCCTTCGATTCAGCCATCACGTTCCTCGTACACCCGGACCTTATGACCCTGTTCGCCCCCCGCCCACAAGTCTGGGCAGGAGCTAATGGCCACCAAACAATTCATCGCCGCGCGCAGGTCAACATACGTCCCGGGCTGAGGCCGGATGGTGCTGTTCAACATGAGCCCCGTTCGCGGGTCAATACTGACGGTCTGAAACAGGTTAAGGGGGCTGGGGATGTCGTAAGGGGGAATATTCCACGACTTTAATGCCTCGGTCAGGTTTTCCCAACAGCCATGATCAGGCAGCTCCTCTGGAGGGATGTCCCGGAAATAGTATTCGGCGAGCCTCCCTTCTCGGGCGGCCAGCTCGAAACGGGAGCGGCTGCACATCCCGTGCTGCAAATCGTGCGTGCCTTCCTCATACGTATCTTTTATGATTGTAAGTAAAGGGCGATTGGACTTGGTCATGAGAACATCCCCGGTGCTGATGAAAATCCTCCGGTTGTAGACCTTGGTCCGGGCCTGGTCGAACCGATCAGTGAGGTCATCCCGGTTGAAGGCAACAAAATCGGCGATGGTCGTACCGATAACACGGATCACCTGCCCCTTCATTAATTCAAAGGCCCG
>JABAOH010016647.1_pt1 | contig 14744 bp, 18 predicted proteins | sample 7062181 | NCBI WGS metagenome assembly JABAOH01 (sample SAMN14538630, study PRJNA623070) | marine sediment metagenome | biome: marine biome [ENVO:00000428]; feature: marine pelagic biome [ENVO:01000023]; material: deep marine sediment [ENVO:00002113]; isolation source: pool of 5 deep marine... | reverse complement strand
TTGGAAACCTCCGAGGTCTGACGAAGGATTCCATTTCCTCGCCCCAGCGGTATTGTGCGTAGGACAGGTTGACAACCTGTCCTACGTTTTCAGTAGGGGCACGGCATGCCGTGCCCCTACCACCAGAGCGCAAATCTGCCCCTGATTTCCGCAAATAGTACGCATTGCCAGAGAGAATCCCACCTTCCGAGATGACAAGACTTCAGAAATATGATACAATAAGAATAGTGGGTCTGCGCGAGCGATAGGAGGGAGACTTGAGCGCAGAGAAGGAGAGGTCTGAAGCAACCACGCCCCAGCAAGCTCGCCAACAGGTCGACAGGCTGGTGGAACGCTTCGCGTCCAACCTGGACGCCTACAAGCGCGCCGACTACAAAGAAGCCCACGTGCGCGTGGAGTTCATCGACCCCTTCTTCGAGGCCCTCGGCTGGGACGTGCGCAACGTCCGGGGCTACGCCGAGCAGTACAAGGACGTGGTCCACGAGGACGCCATCAAGGTCAGCGGGGCCACCCGCGCCCCTGACTACTGCTTCCGCGTGGGCGGGGTGCGGAAGTTCTTCCTGGAAGCCAAGAAGCCCTCTGTACCTGTGAAGGGCGACGTGGGACCCGCCTATCAGCTGCGGCGCTACGCCTGGAGCGCCAAGCTGCCCCTGAGCATTCTCACCGACTTCGAGGAGTTCGCTGTCTACGACTGCCGCCAGCGCCCCAAACCTGCCGACAGGGTCAGCGTGGGGCGGATTTTGTACCTCACCTTCGACCAGTACCTCGACCGCTTCGACGACATCTACGACGTCTTCGCCAAGGAGTCCGTGCTCAAAGGCTCCTTCGACCGGTACGTGGAGGACACCAGGCGCAAGCGCGGCACCACCGAGGTAGACGTCGAATTCCTGAAGGAGATCGAGGGTTGGCGCGATGAGCTGGCCCGCAACATCGCGCTGCGCAACCCGGCCCTGTCGGTCCACGAACTGAACTTCGCTGTCCAGCGCACCATCGACCGCATCATCTTTCTGCGCATGTGCGAGGACCGGGGCATCGAGGAATACGGCCGGCTGCTGGGCCTCACCAGTGGCCCGCACATCTACCCCCGCATGGGTGAGCTCTACCGGCAGGCCGACGAGAAGTACGACTCCGACCTCTTCGACTTTGAGGCCGACACGCTGACCAGGTCGCTGGCACTCGACGACAAGGTCATCAAGCCCATCCTCTCTGGGCTGTACTATCCAGAGTGCCCCTACGAGTTCTCGGTGCTGCCGGCCGAGATCCTGGGCCAGGTGTACGAGCAGTTCCTGGGCAAGGTCATCCGCCTGACCCCCGCCCACCGCGCCAAGGTGGAGGAGAAGCCCGAGGTCAAGAAGGCGGGCGGCGTGTACTACACGCCCACCTACATCGTGGACTACATCGTCGAGCAGACGGTGGGCAAACTGGTGGAGGGCAAGACGCCCCGGCAGATCAGCAAGCTGCGCGTCGTGGACCCCGCGTGCGGCTCCGGAAGCTTCCTGCTGGGTGCGTACCAGTACCTGCTGGACTACCATCGCCGGTGGTATGAAGAGCACGACCCGAGCAAGCACGCCAAGGGCAAGCGCCCTGCCCTGTACCAGGGGCCAGCGGCAGAATGGCGACTGACCACAGGAGAGAAGAAGCGTATCCTGCTCAACAACATCTACGGCGTGGACATCGACCGCCAGGCGGTGGAGGTGACCAAGCTGAGCCTGCTGCTCAGGGTGCTGGAGGGGGAGAACCAGGAGACCCTGGGGAAGCAACTGGCCTTGTGGCGCGAGCGCGCCCTGCCCGACCTGGGGGACAACATCAAGTGCGGCAACTCGCTCATCGGGCCGGACTATTTCGAGGGGCGGCAGTTAGAGATGTTCGAGGATCTCGAGAGGCGGCGCGTGAACGCTTTTGACTGGCAGGCCGAATTCCCAAGGGTCACAGACGCAGGCGGCTTTGATGTGGTCATAGGAAACCCACCTTGGCTGATGGCAGGCTACTACATGACTGACCATTCTCTCGAGTATCTTCGCCACAATTACAGGTGTGCGAGGGGCAAATTCGATCTCTACTACCCATTCATCGAGCAGGGATGGAGGTTGGTTTCAGACAACGGCTTCTTCGGAATGATAGTGCCCAACAAGTTGTTCCACACCAAGGCTGCATCGCACCTTAGGGCTTTGTTGTCAGAGGGTAAATGCATACGAAGGATCGTGGACTTTGGCGACGAGAAGATATTTGCAGGAGCGACGAACTACTCGTGCATACTGGTTCTTCAGAAGAAAGCCGGGCCAAATCCGCGGTACGTGAGAGCAGAAGCGGGACTCAGGGTTGTCAAGGAGTTTGATGTTGCCTGGAACGTCTTCTCGTCATCCACCTGGCATTTTCAGGATCAGAGGACTCGCGATCTCTTTGAAAGACTGGAAAGGCTCGGGGAGCCCCTCGAACGCATTGTGGCACGGTTCGGAACTGGTGTGCAAAGTGGCGCAGACCGCTTGCTGACGGTGGAGGCTCATGTCGCAGAAGCTCAAGGCCTTGAGACATCACTTCTACGCCCGTTTCTCAGGGGACGGGATGTCCGGTGCTACAAGATCTCTGATGACCCGAGACTGTTGGTCTTCCCGTACACAGTTGAAGCGGACGAGTTTGTCATCCTGCCAGAGATAGAGCTTCAGCAACACGACAGTGTCTATGCCCTGTTGTGTGAGAATCGGGACAAGCTTGCCCAAAGAACCTGGTTCGGGAAACGAGCGACTGAGCTCTCAGGCAAGTGGTACGGCATGATGTATCTAGACTCGTACAGATCCTTTGCGCTCCCCCACATCCTCACACCATCGCTCAGTAATCGCTCTAACTTCGCCTTGGGGACAGGCGCCCTATTTGCGACAGGAACGGCAGGTGTGACATCCATCATTCCAGTACAAGACATAGAGGAGGATATCCTATACCTTCTTGGACTGTTGAACTCAAGGTTGATGAGTTTCTACGCCATCAGCCATAGCCCAGTTTTCTCCGGTGGGTACTACAAGTTCAGCTCAGCATACTTGAAGAAGTTGCCCATCCGGCGGATCAACTTCGATCACGCAGCCGAGAGGGCACCGCACGACAAAGTGGTCGCACTGGTGCAGCGCACGCTGCACCTGCACAAGAAGCTGGCCACCGCCACAGTGCCCGCGGACAACAAGCTCTACCAGCGGCAAATCGAGGCCACCGATCGGGAGATTGACGCGCTGGTGTATGACTTGTACGAATTGACGGAGGAGGAGATCAGGATCGTGGAGGAGAAGACGCGATCATAGGTAAGTTGGAGAGAGTGACCCTCGCGGAGTTTTGGGACCAGGAGACGTTGGACTTCACTAGCTGGCTTCCGGACAATCCGGTCGTGTTCATCAAAGGGCTCAACGTGACAGTCTGCAGCGCGGAGGGTCAGCGGTCAGCCGGGCTGTCTCTCATGCTCTAGGGTGGCTCTGACGAAGAAAGGGCACTCGGCGATTGTCTACTGGAATTGTAGTCTCGTTATGGGGGACTCTCTGACCTTGACTGTGCATGGGCAAGATTCTCGGCCGCTCTGTGCAGATGGGCAATCGGGGGTCAGCAACCGAGGAGGGCCAGATGAGAGTTCATGGCGTACGCGCCCAAAACTACAGACCATTTGCGAGTCTAGAGGAGATGAGACTAGGTAGACTAGCCACGATCGTGGGGCAGAACGACGCTGGCAAATCGAACGTGCTCAGGGCGCTCCAGCTGTTCTTTGAAACGAGGCCTAAGATTGAAGATGACGATGTACACGACGGCGCGGGACCGGATGATGACGTAGTTGTTGAGCTGGCGTTCTCCTCGTTGCCGGAAAGCATCGAGTTGGAAGACGGCATCGAGACAACGCTGCAAGAGGAGATGCTGGTGGATAGAGACGGGCATCTCAGAATCCGAAAGGTCTATCCCCGTAGCAACCTTAGCAAGTTCAAGATTGCGTTGATCACTCAAGACTTCGTAGGCGATCAGTTCGCTGGGTTGGCTGCCCTCAAGGAGAAGGAACTTAACGCACGCTGTGCATCAGTCGAGATTGAGGTCACAAAATCCGGGCGGGGCATCACAAACAAGAGCAAGAGAGAAGCGCTGCACGCCAAAGCCAGAGAGGAAGGCGTTGAACTCGCAGAGCGAGAACTACCGTTAACCACAAACGATGACCTGTGGAAACGCATCGCTTCTATCCTACCCGAGTTTGAGCTCTTTGAGTCAGATACCAGACTTGGCGTTGGCGAAACCACATTTCAAAGTCAGTTCCGCCCCATTGTGAAGGCCGCAGCCGAAGAGGATGATGTGGTTGGCGCCAAGAATGCTTTCACGGGAGCAATAGGTGAAGCCCTCCAAGCCGAAGTCGACAACATATTTGAACGGCTCCAGCGACACACAGATGCATTCGCAGGCCTCACGGTCAAACCTCGGTTCTTCTGGGACAAGGCCGTGAGCTTCGAGATATTCGGGAAGGATTTGGACGGAGTGGAGAAGTCCCTAGAGCAGAGAGGAAGCGGGATGAGACGACTTCTGATGGTCGCCTTCTTTCAATACCTGGCCGAAAGAAGTCGGGAGCGAGGGGGCGACTTCATCTTCGCGGTTGAGGAGCCAGAGAACTGCCTTCATCCAGGAGTTCAGCGTGAGCTTGCTGGCTCATTCCGGCAACTGGCTGATGAAGGGTACCAAATCATTGTCACCTCACATTCCCCGGTTTTCGCGGGGGCATCACCGATCGACGATCTGGCACTCGTCAAGCGAACCGCGGGGGTTGCCACGGCGATACAGACGCCTGACCTGGTACTGTCAGAGGTAGCCGCTGAACTCGGCGTTGAACCCGCTGATCAGATCACTGGCTACGATGCCTGCGTGTTTGTCGAAGGTCCGTGCGACATCTTTTCCTGGAAGACAATTGCCGCGAAGCTAAAAGAGGGCAGGCACGTAGATGCAGACTTCGACGACAAGAACATCGGATTTGTCCTGACTGGCGGAGAGTGTCTGAAGCACTGGATCGATCTCAGAGCGATGGGCAGGTTGAATAAGCGCTTCGCTGTCGTTATCGACAGCGATCGTAAGGGGGCCGAATATGCTATTCCGGGCCGGAAACTCAACTGGAAGAGCAAATGCGAAGCTCAGGGTGGTCTGTTCTTCATTGTACGCAAGCGTGAAATCGAGAACTACCTGCACAGCGAGGCGATCGAGAGATCACAACGCACGGTGCAGCCTTACGATGAGTTTACCGATATGAAGGAAGCCTTCGGCGACAACGTCTACAAGGTTTTCGCCGATATGTCGTGCGATGAGATTCTTGACATGGACTGCTACGCTGAGAACGGCGTCGAGCACCACGAACTGAAGGAGATTGTCGAAGCCCTCCTGGCGTTGCCGCAGACCAATTAGCCGCGGGAGCTGCTACCCGAGATAGCCTGTGCCCCGCATGTTCATCCAGGATCTTCGTACTATCGAGCTGTGCGGCGCGTCAGGTTGGATTCAGGGGTGAGAACCATGGATATACCGACAATCAGAAACGTAGCTTGGATTCGTGTTATTCCACTGATGCTCGTCATACTTGTCGCCGCGGCCGCCTTCCATGCACTCGGCCTATGCCCGGAATGGGCGTGCAACTTGCTTGCAGCTGTTATTGTCGTTGTCGGCTATCGCTACTTGACTAGATACACGGTGACCAGACACCACGTGAAGGGCTTGCGGCTAGTGCGTGCACAACGGTTTGACGAAGCAACACGAGCTTTTGAACAGAATCTCGCTTTCTTTGAGAAGCATCCCAATCTCGACAAATGGCGTTCGCTGATCTTCCTGAGTCCTGCCAGATATGGCCACAGGGAAATGACTCTTATGAACCTGGGGTACACATCCGCCATGATGCGACGAGGGGCCAGATCAGCGCAATACTACAAGAGGGCTCTGGAACTGAACCCGAAGAACGGGGCAGCTATCGCTGCACTGAATCTTCTCAACTCCGCGCTAGAGCATTCAGATGCGCAAGTTGCGCAGTAGGTAGGTTGCGCTCTCCAGCAAAGCACCTCGCGTCGATGATCGGCAGCGGTCGCTGGCGGTCAGTTGGGTTGTGAGCTGCACAATCGGGACACCCAGGCCACTGATGAGCAGATTGACGCACTGGTGCATGAACTGTATGGATTGACCGAGGAAGAGATCGCGATTGTGGGGGGGCGGGACAGCTAAGCGATCCGAATAACGGGACAGAGGGTCCAGCGAGCATGGCGACTCCGTGGGGACGAACATGGAGCCGATGCGCCGCATGGGGTCCCTACGTGGCTCGATGTCGCCGTAACCAGTAGTTGGACACCACCATTATTGCGCTTGGGACTAAGTACAATGCCAGATGTCGTGATGGGGCCAGCGTGCCAACCGATCTTCTGGGCTATCGGCCTGCTCGTCTATGCCGTCATCACAGGGCTCCTCGCCGCAGTCTGTGGCGTGTTTGCGGGTGCTATCGGGTATCTCGTCCTCAGAAAGTCCCGCGGGCGGCTGGTTCGAATAGGCCTGCCTTCCTTAATAGGCGTTTCCACTATCTATCTCGTTGTCGTGCTGTGTGGGGCCTACTCATCGCGGTGGTGGTGGGCCTTTGGTGGTTCTGCGACGCCCGACGAGAGGCTGTTCACGCCGATTCAGCCAGTATCCGAAGAGGACATAATAGGAACGTGGGCTCTCGATTCAGCATCCTTGGAGCGCATGGAAGACGAAGGAGGTTACCAGATCTCGACCCATACGCTGACGTTCAGGGATGACGGAACCTTTGAGCTGGTGAACATGCCGGATTGGTGCGGATTCGGAGGCAAACCGACTGGTGGCTTCTATTCCAGCTCGGGCACCTGGGAAATAACGGAGTACTCGGGAGGGCGGGAGATATTTGTGCATTTTGCTTCTCTGCCCCACTACGAGGATGGCTTGTACACGGTGTTCGACATTGGCGGCCGGCAGCCGCCGTACTACATCTGGATGTACGCAGGGGACCCGGACGCAGGCAGGGTGATGGTGTTTGAGAGACAGTGAGGAATAGGCACCGCCTGAAAGGTATGCCCGTGCTGCCTGATTACTCGCTGGACGCGGCGCAGTGCGTTTGTAAGACGGGGAGGCAGGGATGAAGCAGACAAAAACCAGTAACAAATCCCGCGGCGCTCTGGGGATCATCGCACTGGTACTGATTGGGTCATTCGTCATACCACTTGTCGTCATGAATCTGACCCCGGGACATGTCGGCTTTCCCGATAATGTCGGGTGCGCGTGCTTCGTCGCTTATACGACGTCTCCTTCCCTACCCGCCTGTGAAGGAACCCGCCCCCTGCATTGTGATGGACTGTGGATTCAACAGCTCCTGGCACACCTCTCTCGCTTCGATTTGACGCAGTGATGCGAACTATTCGAGGCTCAACGTGCCTGCATGCTATTCCAGCTGGCATAGGCGGCTCGGACACAACATGGTAGTGGTGCCGAACGTCTTGCCTGCTGCTCTAGATCGGGTGACAAGGCGGACAGATGTCCGCATAGTCAGTAGTTGGGGCGCTTGGCCGAGGTTATCAGAGAAGCTCTCAATGGCTGAGAAGGGCGATTGACGTTGCAGAACGCTGGAAGTGACAAGGGTGTGATCGACACCCTGATCCAGTGGGCAGAGCATCAGCCTGCTGTTCGCGCCATGCTGCTGACCAGCTCCCGGGCCATTCCCAACGCTCCGGCCGATGTTTTCTCCGACTATGATGTCATCTTGGCCGTTCGCGATGTCCAGCCCTTCTATGAGGATCGGGCCTGGCTGGAGGCATTCGGCCCGGTGCTGCTGGTTTATCGTGATCCGCTGGAACCCTACTATGGTTTCCCCAAGTCAGCCTATGTCACCCAGTACGAGAACGGCCTCAAGATCGATTTCACTCTCTGGCCGGTCGAAATCCTGCAGCGGATCGCGGCCGATCCGCAGCTTCCAGACGAGTTCGACGCCGGTTACCGGGTCTTGCTCGACAAGGATCACCTGACCGACGGGCTGAAGCCCCCAACCTATCGGGCCTACATACCGACGCCGCCAACCGAGACCGAATATCGGGACGCGGTTGAAGGGCTCTTTCAAGAAGCCACCTATGTCGCCAAGTATCTCTGGCGCGACGACTTGATGGCTGCGAAACATTTCCTGGATCACTCCATGAAGCAGGAACATCTGCGCCTCATGCTGGAATGGCGATTGGAGATCGACCACCATTGGTCTGTGAAGCCCGGCCTCTATGGCCAGTGGCTGAAGAAATGGTTGAGCCCCGACCTGTGGGCCGAACTGGAAAGCACCTACATCGGGGCCGGACTCGAGGAGAATTGGGACGCGATGTTCAGGACGATTGCCCTGTTTCGCAAAGTGGCGATCGAGGTTGGCGACCGGTTGGGGTATGCCTACCCTCACGAGTTGGATCGACGCGCGGTCGCGTATTTGCAGAAAGTGAAGAACCTGGATCGCAAAGCAGAACGCTTCTCGTAGCACCAGAGGAATGGTCTTACAGCACCTGTCTATGTAGATTATCAAACCGGCCCAACACAGCCTGCGGCTAGCATAAGCGTGCGGCAGCAAGCCCCTCCAGCCCACTGAGCGGGGTTCGGATATACTATGGTCGTGGGGACAAACGTAAGCCTGGTGGGCCGGTGGGGTGACTGGCTGAAGTGATGTCCCCATTATCAGCAGTTAGGCCGCCGCACTGAGACACCAATGTTGACGACCCGTAGAATGATATGAGTAGATCTAGCAAGGAGACGTTGTGCCGTATCGCGAAGTAGCCAAGAGAGATTGGTGGAGAGTTGGTGGGTACACCCTGCTGACGCTTGCGGTCATTGTCGTTACCGGGGCGATCCTGATTCCGACGGCCTGGCCGGTTGGACTTGTCGTGTGGCTCGCTATATTCGTCGGTGGCAGTCTGTTTCTGCTGGTGAGATGGCACGCGAACAATACTGCATATCGTTGCCCGGCGTGCGGCTACGAATTCGAGATTTCAGTGTTGACCGACTTCGCCAGCCTTCAAGTTCCGGACAAGAAGTATCTGAAATGTCCGGAGTGTGGCAAGAGGAATTGGGCGACGGTGCTCATGAGGAAGGACGAGTGAGGAGATTGTGGCACCCATTTCAAGAAAGGACGTGGACACAAGGTAGGGGCACGGCATGCCGTGCCCCTGCTAGACCTCGGAGGTTTTGGAAACCTCCGAGGTCTGACTGTGCAAACCTGGGCGCGCCCTTCCGGCCCCCCGCTTGCCGTATCCCTCATTGTGCCACGACTCAGGCCAACTCGCAGGTTGTCACGTCGAGGCTCCTATCAGGACCTACCCGCGCCCAAGTTCCATAGACCTCCACTCCCTTGCCATCACCAACCCGCCTCGCACCGGCGTTGTCCTTCTTTCCCATCACGGCTACAATACTGGCGTTTCCCGTCGCCATCTCACGCTCCCGACTGCCCATTTGTAGCCAAGAGCCACACGGAACAAGAAGGTCTATCGAGCGGATGGTGCGAAACCGCACACCAAAAACCCACGGCTTTTTCCGAGACGCTAACCACTGCTTGGCGCACCCGCCCGCATCCCGCACACCCAGCAGGGAACCCGAATGGGCCAATACCACAAAAGCCACATACCCGACACAAGCCTTTCCCTTGAGCGAGCCACCGAAAACGTCCCGCCCGACGGTTCTGCAAGAAGACCCGATGAGGGACATTATCCAGAGCGGAGTAGCGTCGGGTGCAAGCCATTGTTGGCCGCCTTCGACATGACGACAGAGTACACGGTGAAATATCAAAAGGAGTTTGAGCATGGGCGATACATCGCCACAACTCGATCCTGACTTAGTGTATGACCTCTTTTGGGGCATTTTCAAGCCCCAACTCATTCGGCTTGCTTTGCAGCTCGATGTGTTCACCCCGCTTGCGGCTGGCTCAAATACTGCAGAGCAGATTGCGCAATCCTGCCACTGTGACACCTTTGGATTGAAGAGTCTGTTGGACTGCCTTTGTAGTCTGCAAGTGCTTGAATGTCGCGGCAGCAACTATACTCTCACCCCCACAGCCGCCACCTTCTTGGTCAAGGGTCGACAAGCGTACGTTGGCGACATGATATTGCACTACACAGACAAGGCGCTGTTCGATAACATTCAGCAGTCTCTCCTTAGTGGTACTCCTTCTTCTTTGGGAGAAAACTTCGTCCAAGATGCGTGGCTTGAAAGCCATCTTCCGTGGCGCATTCCGAAAAGCCTGGAGATGTGGCAAGCCGCAGGCATCAAGACGGGGCGTCAGGAACGTTTGCAGATACTCGATATCGCCTGTGGCAGCGCCATCAAGAGTCTGGCGCTTGCTCAGGCTTCGCCAAACGTGGAGGTTACGTGCCTGGATACTGCTGACGTGCTTGTGGTTGCGCGTGACTTGGCGGAGCGAATGGGGGTTGAGTCTCAAGTTGTTTTGAAGCCAGCGAATCTATTGGATGCCGACTTCGGTAAGAACCAGTTTGATGCTGCTCTTGCAGGACAAATCACGCACTACCTCACGAAGGCACAAAACGCCAGCCTTTTCCACCGCATCTATTCTGCCTTGTCCCCAAACGGCGTATTGGTCATTGACTGTCCCATGGCAACGGACGAGCCCTCTGAGACAACCAGTTTCCTGACTCTGGTTGCGTGGGCCAATAGTGGCGGGGCTGCTCATTCGTTTGAGATGTATCGGGGTTGGTTGAGTGACAGTGGGTTCCGCCACATAAGGCAGTTGAGCGAGCGATGGGTCGCAGCAGTCAAGTGAGGCGGCGGGTAACACTGGCTTGCAGCCGACGCCACTGCACTGCGCTTCGCTGCGCGGGTGAAGCGCGGGTCGTTGGGCGGCGACACTAGCCGATCACCCCCCGGAATAGAAAGCAGACAACGACTTATGAGTCAGGTTGCTGGTGCAAGGGCCCCCGACCCCGCTTACAGGAGTCTGCATAGACTTGGGGGAGTGGCAGCATTGATCGTGGCATTTCTGACCGTGGCCGAGATCATGGCCTTCGCTCTCTTCCCGCAGCCCAGCACGATAAGTGGTTGGTTCATCCTGTTTCAAGCCAACCCGATCATTGGACTTCTGGACTTCTGGGGTTTAGAAGTCCCGATGTACGCAATGTTCGCAATGGTGTTCCTCGCCCTCTACGTCGTGCTCAGAAAGGTCAACGAAAGCGGGATGGCAATCGCTTTCACCTTGGCCCTCCTGGGGATTGCGATATTCTTCGCAACCAACAATCCCTTCTCCATGCTCTCCCTCAGCCGTCGGTTCGCTGAGGCGACGACAGACGCCAACAGGTCCGCGCTCCTGGCAGCAGGGGAGGCGCTTCTTGCCAATACGAACCAACGAGCGATGGGTGGCTTCAACATGGGCCTCTTCCTGGTGTCCGTTGCGGGCCTGATAATCTCATCGATCATGCGTGGAGCCACTTCCTTCCGCAGATTGACCGCTTACGTTGGTATTCTGGCATTCGGATTCTCAGTGGCCGACTATCTCCGACAAGCTTTCACGTCATCGGTAACCATTGCTCTTCTCCTGATCCTTCCGGGTGCGTTTCTGCTGGTCATATGGTTCGTATTAGTCGGTAGAAGGCTCTGGCAGTTGGGGCATCTTGGAGGGTAGCCACATCCGGCACTGCCGCAATCGGGGGGAGTACGGGGTCGCCGCCCAAGGACCCGCGCTTCACCCGACGCCCTTCGCTTCCCTCAGCGTGCGGCTGAACCGCACAGTTCGGCAACACAGGCCAGGAGGTTTCAGTGAGCGACTCGACACGTGATACGTTCATCGCAAGCATCGACCCGCGCTTCGTGCGGCTCGGATCGAACGACTTCGTAGCCAGGTACTCGGCAGAGAGACGCTCATGACGATCCGCATTCTCAATTGCGCGCCGATGTCTCCTTGGTTGCCACGCTGGCACCTGGGTGCACCCTGTCTGCTTGTCGACACCGACCGGGGTTTGGTGCTCGTCGATACGGGTCTCGGCCTTCACGACTATGTCACCCCAGCACCTATGGTCCGCTTCTTCCGATTGGGTTTCGGCATCCATGACGATCCCGAGCATGCCGCTGTCCGCCAGCTATCGCGCCTGGGGCACGGCCCCGAAGCAGCCCGGCACATCGTCATGACGCACCTCCATTTTGACCACGCTGGTGGACTGCCCGATTTTCCACACGCTCAGGTCCACGTACACCGCCGGGAGTATGAGGCGACGCTGCATCCTCGCAGTTGGATTGAGCTTGGCTATGATCGCTCCGATTTCGCCCATGCCCCATCCTGGGTTCTCTACGACCAGCCCACAGAGGATTGGCTGGGGTTCCAGGCCATCCGGCTTCCGTTTAGACCTGAGGTGTATCTGGTCCCGCTCTTCGGGCACACCCGCGGCCATTGCGGAGTAGCTATTCAAGACGGCGGTGCTTGGGTCTTCCAGTGTGCCGACGCCATACCGACGAACGCTCAGTTTGACCTCACACCCAGATGGCTCAACCGTTTGGTGATCGGACCCCACGTCCCCAAGCTGCGAGATTGGGCTTCCCGGCATCCCGAAGTTCGCTTGTTGGCTGGGCACATGCGGCAATCCTTCTTTGATGCCCAAGGCCAACCGTGCTAACAACTGGCTGAAGCCGACCCGCTCGCCTGGGGGTCGAGTTTGGCACAAGACCAGGCCTGGCTGGCCAGGCGGCTCAGCTCGAGGCCGCTATATGAAATTCCTAAGTCCATCTTCAACGAGATGAACGCGTGGGAAAGCATTTCCACTATTCAACAATGTTAGCAATTGAGAGGATATGATGAGTCATCAAGAACCCCACGAAATAAACTTGGCAGGCCCATGTGGATTCTATTGCGGTACTTGTAGACACTACCTCGCAAGAGCAAAAGGATTACTAAAAGAAAAGAATCTAAAACATGGATGCAAAGGTTGCCGAATACAAGACAAGAATTGCGCTTGGGTTAAGAGAGATTGTGCATTATTAAGAAAGGAACAAATAGAGTTTTGTTTTGAATGTGAGGATTTCCCTTGTGCTAATCTTAAGAGACTCGATCAACGTCATCTTCGCAATGAGAAAGTGAGCCTCGTTGATAATCTACTACGCATAAGAAAGATTGGCGTAGAGCAATGGCTCAAGGAACAAGAAGAGGAATGGAGATGCCCCAAGTGTGGAGGAAATATCTGTGTCATGGATAGGGAATGTTATGATTGTGGGTACAAAACCGATTGAAAAAAGGAGAGATTCGGATTCTCATATGACGAGGCGCTGCACCTGACCGCTATTCTGCTGCGCTCCATTGCGAGCCGGCTACCCCAGCGATGGGCCGCCGGTGTCGAGACAACCTGCAGGGAGGACTTCAGAGATGAAAGCCAACGAAGGGAAGGGGCAGATCAAAACCTCGGGGCCGCTGCTGATTGCGCTTCATCTGGTGCCGGGCATCATATTCGCTGTATTCTTCATTGTCCTCTCGTGGATGCTGATTCGACGTGGACTCACCGCCTACCTCGCCCTCTTGATCGCAGTTCCGGCTTGCCTGGTGCCTATAGAAATCGGTGTGATGCTTCTCTGGAGCGCCAGGTTCACAGGAACAAGATCTTTGTCGGCGGCAATCGGGTATCGCCGCAAGGGAACAGTAGTCGACTATGTCGTATTGCCACTTCTCCTGTTTCTTTGCTGGGGAGTCTTGTCGATTGCACTTGGTCCCACCTCCCAATATCTTGAAGCTCATCTGCCTGCCTGGCTTCCAGTATGGGCGACCCAAGAGGCGCTCATCAGTGGTGTGACTAGCTCTCCTCCAATCCAGCGCAACATCACCCTTCTTCTGGCTGTCCTGCTCTCTGGTTTCGTCGCGCCAGTAGTTGAGGAGCTATACTTTCGCGGATTCCTTCTCCCAAGAATGGAGCATTGGGGATGGGCGGCCCCTGTCGTCAACTCGCTCTTGTTCGCTGTTTACCACTTCTACTTTCCGGGGAATGTGCTGGGTATCTTCGTAGCGTGGCTTCCAATCGCGTATGTTGTGAAGATGAGGAAGAACTGGCGGATTGGCGCCGTAGTCCACAGCATGATCAATCTATGGGGGGTGTTTACGTTGTTTGCCATCCTGCCCGGGGTGGTCTAGCCCTGCCTGCAGCCGACGCCGAGATCTGCGGCGGTTGGCGGGTTGGGGTTGGGACGTTGGGGGAGCGCCGGTGAGTGCCGGGCTCGTGCGTGCGGCTGAGCTTTGTCGTTGCGCGGCCGTACCAAGGTTGCTTTCAATCGCCACTGTTCACAACGGCCCTGGGCATAAGAAAAGTTTCGCTCCAAGAGGCAAAGTCATGGAAGCAAGACCTTGTAACAATGCAAGTCACACTCTTCAAGCTTTTGGGACTTGTGCGGATGACCGACCAGGCCAGAGCAGGCCCATCGTCTCCGGTGATCACAGGAGAGAACGTCGATGACCACAAGACGCAGAGTGACGCTGACCCCTGAGCAGGAGACGCTGCTCATTACACTCTACGCCAAGGCACAACCGGGCAACCCGCTGTTCTTTGACCCGACGGCCCAGGACATCCTGAGCCGGGTGGACTATGACTTCGCCCGCCTGCGTGTCCCCTACCTGACCGTACTTCTGATCTGCCAGCGGGCGAAGAAACTGGACAGTGTCACACGGGACTTCCTGGACGAGCACCCCGGCGGCGTGGTGCTGCAACTGGGCTGCGGTCTGGACAGCCGTTTCTTGCGCGTGGACGACAGCCGGGACGGCTGGT
>JABAOH010011766.1_pt3 | contig 14746 bp, 4 predicted proteins | sample 7062181 | NCBI WGS metagenome assembly JABAOH01 (sample SAMN14538630, study PRJNA623070) | marine sediment metagenome | biome: marine biome [ENVO:00000428]; feature: marine pelagic biome [ENVO:01000023]; material: deep marine sediment [ENVO:00002113]; isolation source: pool of 5 deep marine... | reverse complement strand
CATTGCCGTTGTTGGGTAAAAAATTGGTCAACATCATGTACCCCCACCCGGCCCTGGAATTATTGGGATAATCGGGAAAGGCAGCTTCTACATCGGGCCTGGCTCCTTCCACCAGGACGGCATCCCCGATGTATATATTACTACCTCCTTCACCAGACACAGGATCGCGATAGATTTTCACACTGGTCACGGCCACATTATCCAATGCCCAACCGGTAACAGGTACACTGCTGCGGACAGTAGAACCGTGAGCCGGGGTATCGAACTGCCCAAAAGGTTCCTCCCCGTCAACCCCACCATTGGTAACATATTCATAGGCACCGATATCATACCCGCTTCCCTGGGGGCGGGTGTTTCCGTCATGATCGTTTGCAGGTGCCCCGGTCGAAGAGCCGCTGTCAATGGCAGGTGAATTTTGCTGCAGATGAAAATCCGCACCGGGAGCGTTTACAAATAACGGATCCCCTTCCACATAATTACTGCCTTTTATCTCATCGTCATAGTCCCTGAAGCCGTGGATTAAATTGTGGTCCACGGTTAAATTTTGCATGGGCACATTTGGTTCCACTTCTATTTGATAGATGTGGTTCTGGCTGACAATATTATTTCGTATCACCACGTTTTGCGCATTGGGATTTTCCACGGATATGCCGCCGCCCCAAATCCCTCTGCCATTGTTATAGAACGTGTTGTTAATAATCGTGATATCCTTCATGGGCTTGACAGCGGCGTCACCGTTAAGACTGACGCTAACTCCATTCAGATCAGCGTTGTAACCGATATTATTATAGAGGGTAATGTTTTCCAGGAGTCCCCCGGATTCGGCGGCAAAGGTAAAGCAGTCATTGCCGTTGATGTCATGAACGACATTCCGGTAAACATCGATATTATAGGTGTGTTTATCCCAGGCATCCATGTAAATACCCAGCCGGTTAAGATGGTGCACATGGTTATTGTAGACTTTTCCATCGGAGGAGCCGTCCTTGAGACAAATGCCTTCGCCGCCAATGGTTCCGAGCCCACTGTGATGCACATGGTTGTTTTTCACCTCGAACGTGTCGGTGACGGCGATGCTAATACACTCCTGCTCTCCATCATTACAGGCCAATTCCACTTCATTGTTATCGACGGTGATATTGTTACTATCCCATACCCCGATGCCTGAAGAGGTGGTATTTTTGGTGTAGTTGTTCTCAATGATAATATAACTGGAATAGTCTACCAAAATCCCCGTGTTATTATCATTGGGTCCGGCATTTCTGATTTGCAAGCCTGAAATTTTTATATAAGCCCTTTGGGAAATATCTACCAAACCACCCCAGTCATAAGGCAGCGAAATACCACTGCCGTCTATGATAACTGCATCGTTGGAATAAGCGGTATAGGTGATGTAATTCCCGGCGCTGCCGGAATTTTGGGGGATAACTCGCTCCTTATAGGTTCCGGCTTTGATATAGACGGTATCCCCGGCCACCATGGTGTCGGCTGCTTTTTGTATAGTTAACCAGGGTTGGGCTTCTGTCCCGGGATTGGCATCATTGCCGGACTTCGCAACATAATAGTTCGCTGCGTATGCCTGTCCACAGGTAACAACAGCAATTATTATCAAAATAATTCCGCTTGTCTTCATTTGCACCTCCCACCCCAGAATAATACACCGTTGGAATTAAAATTACAAATTACGATAAAATAATCTTGAGGATCTCTTCTTTCCTCAACCTTAACCTTAACCTTAACCTCAACCTTATTGTTATTCTTTACTTCTTATATGCGGTGACCATCATGTCGCTGATGAGATTGGAAAACTCGACCGGATTGTCCAATTCATATCCTTCGATTAAAAGGGCCTGATGGAACAACAGTTCACTGAATTTTTTCAATTCCTGGGAATTTTTATCCTTTTCATACATATCCTGGAGCACAGAAAAAATCGCATGCTTCTCATTCAATTCCATTATCTTGGCGGCCCTGGGGGCGATCTGGTTGGCCCCCCTGAGCAGTTGTTCCATGTTAAAGGTCATACCGGTATTGCTGGTGACCAGGCATACCGGGCTGGTAGTTAACCGTTTGCTGAGCCTCACTTCCGATACTTTGTCTCCCAGGTGCTTTTTCATGGCAGCGAACAATTCTTTATATTTTTCATCCTTTTTCTCATCCTTTTTTTCGGTGTCTTTCTTTTTATCTTTATCTTTCTCTTTTTTTTCGTCTTCGATAATGCTGTCCAGGTCGAGGTCCTGTCGGGTAATGGACATCAACTTCTTACCGTCATACTCATCCAGGTTCTGGGTGACAAATTCATCGACCTTGTCCACGAAGTAAAGAATTTCCACGTCCTTTTCCCTGAAAATCTCCAACTGCGGCATCCGTTTGATGGCTTCAATATCTTTTCCCGGGGCAAAATAGATAAACTTCTGACCTTCGGGCATCCGCCCCACGTACTCCTTTAACGTAACGTACCCGTCTTCTTTATGGGAAGAGGGGAACATGACCAAATCTTGAAGAGGTTCTTTGTTTTTATAGGACATGTAAATGCCGCCTTTGATGGCTTTGCCCACTTCTTTCCAGACCTCTTCATAGGTTTTTCGTTCCTCTTTCAACAGTTTGGCCATGGCCTTAAGCACTCGTGTTTCCAGGCTCTTACCGATGATTTTCAATTGCTCGTTGTGCTGCAGGATTTCCCTGGATATGTTAAGAGAAAAATCAGGAGAATCCACCAATCCCCTGACAAACCGCAAATGATCCGGTAACAAGTCCCTGCAGTCAGCCATGACAAAAACATGATTGGCATACAAATGGATGCCTGCCCTGTAGGTTTTTTCATAAAGGTTGGAGGGTGGACGGGTAGGAATAAATAAAAGAGCCGTGTACTCGATATTCCCCTCTGCTTTGATGTGAATCACATCGGCATATTCATTCCAATCGTGAAAATGATGTTTATAGAATTGGAAATATTCATCTTTGGTGATTTTTTTCTTATCCCTTTCCCATATAGGAATCTGGGAATTCAACGTTTTTCTTTCAATAACGGTCTCATATTTCCCTTCAACAGCTTTACCCTCTTTATCCCGGACCGGTTGTTCACGAACAAAGTCCATTTCAATGGGATAGCGAACATAATCGGAATACTTTTTTATCAGGTTTTGAATGGTATACTGGTTCGAAAAATCTTCTTCCGGCTCGGAGGTCTCATAGGATTCTTTACGGAGATGTAAAATGATCTCTGTACCTCGTTTTTCTATGGGCACTTTTTCAATGGTAAAGGTACCATCACCCCGGGATTCCCAGCGGGTTCCCTCTTTGGTTCCTGCCACCCGGCTGGTTAACGTTACTTTTTCCGCCACCATAAACGAGGAGTAAAATCCCACCCCAAATTTACCGATTAGCTCGACCTCATCTTTGTTCTTTATGCTGTCCAGGAAGGCTTTGGACCCGGATTTGGCAATAGTACCGATGTTCTGGATCACTTCATTGTAGGTCATACCAATACCGTTATCGGAAACGGTAAGGGTCTTGGCATCTTTATCAATGGCAAGTTCAACTTTTAATTCATAATCATCTTCCAGCAGTTCCGGTTCGGTGAGGGATCTAAAGTTTATTTTATCAAGGGCGTCGGAAGAATTGGAGATCAATTCCCGCAAAAATATCTCCCTGTGAGTGTAAAGGGAATTGATCATGATATTTAACAGTTCTTTGGTTTCAGCCTGAAACGCATGAGTCTCTTTTGCTGATGTTGATGTTTCTTTTTTGGTTTTTGTTTTCTTTGCTTTGGCTTCCGTACTTTTGGTTGTGGTTTTTTTTGTTTTTGGCTTCGTTTTTGTTTTCTTGTCTTTGTTCAGGGCCTCATCTGTCATTTTTAACTCCCTTTAAATTATATTTATTTAAAATGTATTCTTATTTTGATTTCAATTTACCAGAGGTTTTAAGTGCAGGTATCAACTATTTTGGAGCTTTATTTTACATCAATTTTTACTTAAAGTCAACTACTACTCTTCCGGTTTGAGTTAATGAAAGTGATTAGTGCAGCAGTTCAGTCAGCTCTTCCAACTTTTTTTTAAAAAGATCCAATTTTTCAGAAAGTATCACCTTTTCTTCAGCCAGGGTGGAAATTGTTCGATTCAGGGAATCTTCACGTCTTTTTAACTCCTCCCTTTCGCTCTCGAGCTGAGAGGTCTTATCGGTTAATCGTTCTATTTCCTTTTTTAGCTGATCAACTTCATAATTTAATTGTTCCTCTCTTTGTTTATAATCCAATAACAACCGGTCTTCTGTCTCCTGGAGTACTTCATCCACTTTTCTCTTTAAATCCACCTCAAAATCATGGTTTTTTGCCACCAGTTCTCTCTCTTTATCGGTCAACTGGTTGTATATTTCATTTACTTGCCGTTGTAGGGTGGATTTCTCCTCTTCCAGTTGCTGAATCTGCCCTCTTTGCTCCGTTGTCTTCTGAGTCAGGTTTATCTTTTCTTTATTCAACGCTTCCATCACCTCTATTTTCTGTTCCAGTTCTGACTGCAACTGTTGGTACTCTTCACTCTTTTTTTCAATATCTACTTTTAAACGTTTAAGGGTGTCGGCCAGTTTTTTATTTTCAGTTCTCAAGAACTCATTCTGGCTTTCAAGAGAGACCACCTGAACTTCAAGGTCTTTATTTACTCTGCGATCCGTTTCCTTTTCTACCATTAACTCATCTTCTGTCTCCGCCAGGATTCCGGAAGCGCTGCTGTTTCTCATTTCATCTGTGCTATCTTCCTTTTTATCGGCAGTAGCATCAACATCAACCAATTCGCCTCTTACCAACCGATCAATATTCTCATCCGAAAAATCATCCTCATTTAATTCATCCACTTCGGGAATATCCATCTCCTTCGCTGGCATTTCCAGGTATTTTTTCAATATACGTTCGAGTTCTTTTTTTGAAACAGGCTTTTTGCAATAGCCTTCTGCTTTGTATTTTAACTTTTCATACTTCTTAAGGTCTTTTTCTGATTGTTGGGAATAGGTAATGCAAACAGGTACTGAATAATCGACATTGGCTTTTTTTAGCAGGTCATGCATCACAAAATCGTTGAGGTCTGATATGTCAAGACACAAGAACATCACCACTGGTTTTTCTTTCTTGAGCAGAGAGAAGATTTCCATAGCGGATGAATAAAAACGTACCTCCATTTTATCCGGAGGACAAAGTGAATTTATAAGGGTTTGAAATTCCTTATCCGTATCAACTACAAATAATGATGGTTTTTTCATCACACTTTAAATTTCAAATTAAATGTCCTGCTTATCTAAGCCTCTATGCTTAGTACGCCATGCGTAATATGCACCAGACAATACCCAATAACACGTTAATACGTGATACCTATATTGGTAATAAAAAAGGAGACATCTATGACTCTCCTTTTCCTCTGCCTCTTAAATAGGTTCTGGCCAATTGTAATCCTTCTTCGGTAACCCTGAATTTTCGTTTGGCTTGTTTGGAATCTCCGGCTTTCCTGATTTGAACCATTAAGGGAGGTTCTTTATTAAGCAGAGAATTCAGGGAACTTGAAATATTAGGAACGCCATACCCCATCTTTTTTAGGCGGGAATTGATATCAAAACTGGAAATTTCTTCGAAATTAAGTTTTTCCTGCAAATAGGCAGCAGCTAGTAAAATCTTGGAAGGCACAGTCTTGACATTTGATGATAGAAATAGTGTTTCAATTGACCTGTAGCGCTTCAAACCTAAACCTTTTAATGAGTCTGATATTTTATCCGTTTCGATTATTTCATCAGGAGTAGGTGTTGGTTCTTCTTCCACGGGAATTGGTTCCGCCACTTGAGTCACTCCCCGGACAGGGGGTTCTTCACTAATACCAACAGATGCAGGCACAGGTTCCGGTTCAGCATATGTACGTGTATCAGCCGGTTTTTCACTTATACTGGCCAGCGATTTTACAACTTGCTGTTGGTCTTCAAGCAATCCAAATTTGCTGGTAATCCAATCAATTATCCTTCTTCTCTGGTCGTTTTGCAGGCCCTTAAAGGCCCCTAATACCTTACTCATAGCCGAAATCTCAGGATCCTCGTACATACTTACACCTCACTCTTAAATTTTTTTGATAACTCTATCATAAATAAACCAGAATGTCAATTTTATCCTGGTTATAAAGTACTGGAATTACTTTTTTTTTTACGCCGCCCACTTTGTTTAGAATGTAAACTCGGACTCTTCCTCTTTGAATATATTGGTTTTAGCATCAGTCAGTTCATAGGAGATGGTAATGTCTTCCAACCTGATTTGCTGATCCTCTAATACCTGGTTGACAATCTCAATAAAATGATTGGCGATTTTTTCCATTGTCTCTCGCCTGAAAAGACCGGTAGAGTATTCCATGTTAAAATATAGGGTATCTTCCAAATCATATACATAAAGTGTCAAATCGAATTTGGATGTTTTGCTTTCGCTTTGGGTTTTATAAGGGTTAAACGTCAGACTTTCGGATTGTTCTTTAGACCCTTCAAAATTCTGGACCACGATAGAGACATCCAACATTGGATTCCGGGATGGGTCTCTCTCCAGGTTCAACCGGTCTACCAGTTCTTCGAACTGCATATCCTGGTTGTCAAAGGCGTTGATGCAATTTCTCCTGACCTCTTTCAGAAATTCCCGGAACGTCTTGTGGGGTTGAGGTTGATTGCGAATCGGGAGCATATTGACGAACATGCCAATGAGATTTTGGAGATCTTCATGGGGGCGACCGGCAATCCCGCCGCCCACAATAATATCTTCTTGACCTGAATATTTATGCAGCAAGATGTTAAATAGTGTCATCATATGGATATATAATGTCGCATCATACATATTCATCATTTTTTTTATTGCTACCGTCTCCTCAGGCCCCAGCGTAAAACTGTAATTATCCCCGGCAAAACTCAATACGTCAGGCCGTGGATAATCAGTTGGCAAATTCAATCGTGGAATCTGTTTCGGTTCCGGGTATTGATTCATCCAGTAGATTTCCTGTTCCTTTATTTTACCACTTTTGAATAAATTAACTTGCCAGGTGGTGAAATCCCTGTACTGAATTCGCATTGGTGAAACTGAGCGTCCTTCATACAGCCGTATAAACTCACCGGTTAAAACTCCCATGGAAGTTCCATCGCCGACGATATGGTGGATATCGAACAACACCAGGTAGTGTTGATCTGGTGGTTCTGTTTCCAGGATACCCAGGCGCAGCAAAGGGGGTTTGGCAAGATCAAAGGGCCTTAAAAAGTTCTGGATGACTGTCTCCACATTTATCCGCTCTGCACCATGTGCTCCCGCCTCATAATACTCGATTGCAAACGACACATCTTCAGCCTTATGGACCCATTGAACCGGTTCATTATTAATTAGATGAAACGATGTTCTCAGGGTTTCGTGGTGAGCGATTAGTGAGCTAAAAATTTGCCGGTACGTTTCCAGGTCAGGCTTTTCATTAAATTCCAGGGTCATGGGGATATTGTAGCTGGTATCGATATTCTCAAATTTATCCAGGAAAAAGAGACGCTTTTGAGCAGAGGATTGAGGATAATATTCTTTCTTCTCTGTGGGTTGGATGGCTTCATAAATATCTTTTTCAGAATCCTTGATATATGCGGCCAATCCCTTGATAGTGGATGTTTTAAATATCTCCACCAGGGGTATTTTAATGTCAAAGGTTTTATGTATTTTGGCAGCCAGTATGGTGGCTTTCAGTGAATGACCCCCCAACTCAAAGAAATTATCATCAATACCGATGGATATTGGGGATTTATCACCAAATCCCAATATTTCGGACCATATTTCCGCCAATTTCTTTTCGATTTTATCTCGTGGAGCAATATAAACGGCGCTGCTCATCCCCACTGCCGGGTCTGGCAGTGCCTTCATATCCACCTTGCCGTTGGCGGTTAAAGGTAAGTACTCCAGCTTTACAAAATAAGAAGGGATAGAATAATCGGGTAATTCTTTCGCTAAATGTCTCTTCATCTCAATGACTTCAATGTCCTCATTGGTCACAACATATGCACATAAATATTTATCCCCATTTTTATCTTCTTTTACTGCTGCCACCGATTCTCTTACTTCATCGAGCTTTTCCAGATGACTTTCAATTTCTCCTAATTCAATTCTGAATCCCCTGATCTTTACCTGGCGATCCATTCTTCCTGAAAATTCAATATTTCCATCCGGAAGCCATCGAGCTAGGTCACCGGTTTTGTAGGTTTTTTTAGAAATATAGGACCTATAGGACCTATAAACTCTTTTGCTTGTCTTCTTTTTTTTCTCATCCTGGTAATCCTGGAAATCCCTTAAATCATGGTCAAATTTCTCTGCTGTTAATTCTGGGTTGTTCAGGTAGCCCCTGGAAACACCGTCCCCACCCACCACAAGTTCACCATAAACGCCGATCGGAACTGGATAACCGGCTTTATCTAAAATATAAGCGGTTGAATTGGCAATGGGTTTACCGATGGGAATACCCTGGTCATACTCTTTATCGATCCGGTAGGTAGTGGAAAACGTGGTATTTTCTGTGGGTCCATAGCCATTGATGATAGTTAAATGGGGAAAATTCCACTTCACCTGGTTGATGCGGCGCGGTGACAGCACATCACCTCCCACCAGGAGATTCCTGAGGGTTTGAAAGATCTCAATATCTTCATTTACCATGTGGTTAAACAGTGAAGAAGTCATCCACATGGTACTAATTTCATATCGTTTTATTGTACTTTTGAGCTTTTGGGGTGCCAGGATTTGATCTTTACCCGCAAAATAGAGGGTTAAACCATTTAATAACGCGCCCCATATTTCAAAGGTAGAGGCATCAAAGGCCAACGCCCCGGCTTGCAGTATCCTGTCTTTTTCCTGGAAGCGAATGTAATTGGTATTCTTCACCAATCTCACCACATTCCAGTTTTCTACCATCACGCCTTTGGGTCTCCCGGTGGAACCGGAGGTGTAGATAACGTAACACAGGTGAGTAGGGTGAGTAGGGTGAGTAAGGTGAGTGGGGTGTTCTACTCTCAATTCACTCGGCTTAACAACCTCAGTTCCCTTACTTAACTCACTCAACTCACTCAACTCACTCACCAAAACCCTGGCACTGCTGTCGGCCAGCATATATTTTTTTCTCTCTCCAGGATAGTCCGTTTCAATGGGCAAGTAGGCCCCTCCAGCTTTTAATATGCCCAGGATGCCAATAATCGTTTCTATTGATGGTTCCACCACAATGCCCACAATGGCATCAGGTTTGACGCCTTTTTCTAATAAAACACAAGCCAATTGATTGGATTTTTTGTTTAATTCTTTATATGTTATGGAAACGTGATCCATAGCGAAGGGCACAGCGCCCTGTGCCCCTACTACGGCAACGCTGTCAGGTCTTTTCTCCGCCTGGTCTGCAAACAACTGATCAATGGTTTTCTCTCGTGGATAATCTCGATGGGTATCGTTAAAATCAAATAGAATTTGTTTTTTTTCCCTTTCAGTGATGACTTCAACGGCCGATATCTTTTGGGAGGGGTTTTCAATTAGTGACGAAACGAGCTTTTTAAAATAACCGACAAACCGCTGAATACTCTCTTCTTTAAATAACCTGGTACAATAATCCAATTTAAATGCCAGGTCTTTTTCGGTCTCAACAGCGGTTAACAATAGATCAAACCGGGCTATACCGCTTTCATACGGTTCTTCCCCCATTACCCCGGTTTGGGTCGTTTGGCCGGATGCTGCGGGTTGAAAGGATTGGAACGTGAACACCACATCAAACAGGGGATTTCGACCGGTATCACGGGCCTTCACTACATGCTCCACCAGCTCTTCATACGGGTAGTCCTGGTTTGCAAACGCCTCCAGGGCACGTTTTTTCAAACGAATAAGAAAATCAGTGAACGTTAAATGGGAGCCCGGGAAATTACGAAGTGCCAGGGTGTTGGCAAACATTCCAATCACGGATTGAAGGTCAGCGTGTTCCCGTCCGGCAATGAGGGTTCCCACTACGACATCTTCCTGTCCGCTTAGTTTGGACAACAACACATTGAACAGGGCCACCAGCAGCATAAACAGGGTAACATTTTCACGGGATGCCAACTGCTTCAATGCCAGGGTTTCTGCTTTGCCTAACAAAAAATGAATCACACCTCCTTCAAAATTCTGCACCTGGGGACGACTAAAATCCAGGGGCAAATCCAGGCAAGGAATATCTCCTGCAAACTCCTTCAACCAGTAGACTTCCTGTTTTTTTATCGCTTCTTTCATCTGGTTACTGGTGAGCCACCGGACAAAATCTTTGTATTGAATTCTTAAACAGGGAAACTTGCTTCCGGTATACAATCCGACAAATTCCCGGGCAAATATCTCCTGCGACCGCCCATCCGCAATAATATGGTGCATATCCACCACTAAAATATGCTTTTCCTTTTCTGTTTCTATCAGTGCGACCCTCACCAAGGGAGGAGAGGCTAAATCAAACGGGCGAACAAAGTTCCGGATGATATCTACTGATCCCGCTGTCAGTCGCTCAATCTCAAATTTCATATCGGTAAGGACCTGCTGCACGGGTTCGTCATTGACCATCAAAAAAGAAGTCCGCAGAATCTCATGCCGGGAAATTAATTTCCTAAACGTATCTTCAAGCCTCTGGATGTCCAAACCTTTTTCCAATTCCACAATAGAGGTTTCATTGTACACGATATTCTTTGATTCCATCTGCTGTAAAATGTACAATCGTTTTTGAGCCGGAGATAATGGATAGTATTCCTTTTTTTCAGCCGGAGGAATTGCTGAATAACCTCTCCTGTCATCAACCGATCCACTAATATATTCATCCAATCTCCTGATGGTGCAGCGTTTAAAGAATTCCACCAGGGTTACATTGACGCTGAATTCTCTCTGGATATCAAAGGCCACAGTCATGGCTTTTAATGAATCGCCTCCCAGGTCAAAGAAATCGTCATCGATACCCACCTGTTCCAGTCCGAAGAATCGCTGCCATATATAAGCCAGTTTTTGTTGGATTTCATTTCCCGGGGCCGTATAAGGGGTGTCCAGCTCCGGTCGGTGGTGCAAGGGTTGCAAAGGTTGCAATGGCTGTTTCGGAGTCTCTTGCTGCATCTCCATAGGCAGCGGTTTTATCTCTTGTATTTCATCCTGTACACGCTGCGCCTGGTCTATCATCATCTTCAAGTCCCAGGGAGACACCACCACCTGGGAGAGCCGGGTATTCATGAAACGATTAAAGACCTCCACACCTTCGGAGGGCAAAATCAAGTTTTTAAGGTCAGTGTTGGGATCTCTTCCGCTGCGTTTCACTACCTCTATGGCCATACCCACTTGCTGCCAGGCACTCCAATTGATGCTGCACACCAGTGACTTCTTACCTATTTGATTTGATGCGAGTTCTCCATCAGCGAAAGGAGAATGATGGTTCCTATAATGAGCATAAGCATCCAGGAAGTTATTTGCTGCGCTGTAGGCTACCTGACCGAAAAGGGGCATTAAAGAGGCAATCGATGAGCAAAGGACAATAAAATCAGGACACATCTCCTCTTTTTTCAACAGGCGTTCCAGGAGAAGTGTTCCTCTCAGTTTTGGGGCCAATACGGATTTGGACATCTTTGCTTTTTCCTTTTTCCGTCTTCCCTGGATAATACCACCGTAATCCACAATCCCTGCAGCATGAATTACTCCATCAATGGAACCGAACCGTTCCTTTGCCTGCTGGATCACTGTTTCCATTTGCTCTTGATCCGCTGCATCCGCTGCCAGGATTAACACCTCAGCCCCCAGGCTTTCTATTTCCTGTACTTTCCGGGTTATGGAATTGAAACGAGTTTTATCCGGTGATAAAGGGTCCAGACCGGATCGGCTGGTCAAAATCAATTTTGCTTTCACCTGTCTGGCCAGGTGTTCTGCCATTACCAGGCCAATACCCCCCAATCCACCGGTTATCAAATAAATACCTTTTTCTCTTAAATGCGCTGTTTTAGCTTCCTCCTTGATCTTTTTTAAGGGAACCGGTTCAAAAGCCTGAACCCAGCGCTGATTGCTGCGATAAGCGATTACCGCATCCCTGGTATCGACACCTACTTTCATTTCCATAACCAGCTGCCGGACCAGCTGCTGTTCCTGCGTGCCTCCAGGAGAAGGTAAGACAATATCCACACTGCGGCAGCAGATATTGGCGTATTCGCTGGGGATAACCCTTACCGGCCCCAACAATACCGCTTTCTCAGGACAGCGAAGGTCTCCTCCCATCACCTCCTGCATATGATTGGAAACCACCATGATTTGAATGGTTTCATCAATACGTTGGCTGCCAATGACCCGGGCCAGGTAAAGAAGACTATAAAAAGCGGAATATTGAGCATTCTCAAGCTTCTCATCGGTCAATTCCGCCGATTCATTTTCGTTGCTTACATTCCATAAATGAACAATCCATTGGGGCACCCGTTTTTCTTTGCACAGTTCCTCCAATAAGGTTTCAAAGTGGAGTTCTGCCCGGGGGTCGAGACTGTAATGATGATCATCCTGTCGACTAAAACTTGTGCCTCTTGTCACAAAAATGATATCTACTCCTTCTTGTTCCAGGCTGTTTGCCAGGGCTGTGCCAAGTGCAGCACTCTGGTCCCGGTACTCACCCTCAGCGGAAAAAATAATACAGACATCCGGAAGTGACCCTTTAAACGCAAAGTCATTGTAATCCCCATAATCCACAAGATTGGAGCGCTTCCACGACGGTTGGTAAAACCAATCGGTTATGTCGGATTTTCTCACCGGCTGCCCGGCCCAAATTTCGCCAGTAGTGCCAAAAAAAGGTCGTGGATCGAGCCAATAGCACTCCCGCTCAAAGGGATAGGTGGGCAAAGGAACCAGGTATCTCTTCTCATGACAACCCGAGTGAAACTTTTTCCAGTCAATACTCTGGCGATAAAGCCACAATCGCCCAATTTGTCGAAGCAGGTAGCTTACATCCGATACTTCCTTTTGAGACGGGCGAATTAAATTGATTACCGGCTGGGGAGTATCATTATCAATATAGCGTTTTACCAATACCGTTAAATTACGACCCGGACCTATTTCGATAAATATCCACCGTTTTTCTTTTAACAACCGTTGGATTCCTTTGGAAAAACGGATGGTTTCCCGGAGATGACGAATCCAGTATTGGTGATCCACAGCATCTTCCGGGGTAATCCAATCACCTGTAATACCGGATATATATGGAACCTGGGGTTCATGCAAACGTATTTGCTTCAGTCGTTTCTCAAAGATTCCCACCGCATCATCCATTATCGACGTATGAACGGCTAAATTGACATTTATCCGCATGCACATCAACCGCTGCTGCTTCATTTTCTCTTCAAATCGCTCAATCGCTTCGACTTCCCCTGCCACAATGCAAGCGGGTTCATTCACGATGGCAATGGACAAACCGTCATCTAATAAAGGTCTTAATTCTTCTTCCGGCAGCGGCACACTCAACATGGCACCAATGGGTAATTCCTGCATTAACTGCCCCCGCAGAACCACCAGGGCCAGGGAATCTTCCAGGGAAAACACCCCTGCCATACAAGCAGCCGTGTACTCGCCAAAACTGTAACCGATCATGGCATCCGGGGTGATGCCCCAATGCATCAGCAATTTTGCCAGGGCATACTCAAAAGCAAAAATAACAGGCTGCGTGATTTCTGTTTGGTCAATTGCATAGAGCATAGGGCATGCAGCATGGGGAGAAGGGTAAAGAACCTCCTTTATATCACAATTCATCAAGGGTTTTAATATTTCAAAACACCGGTCCATTGCTTCACGGAATACCGGTTCTTTCTTATAAAGTTCCAGTCCCATGTTCACATACTGACTTCCCTGACCGGCAAACATAAATACCGTATACTGGATTTCTTCATTAGCGACCAGGCGTTGAACCACTGATGATGGGGAATCCGGGTTGGACAGGACTTCAATAGCCTCATCAATGGTGGAACAAACCAGGGCTTTGCGGTGAACAAAGGCTTTACGACCCACCTGCAGTGTATAAGCCACATCTGCCAAGGTTAGACCATGATTTACAGGATTAGCGGAATTAGCAAAATTTCTTTTGAGATACTCTACCAGGTTTTGGCTCATCTTTTCCAGTGCGGTTCCTGTTTTAGCAGAAAGAAGAAGCAATTGTGGACGCCCTGGGCCCTGCTCCCTGCTCCCTGCACCATCCGGCCATTCTTCCAACACCACATGGACATTGGTGCCGCCAATGCCAAACGAGCTGACTCCTGCTCGCAGCGTCCGGTTATTCATCCTTCCCCACTCCATCAATTGATTATTGACATAAAAGGGGATTTTTTCCAACTCCAACTCCGGGTTAGGAGAGGTAAAATGAAGTGTAGGGGGAATTAATCCATGGTTTAGGCACAAAACAGCTTTGATAAAACTTGCCACCCCGGCTGCAGCATCCAGGTGACCGATGTTGGTTTTGACAGCGCCAATGGGGCAGCGGTTATTGTTATCAGGAGTGCGATTCATCCCTTTTACCAGGGCTTTTATTTCAATAGGGTCTCCCAGGGTGGTTCCTGTACCGTGGGTCTCGATGTAGCCAATACTATCGGGGTCCACTTCTGACACCTGGTAGGCGGCACGAATCACTTCGGCCTGGCCTTCCACGCTGGGGGCGGTATATCCTACTTTTCGTTTACCATCATTATTCACGGCTGAGCCCTTGATCACTGCATAGATATGATTCCCTCC
>JABAOH010006461.1_pt2 | contig 14746 bp, 13 predicted proteins | sample 7062181 | NCBI WGS metagenome assembly JABAOH01 (sample SAMN14538630, study PRJNA623070) | marine sediment metagenome | biome: marine biome [ENVO:00000428]; feature: marine pelagic biome [ENVO:01000023]; material: deep marine sediment [ENVO:00002113]; isolation source: pool of 5 deep marine... | reverse complement strand
ATGGATGAAGAGATGGGAGACCGCATGAGAGCCGAAAATGAAAGAGGAAGTGAACGATGAGCCTGAAAAACAAACTGCTGAAGATCGTCCTCCCCATCGTCATCATCATCGCGGGATTTGCCGGGATGCAGGTTTTGGTCCTGTCCCGCCCCTCCCCGAAAAAAGAGGTGAGAGAGACCCCTGGAGTCCTGGTGGAGGTCAGAAGGATGAAGAAGGAGAACCGGCCGGTAGTGGTTATTGGAACCGGTACGGTGCAGCCCCACCGGGAGGCGAACATCGCCCCTCAGGTTGGTGGGGTGGTCACGTCCCTCGCGCCGAATTTTATAGCGGGCGGGTTTTTTCAGAAAGGTGATTTACTTTTTAGCATAGAGGATACCGATTACCGGCTGGCAATCGACAGGGCGAAAGCGGCACTCGCCGCGGCAGAGTACGAACTCGCTACTGTTACGAGCCAGGCTCAGGTTGCCCGCGGCGAGTGGGAACGCCTGAAGCTCGAGGAAAAGGGCGACCCGAACCCCCTGGTGCTTTACGAGCCACAGCTGAAAAATGCCAGCGCAAGCGTAGAGTCGGCGAGGGCAGCGGTGAAACAGGCGGAAATAGACCTTTCAAGGACCACCGTTTACGCCCCCTTCGACTGCCTGGTGAGGTCTGAGGAGATCGATCTGGGGCAATACGTGACGGCCGGGCGGAGCGTCGCCGCGGTGGCGGGAACTGATAGAGCGGAGATCGTGGTAGCCCTTCCGCTGGAGGAGCTTTCCTGGCTCAGCGTGCCCCGCGGGGACTCTATTGAAAAAGGCTCTCCCGCGAAGGTGCAGCTGCCTTATGGGGACAGGCTCCTCACCTGGGAGGGGAAGGTGGTTCGCTCGCTGGGAGCGGTGGATCCCCGTGATCGGATGGCCCGGGTCGTTGTGGCCGTGGACGATCCCTACAACCGGAAGAAGGGGAGCAGCAATAAGCGGCAGGACCTCGAGATCGGCACATTCGTTGATGTGGAGGTAACCGGCAGGGAGCTTTCGGGGGTTTTCGCGGTGCCCCGATCCGCCCTGCGGGATGAGAGCACCCTCTGGACGATGGACGACGAGGGGAAGCTGCGGATAAAGCCCGTGAACGTTCTTCGGCGGGAGCGGGAAACGCTCATCATAAGGAAAGGACTCGAAGAAGGGGACCGGGTGGTTCTCACCTACATATCCGGAGCCGCGGAGGGAATGGCGCTCCGCGTGGCGGGGGAGGAAGAAGCGAAGTGAAGGCTGCGATACGATGGATGGCCAGAAATCACGTGGCCGCAAACCTGCTCATGTTCGTCCTGATCGTAGGGGGCCTGGTGAAGGGGTTCTCCATCAAGCAGGAGGTATTTCCTGAAATCGATCTGGACAGGGTCCAGGTGATAGTTGCCTACCCGGGAGCCGGGCCCGAGGAGGTGGAGGAAGGGATCATCCGTAAGATAGAGGAGAACCTGACGGGTGTCGATGGCATAAAAGAGATCACCGCGACGGCTGCGGAAGGGGTCGGCGTCGTGACCGCCGAGGTCGCTTCAGGTGAGGATGTGGACCGCGTGCTGCAGGACGTTAAGAGCGAGGTGGACCGGATCATCACCTTCCCGGAAGAGGCTGAAAAGCCGGTCATCGCGAAGCTGGTGAGCCGCAGCGAGGTCATATCCGTCGTGGTGTACGGGGACGTGTCGGAGCGGGTGCTCCGGGAGCAGGCAGAGGCCGTGCGGGAGGATCTTCTTGCGATGCCCGGAATCACCCAGGTTGACCTGGGCGGGGTCCGCCCCTACGAGATCTCCATCGAGATTCCCGAGGAGAACCTCCGGCGGTATGGTCTCACGCTCGACGAGGTGGCCCGGAGGGTGAGGCGCGCCTCCCTCGACCTGCCGGGGGGAACCATCAAGACGGAAGGGAGCGAGATCCTCCTTCGTACGAAAGAGCGCAGGTACTTCGGTCCCGAATATGCCGACATCGCGGTGATCACGAATCCCGACGGCACGCGGGTGAGACTCGGCGAGATAGCCCGGGTCAAAGACGGCTTCCAGGAGACGGATGTGTTCGCCCGTTTCGACGGGGGGCCGGCCGCCATGGTAAAGGTCTTCAGGGTGNNCTTCAGGGTGGGTGACCAGAAACCGCTCAAGATCTCCCGTACCGTGAAAGATTACGTAGAGGGAAAGAGATCCCGGATCCCGGATTCGGTATATATCTCCGTCTGGTTCGATACCTCCGAGATCTACCAGAGCCGGATAAACCTCCTCCTGAAGAACGCCTGCCTGGGGCTTACCCTGGTACTCATCATCCTGGGCCTGTTCCTCGAGATCCGGCTGGCAATGTGGGTCATGCTCGGGATACCCATCTCCTTTTTCGGTGCATTGCTGCTCATGCCCACCATGGACGTGTCGATCAACATGATCTCCCTTTTTGCCTTCATCCTTGCGCTGGGAATTCTGGTGGATGACGCCATCGTCGTTGGGGAAAACATCTTCGAGCATAGACAGAGGGGAAAACCCCGTATCGAAGCTTCCGTAAGCGGTACCATCGAGGTGGGGATCCCGGTCATTTACGCAGTCCTGACCACTGTGGCAGCCTTCCTGCCCCTCGTTTTCGTAACCGGGGTGATGGGCAAGTTCATCAGGGTTATCCCCCTCGTGGTAATCGCACTTCTCCTCATGTCGCTCATCGAGTGTCTCTTCGTTCTGCCCGCCCACCTCTCCGGGGGGAGGCCGAACAACCATGTTCGGGGCCGTTTCTTCGGGTCCATCGAAAAAGTCCGGCTCGGTTTTGCCAGGATCATGGAAGGGTTCATAACCCGCAAGTACCGGCCCTTCCTCGATCTCTGCCTGAGATACCGGTACATGACCGTGGCCGCCGGTATCGCCATCCTCTTCCTCACCCTCGGCGTCGTCCGGGGGGGGATCATCAAGTTCACCTTTATGCCCGAGGTGGAGGGAGACCTTGTTATCGCGTCCATCAAGATGCCCACCGGAACGCCTGCCGAGGAAACAGGAAAGGTGGCGGGCCTGGTGGTGAACAAAGGCAAAGAGGTTGTCGGTGAGTTCGATAAAGGCCGGGACGGGGAAAGCTCGATCATGCGCAACATCTTCTCCATCGTGGGAAGCACCCTGGCGCGCGGAGGCCCGGACGGGGGAAGCACCGAATCTGCGTCCCACATCTCAGAGATCGCCATGCTTCTGACCGAGAGCAAAGAGCGGGGGGTCCCGGCAGCGGACGTGGCTGCCAGGTGGCGCGAGGCGGTGGGGACGGTGGCGGGAGTCGACTCCATGACCTTTACCTCGAGCCTCTTCGAGATCGGATCAGACGTGGATATACGGGTCGCCCACGACAGCTTCGACGTTCTTGCCGGTGTTTCAGGGCGGATCAAGCGGGCCCTCGCCGGATACCCCGGTGTGGGAAACATCGACGACAGCATGTCCCGGGGAAAACGGGAGCTCAAGATAAATCTCCGGCCCGAAGCCCAAACCCTGGGGGTAACCGAGGAGGAGCTCGGCAGGCAGATACGTTCGGCCTTTTACGGGGCTGAAGCTCTCCGAATTCAGAGGGGCCGCAACGAAGTGAAAGTGATGGTCCGCTATCCCGAAAAAGACCGTCGGAACCTGTGGAACCTCGAATCGATGCGCATCCGCACACCGGCGGGGGGCGAAATTCCTCTTGCCCGTGCAGTCGACGTTTACGAAGGATGGGGGTATTCGAGCATCAACCGTACGGATCGCAAGCGGGTCGTCAACGTAACCGCCAGCGTCGACACATCGGTGGCAAACGCACAGGAAATACTCATCGATATGCAAAAGAACCTCTTTCCGGAGCTTTTGAGGGACTACCCCGGTCTGTCCTTCGACCTGGTGGGGGAGGAGAAGGAGAGAAAGGAGTCCATGGAGAGCATGAAGATGGGCTTCACCATGGCCCTGATCGGCATCTTCGCGCTGTTGGCCGTTCCTTTTCGCAGCTACAGCCAGCCGCTGCTGATCATGGCAGCCATCCCCTTCGGCATAGTCGGGGCGGTGATAGGCCACATGATCATGGGCTTCAGCTTGAGCATCCTGAGTTTTTTCGGTATCGTTGCCTTAGCCGGCGTCGTGGTGAACGACTCGCTCTTGCTCATCGACAGGGTCAATATCAACCGGAGGGAGGGAGCGGAGCTCCAAACGGCGGTGCTCGATGGAGCGGTTCGACGGTTCCGGCCGATCCTCCTTACGTCACTCACCACCTTTTTCGGCCTGTCGCCGATGATCCTGGAATCCAGTGTCCAGGCCCAGTTCTTGATCCCCATGGCGATCAGCCTGGGTTTCGGGATCCTCTTCGCCACGGGGATAACCCTGATCCTGATCCCTTCGCTCTACATGATACTGGAGGATGTCCGAGGTCTCTTCGGCCTCGGATTCAGCAGGGTGCACGGGGAGAGCCAAACACCCCAATAAAAGATCCGAGTTCACAGTTCAAGGCTCACAGTTTCCAGGTTAAAGTTAAAACATCGGTGATTTCGTCTGTTCGCGCTAATCTGTTTCGGTTTATCTGCTTTCCGAATAACTAATGAGAAATGAGAAATTTGCTGTTTTCCTCTGAACTATGAACGCTGAACTCTGAACTGTTTTTGCTCTGAACTATGAACACTGGACTCTGAACTGTTTTCCTCTGCACTATGAACGCTGGACTCTGGACTGGTTTTCGTCTTTTCACCCGATCAGCGCGTTCCAGTCCTCAGAGAATCTTTCCATCCCTCTGTCGGTCAGCTCGTGGGAGATGTCGTAGCTGTGCCAGTTTTTCGTGAGGGAGATCTCGCGGTATGGGATGCTCTCGAGCGTTCCGGGATCGTAGGTGTAATCGTCCCCCGGCACCGGAAGGCCCTTCTCCCCCCACTCCTTCAGCACTTTGAAGGGAGCGGTGACGATGTCGGACCCCAGCGAAAGAGCGCAAAGAAGATGGTCGAGACTTCTCACGCTGGCGGTTAAAACCTCCACGTGGCCGTCTCCTGTTCCGTACATCTTCTGAATATTCTCTATCAAGTCCATTCCATTTTCCCCCCGGTCATCGAGGCGACCGATGAAGGGGGAGATGAAAACATCTCCCTTTTTCGCCCCTGCCGTGGCGGAATACACTGCTGCAGCCTGCTCCTGGGTGAAACAGAGGGTCATGTTCACCCGCAAACCCTCTTTCACAGCACGACCGGCTGCCTCCAGTCCCTCCCTCGAGGTGGGGAATTTCACGTGGGCATTGGGTATCCAGGAAAACATCTCCGCACCCTGCGCAACCATCCGATCCCAGGTGGTGAAGGCGTCGGCGTACACCTCGATGGATATGGAGCCCCCGGGGATCAACCCGGAGATCTCGCCTACCACCTCCCGGTAGAAGCTGAGAATCTCCACCTCGCTGAACTTATCCCCCTTTTCGAGTCGCTCTCGGGTATCAGGGTTTCTCGCGATGAGGGAGGGGTTTGTCGTCTGCCCGTCGATAAAGCCGAGCAGGCCGATGACCTGCTTTGTTTCTTCCGGGTCGCCGCCGTCCAAAAATATTCTCGTCTTCACATTTTCCGGCCTCATGGCAATCTCCTCGTTGCGTATCGCATTCACCCTGAATTAGGGTGTTCGTTTGCATCTATAGACATATGATGGGAGAGGTGATGCGGAGTTTCGAAGGCAGGGCGGTACGAAACGCCCTACGGTAAGGGGGATCTTTTCAAGACCCCTGTGATGCCAGGCCCTATGCTGTCGGCTTCCGCTTTTTCCGCCCCCCGGGCGTCTTTTCCCATCGATAAGCGTTGTGAGAAATACGAAGATGAGAGGGTTGCGGGAGACCGCTTTGTGCCCGCCATCGCACATTAAAAAGTTTAATAAAACATTAAATTTTTTTATAATTACCTGCGATCAAAGCTGAAAATTCAGGCATGAGCGTATATAACCCATTGTTATTATTGAATTTTTCCATATATTCGCCTTGCTGGCATACATATTGCTCCACTAATAAATCAGGGGTACTGGAAACGGGGAGGCGAGAAAGGCAACACGGAGCAGAAGATGAAGTTCAAAATTACGATCGAAATCGACGGTGACAGGAAAAAGGTTCTCATCTTTGACGAAAAGAGCGGAAGAGCCTATGAGATGGGAAGCGTGATGATCATGGCCGGCGGACCGACGGAGAGCGGGAATATGTCGACCTGCATGCTCGCCTACGGAAACACGAACGTATTTGCAGACATCGTGGAGGACCAGGTGTTTCGAACAGCGGTCGAGAAGTCCTGGAGCGAGCACGTTCTCTTCGACAAGATCTACTATGGAATTCTTGCCGGGAAATTTCTCTGCAACCTCAAGGGCGTACCGATTGAACTGCCCAGTCATCCAGGTGAGGTGGATGCTGAGACGGTGCTCGAGATGCTGAAAGAGCTGGAGCGGGAAAAGAATGAGGACGAGAAGAGAGAGAAAATGAAGAAGTTCACGCTTTACGTCAATCCCGCGGCGGACGCGAAGAGGCACTAGCCCGCATACCCCTGCCGGCATGTTACGGTCCCATCATGTGATCATGCTCCACCTCTTCGTGCGGTACTTTTCTCACCACATGTGAATGGAAACAGCTTCCCGGCTTCGCCTTGAAAAACGCTGCAAGGATCCGGCTGTTCTCTCGGTATGGGCAACGAAATGGAAGGGCAGCGGTTATCGCTTCCCGGCTGTCACGGCGATGGATTCTGTCCCCGCCGGTTCAAAAACGCCAGTTTTTCTATGATCGGCGGTATCAGCTGGGTGGCCAGCTGTGTGTGTGAGCCGCCGCCAAGCACCACCGCAAGCTTACCCCCGCACGCATCCTCCGCCAGTTGGAGCATGAGGTCTGCAATGTTCCAGAAGCAGGGGCCGGTGAGGCCGATGTCGCCGTAGTCCCCCCGGTGGGTGTCGAAGCCAAAGTACCAGAAAATGAGATCGGGCTTGAACTGCTTGACGCGCGGGGGGAAGTGCTCCGCCACCAGTTCGTAGTAGAGCTCGTTCATGGGCCGCTTTTCCCGCCATCTCCCCCAGGGACTGGGATAGGAGACATCAACCTTCGTGCCGTCTTTGGATTCATAATCTGCGCCGCATATGCAGACATGGAGGATATCGGGGTCGTTGAAAAAGAGGTCGCGTGTGCCGTCTCCGTGGTGGGCATCGGTATCCAGAATGGCAAAGCGTTTGAGGCCGAATCTCTCCCGCAGGTTGACGATGCAGAGAGCAACGTCGTTGAAGCAGCAGTAGCCACCGAAATAATCACGCCCCGAATGGTGCCCGCCGGCGCCGATGAAAGCGAAGGCGTTGGTTATTTCCCCCTCGGTGATTTTCTCTCCCGCCATCACCACCCCCATGGCCGAGTGCCAGGCCGTCGAGCAGAGAGCATCCCTCTTCACCCCTTCGATCAGATCGGGTGTATGGACCTTCAGGATCAATTCTTCCGGGATGGGTCCCGGCTCGTACATCTTGACGTCGTCGCTCTTTGTAATTGCGTCCAGGGCCATGGGAAAATCGGCCAGTCGGGCCCCGACGGTCAGATAGCTGCGCCGTGAATAGGAGGGGTGATAGAATATGCCGGTGGTGTATCTGGTCATGGTAAGGCACGCCCCGGAGGGTTTCATCGGTTTCACGGAAAAAATCCCCGCTGATCCCGTCGCAATCCGAAGATGCCAGTTCCAAAAACATTCTCAGATCCCTGAGCGGGGATCACCGAAAAACCTGAAATACTATTATAAATAATTGCTTATTTCTGCATCGAAAAATTCTCTATGAGAAGAACCCCTCTGGGTGCTCTTGGGCTGGCATGCAACGTACCCATGGGGCAAGGGAACGGGAGAGTTTTCCGTGCAACCTTTGCCTTAAATCATATTGAAAATCTTTTCAAATGTGGGAGAGACCTTTATGAATGCATCCAGAACCATCGGGTCATAGTGCTCGGGATTCGATTTTCCCTGTCCTTCCTTCATTATCCTGAGTGCCCTCTGATGATCGATGGGAGGTTTATACGGCCGTTTGCTCCGGATCGCGTCATACCGGTCAGCGAGGAACACGATCCTCCCCTCGATCGGGATTTGTTCACCCGAAAGCCCCTGCGGGTATCCTTTGCCATTCCATTTTTCGTGATGCGTCATAGCGATCGATGCCGCCATTTGAATACCCGGATAGGTAGATCCCGAGAGCATTTTCATCCCTATCGTCGTGTGGGTCATGATGGTTTCAAATTCCTCCGAGGTGAGACTTCCCGGTTTCAGAAGCACGCTGTCGGGAATACCCACCTTGCCTATGTCATGCAGTGTGCTCGCAAACGATATCGTATTTATGAAATCCTTCGACATGTTCAGAGCTTCGGATATCTTCTGCGAATACATACCGATCCGCCTGATGTGAGGTCCCGTGTCGGTGTCCCTGAATTCGGATATCATGGCCAGGCGCTGCATCATCTCACGGCTGGCATTTTGCAGCGCTTCGATCGTCAGCGCCAGCTCCCGAGTTTTCTCCTCAACGGATTCCTCGAGTTTCAATTTGTAATCCTTCTCCGATATGATGAGCCGGTAATAATGAACCGCCTTTTCCACGGAATGGAGGATGTGTTTGTTTTCGTAGGGCTTGATGATGAAATCGAAGGCTTTCAGTTTGATCGCGTCGACAGCAGCGTAGAAATCTGCGAAGGCGGTCATCATGATGACGGGGATTTCGGAGTTGAAATTCCGTATCATATCGAGAAGCTGGAGACCCGACATATCCGGCATCTTGATATCTGCCATTACCGCATCATAGCTGTTTTCCTTCAGCCGGGTGATAGCATCCTCGGCGCTGTTCGATACAACCGGCCGGTAGCCATGCTTCTTCAAAAGTATCGAGATGGTTTGAAGAATGCTCTGGTCGTCGTCGACGACCAGTATGTTACCCCTGTTATTGTGGGTCATCTGCTTTGCGCCCTCAAACCCTCCGATACAGGGTTGTCTCGGGGTCTCTGTTCTTTCGGGAATAACGGTTTCTCATTTCCGTCGTTCCCAACTCTCCTGCTTTTACGACGTGGCAACGCGGAACCTGGATCCTGTAATTTTTCGATGCATCCTGTCGTGTTTTGCTCATCAAATTCTGTAGCAACGAATCGCCACATTTATTCCTATAGTTCGTATCGGAAAGTTTTTGTAAAATTTAAGCGGGTAAAGCGAGGAAATATTTGGTTTTTTTTTGCTCTGTCATTCTCGGCGTCCGGTGGGTTTCCCACGTTCCATGGATTGCCGGCACAATCGATCCGCAGAGCCTTCAAATTACCGGTGTGTGCCCTCTCGATTGAAAATCGCTGGGTTAAAGATCACCGGAGAAAATGCGAAGATAAGTGGGATTGGAATATCGCCGTGGTGATCGTGAAATTTTTTGCCATAACCCAGGTAATCGCCTTCATCGGCTGGTACGCGCTGGCTCCCCTCCGTTCTCCGAAGCTCCGGCTGCTCCTGCGGACGCTCCTTCTTTCCCTCCTTCTCACGCCGGGGATCGTGATCGGTCACGGATATGCCGTCGTGCCGGCAGTCATGGTCATCTTTGCCCGCGGCGGGCTTATTTTCGGCCTCGTTCCCATACTCGTTGCCTGGGGCCTCTTTTTCCTGCTCGGATCCCTGGTGCAGAAAAAATGGGGCCACGTCTCCGCGGAATCTGTCAAGATGGCGCTCGTGACGCCGCCGGGGTGGAAGTCCTTCCTCTACGGGGTGATGGCGCTTTTATTGCTTGCGGGATTTGCCGCACACCGCGCAGGGGGGATCAACGTCTTCACCGGGATGGCCGCCTCATTTCTCGTTACCTATTTCGGAGGCCGCTCCTACCGCCGCAGTGTCTACCTCCTGCCGCTTATCTTCACGATTCCCCTGCTTGCCGCGGGATTTTCCTTTTTCAACCTCTCCATCGTCATTCCTACGGCCTTTCTCTGGCTCTCTGCCGGCGTGGCCGGTGGACTGGCGCGAAAGGACAGGCGGGACCTGGCTTATTCCCTCGGAGCCGTCGTGACGATCGCTTTCACGATAATGGGGGTTGACAGGATACGGGCTGCCCTGCGGTACCGCAACGTGCCGCACATCAGAATAGAGGGGGGTGTTCCCATGGCGGTTGCCTGGACCGTGATGTTCCTCGCCCTTTCTATTGGATTATCCATCCTTGCATGGAAAACTTATAAAAAAAGGGGAAGGAACCGCCCGTGAGGATTTCGGCATGTCCCGCCCGGAGGCAGGGTTGGACGCATCGGACCTAACGTGTCAGCTTCATGTCCCAGGGCGCACGCACGGCCACCACCTCACCCTGCGCGTACTCCCGTCCATCGGCTGAGAGGGAACAGGTAACGATGGTCTTTTTGTCCCCCATCTCTCTCACCCGGGCCCGGAGCGTGAGCTCGGCGTCGATGGGTGCAGGGCGGACGTAACGAACCTGCAGGGTGCCGGTAACGTAAGTGATTTTCGGCTCCGTCCCGGGTTTGCGGCCCTCTTTGCTGTAGGCGTGGGCGATCGCGGTGCCGATGCTGTGGCAATCGATCAAGCAGGCTATTAGGCCGCCGTAGACCACTCCGGGAAACGCAGTGTGCTCTTTTTGCGGCGTGAAGTTGCACACCCCCTCGTGACCGTTCCAGTAGGTCCTGATATGCAATCCCTTCCGGTTGTTGGGGCCGCAGCCGAAGCAGATTGCGGCACGTTCGGGATAAAAATCCTGGATCGCGTTATCACCCATGCGTGACTCCGTAGAGAAATGTCGGAGGGGCCTGGCCGGATAGGGTGCTTAGCGTGGGCGAAGGAACCGCTTGACGGCGCCTTCGAGCTCCCCCAGCTTGAAGGGCTTGAGCAGGATCCCAGAACCCCCTCTTGTGGTCACGGCTTCCGCGGTTATCGTATCGATCTGGCCGCTCACCAGCAAGAAAGGGGTGTTCACCCCATTTCCCCTGATCTCTTCCAGGAGGGCCAAACCCGTTCGTCCCGGCATTTTGTAGTCGGCAATGATGAGGTCGAATTCGCCTTGTGAGGCTGCCTCCAGAGCTGCTGACGGAGAAGGAGTCCCGGTGACGTCGTATCCGAGAAGCTCCAGGTATTCCCTTGTCACGCTGAGAAATTCCGCATCGTCGTCGACGATCAGGATCTTCTGCCTTTTCCCTTTCACTTCCATCTCCTCCGTATACCACCGGCTGCATGCATCAGTGCAATTCTCACATATTTAATGCTCCTTGACAACCTGTGCCCCGTTTTCGTGCGGTTCCGCCGCTAGCCACGGGTTCGCTTTTTGTCTCTGATAGATCTGATCGTTATCGTGATCAACGTGACAACCGTGATGGGCAAGACGAATCCCACCATCACCCCGCTGAAAATGGGAAGGGCAGCGTGTTCGCTCGATTTGAGAATCAAAAAGGCCGTGTATGCTCCGTAGTATCCCAAAAACAGCATCCCTTCCCACCGTGCAATGAGGTGGTCGGTGAAGAAAATCGGCAGGCAGGCCACGGCGGAAGCGACCATCACCGGCATGTCGAACCTCAGGACCGCCGGCGACAAGGAGATTCCATCCGGAGCGATGATGCCCGCGAACCCTAAGATGGCGAGGATGTTGAAAATGTTGCTGCCCACCACGTTGCCCACGGCGATGTCCCGCTCGCCGCGGATGCTTGCCGTGACCGAAGTAGCCACCTCGGGGAGTGAGGTCCCGGCGGCAACGACGGTGAGACCGATCACCAGTTCGCTCACGCCGAGCCCCCGGGCAATTTCCATCGCCCCATCCACGAGCAGGTGCGCGCCTGCCACCAGGAGGGCCAGCCCACAACCTATGAGGGTTACCTGCCATGTCCCGCTCCCCCTCTCACCCTTTGGTCCGCTGCGGGAGGTCGCTTCCTGACCCACCCCCTTCCCGCGGCGGCTGAGCTTGACCACCAGAAACAGGTAACCGGTGAAAGCTGCGGTAAAGAAGAAGCCCTCGAGCCTGCCGATAGATCCGTTGAGGCCGAAGAAAAGAGCGAGGAGAGAGGCAGCGATCATGATGGGCACATCGAGCCGTATCAGCTGAAGCGATACGGCGAGGGGGGTGATGGAAGCGGAGAGACCGAGGATGAAGAGCACGTTGAAAATGTTGCTGCCCACCACGTTGCCCACGGCGATGTCTGCCCGCCCCGACAGGGCGCTGAGAACGCTCACGGCCATTTCGGGGGAGCTCGTGCCGAAGGACACCACGGTAAGGCCGATAACGAGGGGGGAGATGCCCAGCCTCCTGGCCAGCCCTGCTGCTCCCCGTACGAGTCCCTCGGCCCCGGCGATCAGAAGCAGCAGGCCGAGGAGGGAGATGAGAAGAGCCCGCTCCTGCATGGTGAGCCTCCCGATAAAACGGATGGGTACAATTGTGAAAATCCGGCATTATGGTACCATGGTTGTGGTCCCCGGACGCTATTTTTCCCCCATAGCTCCTTTCGCGGTATGCCGTCTGCCAGCAGCCGGCTTTTCAATGGGCGAAGAGGCCGGGTTTACCAATGAAAAATCTCTTTGCGCAAGGAGGGCTCCCATGAAAAGGTTTGTCAAATATTTTTTGCGGGGTCTTTTGGTCATCGTCCCGATAACCATAACCGTGTACGTGGTTTACGTGGTTTTCGTAAAGGTGGACCGCTTGCTGGGGATTCCCGTCCCGGGAGTCGGTTTTATCCTTACGGTCCTCTTCGTCGTTCTCGTCGGATATCTGGCCGGTAATATCGTCATGAAAAAATTTCTGGAAGTGGCGGATGCACTTTTCACCAAAGTTCCCTTCGTGAAAATCGTCTACTCTTCGATAAAAGATCTTTTGAGCGCCTTCGTGGGCGAGAAGAAAAGTTTCGACCGGCCCGTCGTAGTTTCACCCTTTCCGGGAAGCCCGCTGAAAATAACCGGTTTCGTCACCCGTGAAAGCCTTGAATCATTCGGCCTCTCGGACCACGTTTCCGTTTACTTTCCTCAGTCTTACAACTTTGCGGGCAATGTCTTCGTCATCCCGCGCGAACAGGTGAGGCCCCTCGATGTCGAAAGCGCCGATGTGATGGCCTTTATCGTTTCCGGCGGTGTGTCCGGAGGCGGGAGATGACACGCTCAGCAGTTTCCCGTCACATCTCCTCCTGACCTCTCCCCGGAGAGGCCAGCATGATCCTTTCGACCCCCGTCGTGGCAAACAGCGATGGCGGCTGTTTCAAGGAGCGGTTTCTCTTTGTCCATCAGGGACAGGATTTTTCGTTTAGGATAGAAAAAACGGTGCGGACACGCAGAAGGAGGTAAGAGATGGAATACCAGAACATCATTTTTGAAAAGAAGGGAGGGATTGCGAAGATCACCATCAACCGTGAGAGGGCCATGAACTCTTTGAACGGAGATACTATCGCGGAGCTGCTCCGCGCCCTCGAGAGAGCGAAACAGGACGATGCCGTCCGGGTGGTGATACTGACCGGTGCCGGAGAAAAAGCCTTCATCGCCGGCGGCGACATCAACGAAATAAAAGCGAGCTTTGAGAGAGGGCAGATGGCTGCCAGGGATGCATTCGCGGTCAAGGGGCAGAACCTCATATCTTCGATCGAGAAGCTCGGCAAACCCGTCATCGCAGCCGTCAACGGCTATGCCCTCGGTGGTGGGTCGGAAATTACCCAGGCGTGCCACCTGGCGATCGCCTCCGAGAACGCCCGTTTCGGCCAGCCGGAGGTCAACCTGGGTTTCAACCCCTGCTGGGGTGGCACCGTGCGCCTTCCCCACCAGGTGGGGAGGAAGAAGGCCCTGGAGATGATTCTGACGGGGGAGATGATAAGCGCCTCCGAGGCACACAGGATCGGGCTGGTAAACGCCGTCGTTCCCGGGGAGGAGCTTCTATCGGAAGCGGAAGTTCTCGCGAAAAAGATTACGGAAAAGTCGGGCGTTGCGGTGAGGTTGTGCCTGGATTCGGTCCTTCAGGGGCTGGAGATGTCCCAGACCGAGGCGCTCGCCAACGAGGCGAATCTGCTCGGCCTGGCAGCTTCTACGGATGATGCCATTGAAGGCGTGTCTGCTTTTCTGGGAAAGCGCAAACCCGTGTTCAAACACAGGTGAGCCAAAAAAAACCAGTTCATAGTTCAGTGTCCTGAGGAAACCGGCAACCAGCACATACTGCCAGGGTGGTAATGCGGAATTCGGAATGCGGAATGAAAACCAGTTCAGAGTTCAGAGTCCATCGTTCAGAGTCAATAGTTCAGCGTTCAGTGGAAAACCGGAAGGCAGAAACCGGAAACTGCTAACTTTGTATTTTGTTTATCTACGGACTATGGACGCTGAACCCTGGACAGACACTATTGGCTTTATCGGCTTTCCTGATGTCCGAATAACTATTTTCTGCCGTCCTGTTATCCTGGAAGCTCCAGGCCCGACATCAGGTAATCTTCCATGTATTTGATCTCCTCGATGCCCGATTTCACGATCTCGGGATCCACCTGGAGCTCATCTGCTTTTATCTTATCGTCGTACACCACATTGGACAGGATGTACTTGATGCAGTTGAGCCTCGCCTTCTTCTTGTTGTCGGAGCGGATTATCGTCCACGGACAGATCGTCCGGTTGGTCTCATTGAGCATCTGGAACTTTCTGACGGTGTAATCGTCCCACTTTTCCTGGGCCGCCTGGTCGACGGGGGACATCTTGTAATGTTTCAGCGGGTCCTTCATTCTCGATTTGAACCGGTGGAGCTGTTCTTCCTTTGAAACGGAGAAAAAGAACTTGAAGAGAATGATGCCATTCTTCACCAGGATCTCCTCGATCATCGGCACATCTTTCA
>JABAOH010151526.1_pt1 | contig 14751 bp, 16 predicted proteins | sample 7062181 | NCBI WGS metagenome assembly JABAOH01 (sample SAMN14538630, study PRJNA623070) | marine sediment metagenome | biome: marine biome [ENVO:00000428]; feature: marine pelagic biome [ENVO:01000023]; material: deep marine sediment [ENVO:00002113]; isolation source: pool of 5 deep marine... | reverse complement strand
AGGCCCATCTTTTCTCAGCATCCGAGATAGATGAAAATTCAATAAAACCCGCATCCGCAGCTTTTGTGTTTACAAGCTCAAGCGACTCGGCCTCACTTTGGGTGTATACGAGCTTGTCCTTAACATTCTCATAAACCCCGACATCTTTAAGGGCAGCCATTCCCGCCCGGCCGTAGCGGTTGTCCGCATTAGGAATAGACAGAGCATCGAACTGACCGGACTCCAAATACTGCACCCCGTTCCAGTTGAGCTTCCAGTGTCTGCTGTATAGAGCGGCGGTCCCAAGCGCATATACGGACGTCCCCTCGCTAAGTGCCCTGCCCTTATCAATTAGCGCCTTAGGGTACTGGGCATCCGATGCCATAAAAACATCGATATCGCTCCCCTCGGTTATCATCAGAGCAAGCTCCTCGTCCGTGCCGCTTGTAACCTCTACTGCTATTTGAGTGTCGGACGTAAATTGATTAGACAATAGCTTTGCCGTCGGCAGAAACTCAGACGTTACCGCTATCTTCACAGGCTCAACGGCTGCATCGATCACAGGCGGCTCCTTTTTACCGCAGCCTGAGAAAACAAGCGATAATATTATTAAAGCTATGAACACACCGTATCTCATATCAAATTCTCCTACCTACATAGCAAAATACACAACATCACTCGCTCTGCCAATATTTAAAACTATCCACATCCATTATTGTCAGTTTCCCGTCCCAGCCTGCACCCTGATCCAGGTTCCAAAGATTAGCGATTTTAACGGGATTGCAGTCCGGGTAGTCGAGCTCAGTATGCGTGTGGCCGATAAAAACATTTTTGTATGGAAATTTCTTGCCAGCCCGCTTGAGCTTCGGCGCCTCAATGCGCCATGTGTCCCTTCCTGTATAGTAATTTTTCTCTGCAGGCTGCTTGTCCACCGGGTAGTTCCAGTCGAGCCCGGCATGGACATAAAGTCTGTTCTTCTCATCTATAAAATAAAGCACAGCTTTCTCCAACAACTCTGCATGCTTCTTCATAAGCTTCTTTCTAAGTTTTCCATTTTTAGTATATGAGCTTTTTGTGATGTTGCCGCCCTTTCTAAGCCACCTGGCTTCTCCTGCGGGATCGCCGTCCCACTCGCCCCTAAACCATCTTCTAACGAATTCATCGTGGTTACCCAAAATCCATATGAAATTCTTTGCTTCCATCAAAAGCTCAACACACTCAGGCGCCCCAAGGTGGCCGTCATAGACATCACCAAGCGATATCAGCCTGTCCTTTTTGAAATCAAACTTAGAGCGCATTAGCACCTGCACAAGTGCCTTATAGTTTCCGTGTATGTCGCCTACGCATAGTGTTCTCATTTCATATTGGATAAATCTAATTGTATCTTGGGGGCCTGGGTTCTATAATTATAACCGAAACATGAAGTTCATTATAACGGAGGGAACATTATGAACTCAAATACAATTAAGGTGGCGCTTTTTCTATTAACGATCGCATTATTACTGCCCAATTTTTCTATGGCGCAGGACCAGGGGATTACGGGCATTTGGTATTACGGCGACACACAGACCCATATTAAATCTAACTATGGGAATACCGTAACGCTCGATAACGGTGAGGGAAGCACAGCAAAAGGATTTTTCACAAACCCGTGGACAATCAAAGTTCCAAAGTGGAATGTGACCGGAGAAGTCAGACAAAGCGGAAACAAAATTGTCTGGTCCAACGGTACGTCATGGACACGCTTTCCGAATGAAAAGACACACATTAGCGGCAGGTGGTATCACAACGGCCAACCCACGTCGATCGAAGTGTATGATGACGGATGGAGGTTTACAATAATCAACGAAAACGGCCGGCAAAGCGACGGGAAAGCCCAAAGCGCAAGGGTGCTGTACATCCCGTCCCTAGGCATCACAGGATATGTGAATAACAGTGCTACCAAGATCAAATGGACAAACGGCACTGTCTGGACCCGCAGCCCTGATTCGGGGGGAGGAGACGGTCCTCTTACACGCTAACTGAGGACAATAATTAATCGCCATTGAATAAATCATTGACCACCTTATAATATTTATATAGAGTAATTTTATAAAGAGAGTTCGAGAATGAATTATTTTTTGAAGGGATTTATATATATTGCTTTAGCAGTGTCATTTCTACTGCCGCAAACCTCCTGGTCTCAAGTCCAAGGCATAGACGGCACATGGTACTTTGGCCAAAAACCTCTTATTGTAGAGATTTATGACGGCGGCTGGCGCTTTAGCGTTACTAACGAGGCAGGACACAAATCTTACGGCAAAGCCTTTAACGATAGTGTAATTTATTTGCCTTCGGAAAACCTATCGGGACAAATAGAATTTGAAGCAACCATCATTGAGTGGTCTGATGGAACATTCTGGGCAAGAGAGCCATTCACCGGAGATGAACCTCCCGGAATTTCACAATAGTCCGCCATCTACTTAATTCTCATCCCCTGCTCACTCGAGCAATACAGACCTATAAAAGTCCTATAAGCTGAAATAGGAGCCAGACTATTTTTTAGACTGTACCACTCCGCTCTATAATGATAATATCTAATTGTTAGATAATTATTTATATGTATAATTCTCCATGTGGAATTATAAAACAGGAATTGATATAACGCTCTACTTATGTCTAAAGTAGGATCCCCCTCCTCTAAAGGCTGAATAGTCCTTGGGTGGATATCTGGCGGTATCCACCCACGCCTTTATATGGCAATAGAATCACAGCTTCTCAAAATTCTCTGCGTGGAATTCTATATGTTCCTTAATAAAAGAGGATACAAAATAGTAGCTGTGGTCATAATCTCTCTGCATCCTGAGCTTAAGCGGGAATTTTTTCTCATGGCATGCTTCAATGAGGTAATCAGGCTTTAACTGCTCAATCAAATACTCATCCTCAGTACCCTGGTCGACAAGGACAATGTCGTTCCTTCTAATCTTCCTAACAAGCTCAGAGGCATCGTAGTCTTTCCAAAGCTCGCGGTCTTCACCGAGATAGGCGCTGAACGCCTTCTGCCCCCATGGACTTAATGAGGGGGCCCCGATAGGGCAAAAGGCAGATATAGATTTATAGAGATCAGGATTTCTTAGTCCAAGAACCAATGCTCCGTGGCCTCCCATTGCATGCCCGGATATCCCGACCCGGTCCATATCAGCATTAAAACTGGACTCTACAATTTTGGGCAGCTCCGCCGCAACATAGTCATACATATTATAGTGAATATTCCATCCCGGAGTTACAGCTTTTACATAATAACCCGCACCCGAGCCGAATTCCGGGCTCTCGTGCTCACCCGGAAGGTTGGTTCCTCTGGGACTAGTGTCCGGACACACTATCATTATCCCGTGGTGCGATGCCCACCTCTGCGCTCCCGCTTTGACAACAAAGTCTTGCTCGCTGCATCCATGGCCGGAGAACCAAAACAGTACCGGCACCCGAATTTTATATTCCTGCGGCGGGTGGTAGGCGGCAAATTTCATCGGCGTTTTTGTAGCCTCTGAATTGTGGGAATAAAAAGCTACTCTTCCACCAAATGACATATGTTGACCTAGCAGTCTCAACTCGCTCATAATATGCTCAGAGAGCTCGATTCAGAGCCCTTACCTCTCATCCGTGTTGAAAATATTATCATATAATCCCAAATATAAAATCTAGTTTTATGTGCCTGATGGGTCCGGCAAAAATCAACTTGACTTCAAGCTCCTAAATGCACTATAATTGAAATGGAGGTAGTAAATATGGGAACTTGTGACAGTCCGCCATATGGGGCAGCCAGTAAGTGAGAAAGCTTAAAACTAACGGTGAGTCGGAACATAAACTCACTTTATAAATAGCCAACGGGCTATTAAATCAACTATGATAATAAACAAGGGGGCCCTTTCTAGATAAGAGGCCCCCTTTCTTTTATTTATTCCTTATTAAGTTTTAATATATAAATGGCGGCAATTCCAACACCCATTGCAGTCAACGACCCTATCACAGATTCGAAGAACCTAAGCGACGCGTTAGCAAACGGTCCTATATCTTTTAGTACCGATATAATCACAACTACCGATATTGTTATACTCGTAGTTTTAATATGATCGGGAATCCGGAAAACATGGCAGATCAAAACCCCAAGCGCTATAGCCAGGGCGAATGTAATAACATTAAAACTAAAGAAATAAAGGTATAATCCTGCTATCACACAAGCGATAAATGAGGCTTTTATCCTCATTCTAGCAGACTTAACAGTCTGTGCTTCCCCCTCAGACATTACGAAAACCCCTGATATTACAGCCCATAGTCCCCCGACCTCTGCAGTGCCCAGGTGAAACATCGAGGTAAAGTAATAACCCAGCACATAGGATATCGCAGCAACTATAAAGCTCTCTATCACTGCCCTTGTTATGTGTGATTTAAACAACGATCATGTCCTCAGTAAAATTCTTTTAGGTGTGAGAATTATACTTCAGACTCTGCCAGTTGAGTAGCTATAATTTTATCCAGACTTAGGATGATAACTAACCTATTTGACCAATTATGTCGCTCAACTTTGCTTCTCTGTATACGATTGATGCGTCACCACTTCTAACCTTTGTATGCCATTTTACAAGCTTAATCATATTGTTAGCGATCTCTATAACTGTAATGCCATCTGTGTATAGGGCACAACCTGTATTAAAGTAATGAGGTGGAGGAGCCTTCCCTAGCGATTCATATGACCTACCTAATTTAATTTCATATTCTATCTCTTTATCCAGTCTTCCTATACGGTTTTGAATCTCAATCCGCTCTGGAGACATAGCATCAGCATTAGCCAAAAGTTGGTCTTGAAGATCATCTTTTTTGCTCTTGAGAATATCAATCTGTGATTCTGATCTAAATACAGCTCGATGAGTATGACCACATATTAATATAACTTTGTTCTTTTTCGCCCAGTTGTATCTTTTCTTTTCAAACTCCTTAGTAATTACTGATTTAGGAGCTGCTATAGCTTGATCAACTTTTACACGCGGTTCGATATATCTGTAAAGCATTACAAAAGCGCGACTAGAAAAACTATTTACATCTGAATCCTTTGTACCTTGATGTCCATGTATGAGTAAAATTTTGGGTATCCCTTGAGAGTCTTTTAGTTTAATCCCTTCATACACAGGATATGCTAAACTAGTTTTAGATCTTATAGGATCTTTAATCTTCCAATCTATATCATGATTACCAAATACACGATATACCCTATTATCGTCACCAAAAGCTCTGATAGCCTTATATACTGAGTCATCATATTCATGCGCTATTTCTTCTGATGTAAATTGCCAAAGCTCTTCTACATCTCCAAGCAAAATTAGCGAATAACCATTATCCTTGTAGTGTTTAAAAGCACGGACCACAGCATCTTTATTATGTCTAAAATCATCTGCTTTGCTTCCGTTGCCCATATGCATATCACTTATAATTACATACTTGCTCCCTCTAGTAGATAGAACTTCTACATCCTTTTCTTCTTGCCAAAGCGTATCTAGCTGTTCTTTTAAACTGCGCTTTTTGATTGTCATCTAAATTACCTCCATCAGATTCATTTATTATCTTATTTAGATGATAATCTAAAACACGAATAAATGTAAAGTCTTACAAAAGTCTAATTTTTGGAACTACATAGAGATTGGGGTTGCTGTTATGCAACCCCAAAGTGTTGATGTGAAAATATCAGCTCTTATCCTTAGTCATATACTCTTTAGCCTTATCTACCCTTGGTCTTGGGCTGTCCGCATTAGCTGCAAGGTTGATTAGCTCCTGGTAGTACTTGGCGGCCTTCTCGCTGTTGCCCGACAGCTCAGCAGCGTAGCCCGCTCCGTACAGAGCGTAAAAACGGTTTGGCGAAATCTGAAGACTTTTCTCATAGGCGACCAGAGCTTTTTCAGGCTGACCCATATCGATCAGCATATCGCCAAGGAGATCCCTTGCGGGAAGCACGGCTCCGGGAGTAACCGGGTGTTTATCGACAGAGTCTTCAATATCAGCAGCCTTCTCCATCATAGCGAGAGCCTGCTTTTTATTCCCTTTTGCATACTCGATCCATGCAGCCACAGACTGCCGCTGTCCGTCAACAATTGTTGACCAGTACTTGTCTCCGCTGGCCGAGGTTGCGTCATACAATTCGTTTAATTTCGCAAGCGACTGCTCCGCCTGCTCAACGTTACCGCTTCTTGCAGCCCCGATTCCGCGGGCGAAATATGTGATCGCCTCATACTGAGGGTGCTTATCCCAAGGGAAACTCTCATGCGTACGGGTTTTAAGCGCAGCAGCCTCTTCCCAATTCTGCGTCTCAAGCGCATATCTGGACTGAACCCCTGCTATTCCATATGCCGATCCGAAGCTGTCTTGATAGTTAGAAATGTTGTTTACATCCTCAAGAACTTGGAGGGCTTTTTTATCCTGTCCTTTTTGCAAGTAGGAATAGATCAAATAATCCGCTGCATGGATGTAATGCATAGAAATAGTATCTGGTCCAGACTGTCTTTTCGCAGCATCTGCTGAGCGGATATTCCAATTTATTGTTTCCGGCCACATGCCTAGTCGTACAAATATGTGGCTCGGCATATGAAGAGCGTGAGGCACATCCGGGGCAATCTTATCATAGCCCTGTGCTACAGGAACCCCTCTTTGCGCAAGCACCGGGTTGTCATATGCATGAATTGTATAGTGAAAACCCCCTGGATGCTCAGGAACCTTTTTATGAAGCTCCTCAAGCAGCATTGCTCCCGACTCTTTTTGCTGAGAAAATGTTTTGTCCGCTTTAGGCGCCGTTGCCAAATGTGATAGAGCGTAGAAGGCAACCGCATCCTCATCATCAGGGTTTGCTTCCATTACGTTCTTTTGTCCCTGCTCCCAAAGAGCCATGCGCTCCTTGTGGTCTATTTTGTGGTGATCCACATAAAATACTTCTATAGCGGATATATATGCCTGCTCCCTCTCAGTTGGCGGATTCTTCGATTTTGCAGTGTTTACAGCATCCAGTCCCTTATCGAGCTCAGCCTTGCTTGCCGGAGCCCAAAGGGGATGAAGCTGAGTCATGGCAATNNTTCTCGGTAATTTCAACAAAGACCTGCTCTGACTGCTTATACATCATATGATGCAGAAGAGCCACAGCGCGGTTGAAATCGCCCGCGACCGCATCGCTGCATGAGGTCTCAAACTCGACAACTCCAAGAGATCCTTCCGCCGTCTTAGAATCCTCGGCAGATTCCGCCATCACAAAACCCGCAGTCAATAAAAATGCACAAACAACCAAAATTGTTCTTAATACCATCATTGCGCACCTCCAAATACGCTTATTTTCGGATTTGGCCCCTTACAGAACCCATACCCCCATACTTTAAATATTATAAACCAAAACTTAGTCTTTATGATAGCATTTTTGTGTCCCCATTTTGAACGGCGCTCATAAATAGTAATATTATTATCATGAACGATACCGAAAAGTTATCTGAGAAAATAGAACGAGAAGCCCTTATAAGTCTTCACAGTCACTGTCCTCCTGAGGCATCCCGGACACTAGGACTCCATATGTCCGAAATCGGAGACGCTGTCATTGCTGCGTCGGTACATGACCCAAGCGTTGTGATTAACCGTGCACTAGGGCTTGGAACAGGAAATAAAATTACCCCTGAAACGCTCCATAGTATCGTACAGTATTACAAGGATTTGGGCATTGAGAAATACTTTATTCATATATATCCCGATGGGCTGCCTCAAAATGGAAAAGAGATGCTGGCTGAGCTCGGGCTTCAAAAGTCACGCGGATGGATGAAGTTCAGTCGGGATAACTCACCTCCTCCCGAAGCCCCATGCGAGCTCGAGATACGAGAGGCCCAGACCGAAGAGGAAGCGCTATATTTTGGGGAAATAGTGGCAGGCGCCTTCGGTATGACCGGGAACTCTGCTGCTATGCTGGCAGGACTTCACAACGATCCCGGCTGGCACATTTTCCTTAGCTACTCAGGCCCCTCACCCGCAGGAGCAGGCGCAATGTATGTGAGCGGCGAGAGCGCATGGATGGAATGGGGCGCAACAGACCCGAATTTCAGACGTCGCGGCAGCCAGGCAGCCATCATGGCTGCAAGAATACAGAAAGCAATCGACCTCGGGTGCAGGCGGATGTTCACGGAAACCGGAGAGGCGGTCGAGGGAGACCCTCAGCATTCCTACAAGAACATACTTAGGGCAGGATTTACAGAATCGGTATTAAGAGAGAACTACTCCCCTAAAAGCTAGCCGGCTGATCTCTGCAGCCGTCATCCTACGGATTCTGATTCCCGTCATTGCATCCTATAGCCCTTTGAGCGCATGTACTTGGGTCCGACCCCATGCTGCATAGAGTATCAAAGTATGTACACATGCTGTGGTCCTCCAGGATATCATCCGAATTTGTGATACCGTAAGTCAGCAGCTGCCCGGCTATAGCGACAAGATCGCAGTCGTCCGCGGTAAAATCCGGAAGCGCCGGCAGCGGGGTTCCAAAAGTTATCTCATGCTCTCCGTCCACATGCTCATATGAGAACAGCGTACAGTCCAGCCCCTGCGGAGGCAGCATCGGAACTAAATCATTAGTGTTCACAATTCTGACACTAGTCCTCTCGGCAGAGAAAAATCCCTCATAGGCGCTTACAAAGGTGCTGTCGCCCACGGCGGGACCGGCAAAGTTATACATTGTTATGTTATCAATAGTTACGTTTAGAGAGAAATCAGGAAAAGCAAGGAACGCAAGAGCAGCCCCTAGGCTGTGGCCCGTTATGTAGAGGTTGCTAAAATTCCCCGTCATAGTGAGCTCGTCGAGCTTGTTGAGAATTGTGCTTACAATAGGCTCAGAGCTATCAATTCCGTATACGTCCAGGAACCCAAAGGCAACGAGACCGCCGTCAGGGACAAACAGATACGGAACCTGGATCGCTGCAAAATCACTAATAGCGTCAGAGACATTTGCTGTTCCTCTAAACACCACATATATATTTTCTCCCTCAGTCGCAATGAAAGCAATCGGGATTACATTGGTGTCGTTGAGGCAGGTGCTGTTAAACAATGTAGATACGGGCTCAAATATCACTTCTTCAAGCGTATAAGGGGCGGGCACTGTGATAGCGCCTGTTCCTGAATTGATGCACTGGATCCTCTGCTCATATGCCACAAGTGCAAGCTCTCCAAGATCAATAGCGAGCTCAAGATCAAACGTGTCCTCCGCTTCGGGAACCTCGCCGTTGTTGTTACCGTTTCCGTTGTTATTGCATCCGCCTGCAATTCCGAAAGAAACTGCTGCAAGTAGCAGCAGCGAAAATATACCGGTCTGTCTCATTGTTTCCCTCCATAGAAAGTGTGAAAGTGTTGAATAATATTATAGCCAATGTCTTGGGAGTACCGGATTATACGGTATTTAGTAAGCACTAGATCAGGCTATAGAGAAGCCCGATGATGCCGCCTGCCAGAATAAGCCACGTGGAGTTTAATCTAAGGAAAAACAGCGCGCCCACTGACGCAAGCACAATAATTATAGTGATGGGATCGATAAGCGAAACCCTCGCCAGCTGAATTGTAACTGCTGCCATAAGACCGAGCGCAGCAGCATTCACGCCGTCAAGCGCCGCACCGGTAAGAGGAGATTTTCTTATCCACGGAACTGCCCTGTTCACAAACGGGACAAAGAAAAAAGACGGAAGAAAAATCGCCACTGTTGCAATAATTGCCCCCTTTAAGCCGGAGACTATATATCCCACTGCAGCAGCAGTCGTGAGGAGCGGCCCCGGGGTAACCTGGCCTATCGCCACAACATCAATCAACTGCTGAGTAGTTATCCATCCAAGGGAGTTTACAAAGTCAGCTTCCAGAAAAGCAAGCAAAACATATCCGCTTCCGTAGAGTACAGCCCCAATCTTAAGAAAGGTTAAAAACAGCGTCATGAGGGCTACCTCACCTACAGAGATAGCAGCAACGCTTATGCCTATCAAGGGAGCAAATCCTGCAAACACCCCGGTTCCCGTAAAACTCCTGTAATTATTTAGAATCATTACAATAATCCCGCCAAGGAAAATCAACAGCACTTCATTAACACCTAGGAAATAACCCGCGACAACACCCACTCCGACCAGTGTGGTAAGCACCCCTTTCACCGCCTTTCTTCCGAGCACATAAAGGGCCTGGAACACAATCGCGATCACAACCGGCTTTATTCCGTAAAAGAGCGATTCCGCATATGCTGTGGTCCCGTACTCGACATACAGCCACGTGAGAATAATCACCATTATGGTCGAGGGCACTATAAAACTTGCTCCCGAAACAAGCATTCCCCATATCCCCGCCCTGCTGTACCCCATGTGAATAGCCATCTGTGTAGAGTTTGGGCCCGGGATCAGATTGGTTGCGCCCATTAAGTCCAGAAACTCCTGCTCATCAAGCCACTTCCTACGAGTGACAATCTCATCGTGCATCATTGCTATATGAGCGGGAGGCCCTCCAAACGCAACTATCCCTAGTCTTAGGAAAAGTAATGCTAGCTCTTTTAACCTGCTCGGTCTGTCTTTTATTGCCGAACTCATATCCACTCAAAGTTACTAGATAATTACATATCAGACAATACGGGCATCACTATTTTAATACTAGATTCACAATGCTATTATATTTTTGGCACAAGGGTAGATTCTTCAATTAGGAATAGAATGCCGATAAATACAGCTCTATGTTATAGGGAGGAAAAATGAGCGATAATAAAACTTATAAAGGAAGCTGCTTTTGCGGCGCGGTAGAGCTTACGGTAAGCGGGGACCCGCTGTTTATGGGCTACTGCCATTGCGAGTCGTGCAGGCATTGGTCTGCAGCGCCTCTCACCGCCTATGTACTTTGGCAGCCTGAGGCAGTACAAATTACAAAAGGCGAAGAGAATATTGTTACGTACAACAAAACAGAGATGAGCTACCGCAAGTCCTGCAGGCTGTGCGGCGGACATCTGCTTACCGATCATAAGACTATGGGGATATTCGATGTCTACCCCTCAGTAACCCCGGAGCTTAATTTCATACCCGACATGCATGTGCATTACGGGGAAACTGTTCTTCCGATGAAAGACGGCCTTCCAAAGTTTAAGGACCTGCCCGCTGAAGCCGGCGGCTCAGGTGAAATGGTCTCTGAATAACAGCAGTTATGTGTTGATATGGAGTGAGAACTCCTTAAGTCTTTCTATTTGAACGGGTGAGGGTCTCACAAATGAGCGTCTTCTTTTAATATGAGTCCAGGCTTGTTCAATTGATTCTCCCCGGCTTACAAAATATGCTGCAGCCATTGTGGCGCTCCGTCCCAGGCCCTCCCAGCAGTGTATATATACTTTTCCCCCGTTTGATACCTGCTCATGAATAAACTCGACCCCCTGGTGCAGATGCTCTATTGTAGGGGCATCGTTATCGTCGGTAGGCAAAAGAAGCAGATGAATATGTATGAGATCCCTATGAAGCGTATAGTGGTATTCGCTGCGCATATTTATCACACCCGTAATCCCGTATTTAGTCAGCTTTGCAAAACCCGTGCGCCTGGGCTGACCCCCTATCCATATGTGATCGTCAATAAGGCTGTACCTCTTTACAGGACCGCCTGTGAGCCAGCGGTATATTTTGTCAAAGCCCGCCACTGTGCCGCGGTACGGACCTTGGTGCCTGAAGTGATTAAACAATCTTTTTAGCTCTGTGAGGTTCGTCATATCAGTCAATGAAGCCCCTGTTTATTGGAACAAGCACGCCTAAAGCATGGTGTTTGAGAGAAATCTTGAGCGGGTAGTCCGAACCCACATCCTCACCGTCTCTGGCAGCCACCTGTCCCGAGGCCGAGAGCACAATCACCTCGTCAGCCCGCATATGATATATAGAATAACATGCTCTGTCGGAGTGAGGCTTTTCTTTTGAGAAAACTCCCATAACCGCATGATAGGTAAGTGATGCGGCAGTCCATAGGCTTGCCTCTCTTACGACCACAACATCGAGCTTGCCGTCCGAGATATCAATATCGGGAAGAAGCTTCACTCGGGGAAGCCCAAGATTGCCTGAGTTGCATATCACACAAGTCACACCGTTTACCCTTTTCCTCCTGCCGTCTATCACCATATGATAATGCGCAACCTTCATCCTGGTTCCCAGCCGGAGCGCAGTCCATATATAAGCCCAAAAACCGAATCGGTCCTTTACCTCTCTGTCGGTCATCACTGTCATGGCCGCCTCAAGCCCGATTCCAAGCCTAAGGAGAAAATGCCTGTCTCCTATGCATCCTACATCTATCATTTTAATTTTAACCTCTCCGTAAAGCAGATCATGGATCGCTTGCATTCTGTCATTTGAAATCTCAAGCTCATTAGCAAACACGTTTGCCGTACCGCCGGGTATAACTCCCATTGCAACCCCCGTATCAATTAGACCCTCAGATACCTCGAGCATCGTGCCGTCCCCACCATAGGTGATTACGAGATCAGCGCCTTGAGACACTGCCTCAATTGCAAGCTCGCGCGCGCTGAAATCAGGCTTGGTCTCATGTACAGTGAGCCTATCGCCCAGCACATAAAACTTGGAGCGTATCTCACTCACCGGCACCACCCCTTGGCCGGATACAGGGTTAATTATTAGATGTATGTTGTTGAACCCGCCGAGGCTATCTTTATTCATGACCGCTAATAAATGATACAGAGCTAGTTTGAATATGTCTAAAATTGAGAGATATAAATTATCGGGATACGATACGTCCCTTAACCGACGAGAGGTTCAGAACAGCAGTGCTAATCATGCTGATCCTCATTGGTATAAACCTGATTATTTACGCGCAGTACCCCGCGGACGTATGTCCCGCAATTATTTGATAGAACCTTACTTCTTGCAAGGACCGTTGTTCTGTCCGACGGATTCGGAATCGATAGAGAATTCCTGACCTTGATAGGACCCAACCATCTTATAGTGGGATTTCACAGTGGTTGATGTAGCGCTTATCTCCGCTTTACCTGTCATCGCAGGCATTGCTTGGGTGCCTGTACATTTCATATCAAATGTAAGCTTGTTGCCGCTTTTCTTTACATTACTTGCAGTGCAAGCATCGTCATCAGGCATAAAGTCTTTGACCCCTTCTGAGGTTTTATCAAGACATTCATCATAAGTCTCGATCTGCGGGTTTGGGCTAAAGTTCGAGCGGGTCTTTGTTGTAATAGTGTAGTTACCGGGCTCAACTTTGATTGTATCATCCGCAGCCGCAGCATCTAAGGCAGGAACAATAAGAACAAGTGAAACAGCAAGTAGAATATTACGCATCTGCATATCTCCTATATCGATTATTGATGGTTTGGTATAAAACTTAGTATATTTAAACAACGGTTGAATACAACAAATAATTCTAATCACAGCAGATAAAATAAGCCGGAGCAGGTACAAGGAGAAAACCTGCTCCGGCTTGGAAATTAAATCTGAAATAGTATTAACTCAATCTACTCTGCCGAAACGAGCGGCAGGTAATACACTTTACATAAGGATGAGAGATGCTTAGGGAATAAACCCAGATCACTCTCCTAATACGAGAGTTTACATCATCTCATATTACTGTGTCAAGCCACACATTTTAAAGCATATTAGCATATATGAGTAACCATCTTGAATTATTATATATATTATTTTTGGGCAATCAAAAATAATTTTGATAGGAGCCAAAGCAAACGAAAAGTACTGTGTCATATAACACAGTTATCGCATTTTACTCATAAAATTCCGATTGCGGTTCACAGTCCCCGATCCTCTCACCCCTGCCGCTTGACTCCACAATAAGCTCCTCCCCCTTATAGGAACCTTCAAGCCTTATATTGCTGGTAATCGTGCCGCCATCGGTTGTGTACTCCGCATATCCCTTCAGGGCAGACGTATTGCCGGGCTCTTTACATGTGAAATCAAAGCTTGTTTTATTCTGCTCAGCTTTCATATTCTGAATTTTGCAATTCGCCCTATTAGGCAGAATTGATTCCGGATCAAGATCGGGATCAGTAATGCACTCTTCAGTTGTTGTACTTGCAGGCACTTCATCAAAATTTGTCTTCGTGGTTTTTGACAGCCTGTATTTACCCGGTTTGATAGATAACTCCCCTTCTGCATGGACTGATGCAGGTATTAGGATAAGGATTAAAAATAAAAAAAATGAGATCAATATTTTGAACTTAGCCATCTTTTAAGTCTACTATCACAATTATAACCTAAATTAATTTTTCACATAAGAAGAAATTAGCATATGATGATAAATTACAACTATTGAAAAATTCATAAATAGTCCTGTATTATTAATCATGCGGTTTATCCTTCTAATATCAGCTTTACTAATTCTTTATAGCTGCCAATCAAGTACTACGAGAACTACTGAGGCCGAAAAGGCAGGACTTATACCCGGATCAGAGAACCCCCTTATAAAAGAATGCTCCAATGGCACTGCATATATTTACAAACAGTACGAAATTCACGTTGAACCTTCTCCCGAGCTCCAGGGAATGAATATATTTCTCTACTCACCGGAGGTCTCCGGGGGAAATCCATGCAAGTTAGACCGAAAAACAGCCTCGCACATAATTAGCACAGGTGAGACGGAAGGAAACAATTTCTTTGGAGGAATCTACGGGAATTATCTCTTTATCGACCAGGGCACCGGACCCGACGGGAGAATACTCTCAGTGTATGATCTGAGCAATAAAAAACTAATTCTGTTTACAGAATATTC
>JABAOH010163398.1_pt1 | contig 14756 bp, 15 predicted proteins | sample 7062181 | NCBI WGS metagenome assembly JABAOH01 (sample SAMN14538630, study PRJNA623070) | marine sediment metagenome | biome: marine biome [ENVO:00000428]; feature: marine pelagic biome [ENVO:01000023]; material: deep marine sediment [ENVO:00002113]; isolation source: pool of 5 deep marine... | reverse complement strand
CCGGCGCCAGGCGCTCCGGGTGGTGGAGTCGCTCGCCCCGACCGAGTTCCCGCTGTTGGTGATCTCGCACCGCAACGATCCGGGAGCGCCTCCGAGCGAGGACGGACTGTTCAGTTGGGGATTCGACGAGTGGCGCGACCTCGAGGCGGCGGCGCGATATGCCTTGTCGGAAGGCGCCGGGGACGTGGTCATCGTCGGTTTGGAGGCGGGGGGCTCCGCCGCCGCCATCTACCTGCAGGAGTCTTCTTTGGCCCGCTTCGTGGTCGGCGTCGTCCTCGACGGTCCGATGCTCGACCTGAACCTCGTGGAGGACGTACGAACGGAGGACTCCGAGACTCCCGGGTTCATCGAGAGTTGGGCCCGGGCCTTGGCCGCCTTTCGCTTCGAGCTGGAATGGTCCCGGCTCGACCTGGTGGCTCAGGCCGACCGGCTACGTCATCCGATCTTGCTCTTCCATGGAGGAGACGACGAGGTGATTCCCGTCGAAGGAAGCGAGGCGCTGGCCGCGGCGCGACCCGATCTGGTCACGTATGAGCGCTTCGAAGGCGCCGGTCATCTGGCCTCGTGGAACAGCGACCCGGAGCGCTACCGGGCCGCCCTTACTTCCTTCCTGGAGCGGATTGCCCTGGGACCGACCGACGTGGGTCGCTAGCCCCCGGGTCCGTGGGAGAATCGAAGCCGATGCTGTACCTGGACCATGCCGCGACCGCGCCGCTGCGACCCGAGGCCCGAGACGCCATGGCCCCGTTCCTCGAGGATGCCTTCGGCAACCCCTCCGGCCTCCACGAGATCTCCCGGCGGGCCAAGAACGCCATGGAAGAGGCCCGGGAGCGGGCCACCGAGCTGTTGGGCGCTTCCCATCCGCTCGAGATCGTGTTCACCGGCGGCGGAACCGAGTCGGACAACTTGGCGCTGCAGGGCCCGGCGTTGGCCGGCGGTCGGCGCGGCGGAGTGGTCACGACCGCCGTCGAACACGATGCCGTGTTGGCCACCGCCCGTTTCCTCGGTGAGTTGGGGTGCCCGGTGACCATCGTCGACGTCGACGAGTGGGGGGTCGTCGATCCTCAGGCGGTATCGGCGGCCGTGGAGCCGAACACGGCGGTGGTGTCGGTGATGGCTGCCAACAACGAGACCGGTGCCCTCCAGCCGGTTTGGAAGACCGCCGAAGCAGTCCGGGGCACCAATCCGGGCGTAGCCGTCCACACCGATGCCGCCCAGGCATTCATCTCCGAGGAAGTGACGGTGGCCGAGACCGGAGCCGACCTCATCACCCTGGCCGCCCACAAGTTCGGGGGACCGAAAGGAGTCGGCCTCCTCTACGTTCGGCGGAACATGGAGCTCGAGCCGGTTCTGCACGGTGGAGGCCAGGAGCTGGGCCGCCGCTCCGGCACCCACAACGTGGCCGGCATCGTGGCGATGGTGGCCGCCATGGAGGCTTCCGTTGCCGACCGCACCGGGTTCCGGGTTCGGGTGGGCGAGGCCCGGGAGCGGTTCGAGGAGGCCCTCCGCGGCGCCTTTACGGACCTGGTGATCAACGCCCGTTACGACGCCCGCTTGGTGCAGCACTCCCACCTGCGCATTCCCGGAGTGGAGGCGGAGAGCTTGCTGGTACTGCTCGATCGGGCCGGGGTGGCCGCCGCGGCCGGCTCGGCCTGCCACAGCGGAGCCGTGCAGATCTCGCACGTGCTGGAGGCCATGGGACTGAGCGATGAAGCGGCGCGCCAGAGCGTTCGCTTCAGCTTCGGTTGGACGACCCGACCCGAGGACGGCGATGTGGCCGCCGCGGCCGTCATCGAGGCGGCCGGACGATTGCGATGAGGGTGCTGGTCGCTATGAGCGGAGGGGTGGACAGCTCGGTGGCGGCCGCCCTGCTGCGGGAGGAGGGTCACGATGTGGTCGGCGTGACCCTCAAGCAATGGGAGGGTCCCGGCGGGGAGATGCCGAGGGCCGGCTGCTGCACGGTGGCCGACGCCGAGGACGCCCGTCGGGTGGCCGCCCAGCTCGACATTCCCTACTACGTGCTCGACTACGTCGACGAGTTCCGGCGCGCCGTCGTCGATCCCTTCGGGGCCGAGTACCTGGCGGGGCGCACCCCCAATCCGTGCATCGAGTGCAATCGAAGGGTGCGCTTCTCGGCGCTGCTCGAGCGGGCTGCCCTCTTGGACTGCGACATGCTGGCGACCGGCCACCACGCTCGGGTCGCCTACGGCTCGGGGGGGTTTCGACTGCTTCAGGCGACCGATGTCGACAAAGACCAGTCGTACGTCCTGCACATGCTCGGCCAGCGGGAGCTGTCCCGGATCCGCTTTCCGGTCGGCGAGATGACCAAGGCCGAGGTGCGTGAGCACGCCGCCCGACTCGGACTGCGAACGGCGACCAAGCCGGACAGCCAGGACATCTGTTTCGTCGGCGACGGCGATTACCGGGCCTTCTTGCGCCGCTACTTCCCCGGCGCGGCCCGGCCGGGCCTCGTGGTCGATACCGGGGGGGCGGTGGTCGGCAGCCACCAGGGCGTTGCCGGGTTCACCATCGGTCAGCGGAAAGGGATCGGGGTGGCCGCCGGGGAGCGCCGCTACGTGGTGGACGTCGATCCCGGTTCGGCGACGATCGTCGTGGGGACCAGGGACGACCTCCTCGTCGACGGGTGCCGGGTGACCGCCACCTCCTTCGTGGCCGGAAGTCCTCCGTCGGGTGACCGGGTCCGGGTCAAGGTGCGCTATCGCTCCCCGGCTGTGGGAGCCCGCCTGGAGCCGGGCCCCGACGACGAAGTCTGGACGATCTGGTTCGACGAGCCGCTGGCTGCGGTGGCTCCCGGTCAGGCGGCCGTCTTCTATCGGGGCCAGGAGGTGCTGGGAGGGGGGACCATCGGCGCGACGGTCCGGCGGTGAGCGGACCGGTCACCGGGGTCGGCAGCCTGCCGCACGCGAACGCCGCCGAGGCGGCCGCGTTCGTCTTGGCCACCACCGATATTCCGTACCTTCCCCAGCTGCCGGCCCGGCATCCGGCCGAGTCGATGCTTCGGCAGTGGGGCGAGGGACTGGCCGGGATGGGTGGATCCAGAGACGGGATCGGCCTCGCCCGGGGAGCTCCGGTGACCGATTGGGGTGAACGGTTCGGAGGCGCTCGAGCGACCGCACAGGCTCTTCCTTCCGACACTCCCATCGTGAAGACCCAGGCGACCGGGCCGGTCACTTTGGCCATGGCCTTGCGGGCGGCCGGATATCCGGGGACGGACCTGTGGCAGACCGTGACCGAGGGCCTGGCCGCTCAGGTGAAGACGCACGTCGATTGGCTGCGCGGGCGCCATCCGGGAACCGAGGTGGCACTTGTCTTCGACGAACCGGCCCTGGCCGGCATCGGCGATCCGGGCTTCCCGGTGGCACCGGCACGAGCAGAACAGGCCCTGGGGGAGGCGCTGCGCCGGGCCCCCGTGCCGGCCGGGATCCATTGTTGCGCCGATACCGACTGGGCAATGGTGGCCCGCCTGCGGCCTGCCTACCTCTCGTGGGATGTGAAGACACTCGGTCCCGGCTTCGCCGCCGGGTCCGAAGCTCTGGCCTCGGCGATAGCAGATGGGTCACGGCCGATCTGGGGGGTGGCGCCCGTCGGTCCACCGCCGCTGCCGGAGATCGACGCGTTGGTGGCCCGGTATAAGGAAGCCGAGGGCATCCTGCTGGTGGCCGGTGCACCGGCAGATCGCTTGGACCAGGCCTGGTTCTCGCCGGGCTGCGGCCTGGCCGGGGTGGGCGTCGACCATGCCGAGGCGGTGGCCGCCCTGGTGCGCCGGATAGCGGGGGAAGTCCATGCCCGGCGTTGAAGACCGGATCGAAGAGCTTCGGGAGGCAATCCGGCATCACGGATACCTGTATCACGTCCTCGACGCCCCCGAGATCGCCGATGCCGAGTACGACGCCCTGGTGCGAGAGCTCGAAGAGCTGGAGGCCGACCACCCCGATCTGGTGACACCCGACTCGCCCACCCAGCGGGTGGGCGCGCCGGTCTCGGAGCTCTTTGCCCCCGTCCGTCATCGTGAGCGGATGTTCAGCCTGGACAACGCCGACAGCATCGAGGGACTCGAGGCGTGGGAGGGGCGCCTGGAGCGTGTCCTCGGCCATGTCCCCGGCGGCTACGTGTGCGAGCTGAAGATCGATGGACTGGCGGTCTCGCTCACGTACGAAGGAGGCTCATACGTCCAGGCGGCCACTCGAGGCGACGGGGAGGTCGGCGAGGACGTCACCGCCAACGTCAAGACCATCGACGCCGTTCCCCTCAGGTTGCGCGGCGAAGCACCCCGCCTCGTCGAGGTCCGCGGCGAGATCTACATGCCACTGTCGGCCTTCGATGAGCTCAATGAGCGACAGAAGGAGGCGGGCGAGGCCCCCTTCATCAATCCCCGCAATACCGCCGCCGGCTCGGTGCGCCAGAAGGATCCGGCGGTGACCGCCTCGCGGCGTTTGTCGATCTGGGTGTATCAAGTCGGCTACCTGGAGGGAGGTCCGACGTTCGACGGGCACTGGGGAGCGATGCGCTGGCTGCGCGACCTCGGGTTTCCCTTCAACCCGGCATCGGCCAGGCTGGNNCACCGATCAGCTGGAGGCCGGGTTCACGGCCAAGAGCCCGCGGTGGGCGATCGCCTTCAAATTCCCGCCCGAAGAGCGCACCACGAAACTCCTGAGTATCGAGGTCAACGTGGGCCGCACCGGGGCCGTGACTCCCTACGCGGTGCTGGAGCCGGTCTTCGTCGGCGGCGTCACCGTCACCAACGCGACCCTGCACAACGAGGACGAGGTGGCCCGCAAGGACGTGAGGCCGGGCGATTGGGTGATGGTGCGGCGGGCCGGCGACGTGATTCCGGAAGTGATGGGTCCGGTGCTCTCGAAGCGTCGCAAGGGTTTGCGGCGCTGGAAAATGCCGGCCCGTTGCCCCTTCTGTGACAGCCCGATCGTTCGCCGGGAGGGCGAGGCCGTGGCCCGCTGCACCGGTGGTTTCTCCTGCCCCAGCCGGCTGCGGGAATACCTCTTCCACTTCGCCTCTCGAGGAGGCATGGACATCGAGGGCCTCGGCTACAAGACGGTCGACCTGCTGATGAGAGAGGGGGTGATCGCCGATCCGGCCGACATCTTCGCACTTCGTCCGGAAGATCTCATGGACCGGGAGGGGTGGGGTGAGACCTCGGTAGGCAATCTGTTGGGGGCGATCGAGGCCGCCAAGGACCGGTCGCTGGACCGGTTGTTGTCGGCTCTGGGTATTCCCATGGTGGGATCGACGGTGGCCCGCACCCTGGCCCGTCGTTTCCGGAGCATGCGCCGGATCATGGCGGCTTCCGAGGAAGAGCTTTCGGCCGTCGAAGGGATCGGCCCGGAGATCGCGGCATCGGTGCGTCAGTGGAGTGCCGACCCCGCCAACGTCGAGCTCATCGCCAAGCTGGAGGCCGCCGGGGTGCGGATGGAAGAGTCCCGGCCGGAGGGAGTGGAAGAGGACCTGCTTTCCGGAGTGACCCTCGTCATCACCGGGACGCTGTCCGGCTTCAGCCGGGAAGAGGCCAAAGCCGCGGTGGAGGATCGGGGCGGCAAGGTGACCGGTTCGGTGTCGTCCCAGACCACCGCGCTGCTGGCGGGGGAGTCCCCCGGGTCGAAGCTGGCCAAGGCCGAGCAGCTCGGCACTCCGATATTGGACGAAGAGGCCTTTCGGCGCCTTCTCGACGAAGGTCCCTCGGCTATCGGCTGAGGGCGAGGGCGGCGATCACTGGATTCGGAAGCTCCAGCTGTAGCTGCCCTGATCGGGTAGACCGAACAAGGTGTCCCAGGTGATCCGCACCTCGTGCTCGCCCGGGGTCCATCGCTCGAACATCTTGCCGGGGCTCGGGCCCCACTCGTAGCGTCCCAGGGACTCGACGAAGGCCACTTCGTCGGAGGGAATGGGGACCCCGTCGACTGTTATGTCGAGGCGGTAGCCCACGTCCATATCCACGACGATGGTGGCCTGACGGAGAGCAGTGGCATTGGGCTCGGGTTCGATCGACTCCAAGGGTCCGGGGAGCGATCCCGACCGGCCGGTCGACGAGAAGGCGATCGCCAATGCGACGACTGCCACAAAGGTCAGGCCGAGCGCCGAGTAGATGAGAGCGTACCTGCGGTCGCGCACGGGCCGATGGTACGGATCGGGGCGGCGCCGACCGCCGACTAGCGTGGCTGCGTGCGCGTCAACCCGGTCCTCGATGAGCTCGGGGCCTATCCGATCGGGCAGCTCCAGGAGAAGGCCCGAGCCATGCGAGAGGCCGGAGAGCGGGTCATCGACTTCTCCATCGGCGATCCGCGCGAACCTACTCCGCCCTTCATTCCGGAGGCCCTCCGGAGGGCTATCCCGGATGTGTCCCAGTACCCCACCGTTCCCGGGCTCAGGGAGCTGCGCAGCGCAGTGGCCGGGTATGTGCGCCGCCGCTTCGGCGTCGACGTGGATCCCGATACCCAGATCATGCCGACGTCGGGATCGAAAGAGGCGATCTTCACCACCCCGCTGGCCTTCATCGACCGCTCGGCCTCCGACGCGGTGGTGTACGGCAGCCCGGCCTATCCGATTTACGAGCGGGGAACCCGCATGGCCGGAGGCGAAGCCGTTGCCGTGCCCCTGAGCGGGGACTTCGTACTTCGGGCCGGGGACATCCCCGACGAGGCGTGGCGGCGGGCCAAACTGGTGTGGTCGTGTTCACCGCACAATCCCACCGGCGCCGTCGCGGCTCGAGACGACCTGATCGAGCTGATCGACCGGAGCAGGGAAGCGGGGGCCTTGTTCTGTTCCGACGAGTGCTACGCCGACATCTATGAGGGTGAGCCTCCGCCATCGGCTCTCCAGGTAGCCGGACCGGAATCCGCGGGTGTGCTCGTTTACCTGAGCTGTTCCAAGCGCTCGGGCATGACCGGCTATCGAAGTGGGGCCGTGGTGGGCGATGCCGCCGCCGTCGCCGCACTGCGCAAGCTGCGAGGTTCGACGGGGACGGCGCCGCCCGAGTTCATCCAGGCGGCCGGAGCGGCGGCCTGGTCTGACGATCGTCACGCTGCCGAGCGCCGGGAGATCTTTGCCGCAAAGCGTCGAGTGCTTCGCAAGGCCCTCGAGGAAGCCGGCCGGCGGGTCGTCGGGTCGCAAGCGGCGATCTACCTGTGGGTCGAGGTGGGCGACGACACGGCCGCAGCCGCTCGATTGCTGGAGGAGGGGGTGGTGGCGAGCCCGGGCCGTGCCTTCGGTCCCGGGGGAGAGGGTTATCTCCGGCTGGCGCTCGTGCCCACCCTGGAAGAATGCGAGGAGGCCACGGAGGTGCTGGCTCGATGCCTGAAGACCGGGAGCTGATCGGGAAGGCCTACGCCGACCTCGAGCTGCTCGGAGAGGCGGCCGATGCGGTGGATCGCACCATTGCCGCCCTCGATCGGGGAGAGCTGCGAGCGGCGGAGAAGGCCGAGGGCCGGTGGCGCGTCAACGACTGGGTGAAGCAGGCCATCTTCCTGTACTTCCGGCTGGCCGGGCTCGAGACATGGGAAGCCGGCCGACTCGAGTTCCACGACAAGATACCCACCAAGCGCGGCCTCGCCGAGGCCGGGGTGCGGGTGGTGCCGCCCGGGGTGGTCCGCTACGGAGCGTTCTGCGAACCCGGCGTGGTGGTCATGCCGGGCTACGTCAACATCGGGGCCCGGGTGGGGGCGGGTACGCTCGTCGACACCTGGGCCACCGTTGGCTCCTGCGCCCAGGTGGGGCGCGACGTGCACTTGTCGGGCGGCGTCGGTATCGGGGGCGTCCTCGAGCCGCCGTCGGCCCGTCCGGTGATCGTCGAGGATGGGGCTTTCGTCGGGAGCCGCTCGATTCTGGTGGAAGGGGTGCTGGTGGAAGAGGGAGCGGTGCTCGGGGCCAACGTCACGATCACCTCGTCCACTCCGATCATCGACGTCACCGGCTCGGAGCCCGTCGAATACCGGGGCCGGGTGCCGGCCAANNCGGGGACTCGGCCCAAGGAGTTTCCGGCGGGAAGCTACGACCTGCAGTGCGCGCTCGTCATCGGCCATCGCTCGGAGTCCACCGATCGCAAGACCTCCCTCAACGAAGCGCTGCGCGTCTTCGAGGTGCCGGTGTGAGCGACTTCACCGAGACGCTTCGGCAGATCGTCGACATCCCTTCTGAGCTCGGAAGTGAGGGCCGGCTGTGTACGGCTCTCGAGGAGCGCATGCTGGCTACCTGGGGACGGGATGGCGTCGATCGGATCGGCAACAGCTTGGTGGTCGGCCGTCGCACCGGCCGGCCCCTCATCTCGTTGTACGGCCACATCGACACCGTTCCCTCGCAAGGACAGGCCCCGGCACGAATCGAAGGGGGGAGGCTCTTCGGGCTGGGAGCTTCGGACATGAAGGCAGGTGTGGCGGTGATGCTCCATCTGCTCGAGGATGCCGAGGTGATCGCCGGTCCTTATGACGTGGTGGCGGTCTTCTATGACAAAGAGGAGGGCCCGGCCGACGAAAGCGGTCTGGTCCAAGTTCTTCCACGCGCCGACTGGCTACAGGAAGCCGAATTCGCGGTGGTGCTCGAACCGACCGACCTGGAGCTGCACATCGGTTGCCAGGGGTTCATCAACGCCAAGCTGATCTTCGAAGGCACCTCCGCCCACAGCAGCCGTCCCTGGCTGGGCGAGAACGCCATCACCAAGGCGGGCGCCTTCCTTACCGAGATGCACGCCTGGGCTCACCGGCCGGTGAGGGTGGAGGGCTTTGAGTACACCGAGGTCTTCAGCATCACCAAGGCTTCCGGCGGCATCGCCCACAACATCATCCCCGATCGGTTCGAGGTGACGCTCAACCACCGTTTCCCTCCCGATTTGAGTCTCGAGGAGGCCGAGGCCCGAATGAAGTCGGTGGCCCGGGCCGCAGATCGGATCGAGATCATCGACCGGGCCCCCGGGGCGGCTGCGCCGGCCGACAACCCTCATTTCGAGCGGCTTCAGGAGGTCTCCGGTGCGGCGCAACACTCCAAGCAGGGCTGGACGGATGTGGCCCGCCTCGCCGCCCTCGGGATTCCGGCAGTCAACTACGGGCCGGGTGAGGCCTTCCAGGCGCACCGGGTTGGTGAGTCGGTGGACCTGACCAATCTCGACGAGGGCTTCCGCGTCTTGAAGTCGTTTCTGACCACCTAGAGGCCCGGGAGCGTCGCTCGTGCCGATCCGGGGGCCCCGTCCCGGGTCGGGTCACCGAGGCGCCTGGGGGACGGCAATGTGTCCTCGCTCCGGGCCGCCGAACAGGCGGACGCGACGCGTGCGGTGACGATGCCAGACCGCAGCCGCCCAGGCACAGAAGCGGGCGTCGAGCCGGTCCTCGATGGCCTTGAGGGCGCCGCCGGTGGCGTCCCGGGGGATCCTCACATGTTGGCCCAAGAGCGGCGGATCGCTCTGTTCCAGGCGACGCATCAGGCGTCGCAGGCGGGCCAGTCCGCGACGACGATCCGACGGCGTGCCCTTCTTGTAGGCGAGGCGCTCGGGCAGTCCGAAGACCTCCACCAGCCCGGGGTGGGGGTAGACCTCGAGGAGCGTTCGTGCCCTATTGGCCCACGGATCGCCGAACCCGAGATCTGCAAAGCGCTCGGCCAGATCCTCGCCGCGAATGCGGCCGTAGCGGCTCAGGAAGAGGGTCCGGTTGGCTGGATGAGGCCCGGCATGACGGCTCCCGTAGACCGCGGCGACCTGGCGGTCGCAGTCACGGGCACCCCCGGCGTTGGGAACGCTGAGCGGTATGTCGGCCGCTACTACGGCCGGACCGTCGAGGTGGTCGGCCACCCATCCCAGGATGTCGTCATCGGACCGAAGCAGCCGTTCGTCGACCACCGTGCCGTCTGCCTCCACAGCACACGCTCCACTCCAGTTGTGGTCGGCCCAGGCGAGGTCGAGGCCAAAGAACATCCGCCGGGAGTGTATGGAAACCGTCGATGTGAGGCAGGCCGAGACTCCAGACGACCGGTTCGACCTACCATCGCCGTGTGCCCATCGACATCGATATCGCCAAGGTGGCCCGACTGGCCCGCCTCGCCTTGAGCGAGGACGAACTCCGCCGCTACGGCGATCAGCTCCAGGTCATCCTGGAGCACGCCGCCGCCATACAGGCGCTGCCCACCGATGATATCGAGCCCACTTCGCATCCTCTGGCCATGGCCAACGCCTTTCGGCCCGACGAGGTGAGCGCGTCGCTCGACCGCGCCGAGGTGCTCGGCCAGGCCCCCGACGCCGCCGATGGCTACTTTCGTGTTCCCCGCATTCTCGAGGAGCCGCCGTGAGCGATCCGGCCGATCTCACGATGGCCGAGGCCGGCCGGGCGCTGCGCGCCGGTGAGCTTTCCTCGGTCGAGCTGTTCGAGGCGGTCCGGCAGCGGGCCTCGATGACCGAAGCCAACCTCCACGCCTACCTCACTCTTGATGCCGAGGGGGCCCGGGCCGCCGCCGAGGCTGCCGATGCCGCTTTCGCCGGAGGAGTCGATGCAGGTCCTCTTCAGGGGATTCCGATCGCCGTCAAGGACAACATGGCGACCCGGGGGCTCGAGACGACGTGTGGCTCGAAGATCCTGTCCGGCTACCTCCCTCCCTACGACGCCACCGCAGTGCAGCGTCTCCGGACCGGCGGTGCGGTGATCGTGGGCAAGACCAATCTCGATGAGTTCGCCATGGGCTCGTCCACCGAGAACTCCGGATACGGGCCGACCCGCAACCCGTGGGACACCGACCGGGTGCCGGGCGGCAGTTCGGGAGGATCGGCAGCGGCGGTGGCGGCCGGCTCGGCCCTGGCCGCCCTGGGTTCGGACACCGGAGGCTCGATCCGGCAGCCGGCATCACTGTGCGGGGTCGTTGGTATGAAGCCGACCTACGGCTTGGTGAGCCGCTACGGCCTGGTCGCCTTTGCGTCTTCGCTCGACCAGATCGGACCCATCGGTCGCACCGTCGAGGATGCCATCACCCTGCTGTCGGCCGTGGCCGGTTGGGATCCCCGCGATGCCACGAGCTACCGGGGTGATCTCCCCGACTTCTCCGCCGCCGTGGACCAGGGAATCGCCGGGCTGCGGGTGGGAGTGGTCCGGGAGCTGTCGGGCGAGGGGATCGACCCCGAGGTGCAGGAGGTGTTCGGGGGAATGGTCGACGCTCTGGCCGCCGACGGTGCCGCAGTAACCGAGGTATCGCTGCCGTCCTTTTCGCACGCACTGTCGGCCTACTACCTGATCGCACCCGCCGAGTGTTCGGCCAACCTGGCCCGGTTCGATGGCGTTCGCTACGGGTTGCGCGTCGAGGGTGCGACGGTGGAGGAGATGATGGCCGCCAGCCGGGCCGAAGGATTTGGCCCCGAGGTCATTCGACGGGTGCTGCTGGGCACCTACGCCCTTTCCGCCGGCTACTACGACGCGTTCTACGGCCGGGCCCAAAAGGTCCGCACGCTGATCATCCAGGACTTCGCCACCGCCTACGAGCACGTCGACGTATTGGTGTCTCCGGTCAGCCCGACGACCGCATTTGCGCTGGGCGAGCGCGTCGACGATCCGCTGTCGATGTACCTGTCCGACTTGTGCACGATCCCCCTGAACCTGGCCGGCGATCCCGGGATCTCGGTACCGATCGGGACCGACTCGGGCGGCTTGCCGGTGGGTTTTCAGGTCATGGCCCCGGCCCTTGGAGAAGCGGTGCTGTTTCAGGCGGCCGCCGCCGTCGAGCGCTTGGCCGACTTCACGGCCCGCCCGGTAATGGCCACCTCCGAGGTGACGACGCCGTGAGGTACGAACCGGTTATCGGTGTAGAGACCCACGTGGAGTTGACCACCCGCTCGAAGATGTTCTGCGGGTGCGCCGTCGACTTCGGAGCCGAACCCAACACCCGGGTGTGTCCGGTTTGCCTGGGTTTGCCCGGGGCGCTCCCGGTTCCCAACGAGGCAGCTATAGAGGGGATCATCTCCATCGGGCTGGCCCTCGACTGCGAAGTCGTGGCCCAGTCGATCTTCCATCGCAAGAACTACTTCTACCCCGACCTGCCGAAGAACTATCAGATCTCCCAGTACGACTTGCCGATCTGCGTCGGTGGTCACCTGGACATCGCGGTCGACGGATACACCCGCCGTGTTGGGATCACGCGCGTCCACATGGAGGAAGACACCGGCAAGAGCCTGCACGTCGGTGAAGGGGGCCGGATCCATGCCGGGACCCACACTCTCCTCGACTTCAACCGCTCCGGAGTGCCGCTGGTCGAGGTGGTCACCGAACCGGATCTGCGTTCACCGGAAGAAGCCCGGGTTTACGCTCAAGAACTCCAGGCTCTGGTGCGCGCCCTGGGGGTGTCCGATGCCAAGCTCGAAGAGGGAAGCATGCGCTTCGACGCCAACGTGTCGCTGCGCGCCGCCGGCAGCTCCGAGTTCGGGACGAGAACCGAGGTCAAGAACATGAACTCGCTCCGTTCCCTGGAACGGGCCCTGGCCTACGAGATCGACCGCCAGACGGCCGTGCTCGACGGCGGCGAAGAGGTGGTCCAGGAGACCCGCCACTGGGACGAAGACGCTGCCCAGACGCAGGCGATGAGGGGCAAGGAGGAGTCTTCCGATTACCGCTACTTCGCCGAGCCGGATCTGCTGCCGCTGGCGGTGGACCGCGATTGGCAGGACCGAATTCGCAGCGGCCTGCCCGAGCTTCCCCAGAGTCGACGGGTCCGGTACCTCGAATTGGGTCTGGACGAATCCACCGCCGGCCGGCTGGCCGCCGATGCCGGACTGGGCGACCTGCTCGACGGGGCAACCACCGCCGGCGCCGAGGCTGCCGTCGTCGGCAATTGGCTCACCGGCGAGGTGGTCGGCTACCTGCGCCGTGAGGAGAAAGACCTGGGGGAGACCCCCCTGACCGCACTCCACCTGGCCGAGCTCTACGAGATGACCCGCTCCGGGGACCTGTCGGCCACAGCTGCCAAGGAGGTGCTCACCGGCGTACTGGCGGGTGAGGGATCGCCGGCCGAGGTGGCGGCGCAGCGTGACCTCATTCAGGTCACCGATGTCGATGCTTTGGCCGCCGAGGTCGATGCCGTGCTGACCGCCAATCCCGATGTCGTGGAGAAGGTGCGGGGCGGCGATGCCAAACCGATCGGCTTCCTGGTGGGGCAGGTGATGAAGGCCACCGGCGGAAAGGCCGACCCCCGCAAAGTGACCCAGCTCATCCAGGAGAAGACCCGAGGATGACCCTCCAGCGCTGGCTCGACTGGAAGCGTCCCCGTCCAGTGGCTGCGTGGGAGGAGACCGACCTGCGCGATGTCGACCCTTCGGTCGTGTGGACGATCATGGGCGACCTGGCCCGGTTGGACGAATGGGCGCCGACCGAGAAGACGCAGTGGGCGGGAGATCTCCCCGAGGCCGGCGAGGTCTTCCCGACCCTGCTGAAGATCGGATGGCGCCGCTACCCGGTCACTTGCGAAGTCCTCAACTGGGAGGCGGGGCGACGCTATCGGCTGAAGCTCGGTGGACTGCCCATGAGCGAGAACGTAGAGGTCGAGTGTCGGGTGGAGGCCATGGTGGAGCCCGACCGGACCGGCTCGCGCGTGGCAGTCGGGTACGGAGGCGCCGTGAGCGGCTGGGCCGCCGGTTTCATTCACACGGCGGCGGCGAGACGGGCCCGGCAATCGCTGCGGCGCGTCGAAAAGCTGGTTGCGGCCCGAAATCGGTCCACGGGGAGCTGAGCCGGCCGGAGTTGGCTCTGGTCGAAGCTTCTCAGTGCGCTCGCTCGGGCCGTTCGCCTAGGCCCTCGTGCCGAACGCCCCTAGCTGTCCGGCGGGGCGCCCCTTTAGCTTGACGGGGTAGATCAGGGCGACGGGACCCTTCCCTGCGCCGCCGATGTGCTTGCCGACACTGTGTGCCCGGTTGCCGTCGACGCGCAGAGGTGCCGGCCCTTCGAGAAAGCGAGGGCGCGCATGTCGTATCTCGAGGCACTGAGGCGTCACCCGTTCTTAGAGGGAATGCGTGAAGCCCACCTGGCCCGGATCGACGCCTGCTGCACATCCCAAGTGAGTTTCGAGCCCGGTGACACCATCTTTCGGAAAGGCCAGCCGGCCGGCGCCTGCTATCTGATCGAAACCGGAGAGGTGGCGCTCGACGCCGAGACGCGGGGAGGCACCCGCACCCTGCAGACGCTCCATGAAGGCGACGTCCTCGGATGGTCGTGGATGATCCCTCCGTACCGATGGCGATTCGACGCCCGGGCCATCACCGGGACGACTGCCCTGGCCTTGAAGGCGAGCTCTCTGATGCAGGCAAAGGACTACGACCACGACCTGGGCTACGAGCTCATGAAGCGTCTCTTCGCCGTTGTCGTCAAGCGACTGGAAGCCACCCGGCTCCAGCTGTTGGAGATGTATGCAGCCGGAGAATGATCGCACGCACCCATTGGCCGATGACGGCGCCCGATGTGGGCCCGGCCGTCGGTGCTGGAGGATCTCGATGACGCGCCGCTCTTCGGTAGCCGACTCCGTCGTCTGGAGATGGGCATGAGGGGCTCGTCCCCGGCCAAGCTGGTTTCGGCCTGGGGACTCGGGCGGGAGCGGCGCGGCTGGGCCCTCATCGAAGGTGAGGTGCGCGAAATCCATCTGGGGTCGGTTCCTGATGCCAAGCCCGGCGATTACCTGGCGGTGAAGCGAGGCTCGGCGGTGGCCCGGCTGGATGATCTCGAGGCCGAGCAGGTCTTGGCCCTACTGGAGGCTGGTCGGGCGACGGCAGCCGACGGCAA
>JABAOH010017658.1_pt1 | contig 14756 bp, 10 predicted proteins | sample 7062181 | NCBI WGS metagenome assembly JABAOH01 (sample SAMN14538630, study PRJNA623070) | marine sediment metagenome | biome: marine biome [ENVO:00000428]; feature: marine pelagic biome [ENVO:01000023]; material: deep marine sediment [ENVO:00002113]; isolation source: pool of 5 deep marine... | reverse complement strand
GGCGGTAACAGGTGCCGTACTCGGCACATTTATGTTTCCTATACCGTTTTTGGGGACGCTACTCGGCGCCTGCACCGGGGCAGGATTGTGTGTGTGGGGCATGGAGTTCTCCCGCGGAACAAAGACTGAGCACTCCTTACGCTACGCCGTAGGAGCGGGGCTGGGTGAATTCTTCGGCATTACGAGTAAATTCGCTCTGGGCATTGTCATCTGGTTAATCGTGACGGTTGCGGCCTTTTGGCCGTGATGGCTTTTACAAGAGTCCGAAAAAAACACTCCTAACTATATTCCTAAACCTACTGTTCAATCTTACGCGGAAGATTTAACTGGATTTTTTGGTTATAGCAGCTTTTTTGTTATATTTTATTTGTTAGAGTCAGATTCGGAGGGGGGCACTGCGAAGAAGACAACGTGGGGGAAAGATAATGGAGCTCGGAAACCTAATTAATATTGCTTACAGCGTGCACGTCATCACGGGAGCTTACACAAAAACAGATAACCAGCCAAACGCTGCGTCGGATGACGATGCAGCAGCATCAGTAATCCAGTATTTGCTTCATGGCAAGATGTCTGAAGGTCAAGAGAACGAAAGGTATGCCAATGAAGCGATTTCGATGACGCAGAGATTTGCGGATGCAGCCGGTCAGATTAATGAAAAACTGCAAACGATGAAAGAACTGGCGGAAGAGGCCGCCAACGCCGGCTCACAGGAAGAAAAGGAAGAATTACAGGAAGAGTTCGAGCAACTGGCCGCTGAAATCAACGACATAGTTGAGAACACCGAATATAACGGTAATAAGCTGCTCAGTGCTGATGGCAAGACGATATCAATCTCTATCGGGAACGGCTCCACTATCGATATCGTCAGCAAAGACCTCAGTGTTGATATCGATAGTATGGATTTGATAGCCGACGCTGAAAGTGCGCTGGCAGCTATCCAGAGTATCGCAAGCGAATCAAGCTACTACAGCGGCTACCTTGAAGAGCAGGTGTCACATCTGGAAAGTATGGCGAGCCTTATTGAGTTTGAGACGCCAAACGACATGGGTATTGAGGCCGATGAAGATGGATTCGACATGGCCCTTGCAAAGGAGATTGCAGGTTATGCATCAAACCAAACTATGGAGGATGTATCTGTATTGTTTGAGGCACAAGCTAACGTTGAGCCCAAGAGGACTTTGCAACTGCTGAAAGACTGGGTAGAGGAAAATTTAAAGGAAGACCAGGAAGAAGATGCAGAGTAAATGGGAGCGGTAAAATTTTGGAATTTGAATTTAGAAATGTATTAGACGTCAGCTATGGGGCGTATGTTGTTAATGGAGTTTACAGCGGGAACAGCAGTTCGAGAGGGACATCGAACCATAATGACGCCGTGGCAACAATTCGAGAGCTGCTGGACGGCAACATCGCAGATGTTCGCCTGAGCGCCAGAGAGGCCAGCACCGCTATATCCATAATTCAGACATTTTCCAGTGCCGTTGATGGCATCGCCGCCAAATTAGGAGAAATGGAAGAATTGGCCAAAAAGGCATCGAGTCCGGATTATTCGAGAGTTCAGGTCGAGGCGATGCAAAAGGAATTGAAGAGCTTAGCCAAAGAAATAAACGAGATAGTTCAGAATACTGAATACGATTACAACAAGATATTTACCTCAGCCGGCGAGAGTATATCAATCCCAATTGGTGACGGTTCAAGTGTGGATATTTTCGCCAGGGACTTTAGTTTTAATGCTCAGGGCCTGGATTTGACCGCCGACCCAAAGTCGGTACGGTCAAATATTAAAAAGGCGATAGCGAATCTTGATGAATATAAGCAATACCTCAATAGACAGGCTGCGCGCGCGGGAGCTGCTACGGAGATTATCGAATCTAAATTGGAAAGCGCGATGGGTATCGAGTTAGACGATTTTACGCCTGATATTGCTATAGAAAAAGCAAGTTATACCGCGAACTTCATTTCAGATGACAAGTCAACTTCTCACAATACACAAGCCAATGTCACTGCGGACGAGGCCCTGCAATTGCTTAAAGACCGTAGTTGAATTGCGTTTTACAGTCCGTAAGGCTCAAGCAAACGCTTGTGTGCCTTGAAGTGATACTGACACTGCTCCGGCGGCGTTCCGAGGACTTTGATTTTGTCCAGATTGCCCTGGCCCATGCCTGCCTGGGCCATGCTCGTCATGTACATTATCTGGCTTGGGTCAAAACCCATTAGCTTGGTTGCGAGAATGTCCATCGCAAGTGGGTCGAGGCTGGCCAAAGCGAGCCTTGCATCCACGGGTGTACCGCTGGCAGGGCCGTTGCCTTCCATAGCTACAAAGCCATCAATGACACCCAGGTCGGGATAAATCTCCTGGGCCAGGTGGAACATATTATAGTGCAGAAGCGCTTCGCGGGAAAAATTGTATGCAGAGTGGGTCAGTCGCTTATCATTTGTCTTGTAGTCGTTGAGCGGTGCTCCAAGCAGAATGTTTTTGAGTGACAAGGTTGTTACAACGCGGTCGTGAGTTTTCATTTTGGCTGCGGAGATGATGTACAAATCAGGGTCTAAGAACGTCGAGATAATCCGAATTGGAGTAGGGCGGTGACCTTTGCCGAATACGTAACGGTATTGCCAGGGCTGGTGATTAAGGTCAATTAGCTTGACGTTGTATTCCTTCTCCAGCGCAAGATAGCCGTAATTCTTGAATCCATCAAACGTGCCTTGCCTGGAGATAGTGGATTCGCCGACAATAATCTGATGTTTAAAGTGGGGTTTTAGAAAATCGAGGATTCCCCTGACGGCGTCGACGTGAGTAGCGGCGAGCTGGCGAGATGTGATTACGAAGTTCGGTTTGATGAGAATCTTCTTTTTGTCGCCGATTGAAGTGAGGACCTCATCTTCAATCTTTTTCAGCGCCTGATATACAATATCGCGCCTGTCATTGCCTTTTATCAGAGCGACCTTAGCCAGTGCCGGTTCGGTCCTGAACAATCCATTCTTTTTGACCCATGGGCTACCCGGGGCAGCATAGCAGAGGGTGGAGCCAAAGTTTTTCCCCCAAAAAGCAAGGCCCAGGGCCCCTAATCCGAAACCTTTTAGGATATCGCGTCGATTCAAACGACTTTCATTTTTCGACATACGTAAATCCTTTCGGAATTTTCAGTATTTCCAACCGCATTATAACAACCAAGCAGAGTAATGTCGAGACTGTAAAGGACACCTAAACAAGTCTTAAGGTGTATACGAAAGTTTTTCCTGCCGGGGTCAGTAACGTAAAGTAGTTCGCCATTGCCGGTATCTATGACTTTGTATCCGGTTATCTCATCTTGCGAATACGAACCTCAATATCTTCCGAAACCTTCAACAGGTCAACGAGCTTTTGTGGATCCGTTTGTCCGTAGTGATACGGGTAGAGAATCTTTGGCTTAAATGCCTTGGCCGCATCGGCGACCATCCGGGGCGTCATTGTATAGGGCAGATTCATCGGCAAGAATGCAATATCGACATTTTTCAGCCTTTTCATTTCCGGTGTGTTCTCAGTGTCACCGGCGACATACACTCTCTTATTACCAAAGGTAAGCACATAGCCGTTACCCTGACCTTTGGGATGGTAGGGCGTTCTTCCTGACCGCATATGTTTTATATTGTACGCAGGTACGGCCTCGATTCTCAGTCCCTTAACGGTTTGTATGTCACCGTTCTTCATTACAATGCCGCCGGATACTCTTGATGCGCAGGCTTTGGTTAATACGAGCCGGATCCCTTCTTTTCGGAGAATCTTAATTGCCTTAGGGTCAAGGTGGTCTCCGTGTTCGTGGGTGATTAAGATAAGGTCTGCCCTGGGCATCTTGGCATAGTTGGCCTCTCTGCTAACGGGGTCCACATGAATGGTCTTTCCGTCGAAATCAAACATTAAAGTACCGTGGCCGATGAAAGTAATATTCAGAGCGCCGGCGCTTGTCTGGATAATATCCTGTTCAAATCCAAGCTCTGAGACGGTCTGTTTCCGCCCGGCGGCTTTAACTCGCATCCGGACCGAATACAATGAGGTTCGGGCAGTGATAAAGAGGGTTCGTTTATCCGACCCGCCGAAGCATACGTTGGCCGGCCCTTCGGGGACGTTGATGGTTTCGATTTTTTCGCCGTTTTTGTTGTAAACGGCAACTACTCTCGTTGTCAGGTAAATGTTGCCCTCGTTGTCTATAGTCATACCATCAGAACCTTCAGGTGCGAAAAGTTTTTTGTTCGACAGTGTCCCATCGTTATTGATTTTGTAAACGAAGGTCTTATTCCCGCCATGGTCGGCAACGTAAAGCAGTTTGCCATCGGGAGTGCCTATTAGTCCGTTGGGCCTGACCATGTCGTCGATTACCCGGATGAGCATTCTGCGGTCCGGCGAGAGGTAATAGACATACTCGCCATCCTGCTCCATGTTGTCCCTGTTTCCGTAGCGGGGGTCGGTAAAGTAGATGCCACCTTTGGGGTCGAGCCAGAGGTCGTTGAGACTGTTGAAGCGCTTGTTTTGATACTTGTCGGCCAGCACTGTCACCTTACCCTGGGGGTTGATGGATACTAACCGTCGGCCCCCTCCTTCGCAGGCCAAGAGATTACCGTTTTTGTCAAAGTAAAGACCGTTGGACCCGCCTGAGTTTTCACGGAAGGTTGACAGGGTGCCATCCAGTGACCACTTGTGGATTCGGTTGTTGGGGATATCCGAAAAGAAGATATTACCCTTAACGTCAGCGGCCGGGCCTTCGGTAAACCTAAAGCCACCTGCGAGTTTTTCAACTTTTGCGCCCGGTGCGACAACATTTGCCGCTTCAGCGCTATAGCTCGTCGCTGCCACGACGAACAACAGCACTATTAAAAAGTACCATTTCCTGTTCATTTGAATCTCCTTTCAGTTTTGAGGTTGGTCCTTTAATTCACAACTGAATCTTTTTTAATAGATTTCTCGACTTCGCCCCCGTGCTTTCTTGCCAAAGCAAGAACGGGGGCTTCGCTCGAAATGACATCCTTAATGTTTTCTACAGAGCATATTAACATTACAACTGTTCGCTAATGTTCGGCATTGCTTGATTTTGTTTTGATTTTCACCTTTGCCAGGTAGATACTGGTTTTGCCTTCGTGGCTGGAGTAGTAGCTGACGTAAAGCATATCGTTGTGCCAAACGAGTCCGGGATAACTTGTATCTCCGCCGCTGGGCAGTTTTATCAATTTTTTCATAGAGCCATTCTTGACATCGATATAGGTCAGGGCGGTATGGGAACCACCCTGGTGCATTCGGCCGGCAGCAATCCAGTGTCCGCCGGGTATGCGGATGAGATTGGGTCCGCCGAAGCTGTTGAAATCAGTGCCGAGGTCTTTCCACTGCCACTGCTTATAGTTCGGCCTGCTTATTCCCAAGAATGCACTGGTTGATTCTGTCCCGTATCGGTCACGGCGGACAAGGGCATAACACGTCCGNNACGTAGTGTCACCTCCGTTGGTCGGCCCTGCTCGAACAGCTTGGCTACGTGGGGCTGGTAGTTAATCCCGTCGGTACTTACGAGCAAATCGAGATAACGTTCGCCTTTGCCGGCTGTGTAGGAGACGCCGTATGCTTTTCCTTCGTTCCAGGTGACACACCACAACCAGCGGCCCGGCTGGACGACAATTTTTGGCTTGGTCCATTGTCTGCCATCCTGTGAGAAACTGGCAAACGAGCCGGTAGGGGCGGATTGATTGTCCTTTTTGCGCGGTGCGGCACCGCCGAGCAGCATTAATCGGCCATCAGGTGTTACGGACAGGTGGGCATCGCGGAGGTCGAAGCCATCCAGAGCAATAAGGGCCGCCGAGTCCCAGATGTTTGAGTCTTTCGATTCGAGAATTCGAATTTTACCATCTGTCGAGACGTGGCCTCTGCCTTCGCGGAATGCGCAGTAAAAGCTACTATTGGATTCCCGCGAAGCGGGGGCCCTCCAGCGGACAAGGTCGGTGAATGCGTTGTGGGGGGCCTTGTCCCAAATCTTGTTGACTTCAACCACCTGCACCGTTACCGGGACATCTGCGAAACTTAGCGAAGTCCCAATTAAAAATAATACTGTTAGAAAATATCGTTTCTTAGTCATTTTTATCTGCCCTCGCTTTTCAGAATCCAAACATATAGAGTAACCNNTCTTTAAAGCAGATAATCTTACCTACCCAGTTTTTTTTATATATACTGCATAAAAACAACTACTTTGAGAAACGCCCGACGAAGCCGCCGCCGTTGGTCATCTCGATTTTGAGCGTATCGCCGCGGCGCACAGTCCTGTCTTCGGTAACCACCGCGGCATCGTTTTCCTTATTGTCGCGGACCAGCGACGCGCTGTATCGACCACTACCCAGGAACGACAGCGGCACCTGAATCGTCTTGGCCTGCGGGCCGCACATTACGGCCAGGAACCACGTATCACCAGTGCGCCTTGCGAAGATGGCCAGCTCGCCGATTTCGGACTCCGGCAACACGATGGTTTCGTCCCACACGGCCGGTATGCTTTTGATAACGTCCACCGCCGGATTGTCAAGAACGGACTGCGGATGCGCGGCGACCGTCAACATCGGGCTGGCGAAGATGGCCAAGCTGGCAATCTGGTGCGTCCAGGTTGAGTCGCGGCGGCGTTCGCCGAAGTGCATCGTGGTGTAGTCGGCGTGACCGGCCAGATAACGAGTAAAAGGCAGGATAGTTTCGTGGCGGGCGCGCTCTTGCAGCGAGCTGCTTTCCATGCCTCGGACTGCCTCGCGAACTATTTCATTGGGCCAGGTGCGGGCCCGGCCGGTCGGCTTGTTCGCCCCGTGAAAGTTGACCACCATCTGATTTTCCGCGGCCTTCTTGAGCAGCTTCTCGTAATGGTCGATGACCTCCTTGGCCTCGTGGTCGAGGAAGTCGATCTTGGCACCGGCGACTCCTAAGCCGTGCAATCTCGTGAAAAATTCCTCGCGTGCCTTCGGCGTGCCCAGCCGGTTGCTGTGTATCCAGAACAGCAAACGCACGCCTTGCTGCTTTGAGTACTCCACGATTTCCTTAATCTGCTCGTCGCTCCACCTGCTCCAGAAGCCCTCGAGGATGTGATATTCGTAGCCCAACTGGCCGGCCATTCGGGAAAACTCCTTCATGCCTTCGAACGAGCGGTCTCCGCCGTCAAGGTATCGCCATACCGAAAGACCGGGCTTGACCCATGCCGTCTTGATGCCGTCGGGAAAGTACTTCGGGTCAGGTGGGGGGCAGAGGTTGGGCATAATGGTGCTGTTTACCAGTGTATTGAGGTCGCGGCCGACCATTACGACTCGCCAGGGGGTCGTTATCGTCCCACTAACCGATGCCGGCTTGCCCAGTCGCCTGGCTTCCTCTCGGCCATAGCGCAACTCATAGGGATAGTTCAGCGGCTGTCGGTGGCCAAGGCCCGTGACCAGGCCACGTCGACCGTCGGCCTCCAATGCCATGCCGCTGTAATTTACGAGGTTGGCCTCGGTGATAGAGCCGTAGCCGGTGCCGCCCGGCAGCTTGAATGTTACCGGCGGCCCAGCCCATTGACCGGGCGGAACGTCGGAAATGTCGTTCTTCTCATACGGGGCCTCGTAATGACCACCCAGGTCGTGGTACCAGACTGTGGAACCGGCCGGGATGACGAAGGTCGTGTATTCGTCCGGCACGCGAGAAACGCCTTCATCGCCCGGGATGACGTGACGGAAGGCTGCGCCGTCGTTGAAGACGCGGATTTCCAGGACGTAGTCGATGAACGATAAATCGTTCTGCAGCGAGATGCGGGCGCCATTGCATTGATTGACCGCTGTGCTGTGGGCGCCGTGCCAGGGATAGGTCTCGTTGAGCTCGTAGCGTTCCACATTGCCGAAAACAACTCCGGTTGAAAGGTCATAGCCGTCCAAATTCATAACAATTGTCGATGGGTCGAGCACAGTCGCATTCCCCAGTGTCACCGTGAAGGTCAGACGCTCGGCGTTGGGCAGAACTGTCAACTTAACATTGCCATCGGGGCCGGCTACCTGTACCTGTTCCATCCGTACCCGCTGTGAACGTCTTGTCCTCGACCTCTGCCTTGCGAAGCTCGGCTCCACGAGACATAACACAACTGTGAAAACAACAATCACCAACAAGATACTGTTTCCCCGTAAGGGATCCTCAGGACTGTTCTTTCTTCTCTGCATAATTTTGTCTCCGATAAAACTCATTTAATCTCCAGAAGTGCTATGCTCATTGAGAACCCTTACAAGAACTCTATTCGTCAAATATCCTAATGGCGCCTACAATATGTCCTATGCAAGAGTATTATTTATTTTTTTCCGTGGGCACGAGCCGTTTCAACTCTTCAAACCAATTGAGCACAACGTTGATTTGTGTCGGCTCCGATTCCTCATCTGGCTTGATCATGATGAACCGGTCGCCGTCAGGACTAATGTCATAATTCGCGCTAAACCGGCATGATACAAATCGCCCAGGGAACAATTCCTTTGGTGTCGAAGCGATGAATTCGGGAACGGTCTCAACGGTAACAACCATCATTTTATCTCCCACTCGATAATAAAGCGCTTTTCCAGAAGGATCCCAGACGGGCTCATCTCCACCGTCGGTGGATATCCGTTGTTTATTACCTCCGTCGGGAAAACGCTGCACATAAACCTCGAACCGCCCGGATTCAACCTCATCCGCCGCATAGGCTATCCAGTTCCCGTTGGGGTGAAAGACAGCATTTTTTTCATTGAATTTCCCTTGAAGGAAGGGCCATGCTTGGGGAGCTTTCTCGCGATCAAGGACCCAAATGTCATTCTGGGTTTCGTCCCGCTCGTCGGTGAAAGCAAGGTATCGGCCATCGAGCGACCATGAAGTGGCAAACTGTGCAAAGTTAAGTTCGCTTTTGAACAACATCTCCGCAGCCTCATCGGTGCCGTCTGGTGTTACCAAAAACAAGTCAGGCGCCCGGTTCTTTCTTACTGAACTATATGTCAATTGTTCACTATTTGGCACCCATGCAGGACATTCGTCAATCTCTTCATTGAAGGTGACCCTTCTCAGAGCGCCGCGTGTCAGGTCATATATATAAATATCCCAATTCCCCTCTCTCCAAGCAGTGACGGCCATCCATCGACCATCTGCCGAAAGGCGGGGCCCTTCATAATAGCCCGAAAAGATCGAAGAGGGTAATGGGTCGACTTCTCCCTTGTGATTGACCCAAACCGGGGTGTTCTTCACCACCCCTCCAACGACTGGAACATAGGCAAGCGAACCCTCGGAGGACAAACTGAAATTCGACGTAAGATATGTCATGACATCCTCCCGGACCGGAACCGACGAGCCGGTAAGCTCCAGTTTTTCGAGATCAAAAGGCGCAGCCATCAATTTCCCCGCACGGGCAAAAACTAAATGACCTGATAAGGCATATTGGGGCTTACTACCTTTTATGTTTAAATCATGGATTTTTCCGGTTTCCAACGAAAGAATTGCGATACGTCCTTCCTCGAAGCCTACGTCCGTGCTCGCGACAGTAAATAAAAGCGTTTTGCCGCCAGGAAGGATGTGCGGGAAATAATGTCTTTGTCCGCTCTTATCAGAATCCAATGTGGTTAGAGTCTCCGGTTCGCCACCCGTGGCCGATACCTTCCTAAGGCCGCTACTGGGTCCCCACGTGAAATAGATAAAGCCGTCAGAACTCCATGTACCACCAAAGCTTACTGGAGAGATGACACAGAGCGACTGAACATCCTCTCTCTTCAAGGAAGCTTTTTTGAGTTGGCCGGCGGCAAAGAAGGCAACCGACTTACCATCGGGCGAGAAAAATGGGTAGCGGGCATCTTCAGTACCGGGAATGGGTATGGAACCAAATTCATCCATTTTGCGAATAAAGAGTCGCCTTTGTCCCCCCTGGCTGCCCACATAGACAAGCAACATGCCATCGGGTGATAGAGCTACATTGGAATCCCATTCAGTTTCCAGTCTTTGTGTCGGAGGGATGTCGATGGAGAAAACCTTCACAGGCAGATTTGGGGACGGCAAAGATGGTGGCGTCGTAGAATCTTTGACAATAATCCCAATGAGTAAAGCGACAAAGATACCAAACGACGCGGCAAAAATCCAAGCAAAGCGCGATCTCCAGCGGGTTAATTTGGCGGTAATTGGTCTCACCTCCGTGATCGGCGGTAGGATCGCTGGCTGATTCAGCGTCTCGCTAATCTCAATCCTGATGTCGCTGATGTCATGAAGCCGGCGGCGCGGGTCTTTTTCTAAGCAGCGGCGTAGCAGAACTCGAATGTTTGTCGGCGTAGTCTCGGGCAGCGTCTGCCAATCGGGGTTCGTCTGGAGGATATTGGCCAGCGTATCAGAAATAGTCTGACCTTTGAATAGAATCCTACCGGTCAGCATTTCGTACAGCACACAGCCGAAAGACCAGATATCGCTGCGCTTATCGGTGGGCTTACCGCGGGCCTGTTCCGGGCTCATATAAGCCGGTGTGCCGATTACCCGGCCGGGCTCGGTGACAGTGCTCTGCTGGTCTAAAGCTTCACTCCCGATAGCCTTGGCTAGGCCGAAATCCAGAACCTTGACCTTACCTTCCGGTGTTATCTTGATATTGCCGGGCTTTAAGTCGCGGTGGATAACGTCATGCTCGTGGGCCACGGCCACCGCCTCGGATATTTGCAGAGCTATTGATAATGTTTCTTCGAGCTTAAGCGGCTTCTTTGCTATTCGCTCGGCCAGGGTCTGGCCGGGGACATATTCGAGGATGAGATAGCCGACCCCTCGGTCGTCTTCAATTTCTTCGTAAATCGTAGCAATATGTGGGTGATTCAAAGATGCCAAAACTCGGGCCTCACGGGAAAAACGCGAGCGTGCCTTGGGATTCTCCACTAACTCAACCGGAAGGCTTTTGATTGCTACTGAGCGATCGAGTTTGGTATCGTGGGCTAAGTAAACTACGCCTGCGCCGCCGCGGCCAAGCTCCTGCTCGATACGAAATGGACCAATCCGGCTGCCTGTCCCTAACTCTGAGCCATCAAAAGACCGGGTAGGACCAGCTCTTTTACCATTCGACTCCTTATCATTTTTTGCTTGAGCGCCGCTCATTCAAAAGTCTTCACAGCAATACAAATTCTGAAATATTATCAAAATAATCGGGACTCAGTTTATCTTAAGTAGTTTTTCGGTCATTTATCCAATCCCATTTTCTTCAGCATAGCCCCGAACTTCGGATCTGAGCGAACGGAATCATAAAATGGATTTACTTTGAGCCAAGTCAACTGAGGGTCGCGTTCCTTATAAGCCTTTTCGAGCCATTCGAAGCCCTGATTATTTTCTTCGAGGGCAAAATATAAGTTTACAAAAACGAACGAAGGAACATATTCTTGCTTTGAACGTTCCAATAAATTTTTTAGCACTTGCTGCGCATCATCTCTGCGGCCCATACGCGCATAGGTAAATCCTATAGACGATTCAATCTGCGGCTGCCAACCTTTATACAAGGCCTTTGCTTTTTGATGCTCCGCGAGGGCTTCCTCATACATTTCCTTCTGAAAATAAGTTACCGCGAGGCCCCAGTGCGCATACCAAAATCCCTCATCTATTGAAATCGCATTCCGGAACGCTTCAATCGCCTGGTCGTACCGGCGGTTAAAATAATAAGGCCATCCTACATTAGTATTTATCATGTTTGAACGAGGGTCAAGCTCCTGTGCTCGTTTTATCTCAACGATAGATTCATCGAACCTTCCCATACCAAATAAAAAGACCGCATACCAGTGATGAGCTGTCGCATAGTTCGGATTGAGCTTAATCGCCAGCTTGAATTCACTCTCGGCACGCTCCCAATCCCATTCATAAACAGTTGAAATATAACTCAGTGAGGTATGAGCTTCAGCGATTGTGCTATCGATACTCAGGGCTTTCCGGGCCTGCTCTTTTGCTTTTGGGAAAGCATCATTGGGTTCCATGTAAGCGTAGTATCCGAGGAGGAGGTAGCAATCTGCCAATCCGGCGTGAGCAAGGGCATAAGACGGGTCCTTTGTAATTGCCGACTCAAAGTGGTTTATGGCCGTCGTGAATCCTTCTTCGGTTCGTTTATTCCAGAAGTGACGTCCCCACGAATAGTAATCCCAGGCATCAGGGTCTTCGGTATAACGCTTTACGATCTTGGTCTTTTCACCTGCCAAAAGAGTTACTTTAAGCTCATTTACAATGGTCATGGAAATCTTATCCAGGATGGAAAAAATATCCTCCTGCTCCGGGTCGAACTGGTCGGTCCAGATAATAGACTCATCCGCTATATCGATGAGTTTCGCTATGATTCGTACTTTATCTTCGACTTTTTGTACACTTCCATCGAGCACCGTCTTGACCTTCAGCTTCTGACCGATTTGGCGATAATCGCGCTGCTTACCTTTGAACATAGAAGTTGTTGCAGGAACTCGTAAATTCCGGACTTGTTTCAACGCATGAATAATTGATTCTTTCAATCCTTCACAGAAATACTCCTGGTCCTTTGCCGGGCTAAAATCTTCAAAAGGTAAGACTGCGATTGAGGGAGTTTCGGGCGGTAATGAAATAGATTCCTTTTTTGGAAGAAACTGCCAGGTAATCGTCGCAGCAATGATAAGAGCCACCACGACCAAAGCAAGAATAAAACATTTCTTCAGGTTAAAACTTACGGTAATCTCCTTTGAGGTCAGCGTCTTTTTCCTGGGAACCACCCTCTCTATGGTGGGAATGCTCATCTCTATATTTGTCAGCTCCAAACGCAATTCTTCCGCATCCTGATACCTGTTCTCCTTATCTTTTTCCAAACATTTAAGGATTAACCGACTTAAATCCCCGGGAATCTGAGGATTCAGCTCTTTTGGGTCTGTGGGAATTTCGGCTTTATGCTTCATGGCCACGCTTAAAGCAGTATCGCCTTCAAAGGGCAATCGCCCGGTCACCATCTCGTAGAGGATTACTCCCAGCGAATAGATGTCGGAGCGTTGATCGAGCTCTTCGGCTTCCGTCTGTTCCGGTGACATATATTCCGGTGTCCCGATCATCGCGCCGGCGCGGGTAATACTTTTTCCCGTGAGGGACCGGGCTATCCCGAAGTCCATAATCCGGGCATTTCCCCTTTTATCTATCATAATATTGTGGGATTTGAGGTCACGGTGTATCACTCCTAAGCCATGAGCCTCGGCCAGACCCTCACATACCTGTTTGGCTATGGATATTGTTGTCCCTATGGCTAATCTTCCCGATTGCCTAATTAGTCCCTTTAGGTCCTGGCCCGGCACATATTCCATAGTAATGAAGAGGGAGCCTTTGTCCTCCATGAGCTCATACATACGGCCTACGTTTCTGTGACTGATTTTGCGGGATAGTTTCAGCTCATTTCTGAATCTCTTTATGGTCTTTTTATCTGAGACAATCTCCGGCTTTACGAGCTTTAACGCCACCTCCTCATTTAACTGCTTATCGATTACCTTGTAGACTTTTCCCATGCCGCCCTCGCCCAGCTCTTCAACGATTTGATACCGGCCGGCAAAGACAGAGCCTGTGGTTAATTCGGTCCTCGCCGTCACAAGGCTCTTGGTGGAAGAGGCCGGGACATCCCTGGCAGGAACCAGTTTGGTGCCACACTTACCACAAAATTGTTGAGTATCGGGATTATCGGAATTACACTTGGGACATTTCATTATATAGCTCCCTTTTACTCATATGCCTTTAGAATAATCATTCTGATACAAAGAGTCAAAAGGTCTTTAACAATCCACAGGTCCAATGGGCCACTACTTCACCACATCCCAGCTTCCACTCGATGCGAAATGAAGCAATCTGACTTCCNNTGACTTCCCGGACCCGCTGCCGAGTCACTGAGACTGGCCGTAGGAGGAGGTTGCTTCTTATTTGGCCGGTTTTTGTTTCTTTGCTCAGGGTCGCTCATTAATGTCCCTCAGTTTAAATACCCTTTACTCGTGGGTAAGAAATGAGCCTGAGTCTAACTAAACCGACAGCAATATAGCAATTAGAGTGTATGATGTCAATATAGTTAAAGATGTTCTATATTGGTAAATTCTGATTTTTACTGTACGCCTTTGACTCTCATACGCAGTGAATAGAGCGAGGTCTGGGCGGTGATAAAAAGCGTATGTCTGTCCGGCCCGCCGAAACATACGTTGGCGGTCCAGCCGGCGTCGATGGGTATATGCTCGATTTTCTCGCCGGCTGAATTGAAGACCGTGACACCTCTGCCCGTAAGATAAATGTTGCCTTCATTGTCAATGGTCATACCGTCAGAGCCCATGGAGCAGAAAAGCTTTTTGTTCGATAATGTACCATCGGCATTGGTGTTGTACACATAAGTTTTTCTGTCACCGAGGTCGGCTACGTAAAGGAGCCTGCCGTCAGGGGTGCCGATAATGCCATTGGGTGTCACGAGGTCATTGGTTACCCGTATCAGTTCCTTGCGATTCGGTTTGAGATAATAAACATGCTTGCCGTCCTGCTCCATAGGGCCCCTGTTCCAGTAGGGCCTTTTGTAGAAAGGGTCGGTAAAATATATTCCGCCCTTTGGATCTTGCCAGAGGTCGTTTGGGCCGTTGAGCTTTTTGCCGTTGTAGTCCCTGACGAGGATAGTTGCGCTGCCATTCATATCAATCGACCACAGCTCGTTATCAAGGTCGGCACATGCGAGGAGGTTGCCATTTTTGTCAAAGTAAAGGCCGTTGGCCCGTCCGGGGCTTTCGTGGAAGGTTGACAGCTTGCCGTCCACCGACCATTTGAG
>JABAOH010038408.1_pt1 | contig 14759 bp, 15 predicted proteins | sample 7062181 | NCBI WGS metagenome assembly JABAOH01 (sample SAMN14538630, study PRJNA623070) | marine sediment metagenome | biome: marine biome [ENVO:00000428]; feature: marine pelagic biome [ENVO:01000023]; material: deep marine sediment [ENVO:00002113]; isolation source: pool of 5 deep marine... | reverse complement strand
TGACATAAGTCTGGCCCTTGACAACGAGGCCCGACCGCGTATCAGTTACTTCAGTGGTGCAACTGGACACCTGAAATACGCCATGTGGAACGCCACTTCTTGGGAGATACACGAGATTTCCCCCGCTCGCTGGGAGGGACACCACAGCCTAGCCCTGGATCGCACCGGTACTCCCCACATCGCGTACTCCTACTTCAACGGAGATCTCAAGTACACTGTTTGGAACGGCACGGGGTGGAGCAACGAAACCGTTGACAAGGAGGTCATCACAGCAAGATTCGTTTCGCTTGCCCTGGACTCTCAGGATGAACCACACTTCGCGTATTACGGGGACGGTCAACTGCGCTACGCATGGCTCAATGGGACAACCTGGGGTACAGTGGTGGTCGACACAAAGGACTACACAGGATGGTTCTCCAGAATAGCCCTGGATTCTCAGGACAAACCGCATATCGCCTATCGTGACTCGCTTAGTAGGAAGCTCAGGCATGCCTGGATTCCCGCCTTCTCATCTTCCTGGAACCTGGAGACCGTCGACATAGATGGAGACACTGGTTGGGACGTGGACATCGCCATAGACGATCTCGATGGCCTCCACCTGTCCTACTACGAACGTTATGATGCTGAGCTGCGTTATGCCTACAAACCATCTGTTATCTGGGTAGTTCAGACTGTCGATACCCTGGGGGTCGTCGGGTGGTACACAAGCATAGCGTTGAATGAGGAGGGGCGGCCCAGGATATCCTATCTAGACTGGACCAACGGCCTTCTCAAGTACGCTGAGGGGACGTCAACACTCGCAGTAAGGACCCTAACGCCAGCAAGCGTGACCTCCAGCGCAGGCGTCCTGCGGGGCGAGTTGGTCTCCCTGGGGGACTACAGCTTTGCAGAGGTTTCCTTTGAATGGAGAACCGAGGGGGAGGTCGGTTGGCGTGCGACGTCATCCCAGATAGCTCTCTCTGAGGGCATCTTTGAGACCTACTTCCCCGATCTCGAGCCTGAGAACGGATATGAATTCAGGTTCAAGGCAACGGCGAACGGAGAGGTGGTGTGGGGCAGCGTCTTGAACTTCACGACTCTGGCGCCACCAATCGGGGAGCCTTTGATCCCCTTCCAGACTCAGACCCTTCTCATCGCAGCGGGCGTCCTTGGATTCTTGCTGGGCTGGGTTCTGTACGTGGTTGTGGACCGGTTCCGAAAGAAACGGCGCAAGACCTAGCCGACAAGGCATCGCCCAACAGCAGTGGTTGTATGGGGAGGGAGCCTCGCCTTTGTGCCTTTTACTCTGCTAAATGGCAGGCGACGAAGTGCCCAGGCCTCAGCTCCCGCAGCAACGGCTCCTCTATGTCACAGAGTCCTGCCTTTGCAATGGGACATCTGGGGTGGAATCTGCAGCCTGCGGGCGGGTTGGCGAGGTTCGGGGGCTCCCCTGGAAGGGCCGGACGCTCTTTGAACCTGTTCTCAGGGTCCGGATCCGGAATCGCTTCCATCAGGGCTTGGGTATATGGATGAAGGGGCTCTGCCAGCAGACTTCGCTTCCGTCCCAGTTCCACCAGCTTTCCTGCATACATCATGCCAATGCGCTCGGAGAAGTGGTGGGCCGTGGCTAGATCGTGAGTGATGTGCAAGAAGCTGACCTTGAAGTTCTCCTGAATCTCCCTGAGGAGCATGAGGATGCTGATCTTGACGGAGGCGTCGAGCATAGACACAGGCTCGTCAGCGACCATGAACTCAGGATTCAGGATCATGGCGCGGGCGACGGCCACGCGCTGTCTCTGTCCACCGCTTAGCATGTGGGGATACTTACCGGCGAAGAACTCTGGGGGAGTCAGGTGCACGCTCTCGAGGGCTCCGTGGACCATCTGCGACCTTTCATCACGGTCTCCTAGGCGGTGAATCACGAGGGGCTCTTCCAGTATTTTGTATATCGGGAAGGAAGGATTGAGGCTTGAGTAGGGGTCTTGCGGTATCATCTGGGCCTTTCGGCGCAGCCACATGATGTCCTTAAGGCGGGCGTGGGTGACCACCTTTCCATCGAATTGGATCTCCCCGGCGGTGGGTTCTACTAGTCGGAGCACAGTCCTCCCCAGGGTTGTCTTACCGCTGCCGCTCTCACCGACTAAGGCGATGGTCTCTCCCCTCTCCACGGTGAGGGTAACGCCATCCACTGCCTGGACATATACAGGCTTCCTGAATAGGCTGCCGCCTCCGATCTCAAACCACTTGGTCAATCCAATGAGGTTGACAATACCGTCCTCCACGGCCACTTCAGCTCCCCCCCTTGGTGAGCAACAGGCATGCAGCTCTCTGGTCTTCTCCTACCATCTCTGGGGTCTTGCCCTGGGCGAGTCGAAGGACAAGCTGACCGTCCTCGACCTGGACAGTTCGGATACTCTGGAACGAGCGCAACTGATCGCTCTCGAGGGAGATTGTGTCTTTGATGGATCGCTCCCAGGCCTCCGCGTTGCCCCCATCGCTGGGCGGCAGGACCAGGGTGAAAGCGTCCACAACTTCCATCTCGTCCAGCTGCATCCCTTCATCCCCCGCTTTCTCAGACAGGGCCTTCCTCAGGTCCTCTGCAACCTCATCGGCGCTCCATCCGCAGTCTTCGAAGGACACAGGGCATCGGGGGTGGAAGCGGCAACCCAGAGGGGGTTCGACTAGGTCCGGCGGGACCCCTGGGATGAAGGTAGGAGCCACGGTGCTTCTGAGCTTCGGAACGCTCCCGAGAAGCCCCTTCGTATAGGGATGCTGAGGGTCGGTGTATATCTTCTCTGCGGGTCCAATCTCCACTAACTCCCCGGCGTACATGATCCCCACATCATCAGCCAACTCGCTAGCCAAGGAGAAGTCGTGAGTGATGAAGATGTACGAGAGATTCTCCTCTCGCTTGAGGCGCTTCAGAAGGTTGATGATGTTGGCCTGTGTCATCACGTCCAGGGCGGACGTAGGCTCATCCAAGATCACGATAGAGGGGTTCATGATAAGGGCCATTGCAATAATGACCCTCTGCTTCATGCCTCCGCTAAGCTCGTGGGGATAGCTCTTCTCCACGTACTCCGGAAGCCGTACGCTGTTGAGCGCCTCCCTGACTCGGGCCCCTGCTTCCTCTGCTCGGAGATCCAGGTGGATCATCAACGGCTCCGCCACCTGATAGCCCACCTTGCTGGTGGGATTCAAGGCGTTCATGGCACCTTGGAACACCATGGAGATGCCTCGCCACCGGACCTGCTTGCGGAATTCTTCGTCCCTCAGATCCATAGTCTCTCTGCCTTCGAGCAGGACATGCCCATCGTACTTAGCGACGTTCTTCGGCAAGAGGCGAAGGATCGCGATCGCCGCAGAAGTCTTGCCGCAACCACTCTCACCGACGAGGGCCAAGGTGTGCCCCCTCTCCAGGTCGAAGTTGAGGTTATCCACCGCCTTGACAGGCCCTTTCCTGGTCTCATAGTGAAGGTATAGGTTCCTTACCTGAAGTACCGACGGCATCGATCTCCTTCCTCAGTGTCTCACTGCTCTCGTAGCCTTGGGTTCAGCACCTTGTCGAAGGAGTAACCAAGAAGGGCGAAGGCCACGGTGGTGAACACGATGGCGGCAGCTGGCAAGGATATCCACCACCAGAAGCCGTTGAACATCGCGTTGGCCCGTGAAGCGCTACCCATTAGGCTCCCCCACGTAGGCAGAACGGGATCTCCCAATCCAAGGAAGCTGAGAGAAGCTTCCAAGAAAATGTAGGCGGGGACGCTCAAGGCGATGAGGGCAAAGGTATAGGGCATCACCCTCGGGATTATGTGTTTGAATAGGACCCTGGGCCTACTCGCACCGTAAGAGAGGGCAGACTCGATGAACTGCTCCTCCCTGACCTGGAGGACGAGGCTCCGTATTACCTTGGTCGTGCTCCCGACAATTCCAAAGAGGATGAGCACTCCTAGTATCCACCATATCCCAGGAGTGTAAAAGAGGGAAATGATGATCAGGATCGGCAACAGAGGCAGGACGAGGTTGAAGTCGGCGGCCCGCTGTATGAGTTCATNNATTACGAGGGCCGCCACGACACCGAAGACGAGGGCGATGGGTGCCCCCCATAGTAGCCCGGTAAGCAGGTCACGACGCAGGTTGTCGGTTCCCGCCACGCCGAAGATCTTCCCAAAGATGACAAACTTCCCGTCGACGACGTCCTCAGCTCCGAAGCTGAGAATCTCTGCCCTCACCTTGTACTCTCCTCTCAGAACCCTCGCACGGTTGGGATCAAGCATATCCTCTCCCGCGACGGCGAAGAGGCTCACCTCAGGCTTCGGGTGGGCGACATCAGTGGCGTTGTGCTGAGTCATGGCCCAGGTCCTGATGTTCTTCAGGGTCTGAGGCATCAGGGCGGTCTTCGAGTAGGGATACTTGTTTGCCCCCTGTCTCTCCGCTGCCTTCGACATTAGCTGCACGAATTCGCCATCGGGCCTTTCGAGTTCCACCGTGATGATGGGGCTCACGTTTGCGTAGGTGGCGTAGACCCACATGGTTAGCTCTGACGGGAAGTCATCGAAGTTGAAGTTGAAACGCACCTCCAGACTAAGCAAGCCGATGCCGAAGATGTCGGACCACGCTCCGCCCTTTCGGAAGTCGCCCTCTCTAGCTATCAAGGTCGGTGGCAATCTTGACGATGTGAAGTAATCCGTCCACGCTGGAGCGGCGGCGGTGGGGTTCTCCTCCCAGGCTTTGATGTCGGCCCAAGTCCTCACGACATCATAGGGGGCATAGATCGGGACAACGATGACCATAGCTATGAGGAGGGCTAGCATGCCACCTCCAGCCAAGCCGGCGGGAGTAGTGAAAGCATCTCGGAGGGTCTCCTTGATTCCGAGGACTGGGGGAGCAGCCATTGCCTCAGCCACCCCTCATGGCCTTGACACGGGGGTCAAGGAACCCGTAGATCAAGTCAAGGACAAAGACAGTGGCGACCAGGAGCATGGCATAAACAGCGCTGAGGCCGATGACAACTGGAGCGTCGAAGGCTGAAATCGCCTGAAAGTAAAGAAGGCCTATGCCTTGCCAATTGAACACAGTCTCGGTAATGATGGCTCCGAACCAAGAGGCGATCAAGGTTAGCGCCAGAGATGTCACGATGGGGGGAGAAGCAGCCCTCAGGACGTATCGCCTGAGGAGGGTCCTCTCGGGTACGCCCTTCGCCCTACCTGCGAGGACGAAGTCTTCGTCCATGATCTGAATGACTAGGTTCCTGGTCGTGTATGCCCACGATCCGAAGAAGGCGAATACGACAGTGATCAGGGGCAAGCTCAGATGATACCCGAAGTCCGCGGCCCAGAGCCACGGGTCGTCGGGTGGAGGGACCGATAGGGTACCCCCTGGCGGAAATATCCTGAGCCCATATGAGAACATGAGGATGAAGAAGATCCCGAAGACCCACGGTGGGACTACGAAAGTCGTGATGGACAGGACGGTTAGACCCCGGTCCGTGGCAGACAAGGCCTTGCGAGCCATCCTCAATCCCAGCCAGATCCCAAGGCCTGCGGCTAGGAGATCAGCAGTGAAGAACAGGATCAGCGTACGAGGCAGCCTCTCCAAGATGATGTCACTGATATCTCTCGAACCGGCTGCGTTCTTAAGGACGATAGCCCTACCTAAATCGAGGGTCAGGGCATCTATCGTATATCTAATCGATTTGGTGAAGAAGGGCTCATTGAGGCCGCGGGCAGCGATCGTTGCGTTGAATGTTGAGTTGAAGATTCTGTTCTGCTCCTCCTCGGGGAGCCTCGTGAACTCTGGATTGGAACGCAGTCTTTGGCCGAGCTCTCCACGAATCTGCTGCCTCAACAGGTCGTCAATCAGGCCGCCGGCGTTCGCGATAAGGACTGTGACGTAAACTGCTAATACCAGGGTTATGAGAAGAAAGACGCCCCTCTTGACCAGGAAGCGAACAAGCCCCACTACCTGTGCAACTGGCCGGCCTCTATTTAATCCTTCTCTACATCGGATTGCGGGGTGCTGGTTTGCTTCCCAAAAGGAGTTCAACGGTGCTCGAAGAGCACGCATTTCGAGTGCTTCAGCTTCTCTGATCTTTCGCCAAACGACAGTTGGTCTTTCCCTACTTCATGGGGATGCGGGCAAGCAATATTGAGAAGACAACAAGCAACCCTGCGACCCAAGGGATGACGGCCCACAACATGATGGTGGGAAGCAGTCCGCCACCGGAGACACCTTCAGGGAACCGGATGAAATCCAGGCCTTCCGGCACGAACCAAGCCAGCAGACCGTGATAGAGTCCAGAGAACGAGGCAATGTCCGCCCACGCATACTGAAACACCATCTCCCCATCCCTGATGACCGCGGTGAACTGACCCAGGATGACGAAGGCCGTTGGGCTTATGATATTGAATGCGGCCCAGGCAAGAAGTGCAACATAAACCGTGATTTGCGGAGTAACTACCATCCCGAGGACAAGAACGAGCCCCAGGTAGAGAGCCGCCAGGGCCACGATAGCCACTAGATAGGCCAGCAAAAGCGACATGTCTAGAGGAAAGCCGGAGACCCAATGGACGGTTAGGCCACTCACGATGCCCAACGCCATCAATGGTAGGGCGATAGCGGCAAAGACGCCGATGAACTTGCCGACAGCCATGCCCCACTTCGGGACCGGCTTAGAAATGGACAGAGGAAGGAATCCCGTTGACCAGTCTCTTAGCAGATTCCTCCCCCCGATGACCACCGGAACAATGGGGAGGAAGATCGGAACGAGAGTGTAGGCTACCAATACTAACGCCCCATCCGATCCTTTCTGCCAGATCTGGGCTCCCTCCTCTGGGTTTAGAGTTATCACACCGAAGCCGTAGGAGGCCCCGACGATCACGAAGCCGAACAGGATCGAGACTCCGACTAACCTTGGACTGCGGATGGTCTGACTGAAATCCCTCCAGAAGTTGGCAATCAGAGGATGCGCAATCCGTGACAATCAGGCTGCCTCCGCACCGTACATCGCTCGGAAGACATCACCGAGGGTTATCTCGGCCGCCGATATGCTCCTGATCTTCACGCCTCCACCCTTCAGAGCTTCCTCGATATCAGACTGGCCGACCCTACCTGGATCGACGTACACGATGATGGCCGTGGCGCTGGATCTGACATCCACAACGCCATCGAGCCCCCTTAGGGTCGACATGACCTCGGCTGGGACGTGGTCTGATTCGACGAAGACCCTAGCATGCCTCCCCTCGCCCACTTTCCTGAGGAGGGCGAGCTTCTCGTAGACTTCGGATGCCTGTCCACCTACCATGAGGGCTACATGGTCGCAAGTAACTTGCACGTCGCTCAGGAGAGGGGTGCTGAGCAGAATGGTCTTCCCACCCTTGCACAACTCCTCGAGATTCCGGACAAAGAGACCCCTCTCGTCGCCTCTGAGCCCTACCATAGGCTCGTCCAATAGAAGCACGGACGGATCATGGATGAGGGCTTGAGCCAGGAGTAACCTCTTCTGGAGGTCCACCGTAGACTCGTTCGGATTCTTCTCGACGTCGTCCCCCATCTCGAAGAATTCGATGAGCTTCCTTGTCTTGTCCCTCCGCTTGGATCCCGATATACCCGTTGATCTGCACCAAAAGTCGAGGAAGGCAGACCCGCTCTCCCAAGGCGTGAAGTCCACCCCCTCAGGCATGTACCCGAGTACTTCCCTGGCGTCTCCAGGTTGGGTGAGGACATCAAAGCCGCCGACCTTCGCGCTCCCGGACGTGGGTTTCAAGGTAGCGGCGAGTATCCGCAAGAGGGTGGTCTTACCCGCGTCCTTGGGGCCAAGGAGGCCAAACACGCGGCCTTTGTCGACGGAGAAGGAGACGTTGTCGACAGCGGTAACAGGATGCCGTCTGCCAAAGCTCTTGGACAGGGCATCCACCACTATCATGTGGATAGGCATGTTCTATAGCGTTTAAATGTTTCCACCAACACATGCCTGTGGCTATCCTTCTGGCTCCGCCAGCTTCCTCCGGAGTTCCGCTAGAAAAGCGGCTTCCACGTCACAGATGTCCTCCTTAGTCTGAACATCATTCAGCACGCCTCTCCCTCTGAAGGGAGTGAACTCGAAGTCATAGTCCACGTCCATCAACCACAAAGTCTCGGAAGGCACCGGCTCAATCCTCAACTCCTTGCCTTCCAAAGCTTCCTCGATGTCGACGAGGCTCAACTTCCCCTTCGCGTGGAGGATGAGACTGCCGACCATTCTACGCATCATACCCCACAGGAATCTATCCGCCCTGACATCCAGGGCTATCCATCTCCCAGTGTCTTGGCAGTCTATGAAGGCAACATAGCACTTACCACCCTCGCCTCTCGAAAAGCTCCCGAAGTCGTGAGTGCCCAAGAACAGCCCCGCCGCCTTCTCAAGTCGTCCCACGTCGATCCCCTTCTTGAGGTGATACCGGTACCAGCGCCATGTGGCCTGCCGGGGATTGAAGCCCGGCGGGACAGAGGCATAGCCGTGGAGCCAGACGTTGTCAGCCTGTCGGTTGACACAAGAGATAGTTTCTCGCGGATGAATGTCGCTATCGAAGGCGACCGCATTACCCAAGGCACTTACTCCTTTGTCGGTCCTGCTTGCACATCGGAAATGGGAGGTACGGGGGTCGTCCACAATGCCTCCCGCTTCCAAAACATCTAAAAGGTAGCCCTCCACCGTTCGAAGGCCTGGCTGTCTCTGGGAACCGTGGAAGCCGTGTCCAAGGTACGCAAGCTTGAAGGCCCAACGCATGAGAAGCATGATTACGCAGATGGGCTTACATAAATCAATGCCCCTTTTCAGAGTGGTTCTAGTAGAGCCTCGAATAGAGGGCAACGTCGGGGCCATTGCCAGATCCATGTCGAACTTCAGCTTGAACGAGCTTGTCTTGGTGAACCCGTGCTCCATAGGCGACGAGGCCTACAGGAGGGCCAAGCATGGCCGGTCAGTGTTGAAGGGCGCCCACATCGTCGAGACGCTCGAGGAGGTGCTGCAATCGGTGGACGTGTCGGTGGGAACCACCGGAATCGCCACGAGAAGGGAGAAGGCCTTCCACCGCCAGACTCTGCCATCCTGGGAGCTGCCCGCGAAGGTGGCGGACGTTGATGGGACAGTCGGTATTCTCCTCGGCCGGGAGGACTACGGCCTGTACAACGAGGAGCTGGACAAAGTGGACATCCTCATCCACGTCCCCTGCAGTCCGGACCACCCGGTAATGAACATCTCCCACGCCGCGTCTGTGGTCTTCTACGAAGTGTACAGACACCTAGCCGCTGCAGGCATCGAGTCACCCCGCTTGGCTTCGGGCTTGGAGAAGGAACGACTCATGAAGGCCTTCGACGAACTCCTTACGGCAATCCAGTATCCCCAGCACAAGAGGAGAAGGACCGAGGTGATGTTCCGCCGTCTCGTGGGGAGATCTACTCCGTCCAAGTGGGAGTTTCACGCCCTCATGGGCGTCCTCCGGGGTGCGTCGAAGACTATCAGAAGGCTGTCGGGATTCCCAGGGAAAGGTCCGTCTTCCTGATGCTCTCCTTCTTGTCTCTCTCGAGCTCCATCATCGCCCGGATGGCGTCCACGTTCTCAGGGACGACGTCCGCCTCCTGGTGGACCGCCTGGAAGTAGTAGAGAGTACCATCTTCCACATTCACACCGTCTTCCCAGACAACTATTTCGAAGAGATCTGAACGCGGTCTTGCGAGGTCCCTAGCCAACTCCATCACCTGGGCTGTTGACGTCACGCCCTCTGCTCCCCTGACGAGCCTTATGCGTGGCGTCGCCTTCCATAGGTCCACAATCTCATCCGCCGTGGCCTTGTCCCTCAGCTTCGCTATCACTGTGTGTAGGTGCATGATGGTGGTAGGCACCTTCACGGCGATGGTCTGAATGTTGAGGTCGGGCAGGACCGATTGGACGTCGGGCCCATGATGCGACGGCACCTTCAGGACGGGTTCGATGGCGTTTATCGGCCCCCTCTTGGTATCCCAAGGATCTGCCGCCCGTCTGACCATCACGGCCAGAACCTCGTCTAAGCCATGGGAAATTTGCACGGCGTACAGGGTTCGGAGCAGTCCGGTTGTGTTGCACGACGGCACCCGGAGGCAGTCAGCGCCGTATGCTGCGTCGTAGTTGGCCAAAGAGTTGAAGGAGAGGTTCGTGAGGGAATGCTTCTCGCCTCCTTGCCAGATGGCCTTGACCCCGGACTTCTCGTAGACCTCCCTATAGCCACTCCCCTTCGGCGTGCCGTCGACGACGAGGTCGGTATCCACAAGCAAGTCCTCCAGGGTGCCACTGACCTCGATGCCTGCCTCCTCGAAAGCGGCGACTTTCTCCCTGGAGGCGACGTATAGGCTGAAACCTTTGGATACAGCCATACGCGCCTCGAATGTGGGCCTCGTCTTGGTGACCCCGACAACCTCCATATCATCCTGAGCACTGATGGCGTCGGCCACTCTCTTGCCGATAGTCCCGTAACCGTTGATGGCCACATTCACCCTCATCCTATCACCACCCGGACAGCAAAAGAATACTATTTCTCCCTATCTTTTGCTATAGGACGCCCTGGGAGCTTCAGCGTAGAGTGTCCGCCTGATGCGCGGCACCATGGCCATCAAAACCGCGGCCTCTGTGAGTCCCTCGCGGTCCATCATTCCTTCCGTCAGGAACCCGATGGCACCCTCCTTTCGGCCGATGTCCTTGATGCCCGTGAGGGATTCCATAGCTTCCCCAACGGTTGCGCCCCCCCCAACCATCCTTAGCACCGATGGCGGGTGCTCGAAGCCGGGACCACTGCCAACGGTGATCCGCCTTGTGCCATCCATGATGGCGCAGTACTGGACATCGAGAGGCGGACGACCTTCTCCCTGATTCACGAGTCCCGCCTCGATGCCAACCCCGAAATCCCCATTCCCGATGGCTTGTCTTGCCCTTGACACGGCGCCCTCAATAGCTTGATGCCCTCGTGGCTGCGCTGGGACGCCGGACTTAACTGGCTTGCCGCGAACTTCGACCTTGGAGAATAGACGGCTGAGGACCCGGTCTACTGCCTTCACCTTAACATCATTCCCGGTTCCGACGAAGACCTTCAAGGCCCTGAGAACTCTGCCTGTCGCGTCAATCTCACCACTCCGGATACGACTGGAACTGATAGGGAGTCCATCCTCGGCGGGGAGTAGCGGTACCTTGACTACCTTGAGGGGTGGGAGGCCCCGTCTCTCCCGTTCTTCGTTGAGGTCGTCGGCCGTCCCCACAGTCTCCTCCGACACCACTATTGCCTGGAGGTCCGCCTGGTGGGCCGCAGGCCCGAACCTGTCGTCGATTCTCTCTACGTGGTAGGCCCCTTTCCCCAGGGTTCTCAGAAGGCCCTCCAGATCCTCCTTCCGTTCCTCAAAGCCTCTCACCTCCACCATTTTGCTGCTGGCCATGGCATCGGAGGTGAGGCCGATGAGAATCTCCTCCCCAACTTCGAAGGCCCTACGGAGGAGAACCTTGTGGCCATCGTGCAAGGGATCGAAGGTTCCGCCCAGGCAGACCTTCATACGTTCACCCAAAGCTGAGGACAGCCACGATGATGAGGACGGCCACGGCACCAATCCAGAGGTAGATTAGCTGCCTTCTCTTCTTGCCCAAGAGGAGGCGGTGGTTGGTCTCGCACTCCTCGGAACAGAACTCTTCAGAGATTGTGATCGCCTTACCGCAGGTAATGCAGTGCTTGTGCTGTAGCAGTTTCTGCGGCATCGCCGGATGAGAATTGTGGTGGTTATAAAAACGTATGCGGGAAGCGGGACACGAGGGGCGAAACATTGATGAGTGTTATGTTCAAAGAAGTAAAAGTTTTCGAAAGCTATATATGGGGGAAGATTCATCGGCGACTTTGCAGCCCCAATAGGAGGAATTGATGAAAAAGCTGGGAGTGGTTCATAATCTTTCCTATCGGGGCGACCTAGTTATCAGAGCTCTCAAGGCCCCGCCCCTCGGGACACGAGTCCTGGACAAACGGGGACGACCCCTCGGGCGGGTGAGGCGTGTTTTCGGACCCGTGAAGTCACCCTACGTGACCGTGGAGCCCCTAAGAGAGCCGGGCCTGGGACTGGTAGGCGCTCAGGCCTTCTCCGAGGTTTGATCATGAAGAGAAAGAGCGTCGAGCGTGCAGACGAGCCCATCCAGTGTCCTGAATGTGGGAGCACGCACCTTGCCTTTGATGAGGCTAGAGGGGAACTCGTCTGTGAGGAGTGTGGTCTGGTCATTGACGAAGGTATGATCGACCAGGGACCCGAGTGGCGTGCCTTCGACCTGGAACAGGGAGAGAAAAGGGCTCGAACGGGCGCCCCCATGACGTACACGATTCACGACAAAGGACTCTCCACCACCATCGGGTGGAAGAACAAGGATTCCTACGGGAAGACGATCCCAACGAAGAACCGGGCGCAGCTCTACCGCCTGCGGAAATGGCAACGGAGAATCCGGGTGAGCAACGCCACGGAGCGGAACTTGGCCTATGCCTTGGGCGAACTGGACAGGATGGCAAGTGGAATGGGCCTTCCCAGGAACGTCCGAGAAACTGGCGCGATGATTTACCGCAAGGCGGTGAACAAGAACCTCATACGCGGGCGCAGTATCGAGGGCGTCGTGGCCGCGTCTCTCTACGCGGCCTGCCGACAGTGCGGCGTTCCACGCACGTTGGATGAGATCGCTGGCGCGTCCCGCGTCAGCCGCAAGGAGATCGGCCGGACCTACCGGTTCATGACGAGGGAACTGAAGCTGAAACTCATGCCCACTCNNCTCATGCCCACTCGCCCCCAGGACTACGTCTCCCGTTTCTGCAGCGAGCTGAAGCTCTCCGGTGAGGTCCAATCCAAGGCCATGGACATCCTGAAGGAGGCGGCGGAGAAGGAGCTGACCTCCGGCCGTGGCCCCACTGGAGTCGCGGCGGCCGCAATCTACGTGGCCTCCATCCTATCCAACGAAAGAAGGACGCAGCGGGAAGTAGCCGACGTAGCGGGGGTGACAGAGGTCACCATCCGGAACAGGTACAAGGAGCTGACGGAGAAGCTCGGCATCGATGTAGAGCTTTGAGCCCCCGGTGAGGAGCCACCTCACAGATTGTCCCCGATTAGATCGTGAACTCTGAGCGGGACCACCTTGACCAGGGTGCCATCAAACCGCTGATTGGGATATCTGTCCTGAAGGGCGTCGAAGACTCTCTCCTGCTCCGCCTTTCCCCTCGGGAACTGAGCAAGGCCTTGGACCACGATTCCCCCCAGGTTCTCCTCCTTCGCCCTGTCGGCCTCGAGGGCGATTCGTCTATTGGCCTTGATGTGGAAAAGCTGTTGAGACCCTTCTGGGGAAACGAAGTAGAGGGCCTCTCCGTCAAAGTGGAACCGTACTGGAACGATGTACGGATCACCCTGGCTTGTTACCGTAGCAACCCTGACCAGCTTCGAGGCCTCGAGGAGTTCCCCCTGCTCCTTGCCGATCTCGTCCCCCATGCTGTTCGCTTGGGGTTCGATGGCGAAGCGGTAGATATAGGTGAGCCTAGAGACAGCCCCACGGGGCAGGCCCAGCCCTCTCTGGATCCGTCCGTCTGACAGCAGCCTTGAACTGGGGCAACTCCTTTAGGGAAGCCGGCTACAAGGCCCCAGGTCGAGCTTACGTGAAGTTGGTTGCCGACACCGTTCTGAGGGGCGGGAAGATCATCACCTGGTGCGAGGAGGAGCCGAGAGCGGAGGCCGTGGCGGTGGCCCGTGGTCTGATCTTGGCCGTAGGTGATACCTCCGAAATCCTGGGACTCGTCGGTCCGTCAACCCGGGTGATTGACCTTGACGGCAGGGTGGTGCTCCCTGGGTTTACGGACGCCCATAGCCATCTAGCAAGCGAGGGCCGGCGCCTCTCTTTCCNNGGGGGAATGGATCCTGGGCAAGGGGTGGGATGAGAGTAGCTGGTCCCTCGCCGCGTACCCCACCCTGGAGCAACTGGATGATGCCGCCCCTCGGAATCCAGTTGCCCTCACCAGGGTCGATGGTCACATGACCATCGTCAACTCTCCTGCGCTGAGGAAGCTGTCTCCTGACGTCGTCGGTTCATCGGAGCGAGGCGCCGACGGCAGACCAGTCGGCATCTTCAAGGAGGAGGCTGCAGACAAGGTTTGGGGGGAGATTGGACGGGCCCCCAACATCGCTAATGGAATCATCCGGATGGTAAGGCGGGCCCACAGTGTAGGCGTGACCTCTGTTCACGACATCGTGAGTCTGAAGGAGGCAGCGGCCTATATACGACTCCACAGAAGTGGAGAGTTGGGGCTTCGGGTCAACCTCATGCCGTTGGCGGAAGCCTTTCCGATTCTCGCCGAAAGCGGCCTCTGCTCCGGCTTCGGGAGCCACACCCTCAGGCTGGGACCGGTCAAGACATTCTTGGACGGCTCCCTGGGGGCCCGCACGGCAGCGTTGGCGGAAGACTATGCAGATCAAGAGGGAAATCGGGGAACCCTGATGGCGTCGGGAGGACTGACGTCTCTCGTTCAGGACGCATCGAGAGCCCAGTTTCAGCTCGCTCTCCACGCCATTGGGGACGAGGCCATTGACCTTGGCCTACGGGAGCTGTCCAGGGTCGACTGCACAGGACGGAGGCATCGAATCGAGCACCTTGAACTCCCGCGGGGAGAGCATCTGAGAATCGGCAAGCGCCTCGGGGTAGTGGCCTCGATGCAGCCCAATTTCATCGGCCGGTGGAGCCTGCCCGGAGGCATGTATGAGAGAAGGCTTGGCAG
>JABAOH010012374.1_pt1 | contig 14760 bp, 13 predicted proteins | sample 7062181 | NCBI WGS metagenome assembly JABAOH01 (sample SAMN14538630, study PRJNA623070) | marine sediment metagenome | biome: marine biome [ENVO:00000428]; feature: marine pelagic biome [ENVO:01000023]; material: deep marine sediment [ENVO:00002113]; isolation source: pool of 5 deep marine... | reverse complement strand
TAGTTGATTCAGGGGTACTTGAAAGTCCGTTACCCCACCATAAGGCGGTAGAGAACTTACAGCGAGGTAGAAGCAATAGCAGAAACTTTCGATTCAAGGCCTAAACCACAGCTTTTCCCCAGGAGAATAAAGGCCCGGAAGCCCCGGCTCTCGGAGGCAACCAGTGCCCATTCCCATGATAAACTCGTAAAAGGGGCCGATCATCTCTCCCGGCCAAACCCCCTGTAGCTCCTAGAGCATCCTTATCCTCAACTACCCTTTCTCCGACTTTTATGGGCACTTGAAATACGTCCAGCGTTTCCTGCCATTCTTAGAGATCCGGGACTGATGATTTGAATTGTGTCAAAAATTCAACACCTCCCTCACTGAGAAGTCGGATTTCGGTATTCAGCTCACGGCTCACCCCAATCAAGGGTACGCAGTATGTTCTTAAACAATCAATGGAGAATATCCTGAAATCAAATAAATGGCCGGGGGCATTTTGCTGTATCAGATAACATTGGCAGAACGGGCCACGATGGCACAGATCTTGTATCCGATAAGAAATCAAAAGCACCCCTCCAAAGAGGAGCACTCTCTATGACGCTCATCAAAGCAGACCTTATCGATTCTATCTACAAACAAGTTTGCCTCCCAAAAAAGAAGTCCGCGCAGGCAGTTGAATCCCTCATAGAGACCATTAAAGAGATGCTGGAAGACGGCGAAGATGTCCTCATCAGTGGGTTTGGGAAATTCTGTGTAAGAGAGAAAAGCAGACGGAGAGGAAGGAACCCTTGGACTGGAGAAGACGTAACGCTAGGGGAAAGGAGGGTTGTAAGGTTCAAATGCTCCGGGGTTTTGAGGGGTAAAATTAATAGGAGCAGATAGACTGCAGAGTCCGGCACAGGCTTTAATGGAATCAGTTGCACACATTCGCGATTCAAGCCTTGATCCCCACCTTACGAGCGTATTTTTGTTATGCCTGAAATCCCACATCCTATCATCTACCCGAATTAGCCGAGTGGTAACATATATAGTCAGCAAGCCTACTTGATGTCTTGCGTAAATTCATGCTTAATAACCTATCGATACTTTGAGAATTTTGACCTCTACACTTGAATGCCCCTCTACTATTAGTTGAGATTCTCTTGATAATGCGAGCAAGTTCGACTTTGTACGGGCTTTCACCGTTACAGACCGGGGGAGCTCAGTCTTACTCACTTGTATACTGATGTGTGTAGCTCAGGGGGGTCACTCCAATCAGGGTTCTTCAAAGTCTTTTGTTAACCAGTCCCTCTACTGCCTTTTCAAACCCCCTGCAAATTCTGCATCGCAAAAGGCCTTCATCCGACTGAGTGTAGTCTCATAGTTATCGATCTGCCCTCCCTCAACATCCCTTGCAATCCCTGAGTCGATCTCGCTCAGTTTTCTTATCGGAATTTCCCTTGCTCCCTTGGCGTCACCCTTGGGTCTGGCATCCCTGCAGCCCTGGTATAGATCCCCTCATCCAGAACGTACTCTAATGCCTTGAACGGAAACCCATAGCAGTCCACAACGGCACCGGTTCTCTGGGTGAATCCCTCAGGTGTGGATGTCTTAGAATGTATGTAAAGCTGAGACAAAAAGTGGAAATAAATTTCTCATAATTGTCTAGTTCTTTGCACATTTTTTGCGTTGAGTCGTGGCAGGATCGACTTAACTAATTGACATATTTAGTTATTTTCTAAACTTATCAATTTTGCATGATTTTTGCTCTGCATAAAGATGAAGACTAGCTAACACAGTAAAAGAGGATGAAGGAAGAAGTTACTGTTTATTCGGTGACAAATGAACGATATTCGGATAGCAATGGGAACGCTGCTAATCTGTCTTGGATTATGCATTGGTAGCAATTACATCAGACACATAAGAAATTGGTTAAATTTTCAAAAGGGAATCGGGAAGCGTAGTTAACCGACAATAATGCTGGGACCCTTATGTTGCATCCTTGGATATGCGATTCTTCCGGCAGCATTTAGTTATTTAGTCTTCTTAGTTTTTCTTCTCGATCGCGATACTCTTATCCTGGTTCTCAGGTTACCCTCCTTATTGAAGGCCTTGTGCCAGGGGGAAAATTTGGATAACACCGAACCATACACCTCCAGCTGACTTCGGCGGCCTTCCGCATGTAAAGGGCACCTTTATGTTCCACCACTGCTATCAAACAAAAGGAATAAAGAGGTAAGGGACCTGCGTTTCCTATTTGCAGGCTACATCTGAAATGCTTTTCTAAAAGGAGCTACCTTTGCTGTTGGGAGTCTCGAGCTTATTTCCCTCTTGGGGTACCAATAATGGTTCACCTCAGAGACGGATTTGACGCAATAGAACTCAAAGCCATATACAATAAGCTGCTTAAGGAGAAAGGATGTCGATTCGACCCGCACAAATCACCCTAGGCCTGACCCCAAGATCACGATTCGATATCGCTGACGTTGCCGCTAAGATCAGTCATGAATACGGCGACTTATTAAAGGACTACCGTAAGATTACTTGCTGTTCCCTCCATACTACGGCCGGATATCTAGAGCAGCAGCTCTGCGCTAAACTCCACTATAGCGAGAACCGACTTAAGCAGTTTATCAGGATCTATCAAAACTTATTCCCGCCAAATGCAGGGTATCTCCACGACTCTACGGAGTTGAGGGAGGAGCTGAGTGAACGTGAAAAGGAACGAGAACCGGTCAATGCTGACTCCCACCTGACCTTCATGAGTGCTGGCCTGAAAAACTGTGTTACCTACGTCAATGGACCGAAACTACCGATTTATTTTATCGACCTCGACGGGGTCTATAAGCATCATCGCCGAAATCGCCGAACAACAATCCTGGCCTATAACAACGAAGAGATCGTATATCATGGTAGGTTTTTAGTTCCTGCAGCAGGAGAGCATCCCATCAATGCTTTTAACCTCAAGGACCCGCGCTATGGGCTCTTTTTGCATCTGAAGGACTTGGTGGATTCTTACGGCATTGACAAAGGCCTCATCGATATAGGTCTTGCCCAAGAGGAACGCCATGCTGCCCTGACGGTTAACGAGTACGAGACCCTGCTTATACGCAATGATCTTCCCCGCGCACTGAGCAATCCACTCCGTTATATTGTTCGACGTGGTAAAAAGCTGCTTCGAAATCCCGCTTCCATTCCGGGTAAAACCAGGAGCTATGCTACTTATGACATCATCCATCTCTACAATGAGTTGAAGAAGAATGTACAGCTTAGACCCTCTGTGGTTGAAAAAGTCTTATCCCGCCTGTCTACGCCTATCTCGCGCATTTTTCGACTGAAACGCCACATCACCTTGTTAGTCTCCAATGATGCGGATACGGGAGCAGGGCGCATTGTTCAGGGTACCTATCAAAGCCCTATCCTGTTGCAACGCCAGATGGCCGATAAAGGGGTCCGTTGTTTGGAAATTACCCTGAGGAATTTTGGATAGCAGACTCAAGATATGCAATATGGCAAGCAGCCTGCAATTCTTCACTGTCATGGATTCCCGCAATATTTCCTGGATTTGCTTAATGAAAAGGGGGTTTCAATGGGAATCGTCCAGGTATATCTGAAGGGGGAAATTCTCTGTCCAATCGTCGGGCATTCAAAATTAATCAACGAAAAAGGCAGAAGTACTATTGAGACAGCGTCTACCTATGAGTTTACACTCCGAAGCCAGCTTATTTAAGGCTTCTACCGTAATGATCATGACTTGCCCCAGATGTCATAGACAAATGAAGTTCGTAGAAGGAACTGGCTGGCAGTGCTTTCACTGCGGGTGGCCTGGTGCTTCTATAAGACTCCACCGCAATATGTCTGCTGGGCTGCTCTAAGGGCGCCCAAGGTAAAGACTTAAGCACCATCGACAACGCACCCAAAGACAAAACGGTGGGGTTTAATCCAGAGTAGGTCAGAACCAAGCAGAATACTACTTTGACTGAGGAGATCCGGAAGCTCTCCGAATGAACCCAGTCGCTTCCCAGACTTCAGCTTTGTGATTGGAATTGACTCTAAGGAGCATTTAGCTGCTAACCTCGTTTCTCCCTTCACTTTCGAGCAAGGCTTCACTAATGAAACAACCCCGAGATATGCCGAGACCAAGACCACAGTAATGCCTGAAGCAGATATCGTTGGGTTCATCACCGTCCCAAAGGGGACTACTTTAGACGTCAACTCTTTTGATTACCCTAAGTCCGCTCTAGCGAAGCGCTCAAGCGGGAAGAAATCAAGGTCTCATAATTCCAAACCCGAGGGTATGTGGGAGATAAGGCAACAGTAGACAACTGGGCTACTGAGCCTAATCTGAAGGAATGGTATGAGTGGGAGAGGTTTTGATGAAAGGTTTGGGAAGTCTAGCAGAATCCTATTGCTGTGACTCAATCTCGACGCGTGTAATGATGTTTCTACCTTCTACGAAGGTCTGATAAAATTTAACTAAATTATTATAGTATTCTTCGTCAGCCAATTCAAGGTAGATGTTCCCCGGTTCGAAGACGTATTCAATTTCGTTTCCACCAGTATTTGCCTCAAAATAGTTCGCCTTAGTTATGACCAGGGTCTCCTTGAACTGATCAGGGGTTAATCTGGCTTTCCTCTGTTGGTCCACAAAGATGTCCAGCCGTTCGTTAAGATACTTGATCGCCACTTCACGGCCCTGGATGGTGCGAGCTTTCTGGACGAAGTCGTTGAAATCTATGCATGCTTGGGTATCGCAATCGACCCCTGCAAAATCCCATTTCGTCTTGCGCACGTGTTTGAGATCCCCCGCCGGAATCTGCTGGAAGCTCGCAGCCTTGAAACAGTAATTCGCATTGCAATTTTTCACGTAGTTCGGGATCCAAGTGTGCAAGGAGCCCGCAATAAAAAGGCTCTTGTCCTTCTCCACCAGTGGCAGTTTTGAAGTATAGTCTGAGAAGGCGAGCATGACGGACTTTAGAGGTCCAGGATCATTCTTACGTTTCGCTTCCTCCGCAGCCTCTTGAATTGCCTTTCTCCAGACTTCCAAGTCATAAAACGGCTCGGATTCCGTAGGGGTTTCGAAGTCGAAATTTGAAAAGACGGCGTCCTCGACGCCAAACCTGATCTTCAGTAGCTCTTTCTGCCTCCCCTCAGCCTTAGAGTATATGACCAGATCGTTCCTAGTAATCTCCTGCAGTTCGATGCTGGTCTTTAAGATTTCCTGCTTGTTCTGCGGCGGGAAAAGATCATTAAGAACATCAAGCGCGATTAGAACCGCGTCAAGCCTTTGCGTGGCCGCTGAGGGGATGGTCGTTAGCTTTTCCACAATCTTCTGGACGGCTGCATTGTTCTCGCTTCCTTCCCAGTTGCAAATGCTCACGTCCAAGGAGATCGACCCCCTAAAAGGAAAGACGATCGGTGGAAGAATAGGATAGCTGATATCCTCTGAGACCCCGATGGATTCGTAAACATAGCTATCCCTACTGATTTTTTTGTAGGAAAAAGGTGTTATAGTCCTGCTTCGACTTGGGTCTCTTCCATAGGTGGCCGTAAGCTTACAAAGACCGAAATCTTCCCTGTTCAGAAAGACCCTCTTCCAGAAGTCGTTCTCGGCCATTTGGGGCCGGGAGACCATGGCCAGGTCCATGGTAACATACTGTTCTAGCTGGTTGATTTTAATTGGGCTTCCTTCAAAACGCCCCAAAAAGAGTTCTTGGGCGCTCACCCCTTCCGAGACAAACGTCACGAAAGCTAACGTCAACAGAATTACCTTGAACATGTCAGCCCTCCCTCGGGTTTATACTCTCTCAGGTAAATCGCTCTTCAGAAGAATTTTGTCTATTTATAAAAGCATTCCCGTACTTGTTTTTGTTAGATGGTGTCTGCTGCACGGAAAAGGAAGACGTTTCTGGAGGTGTGCTTGTTCCCTGCAATAATCCGTCGCCCCTCTTGTCTCATCAAATGGAGCGACAAGTATTCAGATTGATTCCCACAATCGAAATTTACCCATTCCTTTCTATACCCTACAGTCTTACTGATAATATGCAAGGGGAATCAAAAGCGCAATCAGTTTTTCTCCCCTGAATTTTACTATAGCACGTATCTCTCAGCTTTGATGAATCTGCACAGAAGATCTATGACACATCGTACATAGTTCACTAACCCTGAGGGAATCTATTATATCCATGAGACCCCTTTCCTTCTTTCTTCACTCTCAAATGATCATATGTTTTTGTTGCCACTAAAGCCGGTTTTGGAAGGTCAATAACTGCAAGACAGTTGGTATTTTGCCAATTTCCATTCTTATTATATGGAGCTGAGCAAGGAACGGTCGGAGTTTTCGGGCATGCTGTCTGTTGGCTGTGCTGTGCTTCGTCTTTCTGGCCGTGTTTTTCGTGTTTTGGTTGATAAGGAAAAGCTATCAGACTCTTTTGTTTGTTCTTTGATGAGAAAGCAATAGATTTGCCCCCTCAACGAACCATCCCTAAACCGCCACCCGCCTAATTGTAAAAGGTGCTAGGCCTCTTTTTGGATAAAAGTCTAGCTGGCCATTTCCCCGATTTGTTGCATGCGGTGACGTAATTTCCTGTGATAACAGGCACCAGGGTATTCAGTGTGCAAGAGCGGGGACATGTTTGGCTATACAAGACAGTGAGTATTATCTATCAACAAGCGAGGGGACACATTTCACACATCTCTCTTAACTTCCTTCTCAACGATCTACGTGATGGGATAGACTCCCAGTTCTTGCACGGCTTTGCTCATAGCCAGCACATTCTCAGGGGGAATGTCGGGCTGCATGTTGTGTACCGCAGCAGCGACAAAGCCACCGCCGGAGCCAAACTGTCGGATGCGAAGCTTGACCTCCTCCCGGACTTCTTCCGGCGTTCCTCTGGGCAAGACATGTTGGGTGTCGATGCTGCCCCAGAACATCAGTCGATCTCCATACTTGGCCTTAACACCAGCGGGGTCATCGAACGCCGAGACCTGCACGGGATTCAACACTTCAAAGCCGGCATCTATCAACTCATCTAACAAGGGAACGACGTTCCCACATGAATGAAAGAATATCTTGGCATCCGTATGCTGCTTCACGAATGTGTTGAAACGCCTGTGATATGGCTTGATCATATTACGATAGGTTTCGGGAGACATAAGCGGGGAATTCTGGGTCGCCAGGTCATCTGCAGTCCTAAAAACAGACAAATACGCCCCTGTGATCTCCAAGAACTGCCTGGTGACCGCGGCATTGAGTTCATATAGCCTTTCCATCACGGCATGCACAAACTCCTGATTGATCACCAGATCCATAAGCGCTTGTTCCACTCCGCGCATCATGAAAAAGGGTTCCCAGAACCCCTTGACCACGCTGTCGCCCATAAGAGCGTAAGGTGTATCGTGATGGAGATAGCGTACTTCACGTGCCAACCCTTCGTAGCGTCCTGGATCATCGGGATCTGGCAATGGAAAAGACTCCAGGTCCGAGATCGTTGCATGAGCCAGTGGAGGGTCTGTGATTTCCCAATAGTAGCCTCCCTGATAAAATGCCTGGCGACGCTTGACCCCGAACCCATCAATGAAGGTACCGGGCTCCGAGGCGGGTGGCGTCCAGTTCTTGGGTGGCTTTGTCCTCACGGGACGCACGTCACTACCCAGCCGCACTAAGGTCTCTTCATCCAGCTCGGCGCTTCGGAAGGCTTTGCTCATAATATGGGTGGGAGCGGATATACCCAGGTAATCCTTTACGTTCTCATATGTCTCTACCAAGAGCGTTGTACTGTTGCCACCGCCGATGTCAAGAGGAACGCGGTCAGGTTCCTGATGGCGGAGGGCAGCCTGCACCCGCTCACGTGATGTCATCTTGGCCATAGTTACATCTCCTTTCCATACTTAAGGCTTTGGGTTGGTCCTAAATCAGGCGTCAGGGAAAGAGACGGCTTATCTCCTCACCACCGGTGAAGCCATGCTCAGGGGTGGGATATGCTCCAGAACGGGTCTTCTTCATGAAAGCGTTAAAGGCATCGATAAGGTCCGGCGCCAAGACCTTGTATTGTTTGACAAACTTAGGGACAAATCTCTCGAACAACCCAAGGATATCATAGGCGTTAAGGTTTTGGCCATCCACGTAGGGCCCTGCTCCACAGCCAATAGTGGTCGCCTTGACTGACTCAGCTATCGCCTTCGCCACACCGATCGGGATGCATTCCAGAACAACTGCGAAGACGCCAGCTTCATCCAGTGCCTTGGCGTCTGCGATGAGTTGCTCCGCCTCCCCTTGCTTTTGCCCTGAACCGTAAAGCCACCCAGTGCCGAGGCACTTTGCGGGGTAAGGGCCTATGTGGCCTATTCCGGAATACCCGCTTTAACGATCTTCTCTACATAAGTGGCAAAGTACTCCCCGCCCTCCATTTTCCCACAGTCGGCCCCGCCCTCCTTAATAATGCTGCCAGCGCTATCCAGGGCCTGATCTGGATTGACCTAGTACCTCATGAAGGGCATGTCGCCGATTACCAGGGTATTTGGTGCCCCTCGGCGCACGGCCTTGACGCGATAGATAATTTCCTCGAGCTTGACTGGGTTTGTGTGTTCCAAACCCTGGATGACCACGCCCAACGAATCGCCGACTAGAATGAGCTCAGCGTCCGAGCGATTCACCAGGCAGGCGAAAGGCTAATCATAGACGGTGTTCATTGTCCCTTCTCCTTCCACTCCTTCTTTTCGCGCAGAGACGGGATAGTTATCTTCTTCTTTGGAGATGGGCTCCCCATTTGAACTCCCTCCTCTTTGAGGTTTGCCGTGCAAATATGTTTTTCTTTCCACCTGTCTTCGTCTTACTAAAGAGACAAGAATAAAAACGCCGTGCTTGAAGCTGATCTTAGCTCAGAAGTAGAATAGAATTAAACAAAAATTGTCTAGTTTACCGATTCCCATCCCAGAAAAGATGGGAGCACATAGGGAGCACTTCGAAGGTAAAAATAAGGTAGGGGAAATTCGATCAGGGAGCCGGAGGCACAGATCATGGCACTTTATATACCATCGAGTTTATATTCATACCCGCACCTACAGAGGCAAACACAACAATATCTCCTTTTTCCAACTCATGGTTCTCGAGCTTGCCTTTAAGCAACAGGTCAAGCAACGTAGGCAAAGTTGCCACTGAGCTGTTTCCAAGCCAAGATATTGTCATGGGCATGACATAAGGTGGTACTTCCTTCTCTCCATATAACTTATACAAACGCTTTAATATTGCTTCATCCATCTTTTCATTCGCCTGGTGTAGAAGAACCCTTTTTATATCACCAAGGGATAATCCTGCCTTTACAAGGCTCTCCTCTACTACTCTCGGCACTGTCATCAAGGCATATTCGTACAGCTTATGACCATCCATTTTAAGGAACAAGTCGTTGCCCCCATAATGAGGATTATATGATTTATCCATCCGTAGCATATATGCATGGTTAAGGGTATCAGACCTAGTAGCGTGAGACAGGATCCCAACAGGCTCTCTGCTTGCTATTGCCTCAACTATTGTAGCCCCTGCTCCATCAGCATATATCATACTGTCCCTATCATGAGGGTCTGAAATCCTGCAGAGAACCTCTGCGCCTATAACAAGGATCCTCTTTGTATCGCCGGACTTAAGAAAATAATCAGCCTGTATCATTCCCTGCAGCCAACCAGGACAGCCAAAGATAATGTCATAAGGTATTGTGTTTGGATTCTCTATCCCCAATTTTTGCTTCACCCTTGAAGCCAGGCTTGGAACAAAAGCAGACCTCTTATTATCTGCACTCACATCTCCAAAATTGTGAGCAACAATTATGGAGTCAAGGCTTTCTTTGTCAATCTCTGATGACTCAAGGACATCCTTTGCTGCCAGATAAGCGGTATCAGAGGTCACAAGGTCGTCTGTAACATGCCTCCTTTCTGTAATACCTGTTATCTTTTCAAACTTCTCAATAATCCCTTCATTTTTCTCCTCGAATTTTTTCCCATCCGGATCATAAAATTCATTTCCAAGAAAATCCCTGTTTTGAACCCTCCTTGTCGGCATATAACTACCCGTTCCAATAATAATGGAATAAATATTCTTGCTCATGGCGTTCTATTTAAATCGCGCTGGCTGACGTGAGTATAAGTCGCTTGTATAGAGAAAAACAGTTTATGTGTCAAGCTTGGGGATAAAAAGACAACAGACAATTGGGCTAAAGTGCTTGGATTAAACGGCCAGTGTAACCGGAAGGAGTCTTCGGCTTGGGGTTACCCAGGAGGTGTAGAAAGCTCTGGACTAAGTCCCCATCTCCTATGAGGACAGGGTACAGCCTCACCTGGTATCGTGGTTATATGCTTGGCAGCATAGAGCCCATCAAAACAGAAGAGGTGAACCTCTATTCCCAAAAATTCAGTTTCGTTCGATGAGCTGAGCTGCTAATAATGATTAGAAACGAGATGTTTACAGGGCGGCAACCATATCGTCACATAATGGTGAGAGGTAATATGGGTGATGGATCTTTGAAGCGCTATTTCACGGACACCTCCTTAGCATACACGGAAAAGAAAGCGATAAGTTTTCTCCGGGAAGGCAAGATAGAGACAGAGATTTCTTATCTAGAATTAGACCGGGATTCGAACCGCATTGCTAATACCTTTTTGGATTTGGGGATCAAGAAAGGAGACAGGGTAATCCTTTACCTTCAGAAGTCTTTGAGTTTTGTGGTTGCCCATCTTGCACTTCAAAAGATAGGAGCCATCGCAGTCCCTCTGAACCCGGGGTTTAAGAAATCGGAAATGGCGTATTTCCTCCAAGATACCGAAGCCAAATTGGTCCTCTTAGGATCCGAACAAGAGGTCATAATAAAGGAAATAGACCCCCAGGTGACCGCCATAGTGATCCATACGCAAAAGCCATACCAGGAGCTCGATTTTTTTCGCCCTTCCTCAGATGCCGCACCCCAGATCCATATCAAAGCAGAGGACCCAGGGCTCATTATCTATACCTCTGGAACTACAGGAAAACCCAAAGGGGCTATTCTTACCCAGAAGAATCTGATCCATGACGCGCAAAATATTATAAAGGTATGGGAGATATCGCAATCTGACACGCTATGTCATGCACTCCCCCTTTTCCACGTTCATGGGCTGTGCTTTGCTCTTCATACTGCATTAATGGCAGGTTGCCATGTGATCATGCTTGAGAGATTTTCACCAGAGGAGGTCATAGGGGTGTTGGCAAAAAAGGAGGGGCTATGTGTCTGCACCCTGTTTATGGCTGTTCCTGCTATGTATGCGAAGTTGATGGCGTATGTAGGGGAAAGAAAGCTGGACTTCGGGCATATACGACTGTGGACGTCTGGTTCTTCACCGCTCCCAGTCGAGGATTTTGACAGGATAAAGAGGGTATTTGGCAGGGAACCAGTAGAACGCGAGGGTATGTCAGAGACCGGGATGAATTTTTCTAATCCGGTACGGGGCGCAAGAAAGCCTGGGTCCATCGGGCTACCCCTGCCGGATCTCGAGGTGAGGATTGTGGATCCAGAGACACTGCTAGATGTGGCCCCAGGCCAAACAGGTGAGATATGGCTCAGGGGTCCCGGTGTTACACCGGGTTACTGGCGAAGGCCTGAAGAGACGGCAAGGGCGTTTGTAGAAGGCTGGTTTAGAACCGGTGATCTTGGATGGGTCGATGGTGATGGATACTATTATCTGACCGACCGTATCAAGCATATTATCATCTCCGGAGGTGAAAATATCTCCCCAAAGGAGGTTGAGACGGTCATAAACCAGTACGAGGGCGTAATTGAATCCTCCGTAGTAGGTATCCCTGATGAAACGTGGGGAGAAAAGGTGGTTTCAGCCGTTGTGACAAAACCCGGCTTCAAGATCAAGCCCCATGAGATTGAAGCATTCTGCAAGGAACATCTCCACAACTGGAAATGCCCCAAGGAGATTGTTTTTCTGAAAGAGTTACCGAAAAACGCTATGGGAAAGGTGTTGAAAGAGGAGGTGAGAAAATACTTTAAACACTGATAAATCAGCAACGATCTTTAAACAAGGGATTTCAGCTTTTGTATACGGTCTTTCCTCTTCCTTGCCACTATCTTGAAATTCCTCGGAACGTCTGCCAGGAGGGACATGGACTGATCCGCCGCGATATAGTAAAATTGGATTGTTGTTTCTTCTAGAGCCAGCGCCTTTGTGACTGCGCTGTGATAGCTTGTGTCCTCTGTTAGGTTCATATCCAGGACATAGTCATCCGTTTCCAGATCAAAGGCAAAACAGCCTTCAATAGCATCCGTGATGACCGAATAGTATGCCCTTTGGATCTGGTTAAAATATTTCCTGTTCTCCTTGGCAAAAGAGAGAAAGACATCCTTACCCTCAGGGTATGTCTGGGAGAGTTCCTCATAGAACCTTGCCGCTTTCTCCTCAAGCTCCCTTAAAAAGCTTATGGCCTCAGAGGCAGTAGATAGTTTCATATTTACTCCCCCTTTTAAAACCACCTATGAATACAAACCTTACTTTCAGTGAAGAAGCGAACGGCCTCTTTTCCTTGAGTATGTAATATCCCGAGGAACGAACCCTCCATCCCACTGAATGGAAAGAAGGCCATAGGGGCGACTATCCCAATATTTATGCCTACATTCCCGCTTATCACATCGTACTGGAACTGACGGGCATATTTGCCATTTGAAGTGAATATGGCATGGCCATTGTGGTATGGGCTTTCATTGCATATCTCTATGGCCTCTTCCAGATTTCTTGCCCTGATAACACCCATGGTGGGGCCAAAGATCTCCTCGCGAACGATTCTCATCTCCCGGTCAACATTCTCCAAGATGGTTGGGCCAAGAAAGCATGTGTCAGGGTAATCGCCGACAATCCGTGCCGCTTTTCTGCCATCGAGCCTCAACGTTGCTCCCTCTTTCATACCAATATCTATGTAGCTCAATATCTTCTCTTTTTTCTGTGTGTCTCGCACTGGTCCCATCTGAACCGACTCATCAAGACCGTACCCAACAACGATTAAGGCTGCTCTCGCGGTGACTCTTTCCATAAATTCATTGTAGAAGGTATCATCATCACCCACAATAACAAGGGTTTGGCCTGACAGGCACCGTTGGCCTGTGTTGCCAAAAAATGACGTCATGAGGGCGGGTATGGTTGCTTCCACATTGCAATCAGGCATGATGACCATTATATTTGCGGCCCCACCCTGGGCAATGCACCTCTTGCCCGTGTTACCACAACCAGGGTAAATCACATTTCTCATCACCGGTGTGGATCCAACAAACGTTATCCCTTTAATATCCGGGTGGTCTAACATACATTTAACCACTGTCTTCTCGCCATGCACCATATTCCATACCCCTGGAGGAAAGCCTGCTTCCTCAACCAGTTCACAGAGTCTCGTTTGACTAAAGGGGACCTCAGGTGATGGCTTGATGACTATTGTGTTTCCGGTGGCAACGGCATAGGGGGCTGACCAGAGTGGGATCATGAAGGGGAAGTTGAACGGAGCTATGATCCCGAAAGTCCCTAAAGGCTGTCTTATAAGATACTCATCAATACCCGATGCAATATCCTCTGAGCTATCTCCCATCATCAAAGTGGGGATACCACAGGCCACTTCCACATTTTCGATGCCTCGCCTGGTTTCACCTCTGGACTCGTCTATGCATTTTCCGTGCTCCTGGGTCTGGATCCTGCTCACTTCCTCGAAATTCTCCTCCAATAGCTGACCTAACCTGAAGAGGTATCTGCACCTGGTAACCGGAGGTGTCCTTCTCCAGTCATAAAAGGCCTCTTGTGCTGCTCTTACGGCGCTGTCTATCTCCTCTTTGGTTGAGATTCCAACCCTCCCAATGACCTCGCAGGTAGCCGGATTAACAACATCAATGATTTCTCCTTGAGACTCAACCCATTCACCACCGATATAGTTCTTAGCCATGGGGATGCCTTTTATTGGTTCTTCCAAGACAGCCATATTTAATCCCTCCTGGATTTAGGTTGTATCTTTGTCTCTCCTGCAGATTTCAAAGGCCTTGGCGTGTCAGCTACATACCAATGTATGCCTTCTTTACATTTTCATCCTCGAGCAGTTCCGTTGCTCCGCCGCTCAACACGACTCTTCCATGCTCCAGGACGTAGCCGCGGTTCGCAATCTCCAGGCTCTTTCGCACGTTTTGTTCGACAAGCAGGATTGTGACCCCCTCATTCTGTAAAACCTCGACAGTCTTGAACACCTCACCTACTATCACAGGGCTCAACCCCAATGAGGGCTCATCCATCATCAGGAACTTTGGTCTCGACATTAGGGCCCTGCCAATCGTTAGCATCTGCTGCTCTCCGCCACTGAATGTACCAGCGAGTTGCGTTCTGCGTTCATCTAAAATCGGAAACAGGCCAAAGACCCATTCCATATTTTCCTGTACCTTCTTCCGGTTATCTTCTACATATGCACCGAGTTCGAGATTTTCTTGAACGGTCATGTAAGGGAAAAGCCTTCTCCCTTCCGGGACAAGGGAGATCCCGTTGGTTATGATCTTGTGAGCGGGCATGTTTTCTATGCGCTTGCCTTCAAAAACTATGCTCCCGGAACTTACTGGAACCAATCCGGAGATTGTCTTGATAATGGTTGACTTGCCAGCTCCATTTGCGCCAACCAGGGCCACAATCTCGTTATTATCAATGCCCATTGACACATCTCTGACAATTTGAATTTGTCCATAACCGGCATTGATACTATTAAGCTCAATCATCATCTCATATCTTCTCCTCTTCCCCCAGGTAAACATC
>JABAOH010051571.1_pt2 | contig 14764 bp, 17 predicted proteins | sample 7062181 | NCBI WGS metagenome assembly JABAOH01 (sample SAMN14538630, study PRJNA623070) | marine sediment metagenome | biome: marine biome [ENVO:00000428]; feature: marine pelagic biome [ENVO:01000023]; material: deep marine sediment [ENVO:00002113]; isolation source: pool of 5 deep marine... | reverse complement strand
CTGCATTTCGAATTATTGCACCACCAGCATCTCTGTGATGAGCAGCTCCATATCCTGATGGTTTACCACCACCATAATCATTTCTTAATTCATTAATTCCAATTGGACCATTAAGGTAAATTTTTCTCATCAATGATGCACATCTTGTATGCCACCATTCTCTGTCTTGTGGTGGTTTTTCTGCATGAGAACCAGTTTTAACAAATGGAATCCAAGAGGGTGCAGGAACATCTTCATTCTTTAGAATCTCTGCTAATCTTCCAATCAATAAATACATCTGCTGGTACATCATACACTTTTGCCATGAAGCAAAAAATCGAGAATCGTCTTATAAATCATTGAGATATTATTTTGCGATAAGTATGCCCACACAAGTTACAGGAAATTCTGATCGACTTGACAGATGCTCTTCCTAAACGAATTCGAGAATTTATTCCAGGTGCAATAAAGGATTTACATTTTTTACAAAAAGCCATTCTAAGATTGTAAGGCATGCGAATTTTATGTCTAGTACTAATTTTTCTAGCAAGAAAAGCCTGACGCTGTGATAGCTTTGGATTTGTTTTTGCATTATTTATTGCGTTTTTAATGAGAATTTGCATTCTCTCCATTGCAATTTTTCTAACTTCAGGCTTCACAATAATTTTTTAAAGTACACCTAAAAATTGGTTCTCATTAAAATTAAAAAATGCAGTCAGCGGGATTCGAACCCGCGTCACAGGGTTGGAAACCCCGAATACTAACCAGGCTATACTATGACTGCAACAGAATGCAAATTTTGATGCCTACATAAAAATGGTTTTTTCATATTCGTAAAGAATCCTAGAAACGACTACATGCCCTTCAAATGATTCATCTCCAATAGAAAAGAGATCATTTACTTTGCTTTCGATTAATTCAGAAAAGTGTCCCTTTTGGAATCCACCTATTACAATACATGAATTATCTGAGATCTCTTGTGCAATTTTTTCATAAGAATTTGGTTTACCCTTTGTTGAAAAACCAATTACTTTTGATGGATTAATTTCATCAAGTAATTCTGAAAAAGTTTTCTCTCGTAGCTCAAGTAGTATTTCATCATTTGAGATAATTTTTTTTTCTTGGTACAATTTTTCAATTAATCCTTCAAAGCGATGATATGATTTAGGAATGTGAACATTTTGACCAAAGTAAATTACTTTGTCGTCAATTGTATGAACATATAGTTTCATTTTGTTTTGATGGTATAATGGAATGGTAGTAGTTTCAAGTATAGAAAAATGTACTAAATCAGGTCTTCCTCTTTTTAACTCATTTTTAATTCCTTTCATTGCGGCAAAATGCCAAGAATTATCAAGTAAAATTTCTGATGGAAGTTTTCCAAGTTTTCTTGCATGTGAGATAACTGATGGGTGGTGCTTTAATTCAGATGGTACAAGTTCTAATGATGATTCAGATAAAATTAAAGAAATCATCTTAGTTAATCATTTCAATTTGTTTTTTAAATTCATTCCATCCAGGTTTTGAATTTCCTTCAACATCTACTAGTCCTGCATTGCAAATGTAAAAGTTAAGTCGTTCAATTACATGCTCACTACTTCCTAAACCAGAACCTCCACCTACGCTGATGCTCTCTTCACCAATATCTTGTAATTCTGTAACGCAAGTTCCTTCTGGTCTGTCATATTGCCTATACCAAGTTAAAAATTCTATTTCAGATTCATTCTCTGAATAAAACTCAAACAATTTTTCCATGAAATCTTTCTGTGTGGTAGGATTGCCACCTACAAAATCCGATGTGCTCCAGCTAATCTCAAAAAATCCTACTGTTTTGTCAGGTACAAGCTCTAATGCTTTTTCTAGATCTTGTATTGCGTCTTGAGGGGTTTTGACAATGTCATTTAAGGAATCAACTGGAGAATACGAAAATGCTACAAAATCACCAACTGCTAAATCACTAACAATCTGTGTCAAATCTTTATTCAACACATGATGCAATGCAAAAGAATTTCCAAACTTGACTTCAGGATACTTTTCTTTTAGTTTTTCATAAGCTCCTGAAAACAGTTCTTTGTATACTGGAATATTTTGTTCATTGTATCTAAACTGGGATTCTGTTTCACCACTAATGATCACAGAATCAATAATATGATATCTAGAAAGAATTGCGTCAAGAACGTTAACTAATCTCTCTTCTCCTATAGAATTAAGAGATGGTTTTCCAATCCAATTAGGAAAGGGACCTAATGTTTCACCATTAATTATTGAAAAATATAATGTAACTTTAAGATCATTTTTTTCATTTAACCCCATCATTATATCTGATTGTCTCCAATCAAATTCGCCTCTTTGAGGCTCAATTAGATTCCAAAACAAGTAGACATTACTTCTGCCGATTCCAGTAGATGAGGCATCTACAAAAATTTCATCAACTTGTTGAAGTGATATAGATTGTGTAGGTGTGTTAATTACAAGACCAATTTTTTCATTAGTTTTTTGAGTTTGGATAATTTCTGGACCAGCTGAAGTCAAAACTGCAGCTGCAATTACAATAATTACTGCTACGCCTGTAATCACGCCTAGAATCTTCTTATCCATACGTGTTGGAAAATAAAAGAAAGTAAAAAAGTTGTGATTCTGTTATCCAGAAGTACAACCACTGTATCCACATTCAATGCAGATACTACAACCTTCAACAAAGACTAGGTTGTTTTTACATGTTGGACATAGACGATCTTCTGGAACCTCATCATGATTTTGAGGTTCAATTTTCATTTCTTCGTCATGAACTTTCAATGCAAGTGCAGCATTAACTTGTGATTTGATGTATGGATTTGTGATTGTTGTTGTAACATACTCTGTAATGTGCTCACTTGGTAAAACATCAAATGTTTTTTCTGCATTTTCACTTGTCATGTGAAGAACTTGTTTGTGTCTTGAACCGTCACGATAAACTGTAATTCCTTTTAGTCCTAGTTCATGTGCCAATAGATATGCAGATTTTACATCTTCAGCTGTTACATCATATGGCATGTTGATTGTTTTTGCAATTGCATTTCCAATCCAGTCTTGCCAAACTCCTTGAGCCATAAGGTGATCAGCCCAATGAATATCCATAGCTGTAACAAAAACGTCTTGCATCCATTTTGGAATTTCTTCAATTCCTTTTAGTGAACCATAGTTATCTGCAATCTTTTCAAGAATTTCATCGGTGTAAAGATCATTTTCTTTTAGGACTTCTTCGACAATCTTGTTTGTGTAAAAGAATCTTCCAACAGTGACTCTCTTTTCAAATACAAGAGCAAATGCAGGTTCCATTCCGTTTGAACAGTCAGCAATCATAGAAAGTGTACCAGTTGGTGCAACAGTAGTAGTTAGAACATTTCTAATACCATACTTTTTGATTTTCTCAATTAGTGCATCCCATTCATAGGAGTGAGATTCTTTTGGTTTCTCATAGTATCCTGCTACTGGAATCTTTCCTTCTGGATATTCTGTCTTGGAACAAAGTGGGAATTCACCACGAGATTTTGCAAGGGCTACACTTTCTTCCATTGAATAGTAGGTTAAAGCTTCAGCTAGTTTGGATTGAAGTTCATATCCTTCTTTAGAGTTGTATGGAATTCTTAGTTTGTATAAGAGATCAGCTACTCCCATAACTCCAAGTCCAATTCTTCTAGATTCTTTTGATGCAATATTGATTTCTTCAACTGGATAATTATTAACATCAATGATGTTATCCAAGAATCTTGTTGTCTTTCTGATTGTTTCTTCATATCTTTGCCAATCAAACTCATAAGTTCCATCTGCTTGTCTCTTGACAAGATTTACCAAGTTGATAGAACCCAAGTTGCATGATTCGTATGGGTATAGACTTTGTTCGCCACAGGGGTTTGTTGCTCTAAGTGGTGCTTGTCTAGCTTTTGCAAATACATTGTATTTGTTTATTTGATCAAAGAAGATCAATCCAGGTTCTGCACTCTTCCATGCAGATAATGCAATTAGATCAATTAATTGATGTGCATTGATTTCTTTAACAGGTTTTTTATCACGTGGACTTCTTAAAACATAGTTGCCATCATCTGTGTTAACAAGTGAATGCCAAAAGTCTTCCCAAATTCCAACACTAACGTTAAAGTTTTCTAAAACACCTGGTTCTGTTTTGTTTGTGATGAATTTTTCAACATCAGGATGCCATGCTTCAATGATTCCCATGTTTGCACCACGTCTTTTTCCTCCTTGTTTGACTACTTCAGTCACAGTATTGATGATATTCATGAAGGAAACTGGACCAGATGCAACACCTGAAGTTGATGCTACAATATCGCCTTCTTCACGAAGATCAGAGTAGTTTATTCCTACTCCACCGCCTGATTTGAAGATAAGTGCAGCATCAGATGTGGATTTCATGATTTGCTCCATTTGATCTTGCATACCAAGTACAAAGCAAGCAGATAGTTGACCTAATCTTCCACCTGCATTCATCATTGTTGGTGAGTTTGGTAGGAAGTCTTGCGATGTCATCAGTTCAAAATATTCAGTTATTTTATCTGCATAACTGTCAAGCTTCTTTGCAGCTAGCAATGTCAAAACATCTTTGAAGCTTATCTTCATTTGATTATTTTTTGCAAGTGTTACATAATGGTTAATTAATGATCTAAAATGCCACTTGTTTAGATAGTAATCACCTATTTTGAATTTGTAATCAAATGCATCTAGTTTGTCAATATAGGATTTTGCTTCTTCTATATCTTGATTAGAGTTTGCTGATTTGTCATAAATTTGTGCATCATATAGAAGATCACCAATTCCAACTAGAATTGCAACTCTTTCAAACATTTGAGTTGGAGATTCAATAATCTCATTTTTTCCATTTCTGAAAAGATATCTTGATGCTAAGACTCTAAGACAATTCAAGTCAAATTTCTTAGAAACTGGGTCAAGTGATTTCAAATTCAAAACTTTCATCTTTTCGTCCCGTAATTTTCTTCTTTCATGTCGATAAACGATGTATGCTTTGGCAATATCGCTATTGCCGCTATCGATTAAAGTTGACTCTACAATATCTTGAATATCTTCAACTGTAGGTGTTCTAGAACTAGTGAATCCTTGTTCTACTAATTTGTCAACTACTTTATTTGCAAGTTGATCGGCTAGGCCACGATCGGCTTTAGAGGTGGCTGCCAATGCCCTGAATATGGCATTTGAAATTTTATCTTTATTGAAAGCCGTTACTGCGCCACTGCGCTTACGGATCTCATTGATAGTATTTTCTATTTGTGAATTATCCAATTATAATCTCCCCGCAAAGGGTATGAACAATACGGGTATAAATGATTCTGCAACTTTTTCTTAAAGCTCGGTTCAAAAATATTGACACCATTACTATGAAGTTCATATTAGCATAATTTTACTAATAATGACGATCATCTTTAGATCTGAAACTGATCAAAAAAATCAAAAAATGATCGTTACTAGTTTTTCATTTACGAAATTCAGACCACATATGGTGACTTACACTTTGGACACTTGTCTTCAAATGGTTCATCTTTGAAACCACATTCACCGCAAATTGCGATTTTCATCACAGGTTTGAATGAAGATGTAAGCGTAGAAATTTTTTCAATTGATTTTTTGATATTCTCAGCCTTAACATCACTGTCAAAATTCAATGTTACAAGTAGGCCTCCATTAAGCAATTTTGAGAGTTTGTTACACTCAGTTATTGGTTCACTTTTATTCGTAAAATCACCAGTTTCGGAGGCATTTAGAACTATTCCTTGAGAATATGAGTCACCCTCCATGGAATTTAGGGCTGAGTTCTTACCATATTTCTCACCATCTAGGCTTGCAAAACGTTGTGAACCCTCAGTTTCAGTCATACAAATTGCAACAGGATCGCCTAATTCTTTGCCTTTTTTAGTTGCAACATCAACTGCTGTTTCAATAACTTTGTGCAAGAACTTCACGTCCTTCTTTGTTATCTTGGAATCCAAGTATGTTAAAGACGGCTTCTTTGAGTCCTACCAAATTTACAACAAGTGAAACTGAACTTCTTTGCATGTATTGGGTGTTTTTTGCAAGAATTGGGTTAAGTCCTCTTCTTGTAAGATCTGAAATGTCTTTCTTTCTTAGTGCCATTGATGATAATGCAGGTTTCATTAATAATGCAAGTCTAGCCCTAAAGTAAGTTTCATCTTTATTTGATTCAAAAGCAAGTCGTGGAAGATTTATAGAAACAGATTCTAATGTTATATTAAGTGGGCTAGAATTTTTTGCAGAACTGTTTGTTACACCATGACTAGATGTCTGTCCTTTAGCAAACATTACTTTTCCCCCAATTGAAATTATTTCAGAAATTGGTCCTGAGATATCAGTAATTTTTCCTTTTTCATGATCTATAATCAAACCAATTTTTGGAATTGGAGTAATTTTTGTATAATTTTTGTATGCATTAATAATTGCATTAATTATTTTTGCATCAGAACCTAATTGTAATCTAATTGAAATTATTGTACCTTCTTTATTGTATTTAGAAGTTGTAGATGCAGTTGCAAATGTATCAGTAAGTTTTTGTTCAAGTTCTGGAAGAGACTTTGAATGTTTTGAGAATAATGAAACTAATCCATCAAGTACAATTTCTTGTGAAGCTTCTCTTGAAAGAAGTGAAAATATGATAGAAAGTGAACTCGTAATCTCATCGAGCTGTTTTGATGAAGGAATTCTTGATACATCGAGATATTTTCCTCCAAGATCAATGCCATCATCAATCAATTCTTTAACATTTACAAAAATTGTGTCAGGAATCATTGACCAGATTCCAGGATTTGTAATATGCAGATCTCCTGATAGATGTGAATCTGCTACATCTTTTGGTAAGATATTGGTAAGAAGATGTTCAGCAAATACTCTCTGTCCAGTTTTAAAGAGAAGTCCTTCAGCGCCATTATCCACATTATCTAAGTTTGAAATCATCTCTTGAACGTCATATACAGGCAAGCCTAGGCGTGCCAGTTTGTTCCTATATTCCTCATGACCGTGCTCTAGAAGAACTGAATTGACCATTTCTCTGATAAGTGAGCCTGTCAGATATGTGGTCTGATATTTGTAAATCCTATTTTCAACTTCTTCAGTAATTTTTTGTGCTAGCTCTAATGGAAGACTTCCTTCACGAACAAGCGATTGAATAATTTTATGAGAATTAAACTCTTCAATGGATTCATGTGATGTTCTAACATACATTTTTCCACTTTCAATAATTGATCTTTCTTCAATTTGTCTTGCTAAACTTAAAACTAGTTTTCCAAGATTTGTAATTGTATAACGTCTTTCAGATTTATTTAGTGCAACAAGTGATTGCCTTAATAATTTTCTTAAGTGATATGCAAACTTGCCACTTTCTTTTTTTGACTTGAACCCTGCTAATGATTTTAGTTCAGAATAAGTTAGAGGGCCTTTGGAGTTTAAAATTCTGAGGATATCGATTCTGTTTGGACTTGCCATAACAGAGAAGATCATTCTGACACGTTTTGATGTAGATTGTAAAATACCTCCTCTTTTTGGGGAGGATTCCATATCTTCGTCTAGATCATCATCCAGATCATCATCATCTAAGTCAGCATCAATATCTAGATCTAATTCCTCATCACTCATTTTCATAGATAATTTCTAAAATAAGGACTAATTAAGACTTATGACTGTATTATTTCAGAGTTTTTTGATCCAATTCTTGTAAAAATATAGAAATGATCTTTGTTTGAGATCTTTTTTAGATCAATTTTCCTGAACATCAAGGGAAAATTCTGATGTAGATAGTTTTTGTCCGCATGATGGACACTTCCCATTAGTAGGATTAAGTACATCTTTAAGGGATTTTAGCATCTTCATGTTTGTGATCTTTTCTCCACATTTACCACATGTAATTTCTACTGACATGAAAATGATCAGATTTTCAAAATAATTAAAAATCGATTTTGATTTTTTTTAATAATTCAAGCAAATAATTTTACTGCTTTTCGATGATTATTCCACGTTCATCAAAACCGGTGATTTTGGCGGCACTTCCAACCGGCAAATCATTAGGGGTGGCAATTCCTTCCATAAATCCAGATATTTTCAAGTCCGAATTATCCAATTGGAGTACAACAAAGGCATATGGGGTATATTTTTCAAATCCTGCTGGAGCCACAGTAATGATGGTATATGTGGCAATTTTACCTGAACCTTCTAAGAGAACATCCTCAAAGCCTTTACTGCCACATTTTCTACAATAATATGCTGTGGATAGATGAATAAAACCACAGTTGGTACATTTGTGAGTTAGTAGTTTGCCTTGTTTAGCATATTCTTTAACTTGTTCTTCAACGGACATTTTACACACTCTGGAATATATGAACAGCGCAACTTGCGCCAGTTGCACCAAAGTTATGAGTTAAACCAATTTTTGCATCTTTAACAGTTCTTTCACCAGCATTTCCTGTTAGTTGATCATACACTTCTACTACTTGTCCAATGCCAGTAGCTCCAATTGGATGTCCTTTTGATTTAAGACCACCTGAAGGATTAATTGAAATATCAGAATTTAATTTTGTTCTACCTTCACGAACAGCTTCAACACCTTTTCCTTTCTCAAAGAATCCCAAGTCTTCAGTGTCAACTACTTCTGCAATTGTAAAGCAGTCATGTACTTCTGCAAAGTCAACATCTTTTGCGGTTACACCTGCCATCTTGTATGCAGCTTCAGATGCAATCTTTGTGCTTGGAATAGTTGTTAAATGATCACGTCCTTGTAATGCAGCAGGTGATCCTCCTCTGCCTGAACCAATTACTTCAATATAATCACCACCATGTTCTTTTGCAAACTTTTCAGAACATAAAATAACAGAACTTGCACCATCAGAGAATGGACAACAATCATAAAGTTTTAAAGGACTTGCAACTACTGCTGATTTCATTACATCATCAACTGTAATTTTCTTCTGCATGTGAGCTTTTGGATTTAACACACCATTATCGTGATTCTTTACTGCAACTTTTGCAAAGTCTTCTTCAGTTGCATCAAATTCTGTCAAGTAAGCTCTTGCCATTGATGCAAACAATCCAGGAAATGATGCACCTGCTTGACCTTCATAGAAAAAGTCTGAACAATATGCAAAGTAAGTTGTAGTCCATTCAGTTCCTGTATGTGTTACTTTTTCAACACCAGTTGCAACAAGACAATCATAAAATCCTGCTGCAATATTTGCATAAGCTTCTCTAAATGAAACTGAACCGCTTCCACATGCTGACTCTATTGTCAATGATGGTCTATCTGGAATTCCTAATCTACTCATTAAGACTGGACCAATGTGTACCTGCTTGTCTGCAACTCCAAATACATTTGAGATGTAGGATGCTTTGATCTCTTTTGGTTCAATTCCTGCGCTTTCTATGGCTGCAACTGATGCCTGAGTAGTAATATCTGCAATACTGTCGGCTAATTTTCCATATTTGGTACTGCCTGCACCAAGAACACAAACCTTTTCCATAAATGTCACTGACCGAAGTCCCTATAAAAATCGTTTTAGTAAATCCAACATAGAAAATGTCACAAAAGAAAACCATTCTTCAAACTGTTCAGATAAAAAAAACAGTTACTAGACATGTTGTAAAAACTACAAAGTCTAAAACTAACGTATTCAAAAAAGAGATTATTCAATACTTAGATGGTAATGGATACCTCTCATGGTCCTCAAAAAGCAAAAAATACATTATTCTTGGAACAAATTCTCCAAAAAATGGGCTTGTGAGATGTCCTGATTGTAAGATTGGGGAATTAATGGTAATTAGATCACGAACAACAAGAAAACGATTCATGGGTTGTTCAAACTTTTATGGTGGATGCAAAGCATCATCACCACTATTACAAAAAGCAAGACTTAGAGCAACAAAGAAACCTTGTCAAGTTTGCAAATGGCCAATGATAATTTTTCGTTATTCAAGAAATCAAAAGTGGACTAATCAATGTTCTAACTTTAATTGTGAAAGCAGAAAACCTAAGCCTTCAAAGTAGGATAAACATCAGTTCTTCTATTCTTTAATAATGGTAAAACTTTGCGTGTTTGTTTTACTTTTTTTAAATCAATGTTAACAAAGCCTATTCCTTGTTTCTTTTTCATGTCAAGTAGAATTTTCCCATATGGATCAACTACTAAACTTCTTCCACAGTAAATATTTCCAACTTGATCAGGTGCAATCACATAACAACCATTTTCAATTGCACGTGTTTTGTTAATTGTAATCCAATGTTCTTCTTTCATGTTACCTTTAACCCAAGCAGAAGGTACAACTAAAACTTCTGAACCTGCAGCTGCAAGAGAACGTGATATCTCTGGAAATCTCAAGTCATAACAGATCATCATTCCAACTTTACCTACTGATGTCCTTACAGGCTTTGCAATCTTAGAACCTGAAGCCATTTTATCTGATTCTCTAAATCCTAATGCATCATATAGGTGAATTTTTCGATAGGTAGAGATTACTTTACCAGATTTGTCAATTACGAATGAAGTATCATAAACACGATCTTTTTTTCTGCTTTTCTCATAAAATGAACCTACAACTTGAATATGATTTTGTTTTGCTGTATTTGCAATTGATTTTACAAAATTTCCATTAATTGTTTCAGCTAAACTTGCAAGTTGCTTTGGAGTTTGAGAAGATTTTGTGTAAAACATCATAAATTCTGGAAATGCACATAGTGTTGCTTTTTTTGAAGCTGCTTTTTCAATGTATGAAATAATTTTTTTTAGATTAGTTTCTTTGTTAGTTGATGCTTTGAATTGTACAACTGCAACTTTCATGAAAATGATTAATCAAATGAGAATAAAAGGATAGGCCTTAAAGTAATATCATTTTTTAAAAATAATTAGAGTTGGTTTCCAGCTAAAAACCAATTTTCTTTAGGATTGTCTTCAAAAACAACAATTACGTGATTTTCTTTTGTTTTTAGAATTTCTACTGCTGATTTTGTAATTGCTTTTGCATATTCGTCTTTTTGTTCCTGAGATCTACCAGGATACATTGATACAGTAATCAATGGCATAAAAATTACAAATAGATTCAGTGATTTATTCTTTCAATAGTCTTGTCTGTAACCATATCTCGTTCCGTATGAAAACTCTGAGCTATGAGATTTTTTATACAAATATCCTGTTGCAAATCCAATTGCAAAACCTCCAATGTGTGCCATGTAAGCAACACCGCCACCTGCTACACCAAAACCACCTATGAAGAATGGTAAAAGATTTTGAAAAACTAACCAGAATGGTAAGAACCATTTTGCTTGAATGTGCATCATTCTCCAGAAAAATCCTAACATCAGGAAAGTTGTAATTCGAACTCTTGGAAAGATTGCCAAATAAGCACCAAGAACACCAGAAATTGCACCAGATGCTCCTACTGCAGGAATTGCACTTGTTGGGTCTAAGACAATGTGAGCAAGTCCAGCACCAACTCCCCATCCTAGATAAATTAAAAGAAATTTTGTTTTACCAAATTTTAGTTCAATATTATCGCCAAAGATCCACAAAAATAGCATGTTACCGCCCAAGTGCATCAATCCTCCATGCATGAACATAGAACTAAACAAAGAAACGTATGACATATCAGGACACGGAATTCCTTGTTGAATCATTGACGAAAAACCAGTAACACAAGAAGGAACTGCACCCCATTCAAAAAACATCAATGCAGCTTGTTGATTTGAAAATTCCCAAAACTGCCCAGTAACAGCTACTTCATAAAAGAAAACTATAACATTAATGATTATCAAGCTGATAGTAACTTTTGGTTTGAACCCTGGAGGATGGGGATTCTCATCACGTAAGGGAAGCATAGTTGTTTTGCTTCGATAAAAATCGTATAATAAGATTATTCAGTAATTTGTAAAAAAAGATGAGAAACAGGCAACCAAAATGACTCCTCCTAGTTTCTCATCTAACTATGGCCTGTATACAACTATTTCAGTTAAGTAAATTAAAACAAAATTGGTACATTCGTAGGATAAACTAAATAAAAAAAATAAAAAATGGATTTAAAATTCTAGATTTTCACATGCATCAGAGTTTGTTTCAATCATTCCTCTAATGTATGGGTGATCACCATCAGTTAGATGAACATTCACGTCAGTATTTTCAGTACACAGGTTTTCAAGAACTGTGTTACCATTAGGATTTGTTGCATCCAATGGTTTTGATGAGTGGTGCATATGAGCTGCCCAATCCTCATCAATATCTGCTGCATCCCACACTCCTGACAGTGTATTTCCTGCTATCTTTCCATCATCTAGATCATCAGCTGGACCAAGAATATTGTAAAGATGCATTGCCTGATGTTCACCATTTGGTGCGTAGTGAACGTGAACTTTCTCTAACAAATCTTCTAATCCTTTACCAGGATTATCATTGACATCAATCTTGTTTAGGACTATTTGGTACCTAATTGAAGAAGGGTTTGAATCATCATCAAACCAAAACATAGCTTTTCCTTTTGGATCACCATTAGAACCTTCTGAGGTAGTTAATGTTGCAACCAAATCTGGTTTACCATTTGCATCTGGTTTTGCTATAGCTTCTGGCATTGCAGAAATTGCAATTATAGAAACTGTCAAAATTGCTGCAATTGATAGTCCTAAGACTGTGTTAATTCCTTTCATAAAAAAAATATACATTTTTTTTATTAAACAAATTTGGAATATTCGTCGAATGTACCAATCAAACTACAATTATTTTTCGCTTAACAAGATTCTCAATTATATTTAGAAATTCATCATCGGAAATTTTTTCTTCATACCACCAACCTGAAGATAACTTTACCCATGAAGGAATTTGCCATAGTGAATCAGATACAACATCTCGTTCAGGAACAGAAACAATTTGTTTTTCAAACAAAAATTCTATTCCTTCAAGAAATTCTGAATCAGAAATTTGGTTAGTTGACNNCAAAAATTCTATTCCTTCAAGAAATTCTAAATCAGAAATTTGGTTAGTTGACCACCAATCTGCATTAAGCTTTACCCATGCTGGAATTCTTGGTAACTCAGGTGGCAATCCTTTATCAAAACCTGAAATTTTTACAACTCCTTGTGATGTAGGCTCAACTGTAAATGCTACATGCCAGAATCCCATCTCATCAATACTTTGAATAAATTCTATAGGTTCGTCATTAATTGTTACAGAAAATTTCTCATTTCCNNAAATGCTACATGCCAGAATCCCATCTCATCAATACTTTGAATAAATTCTACGGGTTCGTCATTAATTGTTACAGAAAATTTTTCATTACCTGAAATTGGTGCAAATTCAAAGTTTGCATAAGTTTCTAATGGATAACTATTGTAACCTCTAATACTCATTGTAGTTCCTTCTTCATCAAATTTTGCAGCAGAATACCATGCTCCTGAATCATATCTAAAATCAAAATCACCACCATTTTTCTTTGTAGTAACTGGAATTACAGTTGTGTCAACTGGTGCAAAGCAACTGTAGTAAAAGACATCTTCAGTAATTGATGGATCAGGATACATTGAAAATTCTAAAATTTCTCCAGGATCAATCTTTTCAATAAATTCTACATTTTGTGTAATGTCTAAAACTTGTTCATATCCATGAACAACTGCATAAATTTTTGGGTAATAGACGGTTTCTTCTCCAGTATTTTGTATCCTACCAGTAATATGACCATCATCATGTTTTACCAAAGTTTTATCATAAAGTACTTCAATTGAGATTTCATTTGTTAGTGTTTTCTCAAATGTTATCTCTGGATTTACAAGNNCCAGAGTTTTATCGTAAAGCACTTCAATTGAGATTTCGTTCGTTACTGTTTTTTCAAATGTTATCTCTGGATTAACTAGTACCGGAGTGTTAGTTGATAATTCAGGAAATTTAATCTTAAATGGAATTTCTTTTTCTGGACCTAGTGGAACATGAGTTATTGTTTTGGAGATAATTTTTGAATCATCGATCACAGACACAGTGATTGTTGGAATAACACCAAATGTATTTTCATTCTTAACATTTCCAACAACTGTATAGATTCCATTAGCATCAAAATATCCTAAATATTCGTGAAGAGGAACATACAGTTCTGCAAAGGAATATTGTGTGAAAAATATTGAAAAAAATAAAAATCCAAATAATAACGAAATTTTGAAAATTGTTTTCATGATTATTTCAGAAATGTCATACGTGAATAATTCCTTTTTGAATCAAAAATTCTAAGCCTTGAACAAATGTCTCATCATCTATTTGACCATCTGCCCACCATGCAGCATTGTTTCTGATCCATGATGGGATCTCTTGTGATTCTGAAGTTCCTTGTTGTGTTTGAGGAATTATTATGATTTCATTTTTTATCAAATATTCAATTCCTTGAATGAATGTATTATCATCAATTTGTTCTTTAGACCACCATAATGCATTGTTTCTGATCCAATCAGGTATTGAAATTTCATTTTGATTTGTAACTCGATTAATTACAATAGGAATAGTTGATTTTGCAAGATTGTTGTTATCTAAATTTTCAAAATTTAGATTTACAATTCCAGAAACATCTTCAGGAATCATAAACTCTGCAACATTATGTTCATCTTTAGAATCAGTGCTGACTCCGTTTTGTTGATAGATAACTCTGTCATTTTGAGTCATTGAGAATTCATAGTTTGTTGCAACTGGTCTATTCTTTAAGAAGATATCAGTTACATCAAAGATTATTTTTGCGTTAGAGTTTGATTTTAGATTCTCAG
>JABAOH010093658.1_pt1 | contig 14768 bp, 18 predicted proteins | sample 7062181 | NCBI WGS metagenome assembly JABAOH01 (sample SAMN14538630, study PRJNA623070) | marine sediment metagenome | biome: marine biome [ENVO:00000428]; feature: marine pelagic biome [ENVO:01000023]; material: deep marine sediment [ENVO:00002113]; isolation source: pool of 5 deep marine... | reverse complement strand
CCTGCTCGGAAAGTGTCTGCGGCCGCCAGGACGCAGCTGAACCCTTCTCCCTGAAAGAGATGGGTCAGCTTTGCGATTGCCGTGGTCTTCCCTGTCCCGTTCACCCCCACAAACATCAGGACCACGGGCTTCTCCTTGTCCCGCACGAACTTCACTAGGTCGATCGAGGGGACGGCCAGAACGCGCTCGAGCGACCGTTGAAGGGCGTACCACAGCCCCGTCCTGAAGTTGACCTCTCGGCGTATTCTCTTCCCCAGGAGGTCCTCCTCCAGGCTCTTGGTGATTTCAGAGACCACCGGGAGGGCCACGTCCGCCTCAAGGAGAGCGATTTCCAGCTGATAGAGGTGGCGATCGAGGACCTTCTCCCTGACACGCTTCCCGGACTCCTCCGAGACAACCTCTCCCAACTCCTCCGGGGCCTGCTCCCTCCATCCCGTGAGTTTCTCTTTGAGCCGCTCAAACACTCGGCTCCTCCCCTCTCGCCAGGGCATCCGCGTAGGCCTTCTGGACCGCGAGGGAGTAATCGTTGACCCTCCCCTGCACGTCGTCGATTCGCCCTACGAGATCCTCATGGACTTCCTGAAGCTGTTCGATCCTGTGGTCCAGTCTCTCAATGGCCTTCTCCATCGTGTCCTCCAGGGCCACTTCGGAACCGATGCCGACGATACACTTCTCTGCGTCAGCCACGTTAGCGAAGAGAAAGGAGTTGGCACCGATGGGGACAAGGATTTCAGTTCCCGTCGGGGTCTCCTGATACCGGGCCATGGTCTCTCGTGCCCGAGCGTATTCCTCCAGAGAGACGCGAAGGAGCTCCTCCTGCCGAGCCAGCGCATCCAACTGCGCCCGAGCGGTATCGAGGGCGGCAACGGCTTGCCTGAGCTCGGATTCCGCCACCCCTACCTCACCTCCAAGAGGTAGCCCACCACCGGGTCGGTCACGTCCTTGGGGCTCACCTCATCGACCTTCTCGATTCTAATGGACTTCCGCTTTGTCTTGTGCTTGCTGCCGAGGATGGATAGAACCTTCTCCACCGCCCCCTCCGTGTCTTCGGCGGCCACCTCCTTGGTGAAGGGTTGGTACTTCCGACCCATAAGAAACTCACCCGTGACCCGGTAGGCCTTCATCTCGCGTACCTAGAGGAGGGTTTGGTAAAAACCTATCCTCCCTTCCGTATCGCTCGGAGCACCTTCTTGGCGGCCGTCTCGGAGACGCCGTCGAGAGAGGCCAGCGCCTTCACCTGGGCGGCCTTGAGTTCCTTCAGGCTGTGATAGGCGTTCAAGATGGCCTTGACGGCCTTCTTCGGGACTCCCTCGATTCCCTGCACGATCGCTTCCAGCTCCACCACCTCCTCCCCCCGTTTGCGAATCTCGGACAACCTTTGGGCGGATTCCGTGTCGTCGGGGTCTAGCTGGAGAGTCTTCTCAAGACTCTCCACCGCTCTCGTTCCCAGTCCCAGTTCGGTCTCTAAGGCTCCCCTGACCGCCCAAACTGACGCTTCATTTGGAGCGACCTCGCAGGCGGACTCACATGCGGCCAAGGCGTCAGCGAGGCGTCCCCGCTGCGAGAGTGCCTTCACCCTCCGAAGGATGAGATCCAAGTCTCCTGGCTCGGAGTCGATAGCTTCGTCGAGCAGGTTCAGGGCTTCCTCCTCTCGGTTGGTCTGCATGTAGAGGTCGATGAGCCCCCTCCTCGCTTCTGCTGGGTGTTCACCCTCGATGGACCTCAGAAAGAGTTCCTCTGCCGCCTTATAGTTGCCCGTGGCCGCCTCTCTTATCGCCCGATCGAGCGGGTCCTTCCCCTCCTCCTCTAGGGCCGTGATCCTCTCCTCTATCTCGGGGTCCCCCGGGCTCAACCTGAGGGCCTCTTGGTAGGCTTCCATCGCGAGTTCGGGTTCCTTCATCTTGAGCATGATGTCTCCCTTGCGCAGGAAGGCCTCCACGTACTCGGGTCCGCCCAGGAGGATATCCTGGTAGCACTCTAGGGCCTCGTCGTGTCTCCCCTCCTCCTCCAGCAGCTGACCCTTGACGAGGAGAGCCCGGCGTTGCCAGTGGTCCAGTTTGAGGGCACGGTTTAGGTGCTCGATCGCCTCTGCAGGTTTCTGAAGGCGACGCAGGAGGTCAGCTTTGCTCAAGAGTGCTCGGAGGTTTCTCTTGTCGTACATCAGGACCGTGTCATAGTCTTCCAGGGCGTCCTGGAACTCGCCGCTGGAGACCCTCTCCTCCGCCTTGTCAAGGAGGGTGGAGATGTCCAATGCGAAATCCTCAGCGCGGACCCTGGGCTCTTTCTCGATAGCCCCCTTCTCAGGCGGCGGGGGGACTCCCCCTCCGTGCCTCTCGATCTGGGAAGGCGGTGGAGGCGTCTCCCTCTCAACGCCGAGCTTCCTCTCTCCCGCGGAGGTTCCCTTGATGGGGCTCGCCTTGGATGGTTGCCGGAAAGGCTTCCGGGTAGGCCTCTGCGCGAGTCCGTGCGTCTTCTGGAGCTGCCACCACGGTCTGAGAGTCGCTGGAGTTTTGGGAACCCTGGGCGTCGGAACACCCCTGCCTCCGGGGAACCCGGGCTGAGGGGCCACACGTCTTGCGGTGGGATGAGGCGCGGGCATCCTCTCCTTCAATCGCTTCAAGTGGAGGAGCCACCAGAGGTTGGATCCGGCAATCATGGCCGACAGGATGAAGACTAGGGAACTGAACCCGGGCGGGAAGCCACTGTCAATTCGGTAGGAGAACATCGTCGTGCCGTTGGCCATGTTCTGGAAGGACACTGTGTACGTGACCAAGCTGGACGTAGAGAGAGGGAAGGAATCCTGGTCGCCAGTGCCCAGATAGGTTCCTCCGGGATTGATAACGGAGGTGCCGTTGCTGACCCTAACCCTGAGGGTGCCCGTCTGAACGGAGACCCGAAGGCTTTGTGTCTTTGTGACACCGAAGGGGTCCTGGTTAGCGAAGCTCAACGGGAAGGACTCCCCGGCGTCGAGACTTCTACTATCCGACGGGGACAAGACGTTCGTCACAAGCCCCTGGGTGGCTGGTATCGCGAAGAAGAGAGCGAGGATGAGACCGATCCCGAGCGCCCTCTTGGCCCCTCGCCAGCTCGATTCCACCAGAAGAAACTTCTGGCCTTGCTTCGGGGCGTGTTTAATCTCCAGGGCCCGAAAACCTATGTTGAGCAGCGAGACCGCCACCAACGTGATGAGGAGGATGTTCAGGGCTCGATCCAGGGGGACAAACAGGGGGTCCGTCGTGAAGCCGCCACTCAAGACGAGGTAAGTGGAGAGGAGTAGTGCCGAGGCTACCGATAGTCCCAAGATGAGGGTTTTGGCGCTTTGGACCTGGCTGAACTTCTGTTGGTTAGCCCCTTTCCCGCGTGCCGTCATCGGGGGTCCCCGAAGCAAGCGTGGCCACCCCTCTGCACATCAGAAAGATGGCCAGATACTCCGGGACGCTGTTCTGGCCAGGTGTGGTGTTAAAGGTTTCGCCCATCATATCAGTTTCAATACCTTTGTCCATGCGAATCCTGATCCGGTCGCTGGAATAGAGGGTGGGAACGGCGTCGACCAGGGGGTCGAACCCTTCCAGTTGATCCCTCGTGAGCGGCACAACCATCATCCCCGTCTTGCCGTGCAGACTGCCCACCATACGGATGAGCCGCTTGATGTCAGATGTCACGGGCTCGTCGGTGGCTCCCCGCACAAGTTCGACGCCGTGGGACGCGATGGAGGATCCAGCAACGTTCGGGAAGAGGTCAAGGACACCTGACCGGACGCGGTCAAGAGTCTTCTCCCGTCCAGGATGTTTGGAAAGGGTTCGGTAAATCTCGCGTGCGCGGACCTTGCCCACGCCCTCCAAATCCTTGATCTCCCTCAGAGCCTCCTCCTCCGGAAGCTCCGAGACGTTCGCCAACCAGCTCAGGATACCTCTCGCGGTCCTTCCCCTCCAGCCGGGATCCGTGGGGGTGGGAATCCTCAGCCGCCGCAGCGTTCGGGTCCTATCTCTGAAGGTCCGTGTGTCGAAGGCCTCAGATTGCACCACGTCCTCGAGGTCCAGGTCAGTGGCGGTAATGTAGTCGACGATCTCCCGCCTTTCGTGGCTCTCCAGTCCCATGACCTCCGGCCGTCGGACGTGAATGTGATACCCCCTGGCGCCAGAGAAGGCTATGGACATGTCATTCCCAGCAAAGCCCAGGTCGCCCTCCAAGAATTCGTCAATCAGGTAGATGACCTGTGCCTTAACGGCCTCCAGCATGCCGCTGTATCCCATCTTCTGCCAGCCGGGGATATGATCAGCATCGAGGTCGAAGATGAGGTCTGCCCCCATCCAGCCCTTCTGGTCCATCGTGGAGGCCCCAGGATCCTCGTAATACGCAGCCGAATGGTAGAGATGGGCGGGCACGCGAGATCGGATGAAGCGGTAGACCTCGCCCTCCGAGGAGAAGCTGAGATGTCGCTGGACATAGTCTCCGTTGAAGTAGATGAAGCCGAACTCTCGTCGGCCAAACCGGGGAGGCAGACGGAGGGGTTTGGAGGCGTAGTACTGTCTGAACTTCGCCCTGACATATCCGATAGTCGCGTCTTTCCCCTTCTCCCCCTTCAATAGATGCCAATGCCCGGACGGCCTATTAAGGCTTCAGAGGGGGGAGCCGAAAGGGGACCTCGTCCGGCTTTTGAAGGCGACGCGAGTCAGCTGTCGACACAGCTCTCCGCCCGGTTGTCACTCGCTCGTGCTTCTCAGTTCCCAGAGCCGGATCACGTCCAGAGGGATGCCTTCCAGGAGGCTCCGAAGGCCCGCCACATGACCGTCCCCGACGACGGCAAGGATATCGCCGTACTCCTCGTGCAGCTCTCTCAATCGGTGGGCCATGTGCGTATTTCTCTCGTCCACGACGACACGTTTCACAGAGGGGAAATCTTTGCCAATGGCCTCGATGAGGCCCACAGAGTCCTGCTGGTACCTGTCCAGTTCTCTCTCTATTCTTTCTTTTCGGATGAATAGCGCGCCCAAGCTCGACACGAGGAGCCTAACGATCTCGGAAGGCCTCATCGATGAACGCAGTCGCTCCCATGTGAGCATGAAATCCACATCGATGAGGACCACTGGGATCCCCATCTCTTTCGCGGTTCGGTACGCGACGAGCATCTCTTCCCCCACATCCGACCCATACTTGGCAGCAATCTGACGCTGGAAGTGGGCCAGGGTGCGATAGAGAACGGAGCCACCGCTCGGCCGCTGGCTCGTCAGGAGAGACCGCAACCTGACCTCGTCGAGTTCAAGGCACACCAGGGACGGCCTCCGCTTCTCCAGCTCCTCCCGGACTCGCGAACCGAGGTTGAAGACGTGGCCGACCCCCAAGAGCGTGATCATTTGTACATCAAACCATCGCAGTCCAGTTAAACCTTAGCTGGCTCCACGAAAGCCCCTCTTCTCGGCTGTACCCTAGAATCCGTACTTGCCGATCAGGGGGACGAAGACGCAACCTCCGAGGTTCTTCTGCAACAGGTCCTCCCCCCGTTTCTCAACGAGGACGAGGTCTTGGTAGAATCGTGATCCGTATGGGATGAGGAGTTTGCCACCATCTCTGAGCTGCTCTGTAAGGGGAGGTGGGATCTCCGGGGCGGCGCACGTTATGAATATCCTGTCAAAGGGCTCGTGCTCCGCAAGTCCCTGTGAGCCGTCGCCAACTAGGATGTCGACGCGATCCGTCAGGCCAGCCTCTTCCAGGTTCTTGCGCGCCCTTCTTGCCAGAGACTCGACTCTCTCGATGGAGTAGACGTGGCCCTCTGGGCCGGTAATGTAGCCAGCCAGCGCCGCGTGGTATCCTGACCCACCGCCTATCTCCAAGATCGTGTGCCCCTCTGCCAGGTCGATGTATTCCAGCATCATTCCCACCATGTGGGGTGCAGATATTGTCTGACCCGATCCGATGCTCAAGGGGGTATCGTAGTAAGCACTCTGCTTGAGATGATGGGGCACGAATAGGTGTCTGGGGACCGCCATCATGGCCTCGATGACACGGGGGCTCCATATGACGCCCTCCCTCGTAAGCCGGGCTACCATGACCTGCCTTCGGGATTGGTAGGAGTCCTTCACCGTCCTGGCCTCCGGCGTCGAGGGCCGGAACGACGCTTTCTCATCGCTCTGCAGTAGACTCGACGTAGCTCCTCGGCCCTTGCGGCCCCGTGCTTGAGGACTCCCTTGTTGGTCTTCATGCGATGGATGACGCCCGTATCTCTCCCCAACTCAACGACCATTCCCACCTCGAATTCCTCGTCTGGAGGGACGTCGAGGGAAGACGTCAGAGTCTTCCCTCCCTTGTTCAATGAGAACTTGACCTGTACCCGATCCACCCGTTTGCTCCAAAGCGTTTCGACGTCCTCGGCGACGGCCTCTGGGACCCTCGCTCCCCTGGCCTCGATGCCCGTGACTTCGATGACCCTCCCCTCAGACTCGAAGCGATTGCCCACCGCCACGATCTCTCCCGGATTGAGCTCGAGCGTGGTCTGAAACGAGGTCTCCCTGTCGCTGACAATCATGGGCACCTCCAGGGCCAACCACTCCCGGTAGGTCTCCTGGCGAGTGAAGCCGCAGCGGAGGCAACGGAAGACTCCTTCGAGGACGATCTCCTTCCGCTTTGAGATACGACCCCGAATCACCCGATGGGGTGTCCGCCCGCAGGTGGGACACTCGAGGTAGAGGGCGCTCGGAGGCTCCATTCAACTTACAATCCTCCGAGGGGGTGAAAAAGATTGCCACGGCTCAAAGCCTACGCCGCCAGCCGCAGTCACTGCTCACAGTACGACCGTCCTTCCTCAGAGGACCGTGGCACTGTGGGCAACGAGCCTTCTGGATGAAGTACTCGGTCCAGGCGGACTGCACCTCCTCCACGGTCTCAGCGTTGATCTCCTCCAGGAGTCGCCTTAGCTCTTCCGTAGTCGCCAGATCGTTCAGTCCCACGGTCGCCGGGCTCTTCACCCTCAAGCCGGGACGGAGAACGAGAGGAGCGATGAGGATGCCAGCCCCAATTCCCGCAAGATGGGCTTCAACGGCAACCCCTGGGGCGCCGAATATAAGTAGGATGAATTGCCACGCGGTGATTACGCCAACCGCCAAATAGACGGGAACGCGGGGCAGGATGAAGAAGATCAGGACCATGAAGATCCTGTCCCGGGGATACAGAATCACGAAGGCCCCCGCCAGGCCCATAATGGCGCCGGAGGCTCCCAAGGCCGGCGTGGTGTCGCCCCATTGCACCAGGCCATAGACGAGGGTCGCGATGACCCCCGTGGAAAGGTATATCGCGGCGAAGCGGGGACCCCTTACTCTCTCCTCCAGTGGAAGCCCCAGTAGGTAGAGGATGAGGACGTTGCCTATGATGTGCAGGATGTCTAGGTGCAGAAACATCGAACTGATGAGGGTGTGGAGGCGAAGGTTTTGCAGGTCGGTCGGCCGAAAGGCCAAATCGAGAACTGTCTGCGCGGGCAGTCCCCATACAACGGAGAGGATGAACAGGAGCATGAACACGGCCAGGTTGCCGAGGACAAACGACTGGGAGAAGTACCCCTTCCTCAACACGGGGTAGACGATACTCGAGCCGATGATGACGAAGACGACAACCTGGACCCAGAGCACGATTGGAAGTAAGAATGGAAGTCTTAAGAACCTTGTCGACCCCTCGGGGCTTCGTGGATCTGGATTCGTCCATCGAATTGAGGGTGAGCCATCGCGTCTACCCCCCTTCCGAGGACACCTGGCTCCTCTTGGGGGCCATCGACCTCCGCGGTGCATCCACCTTCCTTGAAGTTGGCACTGGTTCAGGGATTATCGCGCTCCACGCCGCTTCACGGTGCCGGACCGTTGCGACAGACATCAGTCCTCACGCGGTAACCCTCTGTCGACGCAACGCTGCGGCAAACAGCCTTCCCATCGACGTCGTGCGGACTGACGTGGTCGCAGGCCTGCGAGGGCCGTTCGACGTCATCGCCTTCAACCCGCCCTACCTCCCCGATGCGAAGGCAGAGGCTTGGATTGAAAGGGCCTGGAGCGGAGGTCCTGATGGCAATGAGGTAATCCTCCAGTTCCTGAACCAAGTATCCCCGATCCTAGCAGTAGAAGGTACTGTTTACCTCCTCCTTTCTTCACACAACAGCAAGGCGCTTCAGCGGGCTCGCCAGCTGTTCCATGCGAGGCCGCTGGCCCGGAAGCCCCTCTTCTTCGAAGATATTGTCGCCTACGAACTCAGGCGTGTGGACTCACCGCGGAACTATCATTAACCGCGCCAGCGTTGTCACATACGGTGGTAACCTGAAGGTGGTCACCGGCTCCGCATCCGTTCCCTTGTCCCGTCAGCTCTCAAAGGAGCTCTCCGCTGAGCTGACGGAGGCGCAGGTAAGCGAGTTCGCCGACGGGGAGCTCTATGTCAGGGTTCCCGCGGACGTGGAGGGAGAGGACCTGATTCTGGTTCAGACGACATACCCCAACGACAAGCTACTGGAACTGTTTCTTCTTCAGGACGCCCTCTCGGATTCCAACATGAAGAGCCTCACTGTGGTAATCCCCTATTTCGCCTATGGGAGGCAGGACAAGCGATTCAAGGAGGGTGAGGCCGTCAGCTCTCGGGCCGTGGCCCGAAGGGTGGAGATCGACTCGGATAGGATACTGACCGTCGACGTCCACGACAAGCGGGTCATGGAGTACTTCGACGGGAACGCTGTTGACGCATCAGGGATGCCAGCCTTGGCGCGGTATCTGGGAGACAATGGCGTGGACATGGTGCTGGCTCCTGACGAGAATGCCGCACGCCACGCCGAGATAGTCGGCGACCTTACGGGGGTCCCGTGGGATTACCTGAAGAAGGAGCGGATTGACAGTTGGACCGTGGAGACGGAGGAGAAGACGCTGGGAGTCAGTGGACTCAGGGTGGCAGTCGTCGACGATGTCATCTCGACAGGAGGTACCATGACGAGTGCCGCGAGGATCCTCAAGGGTCAAGGCGCGAAGTCCGTTGTAGCAGGGTGTATCCACGGTCTCTTTGTCGGTGGCGCCGAGGAGAGGCTGAAGGTCTTCGACGACATCGTTGCCACAGACACGGTTTCCAGTGTCTACAGTAAGGTATCCGTCGCCCCCGAGCTGGCGGAGGAAATCAGAAGGCTCACATGATCCAGACCGCTGACAAGATGAGGGCCGCGGCGAGGATCAGTAATCCGAGGTTCTGATGGTCGGTAGTCCGTTTGCTGCCCAAGGCTCCCGCCACCGCCACTGCGAAGGCGAAGAGGAGGCCCGTGAAGCCCAGGATCCTCCCGACAGAGGCGAGGGTGAAGCTGATGGAGATGATGAGCAGTCCTATCCACTGCACGAAGATTCCTAGCAGAATGAAGGTGGCTATCGCTCGCTTGCTCAGGGTGTCTTCAATCTCAGGAGACGCTCCCATGGCGAATCGTCAGGAGCGGCGGACAACTTAAGCCTTCTGGGGGATTGGTCGCTAAGCCTCAGCCACCACCGGCTTGCAGATGGGACTCGCCCTCTCTAGGTATCTGTTGAACGCGACATTGGCGATGGAGTTTGAGTACCCTGCGATGCGAGACAGGTTGTCGACGATCGTCTTCAGAGCCAGTAGCTCCTGAGGCTCCTCCACGCCCTTGAAGAGGGCCTTGTGGAATTCCTGAAGCTTGGCCTCGAGTTCACGGCTCGCGAGGACGGTTCGATTTGCCAATTTGAGGTCTCGAGTGATGAGGGCAGCCAATCCATTACCATAGAGGGAGGTGGCCTCGTCAGCGGCTGCCTTGAGAGTCCTGAGGAGGGGCCAGTCGAATTCGCCCTGTCGGTCAATGAGATCCATGACGTTCCTCGCTATGGTCGTGGCACAATCCGCTACCGTTTCAAGCTCCTTCGAGATGAGGCGGTATCCGGCGTTGTGAAGCTTGCTCTCCATCCCTAGCTTGGTAACCAGGGCATCGTCTTGCTGGGCGGACAGGACGAGGCGGACAATCAGCCAGTACATCATATCCGCGTCATCCTCCCGCCGGATGGCGTCCTCGGCCAGGGACCTGTCCTTCGTGATGAGGGCTTCGATGGCCTCTCGAAGCATGGTTGATCCCAGGTTGTAGAGACGTTTGATCAGGGACTCGATGGGGAATTTCGACGGCTCTAGGGAACACTGGAGGAGGGCTTTGTCTCCGGTCTCCTCGATGATGCCCAGCCCCATGAGCCTCTTGGTGACCCCTCGAATCTCATCAAGGTGCTCGCTCGCCAAGCGCGAAGCGGACTTGACGACGAGCCGTTCACGACCCAACACGTAGTTGCCGACGATGATGCGCTCTAGCATACCGCGGTCTTCCAAGGAGTCCGCATCGATGACGTAGTCCGGAACGGGGCGTTCGAGGCGCTTGCGGGCACCCTCTGGGGCGAGCAGCCTGAGGGAGTCACCTTCTTGCACAATGAAGACTTGGTCGCCCTTCTTCAGGTTCTGGTTCTCGGCCCAATGCTTCGGCAGGGAAACCGTGAGAGTGGAGATTCCAACCTTCTGTATTTTCCTGCTCTCCATTCGCCAGCCCTCTTTCAGTATATATTGAAACCGACTATATAAGAGTTGGATACATATGCACACGCCACGCTAGCCAGTTCAGGTGGGTCCTTGGCCTGGAAGAGACCTGACTTGGACAATTATGAGGAACAGGACCTTGGTGGCTTCTTGAAGGACCTTTCCAAGGCAAAGGCGGTGGATTTGCTGGAGACTAAGAATCCAGCCATCTCCCCTGAGGTTCCCGTCCGCGAACTCCTCTTTCGAATGATTACCGAGAGGAAACTAGCCTACGTCATCTGGAAGGATGGACCTCACGGCGTCGTCACATACCAAGACGTCCTCAGGAGCTTCGCCGCAGGAGAGAGCGCCAAGACGACCAAGGTCTCAGAGATTGTTGGCCAGGAAGGCATGTTCTCCGTGAAGGCGGAAACCCCCGCTCTCCCACTGCTCCAGTGGATGATGAGAAACTCAGTCCCCATTGTGGCGGTCTTCAAGGACGAAGAGTTTCAGGGGGTATTCACTGCCTACAGCGGCTTCGAGCGGTCTGTCAAGGCGACGAAACCCGCCACGGTCTAGAGAGCGGTGACCGACGCCCCAGACTCACGGAGTAGTCGTCTGACGAAGATCGAATGTACTCTATATGCTCAGCGACCCCCGCTCAGTCGGGTTTCACAATGTCGGACGGGACGGCCGGAATGATCCAGGTCCTGTCCCCATCGTCGACGAGAACGGCGCCACAAGACGTGCATCGGAAGTATCGATTCCTTCCTCGGTCCTCTCCCAGGAAGTCCTTATCCGAGTGAGTACAGTCGCCCGCGCTCATGCGTTGGGGGTAACCCGCCCGCTATTTGAAACTAAGGATTGACATCGGCCGAAATCGATGGGCAGCCAGCAAAGAGTTTAAACTCCCCGGGTGTTCCTTTGAAGCGGTGGCTCGGAAGAAGCGGAAGAAGAAGGAGGAGGAAGAACAGTTCGAGGTTCCCGAATTCGACGAAGTCGAGTTCATGCGGAAAGAGGTTCTTTGGGCCAAGGCAGCGGTGATCACCGTCATTTACGCCTTCATGATTGGATTGGTCTCGTACCTTCTGACCATCCTTGGAGTCGCGTACGTCGCCGCTATCGTGGGCCTCGGGGCCCTTTACGGCCTTAGGTACCTCTTCCCCGCCGCACGGCTCGACACGGCCAAGTTTGACAGAAAGACGTGGGCGGGAAACGGCGCCACCTTTCTCTTCGCGTGGCTCGCCTTCTGGGTCCTCCTCCTGAACCCACCCTTCCTGGACATCTCGCCACCGGTCGTTCAGGCGGCAAGGGTGCCGGGTGCCGTCCCGGAGAACATAGACTTCTCCAACCGTCAGACAGTCCTGCCACTGGGTTCCAACACGAGTTTCGAGGTGTTGGTCCTCGTGACCGACAATATCCGCGTCGCACGAGTGGAAGCCACTGTGGACGGAGGTGAAGCAATGGAGCTGACCCTCACAAGCGAGCCTCACTGGTATCGCCTCACCGTCTCGCCAGCCCAGAAGGACGACCTCTACGTGGTTGAGATCAGAGCCGCCGACGGACAGAATCGCTGGTCTGAGTGGCTACAGATTAGAATAATCACTTCCTAGGTTTCCAGGGAAGCCTCCGGTCAAGGAACGAGGAGAGGGCATCCGCTTGTCCCTCCTGGATGATCTCCTTGCCTTCCAGCACGGAGTAACCCCGCTGCACTCTCTCGTCAAGGTGTTTGCCGAGGCTCAGGGTAGGGAGCGTGTCGCGCACGGCCTGGGCGGCGGCTACATGTCGCCTGACGATTTCTACCACGAGACGGTCTGACTCCACATAGGGCCCTTTGACAAGGTCCTTCGAACCCCTCCACTTCTGAGTGAAGTCGTGCGCGTTCTCCAGCCAAGGAGGGGGGCCGAGGTGTTTCTTGACGGGCGGTAGCCGGCCATCCACAACCTCCACGAGCACACACCACTGCTTCTCGAAGAGAAACGGCATCGACCTCAAGACCTCGAAGTCGTTCGCAGAGAGGAAGTCCCCGATGGCGTGTTCTGCCTTCCTAACCTGGGGGAAGAGCACATCCTCCGGTAGGTCAGGCGCCGAGGAAGAGATCAATATGATTGACGTCTCGCGGCTCTTCATCTCTTCCTCCAGTTGAGCGGGCCTCATCGGCTCGATCTCCGACGGGAAGAAGAACTCCCTCGCGGGTGCCTTCATGTACTCCCTGGCAGCCAGGATTAGGAGACTCAGGGATTCTGTCGACACAGCGGAGGCCGCGTTTCTCTGCCCATCCACCGGATCCACGAACACCAGGGGTTCCTCGAACTCCCTCTCGGGCTCCATTTCGAGACGGAGCTGCACCTGAGGGCGCCATTCTTGCGCCGCGTTGAGTACCGCCTTGAAGGACCCGTAGCGAAGGACGAGAAGCTCGCAGAGGTACCCGGAGAAGCCCTGGATGCTGGCCTCCGCCCCATAGGTTCCGATTCCCTTCAGGAACTGCTTCAGGAGACGCACTTGGTCTCTCTCCTGCAGCTTCTCTCTCACGTACTCCATGTGGAAGGGGGTGCGGTCCACTGCGGACATGCGAGCGGAGGGTTTGTCCAGCTTATAGCAGGGGACCACGTCGGCGTCGTAGTTTCTGAAGCTTCCCCTCGTGTAAGGGTGCTCAGCGTACCTCCTCGTCGGACTGTCCAAAACCCCACCGAGTTCCAGTCCCCACCGCTCCAAGTCAGGTCGGGAGGTGCTAGGAGGAAAAGTAACGAAGATGTCAATCTCCGGGTCTTTGAGGAAGGTGTCCTTGGCCACAGAGCCCACCAACAATGGCTCCCCAGGAATCCCTGCCTTCTTAGCCTCCTTGCGAATGAGGTCCTTAAGTTCCGCGGCGGCGCGGTGAACGGCCTCGACCTCTTCAGGCGTTGGCTTGATCTCAGCTAGCACCTCGTCTTCTAAGCTCACGAACCTCCCCTATGACTGGGAGGAAAAAAGAACGTTGTGGCAGGTCGAGCCCATTGCCATCGGCGATAATTGCGACGAGCATTTCATATGGGCACCCTCAAACCCCCTCCTTACTGGAGGCAACCGTATGCTACGCCACGCCTCGAAGCTGTTACAGTGCCTCCGCACGCTGAGATACGAGCCCGATTCCACCGATGCGCTGTTCACCCTTGGCGTGATCTATGCCGCCGAGGGGCATCGATCCAAGGCTCTTCGTCTTCTCCGGAAGGTGGAAGCTCTGGAGACTGCCTACCCAGGTCTGAGACGCTTCATGGACAAAGTGTTGAGACGCCACCCCCCCCGGGGCCGTCAGAGGCCGTCGGTGTAAGGAGCGCCTCCCCTTGACCGTCGTCCAACGCCCTAGCTAGCGTCGAACCTCGCCCACCACAGGCTCCCCCGGTTCCCTCCTCTCGTAAGCCTGCAGGTACGGCAACAAGTTCCTCAGGATACGCTGCTCCGCCTTCCGCATGTGCTCGGCTAGAGTGGATGGCGCCAATCCGATTCCCCGTGCTAGCCTTTCAATCTTGGTCTCGCTCGGCGTCGAGTAGTGTCCCCGTTCCAGGCCTAGGATGAGGGCTGATATCTGTCGATTGGTCAGACCAGTGAAGATGTCCGAGGCCGGCACCAGCATCATTTTCTCCATTTCCACGTTCTCAATGGGACGTAGGGACGTGACGCGCACCTCGCCCTGCCTCTGAACCTCCTTGAAGAGGTCCTTGACCGAGCGCTTCCCCCACGCGATGAGCCTCCATGACTCCCAACCGTCGTGGTACACAATCGGCGGGATGTCCCAGGCATCGACCTCCTCGATGAGCTTCAGGACGGAACGACCCGAAAGGACACGGCAGCAGCGCCGGGTGATGACGAGGCCTCCCCCAGGCAGGAGGGAGCGATGCGCGACCTCCAAGTCCTCCTCGGCCCAAGCCAAGAAGGACTCAACCTGGTCGTCCGGGCCCCCGACCTGGAATATGGCCCGGTTTGGCACGCACCAGTGGGCGATCTTTAGGTCGGGCAGTTCCCTCGATTTGTTCCCCACGACGCATTCATGGCGCGTCTCGAATGAGGCTGCATACATACTCTCATTGGGCGGGTTCAAGTCGGTCATTTGCATTTCCGCGTCCCCTGTGTCCAGCATACCAGACTCCGCTGGGTTAAGTATTCTCCCGCTCCACAGCGGCTCTCTGGAGAGGCTCTAGTGACTTGCTCTGAGGCGCTATTGAGGGGATGAGGTGAAAGCTGTGTGGTCTCTGTCTCTCTTGAAGACACCTAACGCGGAAGGA
>JABAOH010082434.1_pt1 | contig 14771 bp, 14 predicted proteins | sample 7062181 | NCBI WGS metagenome assembly JABAOH01 (sample SAMN14538630, study PRJNA623070) | marine sediment metagenome | biome: marine biome [ENVO:00000428]; feature: marine pelagic biome [ENVO:01000023]; material: deep marine sediment [ENVO:00002113]; isolation source: pool of 5 deep marine... | reverse complement strand
CTGAACTCCGTCTCCTCCATGCGGTCGAGCAGCGGCGCCGGCACCTGGTGCTTGAAGTTCCCCGTGCAGATGAACAGCACCTCGGACAGATCGAACCCGATGCCCAGGTAGTGGTCCGTAAAGGTGTTGTTCTGCGCCGGGTCGAGCGTCTCCAGCAGCGCCGCCGAGGGGTCGCCCTGGAACGACACGCCCAGCTTGTCGACCTCGTCCAGCAGGAAGACCGGGTTCTTCGTCCCCGCCCGCTTCATCCCCTGGATGATGCGGCCGGGCATGGCGCCCACGTAGGTGCGGCGGTGCCCGCGGATGTCCGCCTCGTCGCGGGCGCCGCCCAGCGAGACGCGCACGTACTTGCGGCCCAGCGCCCGGGCGATCGACTTCGCCACCGACGTCTTGCCGGTGCCCGGCGGCCCGATGAACAGCAGGATCGGACCGGCCGCCATCGCCTTGGCGCGCTCTTCCTCGTTCCGCGCTTTCTCGCGCCGCATCTTGCCCACGGCCAGGAACTCGAGGATCCGCTCCTTCACATCGCTGAGGCCGTAGTGGTCCTCGTCCAGGATCCGCCGCGCCTCGTCGATGTCCAGACGGTCCTCGGAACGCTCGGACCACGGCAGATCCGCGATCCACTCCAGGTAGGTGCGGATGACCTGCGCCTCCGCCGACTCGCGGTTCACCCGCTCCAGGCGGCGCAGCTCACGATCGACCTCCTCCCGCGCCTCTTCGGGCAGCTCCAGCGCTTCCAGTCGCTCCCGCAGCTCCTGGATCTCCGCATCGTCGTCCTCGTCACCCAGCTCGCGCCGGATCGCTTTGAGCTGCTCGCGCAAGTAGATCTCGCGCTGCCGCTCGCCCAGCTCCTCCTGCACCCGGGAGCGGATGTGCTCCTGGGCTTCGAGCATGGCGATCTGCCGGTAGAGATGAACCAGGATGCGCCGGAGACGAAGCTCCACCGACGTCGTCTCCAGAAGCTCCTGCTTGTCGGAGGCGCCCAACTCCATGTAATAGGCGACGTGATCCGACAACGCGCCCGGCTCCTCCACTGCGCGGATGAACCGCTCGATGATCTCTTCCGGCACGCCGCGGTGACGGCCCAGCTCCGCCGCCTTTTCGCTGACCTCACGGAACAGTCCCTGAAACGCCGCGTCCTCCGGGTTCAGCGGCCCCTGGTCCTCCAGCGGGGTGACGACCGCCTCGAGGAAGCCGTTGGCCGACTCGCTGTAGTGCAGCGCCGTCGCACGCCGGTCACCCTCCAGCAGCAGCTGCAGACCGCCGGGGAACCGCTGGATCTGCGCGATCCGGCAGATGACCCCGACGGTGTACAGCACTTCGGGACTGGGCTCGTCCACATTCTCCCGCTGCGCCACCGCGAAGATCCGCTTCACCTCTCCTTCGGCCTCGAGCGCCTGCTCGATGGCGCGAAGCGTCTTGTCACGGCCCGCGACGATTGGCGCGGTCACGCCCGGGAAAACCACCGTCTCTCGCAGCGGCAGCACCGCCAGCTTTCGTCGGTCGGTCTTCACTTCCGTCATATCAGTCAACGCTCTTCTGTCCTCTCGTCATTCAACGCCCAGGCGACGCTGATCGTTTCAACTCGGTTCCCGCCCAGACCCACCGCCGGAGCGGATCCTCCGTCAAGGGCACCGTCCGTGCCAGCCGAATCGCGCCAGCCTGGCATGACCGAGGTCGTGGTGGGGGGCCGCGCCCGGCCGCCGTCGAGCCGCCGGGCTGCGGAGCGTTTACCGGCGTGACCCGGCCCGGTTTGCGCACTGCCAACACGGCAGCCCCTCGTCGCGATACCCGCAAGAGCATGATAAGTTGCGAGGCCATGCGCGTCACCGTCACCGGAGCCTCGGGCACCATCGGCCTGGCCGCCGTGAACATGCTGATTCGAGCCGGGCATGAGGTCCGGGCTTTCGTGCGCCGGCCGGAGGCGCTGGCGGGGCTGTGCCGCGAGGATCGCGTCGAGGTGGTGGTGGGCGATGTGCTCGACCGGGCCGCCGTGGCCGAGACCATCTCGGGATCCGAGGCGATCGTTCATTGCGTGGACTTCCCGGTTGCCGAGGTGGAGCGCAGCTGGGATGCGTTACGGCACGCCCTGGAGGCGTTGCGGCCCGGCGGATCGTTCCTCTACCCCGGCGTCACCTGGGTGTACGCGGCTGGCGGAAGGGGGCGGCTGGAACCCGAGCACCCGAAGAACGCGGCGTCAGCGGCGGCTGCGGCGCGGGCGGAGCTCGAGAGAGCGGTGACGGCGGAGGGCGGCACCGTGGTTCGCTTTCCCGAAGTGTACGGTCCGGGCGTGGAACGTGGGCCGCTCTACTCGCTGTTCGAACGCGCGATCGCCGGAAAGACCGTGCGGTTGCCAGGCGACCTGGAGCGGCCGGTCGAGTTTCTCTATATCGACGACGCGGCGCGGGCTCTGGTGGCGCCGTTGGGCCGGGCCTTTGCGCGGGGCCTCGATTACCACGCCCCCGGCATGGAGCCGGTCGCACCGCGCCGATTCGCCGAGTTGATCTTCAAGGCGGCGGGAGGGCCACCGAGGATCAAGCCCCTCTCGCGGTACCGCCCGCGAATCTTCGGCCGACGCGGGCGGGACGACCGCGGCCGCTCCGGACTCTCGTACCTGGATGAGTGTGCCATCCTGCTGGATGGCCGGCGCATACGCCGCCAGCTCGGCTGGAGACCCGAAATCGACCACACCGATGGCGTGCGCCGCACGGTCAGGTGGATGAAGAGCCGGCGCACCCCGACCACGGTGAACGAGAGTTCGGCCTGACGGTCTGCCTCCTCTCGTCCTCTGGCCCAGCTTCCCTACACCGCCGCCAGCGCCTGATCGAGGTCGGCGATCAGATCCTCCGGGTGCTCGACACCGATGGACAGCCGGATCAGCGCCGGCGTGATCCCCATACGCGGCTGATCCTCGACCGGCACGTCGGCGTGCGTCATCGTCGCCGGGTGCTCGGCCAGTGACTCGGTGCCCCCCAGGCTCACCGCCAGGTGGATCAGCTTCAACGCGTTGAGGAAGCGAAAGGCTTCCGCTTCGCCGCCGTGGATATCGAAGGCGACCATGCCACCCGGTGCCACGCACTGTCGCCGATACACCTCGTACTGCGGGTGCTCCTCGGTGATGTGTCCCAGGTAGTGGACCTTGTCCACCTTCTGGTGATCCGCCAGGAAGTCCGCGACGTAACGCGCGTTCTTCATCTGCGCCGTCATCCGCATCTTCAGCGTCTCGAGGCTACGCAGGATCAGCCAGCCGGTCCACGGCTCGGATGCCGTCCCCAGAAACGTCCGGGTTCCCCGGATGGTGCCGACCAACTCTTCCGAGCCCAACACCGCGCCGGCGATCAGGTCGCTGTGTCCGCCGATGAACTTGGTGGCCGAGTACACGACCAGATCGGCGCCGTGCTCCAGCGGGTGCTGGAACAACGGCCCGAGAAACGTGTTGTCAACGGCGACCACGACGTTGCGCCCGCTTCCATTGCGCCGCGCCAGCTCTGTGCAGTGCGCGATGTCCACCAGATCGTTGGTCGGGTTCGCCGGCGTTTCGATGAAGATCATCCGCAGCCGGTCCGCGATCGCGCTGTCGCGCAGCAACCGATCGGCGGCCTCCGGGCCCGCCGCCCCGGCCGGAAAGCTCACGACCTTGATGTCGTATTCGGGCAGCACGTGGCGAAACAGATACTCGGTGCCGCCGTACAGCGGCTCACTGTGCAGCAGCACATCGCCGGGCCGAAGAAAGCTGAGCACCGTCGTGGCGATCGCAGCCATCCCGCTGTTGCAAACCAGCGCCGACTCGGCCTTATCCCACAGGGTCAGCCGGTCCTCGAGGATCTCCAGATCCGGGTTGTTGAGCCGGCTGTAGATGAGCCCGGGCGTCTCCCGCGGCCCCTCCTCACGCAGCCCGTACGCAATCTGGAAGAACGCCTTCCCGTCCTCTGCGGTCGGGAAGGCGAAGGTGGACGTCTGAAAGATGGGACACTTTATGGCGCCCTCTGACCATTCGGGCCTATATCCGTAGCCCATCATGAGACTTTCCGGCCGCAGCTCGTGGTCCCCGATCGCGCGCTGGGTGTATTCCTTCTTCCGCGCCATCATCGCCTCCAAACTCGTTCTCGGTTGAGGCACATCAAAAATAACCGGGCGCCTTCGCAGGCGCTAAGCGCAAGCGGCAGTCGATCCATTCTGCAATAGTGGAGCCAGCGGCCAGGGCCGCCCTGCCTTGCCACCTCTCAGCACGTCGGATATGCTTGCCAAGCGATGGAAGGCGCGAAGACCTATTTCCGAACCGGCCTCGGGCTGAAGAAGGCGGTGCTCCCCGTCCTCGAGGACGAGTACCATTCGCGGGTCGTCGACCTCTTCCGCGAGCGCGGTTTCCGCGCCGTCGCGGGCGACGTGACGATCCGGTTGGCGGCGGAGTTCGGCTACTGCTACGGCGTCGACCGTGCCGTGCAGTACGCGTACGAAGCGCGTCACAAGTTCCCCGAGCGCCGGCTGTTTCTCGTGGGTGAGATCATCCACAACCCACACGTGAACCGTCGGCTACGTGAGCTGGGGATCGAGTTCTTGATGCCCGATGCCGACGGGCGCTTCGACTTCAGCGACGTGACCACCGAAGACGTGGTGATCATCCCGGCCTTCGGCGTGACAAGGCGCGACTTCCAAGCGCTCCGCGACATCGGTTGCCTGCTCGTCGACACCACCTGCGGATCGGTGCTCAACGTGTGGAAGCGGGTGGAGAGCTACTCCCGCGACGGCTACACGGCCATCATCCACGGCAAGTTCTTCCACGAAGAAAGTAAGGCGACCGCATCACAGGCCCGGCGCTATCCCGGCGGCGCCTACCTCATCGTCCGCGATCTCGAGGAAGTGCGCTCCGTTTGTAAGTACCTGGTAGAGGGCGGCAGTCGCGAGACGTTCTTACAGCAATTCGGCCACGCGTGCTCTCCGGGCTTCGACCCCGACCGCCATCTGCTGAAGATCGGTGTGGCGAATCAAACCACGATGCTGGCCTCGGAGACCGCGCGCATCGCCGAGGAGCTCAAGGCCGCGATGATCGAAAGGTACGGCGCCGACAAGCTCGCCGATCATTATCGCCACTTCGACACCCTCTGCAGCGCCACGCAGGATCGCCAGGACGCCGTCATCCGAATGATGGCTTCGCCGCCCGACATCATGGTCGTCCTCGGCGGCTACAACTCCAGCAACACGAACCACCTCGCCATGATCTGCGCCAAACACACGCAGACCTATCATCTCGAAGACTCCACCTGCATCGATCCCAACGCCGGCACGCTCAGCCACAAGATCGTCGGTACCGACACCGTTACCACCGACCATGGCTGGCTGCCGGAGGGGCCGGTCGAGATCGGGCTCACCGCCGGCGCCTCGACACCCAACAACAAGATCGGCGACACGGTCGAGCGGATCCTCGCCTCGCGGAGCTTGACCCTGGACGAGCTTACCTGGGTGAGCGAGAGCGGGGACGACCCGGCCGCGCCTACGGCGGCGGACGCGCGTCCCTAGCGTCCAGACGTCGCAACGCCCGCCCCAGACCGATCAAGATCGCATCCACGGCAAGACGCTGGCCGTCCGGGTTCCTGAACGCCTTCCGCGTCCCTCCGCTGACGTCTCCGGACTCGAGCGCGCGGTTCAATGTCGCCCTCACTACCCCGGCCAGCGGCGACAGCAGCGAGTCGGCGGCCAGCGCCACGAGCAACGAGTCCGTCTCGACGAGGGCGGCCAGCTCTGGAAGTCGTTCCTCCAGGCGCGAGCGGTACGCCGGGTTCTCGGCTAACGCGACCTCGGCAGAATCGGCGACCGCCATCCCCAGCGCCTCCCGGAACTCGTAGTAGTCCGCCGGCACCGGCGGCCGCTGAATCGGGCAGGCGACCATCGCCCCGCCCATGGCGGCGATCAGCGCCGCCCGCGGCCGGACGCGGGTGCGGCGCAGGCCGCGACCGGCCACGCTTCGACGTTGCCGATGCGCTCGGGGACCGCCACTCATCCGCGCCGGAACCGGCGCGTCGTGACAGGTGTTTTTGTTGCCCACGGGTGAAGTATACACGGGTTTGCAGGCGATCGTCTGCCCCGCGGACCCAGCCCCGCTTTCGGCACGGTTGATAGCCTGTTGACCGCCGTTTTGGACTGTGGGGCCGGGGGGCCTTAGAAATGAACCGTGCGATTCATCAACGTCCCGACCATCACCAGGAGGTCCCCATGTTGACCACCACCGAAGTCGCCCCCGAAATCGCCCGGCGCGGCTACGCCCGCCCCGAGGCCCTCGTCACCACCGATTGGGTCGCCAAGAACCTGGGTAAAAAAGGCATCGCGATCGTGGAGGTGGATGTCGACACCTCCGCCTACGATGAAGGTCACATCCCCGGCGCCGTCGGCTGGAATTGGCAGACACAGCTCATGGATCAGGTCCGGCGCGATATCGCGGGCAAGGCTTCGTTCGAGAGACTGCTCCGCGAATCGGGAATCGGTGACGACGACACCATCGTGCTCTACGGCGACAACAACAACTGGTTTGCCGCCTACGCCTTCTGGATGCTCGAGTATTACGGCCATCCCAACACGCGCCTGATGGATGGCGGCCGCGTCAAGTGGTTGGGCGAGGGCCGGGAGCTGACAAACGAGAAGACGCGCGTGCAGCGATCGCAGTACAAGGTTCGCGGGCCCTTCGAGGGCGTGCGGGCTTACCGCGACGACGTCGAACGCGCCGTCCAGCTCGGCCTGCCCCTGGTCGACGTTCGCTCGCCCGACGAGTTCACCGGGAAGATTCTGGCGCCGCCGGGGCTGTCGGAGACGGCCCAGCGCGGGGGCCATATCCCCGGCGCCCGCAACATCCCCTGGTCGAAGGCGGTGAACGAGGACGGCACCTTCAAGAGCCACGCCGAACTGAAGAAGCTGTACGCGGACGACGCCGGCGTCGCCGGCGACACCCAGGTGATCGCCTACTGCCGGATCGGCGAGCGATCGTCGCACTCCTGGTTCGTTCTCAAGTACCTGCTCGGCTACTCCGACGTGAAGAACTACGACGGCTCGTGGACCGAATGGGGCAACCTGGTCGGCGCACCGATCGAACGCTGAGCGGTTCGGTAGACGGTAGTCCGGTAGACGGTAGTCCGGTAGACGGGAGACGGTGGACGGTGGGACAGTGGGGTGGGGGCGTTCAGGTGGCTGCCCCCGGCCCACTGCTGCTTTTGCCACGCCTTCTATGTGGCGTTCAGCCCACCGTACCCGGCGATCCGTTGCCGCCGCGCCGGCGCGTCTCTAGCTTCGCTCCGGAATGAGCGGAGATCTCGGGATCGGCACACTCACCACCGACATCCCCGGATACGCGCGCGCGTCTGACGGCCGGGCGGACATCATCGCGACGTCCGACGCCCTGGCCTTCGTTCGCGAGGCGATCGCCTCCGCCGGGTCGCTCTACGAGCACGCGGCATCGCGGCCCGGCGTCGAGACGATTCGCGGCCGCGGCACGCTCTACGTCCTGCCCGGACCTGACGGCACAGGTTGGCTGGTCCGCCGGTTAACGCACGGCGGCCTGCTGGCGCCGGTCACCGGCGACCGCTTTCTTCGAGCCGGTACGCCTCGCCCGTTCAACGAGCTTCGCCTCTCGTGCGAGCTGCGCGAGCTGGGGCTGGCGACGCCGCGCGTCTACGCCGCCGTCGTCTACGGCTCCGGCATCTTCTACCGCGGCGAGATCGCCCGCGAGCACATAGCCCCTGCCGTCGACCTGGCGGCCCTGCTATTCAAGGACGCCGAGCGGCAGCCTCGCCAGCGTCAGGCCGCCCTCGCTGCGGCGGGCCGGCTGATCGGTCGTTTGCACGAGGTCGGGCTCGTGCACCCCGACCTCAACTTGCGGAACGTGCTGATCGAGACCTCGGACACGGGCCTCCGCGCTTACATCCTCGATCTGGAGAAAAGCCGGAGGCTCGGACGGGTCACGACCGGCCAGCGCCGGCGCATGCTCGGCCGCCTGCGTCGTTCCGCCCGCCGCTTCGAGCAGCTCGGCGGCGCGGCCATCAGTGAGCGCGAGTGGGAAGCCTTCGAAGTCGCGTATGCGGAAGGGGGAAGAGACCCAGGGGGCCCTAGCGCAGCCGCGCCCTGACCTGTTCCTCGGAGAGGCCCTGCACTTCGACCAACTTGTCGCGTGCCCGTTCGCCCTTGACGATCTGTACCGCCGACTTCGGCACGCCGAGGCGGTGGGCAAGGAAGTCGAGCAGCTCACGGTTGGCGGCGCCTTCCACCGGTGCCGCGGCCAGGCGGATCTTGAGCGCGTCCCCGTGCGCGCCGGCCAGCTCCGTTCGCGACGCCCGCGGCTGCACCCGCACCTTGAAACGCGTACCCGCGGCCGTCAACGAAGCCGCCTTCATTTCACGCGCCGCACCTTCCGGCGCAGGAAATCCATCATGATGTACTGGCCGAGGGTGACAGTCGTAGTGAAGTAGGCCTTACCGCGGCAAAGCTGCGTGACCTTCTTTACGAACTCCACCAACGCGTAGTCTTGCGCCAGCATGAAGGTGTTGATCTGGATTCCGGCGCGACGGCACATGCTGACCTCGCGAAACGTTTCCTTGAGGATCCGTGGGTCGAGCCCGATCGGGTTCTTGTAAACCTGGCCCGGCGCTACCGTCATCGCCGACGGCTTCCCGTCAGTGATCATAATGATCTGGCGCATGTCCTTCTTTTGCGCCAGCAAAATTCGGCGCGCCAGACGAAAGCCCTCCGCAGTGTTGGTGTGGTAGGGGCCGACCTGCGCCGTGGCGAGTTGCGCCAGGGGAATCTCTTCCGCGCTGTCGTGGAATAACACCACACGCAGAGAGTCACCCGCGTACTGGGTACGGATCAGGTGAGCGAGAGCGAGGGCGACTTTCTTCGCCGGCGTGAAGCGGTCCTCGCCGTAAAGGATCATCGAGTGCGAGCAGTCGAGCATCAGCACGGTCGCGCACGACGAGCGGTACTCCGACTGATGGACGTGCAGATCATCGTAGTCGAGGGCGATCGGCACGCCCAACCCCTCGCGCTTTATCGCCTGCATCAAGGTCGCCGGCACGTCCAGATTCAGCGTGTCGCCGAACTCGTATTTCTTCGAAGCCGCCTCCGCCTCTACGCCCGTGGCCAGCTCGGCGGTCTCGTGAGCGCCAAAGCTCGATTTGCCGACGGAGCCCAGCAGGTTCTTGAGCGTCTTGTAGCCGAGAAAGTCCAGACCCTTTTGTGTGAGATCGAATTTGATGGATCGCGCCGCGCCTTTCCCCACGCTGCCCGGCCCCGTCATCGGCTGGCCCTCCAACGGAACGTGTGGCGTCTGTTCGGTCCGCAGGTAACCCTCCTCGATCAGACGCCGCACGATCTCGTCGATCATCTCAGCCAGCTGACGCGCCCCCTCCTCATCCGGTTCTTCCGCCAGCGCCTTCAACATCTCGGGCGTGACCTGCCCCGACTCGATGAGCTTCTGTAGGATCGCTTCCTTCAGAGCCTCGAGACTGTCCATCGGCTCGTCGTTCCCGAATTCACCCCAGAACGGATGATAGTACGGGCCGCCGGCAAACCCGCTCTGTAGCAGGAAGTCGGCCAGCTGGTCGAGAAGCTCCTGGAGGTTGATCGACTCCAGAAGGTGGCCGCGGTACTTGCTGTACGTGGTAAACCGCATTCCGATCCTCGGTCGTCCGGGCCGCGTGCCGCGCGTCTACCGCCGCACACAGCCCCAGATTAGCTTACACCCATCGGGCTCAACAGTCTACGACTGCGCTGTCGCAATGTGCAACGGCGAGAAGTTAACCAGCCGCCGTGCCCTGATATCGTGAGCACTCTCGCGAGGGCGCGACGCCGGAGGACCGCATGAAAAGAGCACGCGAGGTCGGCCTGATGGTTCTGACCGCGGCCATGATCTTCTTTGCCTGGCAAAACCTCTACACAGTGGAGGTCTCGTTCCTGTTCTGGCAGTTCGAGGCACCCTTGCCCGTCGTCGTTCTGATTCCTCTGCTGGTCGGCCTCATCTTGGGTACCGTGGGTATGGCCGTGACCGGCAGGCGGCGGCGCGCCGCCAAGGCGGCGGAAGAGACCCCCGCGCTAACGGCGGAGGAGGAGCCGCTGGCCGCCGAATCGATCCGCGACGAGGAGGAGGTCACTTACTGATGAGGTCGCCGGGTGTCTGATAGCGAACGGCCGGGCTTGCGCTTCGCCAAGATGTCCGGCGCCGGCAACGACTTCATCCTGGTCAACGCCAGCGCGCGAGGACTGCCTGATCCCGGGGCGCTGGCCCTGGCGCTCTGCGCGCGCCGTACCTCGGTGGGCGCGGACGGCCTCATCCTGGTCGAGCCGAGCGAGCGGGCCGACGCCGACGTCCACGTCCGCTTCTTCAACCCGGACGGCCAGGAGTGCGGCACCTGCGGGAACGGCACGCGTTGCGCCGCGCGGTTTGCCGTGCTCGAGGGGCTTGCCCCGGCTGAGATGTTGATCGAAACGCAGGGAAGCGATATCGAGGCTCGCGTCTCCGGCGAGGACGCGGTGCTCCGCTACCGCACCGAGCCCACGTTCCACCTCGATCTCACGGTCTCCGGCGCAGACGGTGCGACGTCCGCGCACCTCGTGGACATCGGCACCCCCCATCTCGTGATCTACGCCAATCGGCTGCCCGAAGGATCGATCGACTCGATGTGCCGGCCACTGCGCCACGCGCCCGAGTTGGGCGAGGCGGGGGCCAACGTGAACCTGGTCGAGGTTCGCGATCGCCACCACATCCGCATCCGGACTTTCGAACGAGGGGTCGAGGCCGAGACGCTGGCCTGCGGCAGCGGTTCGATGTCGTCCGCCGTCGCGCTCTGCGCCGACGGGTTCTTGGAGTCGCCTGTCGAGGTCGAAACCCGGAGCGGCGATGTGTTGAAGGTCCGCTTTCAGCGCCGTGAAGACGGCAGCTTCTTCGCTCTCGAGCTGGACGGTCCGGCCCGACTCATTTACTACGCCGAGATCCCACCCGCCGAGCTGGAAGCGATCCTGCGGCCCGGTTCGCACCCCGCCGACCTGGCCGCAGGCCCTTGAACGGAGTCGTCGGCACAGCGCCGCTTAGAACGCGAGCTGAGCGCTCATCAGCAGCTGGTGATTGTCCACCCCACCCACCGTCGGTATGACGTAGTTCGCCCGCAGCTGGGTCGCCCCTGTCGGCCAAATGTTATAGCCCAGCAGCACCAGATCCGATTCGCTCGTCACGCCATCCGGGGACAGGCTGTCCCAGCGCACCAGAAACTGCGACCACTCCGTTAGCATGTAGCCGCCGGTCAGGTGGAGGCCCGTCGGGTCCGCCGTGGGGCCGGCCGCGAACTCCAGGCGCGCCGCGATGAACTCGCCCGCCAGCAGGAAGCGGTCGCGGGTCAGCCGGAAGTCGCCGCCCACCAGCGTCTGCTCGCCCTGAAAGTCGGAGAGGAAACCTCCGCCGAAGTCGGTGTCCTCGTCTTCGCTGCGCGCCACGTTGATCGCCAGCTCGAGGCGGTCACCGGGTCGAGGCCCCCGTAGCGCCTTGGGGAAGACGGAGAGCCGAGCCACATAGAGAAAATCATTGCTGTCGTTTCGGTTCCCGTTGAACTTGTTTCCGTTGAAGATGCCGACGCCGTAGCTCACCACTCCATCCGCGACATCACCCCTCAAGCTGGCGCCGATCTGACGGGCGGGCGCCAGTGCGGTGACCACCTGCGACCGGCGAACGAAGTCGAGGGCGCCGGCCCCGGTCAGCAGCTCGCGGCTGAAAGGCGCCTTGTAAAGCCCGACGTCAACGACGAGCGCCGGGCTGAACCGGTAGTAGGCCTTCGCGTCGAGGATCGCCGGCGAGGTCGCGAAGTTCGTCTGAAAGAAGTAGCCGATCCCCTGGTCCAGCTCGCCCGAGAGGCTCACCCGCATGTTGCCGATGCCGAAGCCGTTGCTGCCGGCGAAGCTGCGCTCCGGCTGAAAGTCGGCCACGAACTGAAACAGCGCGCCGACGCTCAAGTACGGCTTCTTGAAGTTGGCGATCAGGTCGCCGAGGCGCGGCTCTTCGGCCTCCTGCGCTTGCGCCCTCGGCGTGAGCAGCACGAACAGGAGCATGAGCGTCAAGGTCACGACGCACGCGGGGCGTGAACGGGCTACGAGCATTCGCATCGACTGTTCCTCCGGATTTGGGCAAAACGATCGGCCTGAATAGACAGGGATCCGAACTCCGGCGCCAGTCCGCCTGCTTGGCCGTCAGCCGCTCCCGAATCCATATTGCCCGAGCCCATGGTGAAGAAACGACGCCCGAAGCGCGGCAACCCCCGGCCCACGACGCTGCGCCGCCGGCTGCTCGCCTGGTACGATGCCAACCGCCGCGATCTGCCCTGGCGCGGAAGTCGCGACCCGTACCGCATCTGGGTCGCCGAGACCATGCTGATTCAGACGCAGGTCGAGACGGTCATCCCTTACTACGAGCGCTTCCTCCGGCGCTTTCCCGACGTGAACGCCCTCGCCGAAGCGGAACTGGATCCGGTGCTGAAAGCTTGGGAAGGACTCGGCTACTACGCTCGCGCCCGCAACCTCCACCGCGCCGCACGCATCGTCGTTGACCAACACGCTGGACAGCTCCCGTCCGACGAAGAGAGCTTGCGCGCGCTACCGGGCATCGGCCCCTACTCCGCCGCCGCATTGCTCAGCATCGCCTTTGACCAGCCATCGCTCGCCGTTGATGGCAACCTGCGCCGCGTCCTCAGCCGCGTCTACGACGAGCGCCGTCCCACGCCGGCGCGGCTACGCGAGCTGGGTACGCCGTGGCTCGACCGTGACCGGCCCGGCGATCTGAACCAGGCGTTGATGGATCTGGGGTCGACGCTTTGCACGCCCCGTTCTCCACGCTGCCCCTCGTGTCCGCTCGCCAGCGTCTGCCTGGCCCGTGCCCGGGGGACGGTCGAGGCGCGACCCGGTCGTCGTCCGGCGCGGCGGCGCCCGCACCACGACATCGCCGTGGGGGTCATTTGGCGGGGCGACGAGATCCTCATCGCCAAGCGCCAGCCCGAAGGGCTACTCGGCGGACTCTGGGAGTTCCCGGGTGGCAAGCCGGAGCCGGGGGAGAGCCTGGAGGCGGCGGTGGTCCGCGAGGTGAAGGAGGAGCTGGGGGTCGAGGTCGCCGCGGGCAGCAAGATCGCCAGCGTTGACCACGCTTACAGCCATTTCGAGATCACCCTGCATGCGTTCCACTGCCGGTATCGATCCGGAACGCCGCGCGCGCTGGGATGCCAGGAGTACGCGTGGGTGAAGCCGGGCGAGCTGGATCGCTACGCCTTTCCCGCCGCCAACCGTCGGGTGCTGGCGCGCTTGTCGTCCGAGGCCGGTCGCCCGGCGAAGAAGTGAGACGGCGGGACGCGGGCGTGGTGCGGCGGTACGCCGCTGCGCCCGCTCAGCCGATCTGAGAAAGGCGCTCGCGCAGTTCTCGGGCGCTTCCCACTCTCTCGTCCGCGTCCTTCGCGAGCAGCTGGACGATTAGCTGGGAGAGGGCCGGCGGAATCTCAGCGTTGAGCGCCGCCGGTGCGGCTGGCTCTTCGCTTAGGAGCTTGGCGATCAACGACGCTGTCGACTCGGCCTGAAAGGGCAGGGCGCCGGTCAAGCATTCGTACATGACCACACCGAAGGGCGAAAGCGCCTGCCGCCTCTCAGCCCCGCAGGCTGCGGCCGAGCGCCGCGCCGAAGATCAGCAACAGCGGCGCCGTCCACATCCCCGGGTAGATGGCCCACTCGATCAGGCCGATCATCAGGTGGCCGGCGCCGTTGATGATTTCGACGATCGCCCAGAACTTGGCCGCCTTGAGCGCCCAGGGTCGGCCGTGGGCGACGGAGGGGATGAGCGAGGCCAGCAGGAAGAACAACCCGACCTGCAGCAGCACGAAGAACTCCGGGGCGAGCGAGTAGAGAGGGAACGCCTCGTGGAACCGGGCGACGTAGTCTTCGAATCCGTGCAGGAACTGAGCGATGACGAGTGCGGGATAGAGGTGGCGGCCCGTCGACAGGTGACGGTGGTGGACCTCTAGATCTCCTGAGGCCACTTCGAGCCTCCCAACCCGCCTGAGTGTGGCGGCCGCGGGCGATCCTTCCGCCGCGAGTAGCCGCCCAGCTCGTTGCGGCTGATCCTGCGCTTCGCCACCAGACCTTCGAGCACCAACTCGCTGGCCACCACCAGCGACGCCGTCTCGTCGACATTGGGATCCGACGCCGCGGCGGTGCGAGCCAGCTCGACGAGGCCCGGCACGGTGCTGAAGCCTTTGAGGCACGCCTCGGCGCTGGATAGCTCGGCCACCTGCAAGGCACCTCCGGTGTCGAAGTACTCGACGATCGGCTCCGCGTCCTCTTCCACGAAGTACTCGTCGAACGTCGCGCCGGCCGCTCGCGAGATGAGGTCGCGCGCGATCTTCGCTCCGCCTTCCAGCTCGCCCTCGTATTCCAGCTCGAGCTTGCCGGTGATCGACGGCAGCGACGCGTAGATGTCCGCCAGCCAGGGAATGACCAGGTCTTCGTTGTTGGAGATGGCGCGGCGCTCGGCGTTCGACACCACCGTCTCGATCACGGTGATCGGCAGCCGCTGCGACACGCCGGAACGCCGGTCGATCCGCTGATCCTCGCGCGCCTCGAAGGCGATCCGCTCGACCAGCGCCTGAATCATCTGCGGAACCTGGACGGGCCGGCCGCCGCGCCGAGTCCACGCCTCCTGCTCGGTGATCGAGATGCCGTGCTCGAGGTCTTGCGGGTAGTGGGTCATGATCTCGGCGCCGATCCGGTCC
>JABAOH010038194.1_pt4 | contig 14771 bp, 17 predicted proteins | sample 7062181 | NCBI WGS metagenome assembly JABAOH01 (sample SAMN14538630, study PRJNA623070) | marine sediment metagenome | biome: marine biome [ENVO:00000428]; feature: marine pelagic biome [ENVO:01000023]; material: deep marine sediment [ENVO:00002113]; isolation source: pool of 5 deep marine... | reverse complement strand
CTTTTTTCATAGTAGGTGTTATCAAAGGAAAAATTGTTAGGAAATCTAAATTAAGATCTGGGCTTTATACCACAATAATTGGGGGAGTTGCTGCAACAGTGGCATATCTTATTGGTTATGGGTTAAGTTTCTTAGTTTAATCTAGATAGATTTTATATTTTCTCTTATAGTATTGGCTGACAATTTGAATAAATTTTGTTCTGACTGGTCCAAATCAATTTCTTGGATTTTAGAAATACCATTTTCATTTATTGTGACGGGAACCCCCATACAAACGTCTTTTTCTTCATATTCTCCATCTAACATTACAGAAGCAGGAATGGAAATTTCTTGATTTTTAGTTATTGCTTCAATAACATCAAAAGTGTTTTTTGCTATTCCAAATTGTGATCTACTTTTGTAATTTCTCAAGGCTATCCAATAGTCTCGAATTTCACTCCAAACCTTGTCTTTTATCTTTGGATCTATCCTTTTTGAGCCTAAATCTCCATTAATTTTTACCTTTGAAAAAATGGGAACCATTGAATCCCCGTGTTCTCCTAGAACAATTGCATCTGAAATTTGAGAATTCCTGATTTGCAAGGATTTAGAAAGTTGTAATCTAAATCTGCTAGTATCCAAACTTGATGCGATTCCCATTACCTTAGTTCGCGGAAGATTAGTTTCCTTTTGAAAATAATATGTTAAAACATCTACAGGATTTGATACAATCAATGTTAGTGGAGATGAACATTTTTCTTTGATATTTTTTCCAATATTTTTTATCATTTCTACTTGAGCTTCAACCATTTCATTTCGGCTTTTCAAGTAAATGCCAGTGCTTGCTGCAATAACAATTAATTTTGAATTTGATATTTCTGAATAGTCATCTGTTCCTTTGATGGTGATATCTGAATTTTTAGGGATTGCATTTGCAATATCTAGAGCTTCTCCCAAAGCTTTGCTTTTTGTCCGATTTAGTAAAACTATATCATCTAAAGAATTTACTGCACAAAGAAAAGCAATTGAAGAACCAACTAAACCACTTCCAATAATCGAGATCAGTTAAATCTCATCTCATTTAATTAATAGAACAGGAACGCTGGTTCTTTGAATTACGCCGTTTGCTACGCTCCCAAGAACTAATTTATCAAATCCAGTTCTTCCATGAGAGCTAATAACTATAATATCCATTTTTCTAGATTTAGCAAATGTTGCGATGTCTTTAGCAACTGAGGTAGATTTTATAATTTGTAATTTTATTTTAACACCTACTTTGTTTGCTGTTTCTTCTAGTTTTTCCATGTATTTTTTTGCCACTTTGGTTTGTGCTTTTAATAATTGAGTATCTGCCCTTGCGTCATAGAATTTATGATGCCATGCATCGCCTTCAACACAAGTAATCAAAGTAATTTTGGAATTATATTTTTGAGCCAAATCAAGTGCTACTTTGAATGCCTTGTTTGAAGGACTTGATAGATCAAATGGAACTAAGATATTTTGGAATGACATTAGTGGATTTGATTATTATGTCCAATTTAAAGCTCAAACCATTATTTTTAGGCACAAAATAGTAGTTAATTGCACTGCAAGGCAACGTGTACTCATCCATTAAATCAAAAGTTTACCTAGTTTAGTCATGCAAGCGTTAATCTCTGGAAGAAAAATTGAGGATGACTCAAGGAAAGATGCCATACTTGAGGTAATGTCCGACAAATATTGTAGAGCAATTTTAGAAATTTCAATGGAAAAGCCAAAATCTGCCATGGAAATAAGTGCTGAGACCAAGATTCCAATCAGTACTGTATATAGAAGGCTACAAACTCTCCATGACAATAAACTTCTAGGAATTTCAGGTTCCATCAGTGATGATGGGAAAAAGTACTTTCTCTACAGGAGTAAGGTAAAAGCAATTGCAACCTCTTTTCACGGTGGTGCTATAGAGATCGAAGTAGAACCCAACCTCTCCTAACCAAACTTTTTACTTTTATTAAAAATCATTTCTGATAATTAATGATCATTTTTAAATCCAAAAATTATTCGTAATTTTATGGAAAGAAAATATTCTAAATCAGTAATTACCGTAAACCCTGATTCTTCAGTTTATGAGGCTCTTGAAAAAATGCAATCTAATAGTATAAAGCGTGTCGTAATTTGTGAAAACACAAGACCATTGGGTATTATTACAGAACGTGATATCAACAAATTTCTTGAATCAGATAAAACTGCAAGAGCCCTTGATGAGATTCTAGTAAAACATCTTATGGAAAAAAATGTTGTATTGATTACTGACAAATTAGAAGACGATTTCTATCAATGTGCGTCAAAAATGGATAATTTTAAAATTGGATCTATTATCATAACTGATAAAAATGGAAATTTGTCTGGAATTATTTCTAGAACTGATTTAGTAAAATCATATGCAAATGTTTTTGGAGGAAAATATCTTGTAAAAGACTTCATGACAAAACAATTAGTTACATGCAGAAAAACAGATAGAATCAGTTTTGCATTAGATTTAATGAACCAAAATAAGGTATCAAGATTGGTGGTAACTGATGAAAATGGTTCACCGATTGGTTTGGTATCGACAAATACATTGTTAACACATAGCGACTATTTTTCCAAAGGTACTACACGTTCTAGAGATTATTTGCTTCCTTTGAAAGACAAAGTTGTTGTTAATGATCTCCTTGAGGAAAATCTTGTTACGATAAATGAGGATGAAGATTTGGCAGAAGCTGCTAGGAAAATGATAAAGTCTAAAATTAGTGGGATACCAGTAATTGATTCTAATCAAAAGTTAGTTGGAGTAGTAAGTAAAACAGACGTAGTTAAGGCATTTTCCGATGTAGTACCTCATGAGAAGCTAAAACAAAAGTATGAAGAAATATACTGAATCAAATAAAAATAATACATATTTTTAAATTATTTTTAATTTAACTAAAATTTTTATATTTTTTATTATCAATATTGGAGATTATCAAATCTTGTTAAATAAATTAAAAACAATTAGTTTTTTGTGCGGGGCAAGGAAAAGATTGGTCTTATTGGAATAGTTAGTTCCTTATTTTTAGTATCTATGATTTTTTATCCAGCCGCATCTGCAGAGGTAGTTCCAAATTGGGTAAAAAATACTGCATTGTGGTATGGTGAAGGAGAAATTTCTGAAACTGAGTTTCTTAATGCAATAAAGTTTCTAATTGAAAGTGATGTGATAGTTTTAGAAGGGAATAATTCTGAAGTAACTTTAATAGATACAACAGGACAAGTATTAATTCCTAATGGGAATTTTGATATTACAAGTTCAGGGTTTTACATTCCATTAAATCTTGAGGTATCTCCAGGAACTACAGTGATATGGCGGAATGATGATTCAGTACCACATACCATACAAAGTCAAGATGAATTTGGAGAGATAATTGGTTTGTTTAATAGTGCACCATTACAAACCGGAGAAGCCTTTGAATTCAAATTTGATGAACCTGGAGTTTACAACTATTTTTGTTCTCTTCATCCTTGGAGAGTTGGAATTATAACTGTACGTTAAAAAAAGTTTTTTTGTTTATTCAAAACTTTCTTTGTATAGTAAATGTACCTCTTTTAATTTGAAATAAAATTCGTATCAGCAAAAACAACCAAACCAACATCAAAACAAAATAAAGAAGATCAAGGTTTGGTATCTCGACTGAAGGTTCATCTGGTATTTCAATTTCTTCTGTTTGTTCTTGAGGAGGTTCAAAAGGCGGTACAAAAACAATTCCAATAAAAATAGGAATTATAATCACTAATGCCAGTTGGAACATCACTGAAATTAAATCACAAATGATAATTTAGATGTATGTTAAATTCTAAGAGGTAGATCTGTAAAGAAATGACTATAATATCAAAATCCATCCAAATTCGTTCAAAAGGAGAAAATGATATGCTAGATTTGACCGAACAAATTTCTGAATTTATTGGGAGTTCAGGTATTTCTAATGGGATAGTTACAATTTTTGTATCAGGCTCAACTGGTTCAATAACCACTATAGAATTTGAGCCTGGGTTAGTCAAAGATTTTCCTGAAATGCTAAGCAGAATTGCCCCTAAAGATCTAGATTATGGTCATGAGCAGATGTGGCATGATGGAAATGGGCATTCCCATGTAAAGGCCTCGTTAGTAGGACCTTCTCTGACTGTTCCTTTTAGTAATGGTGAAATGCTCCTAGGAACTTGGCAGCAGATTGTATTTCTAGAATTAGATACTAGAGCAAGAACAAGAAATTTAGTTTTGCATATTATAGGAGAATAATGGCCTCTCTTAGTCGACATATTGGATTATTTCATCTTACCATGTATGGAGTTGGATTAATTCTTGGAGCTGGAATTTATGTTCTAATTGGTGAAGCTGCAGGATTTGCAGGAAATGCTCTATGGATTTCATTTATTCTTGGAGCTATAGTTGCAGCATTTGCTGGTCTAAGCTACTCTGAATTGACTGCATTGTTTCCAAGAGCTGCGGCAGAATATGTTTTTGTAAAGGAAGGCTTTCGAAGTGATTTCATTGGTTTCATTATAGGATGGTTGACAATTTTGACATCGATTATTGTAGCTGCTACGGTTGCTTTAGGATTTGGAGGTTATATGCAAGAGCTGACAAACATTCCGATTTTAGTTTCAGCTTTGGCAATTCTTGGAATTTTATCTTTTGTGAATTTTATTGGAATTAAAGAATCAGCTTGGGCAAACACAATTTTTGCAATAATAACAATAAGTGGATTAGCAATCATCATTGTTATTGGATTTTCTTTTCCAATAGAAGAAGCTGAAATAGATTACTTTGAAAATCCGATGGGGTTTAATGGGATAATTTTGGCTTTTGTTTTAGTATTTTTTGCATTTATTGGTTTTGAAGATATTGCAAATGTTGCTGAAGAAGTAAAACGACCTCAAAGAACCATGCCTAGAGGAATTATGCTTTCTGTATTGATTACCACGATAATTTACATTTTAGTTTCTTTAGCCTCAATTCGAATAGTTGGATGGGAACAACTTGCAGAGTCCTCTGCTCCACTTGCCTTTGTTGCTGAGCAACGCCTTGGAGAACAGGGTCATTTTATTTTGTCAGTAATTGCTCTTTTTGCTACAGCAAGCACAATTTTGATTACATTGGTGGCTGGGGCCAGAATTTTTTATGGAATGGCCAGAGATGGGTCTTTACCATCTAGGTTGGGCTTGATTCACCATAAAACAAAGACTCCTTGGATAGCAGTTGTTCTTATCCTTGTCACAGCAATTGGATTTTCTTTTATTGGAGACATCCTGATTGTGGCAAATATTGTAGTTTTTGCAGTTGTTGTAACTTTTGCTATGATTAATTTAGCTGTTATTCTTTTACGATATGTTAAACCTGATGTAGAAAGACCCTATCGAGTTCCTGTAAACATTGGACGGTTTCCTATTTTGCCATTGTTTGGATTAGGGGCAACAATATACATGGCAACTCAGTTTGAATTGCAGATAATTCTTGTAGGCCTTGGAATTATTGCTTCTGGTGCTATTTTCTATGTAGTATATAAGAAAAGAAAATAATTATCGTTTAGATTTTGCAAGAGCTGCACCTGCAATTGCTATTGCAGCAATACCTAAACCAATACCAGCATAACCAAGATTATTTTGTGAACTAGATTGTTCAAGTTTGGATACAGAGTCCTTAAGATCATTTACATCACCTAGCAATGCGGTATGTCCGTCGATTAGTTGGTTTAATGTCAAATCTGATGATTCTGGAAATTCAATGTATTCTCTTTCATTTACTTTAGGTGGGTGCATTGAGAGACTAACCTTAGTTTCTTCAATAGTCCCCAATACATTTGCTTGATAGAATCCAGACACTGTTGGATTTACAAATGCATAGTATTTTCCTGGGATGTTATGATCTTCTTTTAATGGAAGAGTAATTTTTTGGTCTTTTAGAACTAGTTGCATTTTCAATGTTTTGTCCAAATTAGGGACTCCATTTTGAAAAGGTTGAGATTCTGCACATTTGATTGATTCTGCGATTTCTGGGCAAGGGACAAGTGGACTTACATAAAGCTCAATCCCGTTGGTTTCACCTGATACAACAGGTTCATTCATCCATCCAATTTCCAACCTATAGTCACCTACAGCATCTATTGTATGTCCATAGGCAATCCCTACTAATCCAGGAATAGTTAATGAAATCAAGAGTAAAATCTTAAGATCCAATAATGAACCAATCAAATTTTATTTTAAAAATGTTTTAGTAATTTTTCAATTTTAAATTGAAATTTAGTTTTGTACCAGGTTTTGGTTTATGCATCTGCATACATAGAAACTTCCCATGCGGTTGGGGTTTGAGCAAATGCAGTATACTCTTGATATTTTAATTCTGTATATTTGTCTAGGAAATCTTTTGTGAAAACTTCTTCTAAGAATTTTTGATCACTCTTTAGAGAATCAAGAGCCCCTTTCAATGAAACTGGAAGAGTTCCAATGTTGTATTCTCGTTTTTTCTCTGGAGTTAGTTTGTATACATTTTCTTCTACGGGATCTCCGGGATCAATTTTGTTTTTGATTCCATCTAAACCGGCAAGAAGTAAGGCTGCTTCTAGTAAGTAGATGTTTGCTGTTGGGTCAGGTACACGATATTCAATTCGTTTACTTTTTTCTTGATTTCGGTAATACATAGGAACTCTAATAGCTGCAGAACGGTTTCCCATTCCCCAGCAAACATTTACTGGAGCTTCAAATCCTGGAACTAATCGTTTGTAGGAATTTGTTGTTGGATTTGTAATTGCACATAATGCAGATGCATGTGATAAGATTCCACCAATATAGTATCTTCCTTTTTGACTCATTTGTGCAACAGGATCACCAGGATCAAACATTACATTGACAGAATCATTCCATAAACTTTGATGGGTATGCATTGCTGATGCATTGTCTCCAAAAATTGGTTTTGGCATGAAAGTAGCGACTTTATTTTTACGCTTGGCTTTTACTTTCACAATATTTTTGACTGCAATCACATTATCAGCCATATTGATCATTTCATCATAAACCAGATTGATCTCGCATTGCCCTGATGTGGCTACCTCATGGTGTTCGGCTTCAATCTTAATTCCAAAATTATTGTAAAGATCATCACAAATGTCCTTTCTAAAAGTTTCAAGAGTATCTTTTGGTTGTGAGGGATAATACCCTTCTTTAATATCAATTGCAGTACTTACATTTCCTTTTGCCCAAGGAGATTCTTTAGATTCAATCGAATAGCCCGAACCTCCATAGGAATGAGTGGCAGCATAAGGAGAAGGATAAACATTGATGGTATCAAAAACAAAAAATTCTATTTCAGGTCCCCAGTTAGTATGTGTTAATCCAAATTCCTTTAATTGTTCAGATGCTTTGTGAGCTATTCCTCTTGAATCTCTATTATATCGAGTTTCTTCTATGGTATTTCCCTCATAAAGGTCACAAAATAATATTGCATTTTTTCTGCTTCCTTGATCATAATCAGCAGGTAAAATTCTAAACGATTTTGGATCAGGTTTTAAAATCATATCAGAATTATTCACTGATTTAAATCCAACAATAGAACTTGCATCTAGTTTTTCTAATCCATTTTCAAAACTGTTTTTATCAATTGCATAACTTGGCATTCCAAGTCGATGTAGTTCTCCAAAGATATCTACAAACCAGAAATTAAGAAAAGTGATATTTTCATCTTTTATTTTTTTAAGTACTTGATCTGCGTTCAACTAGTTTTTTTAGAAAATCAATTTACTAATGTTAGTTTGTAAGATTGTTTTAGCTATGTTGTAAAGACTAAAAAAATTACTTTAATGTGACATTTTTACGCCGTATTTTTGTTCTAATTCTTCTTCAAAAAAGAATTTTTCCTCAAATGCAGGTTTCAAATCATCAAGCCATATTGCATTTTCATCATATTTTGCAAAAAATGGTTTCCAAGCCCAATCTGGGTTTCTTCCTTGTAGGAACCTCAAAGACAGCACTTTTTCTCCCTTTATGGTAACTATCCCATCAACCTGGACCTTGCCTGGAGTAGCTGACATGCTTGGACCTCTAACAGTCCTTCCTAAACCACTTAGTTGTTTGTACGCGTTTCGGAAAATTTCTTGGGCTTTAACCAATGGAACGCCAAAGTAATGCTGAGCACCTGTATCTCTTACAACAAACATGTAGTATGGAATACAACCCATCTGTACTTGGTTATTCCACATTTTTGCCCACATGTCTGCATCATCATTAATGTGAGCCAATAGAGGAGATTGGGTCCGGATTTGAGCTCCAGTAGAACGAACCTCTTGGATTGCTCTTTTTAATGAATTAGTTGATAGTTCAGTTAAATGATTAAAGTGGGCCATAAATGCCAAATGTAGTCCATTTTTTGTAACTTTTCTAAACACATCTAACATTAGTTCTGAGTCATCATCAGTGAGAAATTTGTAGGGCCAATAAGAAAGGGATTTGGTACCAATTCTAATAGTTTTCAAATTTGGAAGTTTGGCCTCAATTAAAGTTTCTATATATTTTTCAAAAATTTTTGCTTTCATTATCATTGGATCACCACCAGTAAACAATACATCTGAAATTTCAGGATGTTCAGAAATATATTGAACCAATTGTTCTCCCTCCTTCATTGCAAATTTCATCTCATCCATTCCAACAAATTGTGGCCATCTAAAACAAAAACTACAATATGCATGACAAGTTTGGCTTTGACTTGGGAAAAACAAACAAGTTTCTTTGTATTTGTGTTGCATGCCATACAACTTTGTTCCATCCTTTAAAGTGGGAACATTAAGCTCCATTTGTCCTGCAGGATGTGGATTAAGTTGTAAACGAATCTCATTTGCCACTTCTGCAATTTCTTTTTTATCAGAATTATTTTTCAAAGTGGTTTCCATTTTTTCATAATGTTCTGGTCTCAACATTCCCCTTTGTGGAAATGTTAGAACATACATTGGATCGGTGGGGATATTATCCCAATCGATTAATTGTTCTACAACATAATTATTTGCTTTAAAAGGTAGTACATTACCAACTACTTCCATTTCAAATTGAGTTTGTTCTGAAAGTTTTTGGATTTGTGGAAGATCACGAAAATTTGCTAATGTGTAAGATTTTAGCGAAGGTTTTTCATCCCAAACTGTCTCTTGATAAGTCATTTAGTATAGTAGCCTCCTACCCTTGTTAAAGGTTACAACATTCTCACGCACAAATGTTGAAAATTTTAAAAATTTTTGATTATAATTACAACAAGTTATGATAATGTGGCTTAACCTTTGTATTTCAGAGAATTCAATGACTTAGAATAAGGAAATATTATGGCTGAAGAGGATCTATCACAGATTTCTGTTGGAGAATTTGAGAATGTATCTCAGTTGTTAGTTTCATCAGAATCTTTACAATTTGCGTTTATTTTGATGGTAGTAGGAATAATTGCCATAGTTTTAGGATATGGAAAATTTTCTAATTGGGTAAAATCTCAAAAAATTTACTACAAAAGACCTCATTTATCCAGATTCATTAGAAGGGCAATCTTACCGTTTTTTGCAATAGCTCTCATTACATCAACTAATGCCTATATTCAAAGCTCAGGGGTTTTTGAACAAGATGTAATGGGTGGGGGAGATCTATCTGCAGAAGCCACTTTTGCAAAAATCTTAAACACCTTCAATATTCTGGTAATTGGTTATACCGTATCTCATCTAATTCCAATTGCCCTTACTAAACGTGATAAATCTATACTTGAAAAGGAAGACTTTGATGCTTGGTTTGATTTTAGAGGATTCTCAGATGATGATGGGGATTTATTCCACAAATTGTACAAATGGGTTCCACCCAAAGTATTGCCAGAAGAAATACCAGAAGAAGAATTTAACAAATATCTTCAAACGGAAGAAGGTAGAGAATATCTTGAGCAATTCAGAACAACTAAAGGAAATCCAATTGGGGGATATGAAAAATTAATTAAAAATCCATTTGAAGAATGGAAAAAATCTGAACGAGCAAAATATGAAAAATATTACAAAAATTGTATAACTGGAAATAACCAATCGGGGAGGAAATTAAAACCCGGTGCAAAGCCAGATGAAATTTTTCCTATTGATATTTGGAGGGAGGAAAAAAGACTTCATGGTTTTGAACCAATAATTCCTAGCTCAAGACCTCCTGGTTATGCAAGAAAAAAACGAGAAGGTGTTCCTAAATCTGCTAAACAAATTCTACCTGTAGGAATTTTTGTTGCCACAATTCTTGGTGTAGTTGCATGGTGGGGAGTAGATCTAATAGTATTAGCAACTGCAACCGGTGGGTTTTCTATTGGATTGGGATTAGCAATGCAAGAAACAATGCAAAATTATTTTGCGTATTTGATTATAAGAAAGGACAAAATATTCCAAGAAGGAGATAGAGTACAATTAGATACGGGATATAATGGATATGTGCACAAAATCACGCCTAGAGTAACTTATGTTCGTGATGCCCTACATGAATCTCTTGCAGTTATTCCAACAAGATCATTAGTCAATTCTCAAATTGTAAACTATACTAAAGAAAACAAACTTGTTCCAGCTACTGTGAAAGTTGGTGTTTCATATCTAAATAATCCTCAGCAAGTAGCATCTATTCTGGTTAAAGTTGGAAAAAGAGGGATGAAAGAAATTGTAGATGCCAAAGGGCGACATCTTGTAAGACAAAATAGGTGTCCCTACTTAGATAAGAATAGACCAAGCTGTGGTTGTGATAAAGATCTCCATGTTGACATTACTCAACCGGTGGTAAGATTTACTGATTTCAATGATTCTTCATTGGATTTTTCAATGTGGGTTTATGTTCGAGATTATGGGGCTCAATTTAAGACAAAAACAGATCTAAGAATGATTATGTATGAAGAATTCAAGAAATATGATATTAGAATTCCATGGCCAATTAGAACAATTTACCAAGGTGATGAAAAGAGAGAAAATGATGAAATTGCCCAAAGAGATGCGGATAGAAATAAAGTAATTGATGACTATGGACTTGGGGATATTGGTCGTGGAGAAGGGGAAGATTAGAATAGTTTTCTCAAAACTTAAGAATCCCATTACTACACGATCCTTTGTTGACTAGTCTGATTGCAGGTATTTCTTCAGAGGATTTAGCAAAAAAAATATCAAAAAAACTCAAAGCTAACCTTGTAAAATCTGAAGTAAGGATATTTCCAGATGGTGAAAGTAAAATTACATTAAAAGGAAAAATATCTAAAAGCAAATCTATTGTAGTTCAATCAATATATCCTCCTGTTGATACTAATCTTATTCAAACTCTGTCGTTGATATCAAAGGTAAAAGAACAATCGCGAGAAGTCGAGGTAGTTGTTCCTTACTTAGGATATGCAAGGCAGGACAGAGAATTTCTACCGGGGGAGATAGTTACAATGAAAGTTATTGGAAAATTATTCAAGGGTGCAGGCGCAACGAGGATTATAGTAGTTGATGTACACAGTACAATGGGCTTAAAGCACTTCAAAATCAAGGCTCAAAATCTTTCAGCAATTCCTGATCTAGTAAATTATTTCAAGAAAATAAAACTGAAAAATCCTCTAGTTGTATCTCCAGACCAAGGCGGTAAAGAAAGAGCCAAGCAATTTGCTCAATTATTTGGTTCGGATTATATTGCCTTGCAAAAGAAACGAGATAGAAAAACTGGCAGAGTCCAAATTGAAACAAAGGGTCTTGATGAAGTAAAAGGAAGAGATTTGATTTTAGTCGACGATATGATCAGTACAGGGGGTAGTATAATCAAATCTACAGAGTTTTTGAAAAAGCAAAAATGCAATAGAATTTTTGTTGCTTGTACTCATGCTTTGTTAATTAATGATGCAGAAAAGAAGATACGAAAGGCAGGTGTTTCTGCAATAATTAGTGCAAATACAATACCAGGTAAAACTTCTGTAGTAGATGTTTCAAACACAATTGCAAAGGCACTAAAGTAATGCCAGAAAGTTTTTTTATCTTATCCAAAGATCATTTAGAACTTGCCAAAGATGAAATAATTGCCATTGCTAAAACTTATGATAGGTTTGCAAAATCAAAATCAATTTCAAATTTAATGATAATTCAATCTAAAATTAATTGGGAAAAGATTGCGGCAAGAGCTACGTTTGCAAAAATCTCAGGTCAAATTTTACGTAAAATGTCAGGATTATTTTTAGGCGAGGATAATTTTGAAATATTAAAAAATGCAAAAACCTTTGCTTGTAGAATTGTAAATTTATCTTCAAAACAGTTTGACATTCCAGAATTAGAAAGCTCTATGGGTGATATGATATCTAAATTAGCTCCAGTTAATGTAGATCTTAAAAATCCAGATATTATCATTTATCTTATTTTTACAAATCAAGAGAATTTTTTTGGGTTTTCAAAACTAGAAAAAACAACTCCTAGACCTAAAAAGGTAAAAACTCATCCACATGAGTTGGATTGGAAATTAGCAAGAGTGATGATTAATTTGATTGGATTAAAGGAAGGCGAGACAGTCTGTGATCCATTTTGTGGTACTGGAACTATTCTTCTTGAGGCCGAATCTATGGGAGTGAAAGCAATAGGAGTAGATTTTGACGAAAAAATGTATCAAATTTCAAAAGAAAATTTAGCCATAAATGGTTTCAAATCAAAGCTAATCAAAGGAGATTTTAGTAAATTTACATCGATGAGCGATAAATTTGATGGAATTGTGACTGACCTTCCATATGGGACTGCCTCTAAATCCTCAGAAAATCCTCAAGAATTAATAAAAAAATTTGTTGCCATGCTACCTAGACGGAAAAAAATTGCCATAATGTGCAAAAAAGGATTTGAGAAGAAATTGAATATGAATCCCTCAAAAACTTATGATATCTATAGGCATAAAAGCTTGACAAGGACAATTTTGATAAAATGAAACTAGTTTTCCTCGGAACTTCAGCTGCACAACCTACAGAAAATAGAGGTCTTTCATGCATTTGTCTAGAAAGAGATGGTGAAGTTTTGATGTTTGATGCTGGTGAAGCTGCGCAAATTGCATATCTCAAATCAGGTTTAGGATGGAATAAAAAAATGAAGATTTTTGTCACTCATTTACATGGAGATCATTGTATTGGAATTTTAGGACTTTTACAAACAATGACAATGCAAAATAGAACTGAACCTTTAGAAATCTATGGTCCCAAAGGAATTGATGATTTTATTTCATCAAACATAAAAGTACTAAATTTTGGTTTATCATTTCCTATAATGATTTCAATTATTAATGAAGGTCAAATCTTTGATTCCAAATTATATTCAATTTATTGTTGTAAAGCAAGTCATTCAATTACTGCGTTTTCCTATCGATTTGATGAAAAAGCTAAGCCTGGTAGATTCAATTTAGAAAAAGCAAAAGAATTGGGAATTCCTGAAGGTCCTTTATGGAATAAATTGCAAAATGGAGAACAAGTTGAAATTAATGGAAGGATTATTACATCCGATCAAATTTTAGGTGAAAAACGTGCTGGCAAAAAAATTGGGATATCAGGAGATACTAGACCAACAGATGAATTACAGAAATTCTTTGAAGGTTGTGATTTTCTAGTTTTTGATTCAACGTTTTTAGATGAAATCAAAGAAAAGGCTTTAGAAACTCATCATTCTACTGCCAAAGAAGCGGCAAACTTGGCAAAAAGTGCTAACGTGAAAAATTTGATTCTTACACACTTTTCAGCCAGATACAAGGATGAAAAACAGCATCTTGAAGAGGCTAAGAAATTCCATGAATCCGTAATTGCTGCAAAAGACCTTCTTGAAATTGAGATAAAATGAATAAAGAAATTGCTGAAAAGTTACTTTCAGCAAAAAAAGTGGTTTTTGTAACTGGGGCTGGAATATCTCAAGAAAGTGGAATTCCTACCTTTCGAGGTAAAGATGGATTATGGAGGAATTATGATGCAATGAAATTGGCCACGATTGATGCTTTTTATGATAATCCTAAGCTGGTTTGGGAGTGGTATAATGAAAGAAGACAGAATATTTTTTCTTCAAAACCCAATCCGGGGCACAAGGCAATAGCAGAATTAGAGAATTTTCTCAATGTGGTGGTTTTAACTCAAAATATTGATGGTCTGCATCAAAAAGCAGGTAGTTCAAAAGTTTTGGAATTACATGGAAGTATCGTGAAAATAAAATGTACTGTGTGTGATTTTAAAGATGAAATTTTTACCGAATTTACTGAATTTCCTCCCTTATGTAATTGTGGCAATATTTTAAGGCCTGATGTAGTATGGTTTGGGGAAGGATTGCCACAAAATGTTTGGCAAGAAGCCATTATTCATGCAAATAATTGTGATGTCATGATAATTGCAGGAACATCTCTTGTTGTATCACCAGCTAATACTCTTCCGATTTATGCTAAACAGAATAATGCCATATTGATTGAAGTAAATCCTGATGAGACCATAATGTCATCGGATATGGATTTCTCATTAAGATCTACTTCAGCAACTGCTTTACCAGAATTAGTTTCAATTTTTAAAAAGTAAAACAATATTTACTCTTCATTTTCGTTTATGAAAGGTATTTTATCCACTACAATTTCTTCTACAAAATCAGTAGAATTTTGTTTTATTTCTGACAATTTGGTCTCAGCTGTTTCTACTGATGATTCAATGGTTTGTTCTGCTGTCTGGATAGTTTGATGACCAAAGTCAGTTAATTTGGTCTCAGCTGTTTCTACTGATGATTCAATGGTTTGTTCTGCTGTCTGGA
>JABAOH010040042.1_pt1 | contig 14773 bp, 15 predicted proteins | sample 7062181 | NCBI WGS metagenome assembly JABAOH01 (sample SAMN14538630, study PRJNA623070) | marine sediment metagenome | biome: marine biome [ENVO:00000428]; feature: marine pelagic biome [ENVO:01000023]; material: deep marine sediment [ENVO:00002113]; isolation source: pool of 5 deep marine... | reverse complement strand
GGCATCGGCGCCGCGGAACGCCCCAAGGCGGTGCGCTGGGCCAAGGCCAAGGAAATCGTCAGCACCTGGATTATCACGCTTCCCGGCGCGGGTACCGTGTCCGCGCTCATCTATCTGTTGGTCGACGCCGCAACGGGGATTCAATGAAACTCCTTGCGGTTCGGAGACAAGTGTAGTGTCCAGAGCAGGAGCAACACGCCATGAGTGAATCCTCGAGTTCGGTCGTCGCCCGGATCGTCGACAGGGTCTTTCCGCGGATGCCCGATTTCTACGGCCTGATCAACGAGCAGTGCGAGCTGATCTGCGACGCCATGGAAGTCTTCGTCGAGTTCATGGAAACCGGTGATTCGAAGCTGGGGGAGCGGGTGCGTGCCCTGGAGAAGGAGGGCGATCGGCTGAAATCCAAGCAGATCGACACGCTGAACCGGGCCTTCGCGACGCCGATGGACCGCGAAGACATCTACCGGGCGATCACGACCAACGACGAGATTCTGAACTACGCCAAGGCTACGGTGCGGGAGCTCGAGGCGCTCGGCATGCAGCCGGACAGGCACATGGCTCACATCGCGCGACTGATAAGCGAAGGGACGCAGGCGCTGCGCGATGGTTATCGAAAGCTCGCTACGGCGCCCATTGAGGCCGAGTCCGATGCCGCACGCGCCCGCAAGGCGGAGCGCAGCACGGAGAAAGTCTACCGCGCGGCGCTGGCGGAGCTGTTCAAGGTCGACAAGCACCTCGCGGCGCTCGATGAAGGAGCTGGGCGCGCGCAGTCCGAAGCGCTGCTTTATGTCATCGAGATCTTCAAGCGTCGCGAGCTCTATCGGCACTTGTCCAATGCCGCGGATCGACTCGAGCACGCCGCAGGTGTTCTGCACGACATCGCCGTGCAGATCGGGTAAGTCGCGCACGACCCGAAATCACCGCGCCGGCGAGCCTGACAACCAGCGCTTTGGGGTTGAGCGCTCCCCGGCTGACGACATCGAGGGTCATGCGCCGCTCGGCCAGCAGTGCGCAGTGTTCGATCTGCCCGCGGTCGACCTTGAGTTCCGGGGCCCACAAGGAACTGCGAATGCCGACGACCAGGGGGTTGTCGGCGAGTCGGTCCAGCTTTTCGACGAAGTCGTCGGCGCCGACCTCCAGCATCGCGACGTAGAACCTGAAGAAGTCGTCGCCGTCGAGCTGCTCGAGTACCCACAGCTGGTCCTCGAAGCGATCGCTCGCTTCGACGACGCCGCTGCCGACGATGCCCGCCGGTGCGGCGAGCCCCTTGTACTGACCGGGAAGCACCGTGCGGTGAAGCCTGCGAAACTCCCGGCCGGGCCACGGGATCCCGCGGTTCGTGTCCCAGAAGTGCACGAGAGTGTCGATGATGGGGCCGCTTGCGCGCGGCATGTGCGCCCGGCCTTCGGCGCAAAGATTCTGGGGACGGACCGCTTCCCCGTGGCGGAATCCGCGGACGGCTTAAAGCGACAGAGCGCCCTCGGGCGTCGGCGGCCCGAAGGGATAGGCGCCCCAGATCGACTGGTCGAAATTGACTACCGAGCCCGTCATCATGCCGGAATCCTCGGAAGCCAGGAATGTGACGGCGCGGGCCACCTCCTCCGGCGCGAGCAGGCGTTGGAAAGGTTGTTCCGCCGCTGCCCGCTGCAGCCAGTCTTCCGGCGCACCGTGATACCGGGTCTGGATTCGATGTTCGCCCTCGGAGGCCATCCAGCCGATGTTGAGCTGGTTCACCCGGATCTTGTTGCGCATCACGGCAAACGCCGTATTGCGGGTCAGCGTCGCCAGGGCGCCCTTGGAAGTGCAGTAAGCGGATATGAACGGCTGTCCGGCCAGCGCCGAGGTCGAACCGATGTTGACGATGGAGCCTTCGGTCTTTTCCCGCAGCATGAGCTTGATCGCATCCTGCATGAGAAAGTACGGACCGCGCGTGTTCACCGCCAAGATCCGGTCGAACAGCTCCTCGGACGTGTTCAAGATGTCTCCCCGGTCGGTGACGCCGGCGGCGTTGACCAGGATGTCGAGCCGCCCAAACTCTTCGTCGGCGGCGGCGATCACCTCCCGGCACTGCGCCACCCGGCCGAGATCCGCTGTCACGAAGCGGACCGGGCACCCCGTTGCGTCGGTGATCGCGCCGGCGACGGTCCGGCCCTTTTCCGTGCTGCGTCCGCAGGTCACGATGCCTGCCGCACCGGCCTGCGCAAAAGTGCGGGCAATGGCGGCGCCGAGCCCCTGCGTGCCGCCGGTGACGACCGCGAACTTTCCGTCCAGGCGGTTCATGTCAGTTCTCCTCGATATCGTAGCCTGCGGCGGTGAGCGCCGCGACCATGGAACGATGTCCGATGTGCGCGTAAGCGAGCGGCGGCGCTTTGATCGGATCCTGCTCGGCTTCGACGACGAACCAGCCCGAGTAACCGTGCTCGGCCAGGCGCTGCACAATGGCGTTGAAGTCGAGCGAGCCGTCGCCCGGTACCGTGAATGCGCCCTCGAGCACCGCGTCGAGAAAGCTCTGCCGTTCACGGTCCAGCGCATCGGCGACGTGGCGGCGCATGTCCTTGGCGTGAACATGCACAATGCGTGCGCCGTGCTTGTCGATGGTCGCCAGGGGGTCGCCGCCGGCAAACGCCATGTGTCCGGTGTCCAACGCGAGCCCCACCGCCTCGCCCGTGTGGTTCATCAGAAGATCGAGGTCGTCCTGGGTTTCGATCACCGTTCCCATGTGATGGTGAAATGCCAGCGGCATGCCCTGCTCGGTGCACCACTCGGCGAATGCGGTGAGGCGGGCGCCGTAAGTCCCGATTTCTCCCTCGGCGAGCCTGCGCCGCGAGTTGAGCGGGGCGTGGCGGAGGTTCTGGATGGTGCCCGCGGTTTCGCCGTAGACGATGCAGGCCGCACCGAGCTCGCGAAACAGCGTGATCTGGGCGAGAGCCTTCTCCTTCTCACGGCCGAGGTCGTTGTCGAGAATCGTTCCCGAATACCACCCCGAGGCGAGTCTCAGTCCGTGACGCTCGAGCACGGCACGCAGCTCCGGCGCCGTGGTGGGAAACTTGCCGCCGGTTTCCACGCCGGCGAACCCGGCCGCCCTGGCGTCGCCGAGACAGGTGTCCAGCGGGGTATCGCCGCCAAGCTCGGGCAGGTCGTCGTTCGACCAGGCTATGGGAGCAACGCCGAGCCTGGCTTTCATCGTTCACACGCCGACACGCTGGCGGGCGCGGATCTCGTCATGCTGCTCGCGCGCTGCGCGCACTTCCTCGCGCTCGCTCACCTGGGGCACGCCAACGTCCCAGTCCGCGTCGCCCGGCACCCAGGCAAACCCGTCGGTGGCGATGGACAGGACGGTGGTGCGATCGGTCGTCTTGGCCCAGTCCATGGCCGCGTCGAGCTCGGCAAGGTTCTCGCAGTGGCGCGCCAGCGCACCCATCGATTCGGCGTGTTTGGCGAAATCCACCAAGAAAGGCTCTTTCACCCGGCAGTCCTTGATGAGATTGTTGAAGGAGGCGCCGCCTTTGAAGTTCTGCAGTCGGTTGATGACAGCAAAGCCTGCGTTGTCGCAGACCACCACGATCATCTTGTGACCGCTCAGCACCGAAGAGTAAATGTCCGAGTTCATCATCAGGTACGACCCGTCACCGACCATGACGATGGGCGTGCGATCGGGATCGGCCATGGCGGCGCCCCAGCCGCCGGCAATCTCGTAGCCCATGCACGAGAAGCCGAACTCGCAGTCGAAGGTGCCGGGGGCCTTGACCCGCCAGCCCTTGGTCACCTCGCCGGGCAGCCCTCCCGCGGCCGTGATCATCAGATCACGCTCACCGGCATTGCGGTTGACCACGCCGACGACCTGAGCATAGGTCGGTACGGTTGCCTCGCTTGGTTCCTGGTGTTCGTCGACGATTCTGTTCCATTGAGCGAATTGCCTGCGCCCAAGCTCCGTCCACTGCGGGGCGGCGCGCCAGTCCCCCAGTTCCGCCTCCAGCTCCGAAACCGTCTCCAGGGCGTCGCCGACGACAGCCAACGCCCGGTGCTTCGTCGCGTCCCAGCGGGCGGCGTTGATCGAGACGAACTCCGCCCCGGCGGCAAAGGCCGTCCACGAGCCGGTGGTGAAATCCTGCAGGCGCGTGCCGATGGCCACTACGAGGTCGGCCTTTGCCGCCATGGCGTTGGCCGAGCTCGAACCGATGACCCCGACCGGGCCCACGTGCGCGGGGTGATCGTGCGAGACGCTGCCCTTGCCCGCTATCGTTTCCGCCAGCGGTATGCCCCGCGCCCGGGCAAAAGCCGCAACCGTTTCCTCGGCGAGCGAGTAACGCACCCCGCCGCCGGCTATGATCAGCGGGCGCTTGGACGCCTTGAGCTTCCGCGCGGCCGCGGCCACGGCGTCGCGGTCCGGTCGCGGTCGTGGCACGCCGTGCACGCGCGGTTCCAAGAACGCGGCCGGATAGTCGCAGGCCATTTCCTGGGTGTCCTGGCACAGGCCGAGGAATGCCGGACCGCAGTCGGCCGGGTCCAGCATGGCGGCCACCGCCTGGGGCAGGGAGGAGACGATCTGCTCGGGGTGGGTGATCCTGTCCCAGTAGCGCGTCACCGCACGAAAGGCGTCGTTTACCGAGACCGTCGGGTTGCCGAAATGCTCGACCTGCTGCAGCACCGGGTCGGGGCGGCGATTGGCGAACACGTCACCGCTCAGCAGCAACAAGGGAAGGCGGTTCGAGTGCGCCACGCCCGCCGCCGTGACCATGTTGGTCGCTCCCGGGCCGATGGAACTCGTCACCGCCATGATCTGCCGACGACGTTTCGCCTTGGCGAACGCGATGGCCGCCAGCGCCATGGACTGCTCGTTCTGTCCCCGCCAGGTGGGCAGCTCGCTCTGCGCCGCCTGCAGCGCCTCTCCGAGGCAGGTGACATTGCCGTGCCCGAAGATGGCGAAAACACCCGCGAACAACGGAACACGCTCGCCGTCGATCTCGATGAACTGATTGCACAAGTAACGAACGAGTGCTTGCGCCATCGTAAGGCGGATTGTCGCGCCGCTCATGAGAGGCCTCCTGGGCACGGGCGGGTGGTGGCGTCACCCCGGAATGATTATTGACAAATTTATAGCGTGACAATCATTATTGCAATAAATCAATAACTTGCCGTCGTACGACGCCAGAGTGAGGACCGGCATGATCAGCATCGCGGTGTTGGGGTGTGGACGCATCGGCCGTATGCATGCCGCGAACGTCGCGGCGCACCCGAGAGCCGAACTGGCGCTCGTGTACGACGTGCACGCGCCGTCGAGCAGGGCGCTCGCGCAAGACTACGGGGTGGACGAAGCCGCGAGTGCCGAGGAGATCTTCGCTTCCGCGAGCATCGATGCGGTTCTCGTCGCCGCATCGACGGACACGCACGCGGACTACATCGAGATGGCGGTTGCGGCGGGGAAGCCCGTGCTGTGCGAGAAGCCGATCGATCTGGATCTGGCGCGGGTGAACCGTTGCGCCGAGGCCATCAAGGGAAGCGACACCCCGATTCAACTGGGTTTCAATCGCCGTTTCGATCCCGGCCATCGTGCCGCACGCGACGCCGCGCGGGCCGGCGAGATCGGCGAACTGCACCAGGTCATCATCTCCTCGCGGGACCCGGAGCTGCCCCCGCGCGCCTACCTGGAGACGGCCGGTGGGCTGCTGCGCGACATGACGATACACGACTTCGATCTCGCCCGTTTCATGCTGGACGAGGAACCCGAGGAGGTTTTTGCGATCGCCGAAGCGCTCATCGATCCGCGGCTCGGTGCCGAGCTCGACGAGGTCGACACGGCAATGATCGTTCTGCGCACGGCCGGCGGCAAACAGTGCCACATCAACAACTCGCGCACCGCGGTCTACGGCTACGATCAGCGAGTGGAGCTGCTGGGCAGCCGGGGGATGCTGCTCAGCGACAACCGCAAGGGGCATGAGCTGCGCCGCTTCTCCGCGCAGGCAACCGGTGTGCGAATGCCTTACCTGTACTTCTTCGTCGAGCGCTATCGGGAGGCATTCGAGGCGGAGCTCACCGCCTTCGTCGATTGCATTGAGCGCGGGACCGCGCCGGAGGTGGGCTTCGAGGACGGGCGCCGGGCGCTCATTCTGGCGGAGGCGGCCTACAAGTCCGTGGCCGAGCGGCGGTTGGTGCGCGTCGACGAAATCGAGTAAGGGCGCCGCAGGCCATGGCAGAGAAGAAGACTCTTGGCCTCGGACTGATCGGCACGGGATTCATGGGCAAGACCCATGTCTTCGGCTTCGCCACGGCGGCGCGTGTCTTCGATCTGCCCTTCGAGATCCGTTTCGAATGTGTGGCGGACGCGACGGACGAGCTGGCGAAGGCGGCGCAGGCGAGCTTCGGCTTCAAGCGCGCGAGCGGTGACTGGCGAACGCTGCTCGACGACCCGGCGATCGATATCGTCGACATCACCGCGCCCAACGCCCTGCATAAGGAGATGGCGCTCGCCGCCCTCGCCGCCGGCAAGCACGTCTACTGCGAGAAACCCCTTGCCCCGACGGCCGGCGACGCCGCCGAGATGGCACGTGCCGCGGCGGCTTCCGGGCTGTGCACGCAGGTCGGCTTCAACTATCTGGCCAATCCGCTGATGAAGCTGGCGCGGGAGATGATCCGCGGCGGCGAGCTCGGCGAGATCCGCAGCTACCGCGGCATTCATGCCGAGGACTACATGGCGATGCGCGACAGTCCCTGGACGTGGCGTCACGATCCCGTGGGCGGCGGTGCCATGGCCGACCTCGGCAGCCACGCTCTCGCCACAGCCGAATTTCTGCTGGGGCCGATCCGTGAAGTCTTTGCCGACAGCGTCACCGTGATCGACGAGCGTCCCGGGCCGGGGGGCGAGCCGGTGCCCGTGGAGGTAGACGACATCACCCGGGCACTGCTTCGTTTCGATAACGGCGCGAGCGGCAGCATCGAGGCGAGCTGGGTCGCCACCGGCCGCAAGATGCAGCACGACTTCGAGGTCTACGGCAGCCGGGGCGCGCTGGCTCTGACACAGGAACGCTTCAACGAGCTCAGGTTTTTCGACGTCGCCGACGGCTCCGGACGCCGGGGCTTTCGCACCATCGTCGCCGGACCGGAGCATGAGCCCTACGGGCGCTTCTGCCCGGCACCGGGCCACCAGCTCGGCTTCAATGACCTCAAGGCGATCGAGATCAACGGCTTCCTCGAAGCCGTTGCCGGGCTGCGTCAAGAGCCTTTCAACTTCCGCTCCGGTGCGAGGGTACAACGGCTGGTGGAGGCCGTTCGGCTCTCGGCCGCGCAGCGCCGCTGGCGCATGGTGGAAGAATAAGGAAACGGCGCTCGCCCGCCCCGCAGGCGTTGGCCGACACAGCCGGGCCGCCCGGGCTCAGTCGGAGTAAAGGGGCGTGTCTATTGCACCAGGCAGGTGCCGATGTTGTCTTTGACGCACACGTCGAGGCCTGTGTAGGTCGGGTCCGCGACGTTCTTGCCGAAATGCACCCGCCGGCCTTCGAGGACGATGTTGCCCGAGGCCGGCGGATAGTTGCCGGCAATGATCTTCATCAGAGTGGACTTGCCTGCGCCGTTGTCGCCCATCAGCCTTACGGCTCCGCTACGTTCTATCGTCGGGTCGACGCCGGAAAGCGCATGGATCGCGCCGAAGTGCTTGCCGATGCCTTTCAGTTCGAGCAAGGGCGTGCCCGGCATTCCTCCTTGCCAGTGCCGCGCGCTTGTATCCGCGGGGTTTGGTGGCGAACGGATTGAATCCGAGTGACTCTCCGGGATCAAGGTGAGTGCCGGGTGCAGCGATTTATTGACCTCGTTGACTCGCAGGCATGGCCCGGTATGCTTGCGTCAGTCGGGGCGGCCGACGTCCGGTCAGCTCGTCACCGGGGAGAACGATAATAGGCACGGCGAATATCGAGACGAAGACACTGGCCGGCACGGGACTTGTTGTGCCCGCGATCTGCTTCGGCACCAGCGCGCTCGGCAACATGCCGGACACCTACGGCTACGGCGTCGACGAGGCGCAGGCGCTGGCAACGCTGCATGCGATTTTCGCAAGCCCCGTCGGCTTCCTCGACACCAGCCGCAACTACGGCTTCGGACGCAGCGAGGAGCGCGTCGGCATGGCGATTCGCGAACGGGGCGGATTACCCGCCGGGTTCGTGCTTTCGACCAAGCTGGACCGCGACATGGACACCGGGGCGTTCGATGCGGCGCGTGCACGCCGTTCCTTCGAGCAGAGTCTCACGGCGCTCGGGCTCGATCGTGTTCACATTCTGCACCTGCACGATCCGGAATACGGCGCGTCCCTGGAAGAGATCACGCGCCCCGGGGGTGCTCTCTCAGAATTGTTCAGGATAAAGGAGGAAGGGCTGGCGGACGCGGTCGGCCTTGCGGCCGGACGCATCGACATCATGATGCCGATCCTGCGCGAGTGGGATTTCGACGTGTTGATCACTCACAACCGTTTCACGCTGCTCAACAACAACGCCGAGCCCATGATCGAGCTTGCCATGGAGCGGGAAATTAGTGTGCTGAACGCGGCACCGTACGCCGGCGGCACGCTCGCCAAAGGTGCCGAGAGCTATCGGCGCTACGTCTATCAGGAGGCGTCTGACGAGGTGCTGGCGCCGGCGCGCCGGGTGGAGGAGGTGTGTGCACGTTACGGCGTGCCGACCGGCGCGGCAGCGCTGCAGTTCTCCCTGCGCGACCCGCGAATCTCGGCGACCGTCTGCGGCGTCAGCAAACCCGAGCGGGTCGCGCAGACGCTGGAGTGGGCGCACTGTTCGATTCCCCGGGCGGCCTGGCGGGAACTGCTGGCGCTGCCCCGCAGTGCCGAGGACCCCGAGGCCACGCGCGACTACAAGCCGGGTTGAGACGGGTTGACCGCGTGCGTCGCGCGGGGGCCTGCGGGGGAGAATCGACAAAACCCTAGCATAATAAGGGTTATAGGAGTACGCTTGTTCCCGTGCGTCACGACGATTCGGGCGTACCGGAGGTCGAAAATGAACGATTCGGTTCTCTTCGAGCATATCGTAGGCGTCAAGGAGGTCACCGTTTCTTGGCTGGTGCTTGCCGTGCTTTTTCTCGGGCTGTGGGCGGCTGCGCTGTTTGCCCCGAACCCGGTGGGCACGGTCGTACGCATGCAGGGCGACGGCCAGGCGCAGTCGGAAGACGGCGAAATGCGGCCGCTTTACCCCGGCGGCAGGGTCTTCGTCGGCGACAGGATCACCACTCACGGACAGGGTCATGCGGTCATCCGCATCGGCGATACCCTGACGATCGACGTTGCGGGCGAGACGACGGTGCGGTTCCTGCGGGAGAACGAAACGTAGACCGCGCTTGCAGCACGCCGCGGAAATACAACGGCGTCCGCGCACGCCTGGCACCGCACACCGAGCGGGCCCCTGAGCAAGGCGGCTGTCGTCGCCGCCTCCGCCGTCATGCGGGCCGACCCAAGCCCGTCGACTCATCGCCGATGGCACCACGCAGAACGTTTCAGCCCCGGCGTCGGTCAAGCGGAGGCTCCCCGTTCGCATGGCCGGTGGTTGCGCTGACAAGACGATGACGAGAATTCAGCAGGCGCGAACACCTGCGGAAATGGCGCAAGTGCGCAGGCTCTTTCGCGAGTACGAGGCGTTCCTGGAGGTCGACCTGTGCTTCCAGGGTTTCGAGGACGAGTTGTCCTCTCTGCCTGGTGAGTACGTTCCGCCGCAGGGGGCGCTGCTGCTGGCCCTCGATGCAGACGAGATTGTCGGATGCGTTGCGCTGCGCGGTCTCGAGAAAGACGTTTGCGAGATGAAGCGTCTTTTCGTCAGGCCGCCGGCGAGAGGGCGTGGCCTGGGTCGACGGCTCGCGCAGAAGATTATCGATGTCGCGCGGCGGGCGGGCTACTCGTGGATGCGGCTCGACACACTCGACCGACTCGTCGAGGCCATGCGCCTGTACGAGTCGCTGGGATTCCGCAGGACCGAAGCGTACTACGAGAACCCCATTCCCGGGGCCGTCTACTGGGAGCTCGATTTGCGGGAGAACGAACCCTCCGCCCGTGGCCGCCGCGAAGACGAACGTCCGCTCCCTTGAGCGATCGAGGCAGTCACCCAGTCCGTCGTCAAGGCGCGCTCGCGTAGACCTGCTTTCCGTCCATCCGCGCGGCGCTCACCTTGATGTCCGTAATCGAGGTCGGCTTCACCCTGCGCGGGTCGTCCTCGAGCACGACGACATCGGCCGGCTTGCCCGGCTTCAGGCTGCCGATTTCATACCCGGCGTGACACAACCAGGCGGCGCTGCGGATGACCGCCCGGATCGCCGCCTCTGGCGAAACCCGCTCCGCCGGCGCGAGCACGGTGTCGGGTTCCTTCACGGATCGCGGACGACCGCGACGCGAATCCGGTGCCGCGACCCGAGCGGCGACACCGGCGCATCGGTGTGCATGACCCGGCTGAGGCCCGCTTTTTCGGCGCCGGCGAGCCGGTTCAGAAGGGCGGCAGGGCGCTAGTGCGGCAACCCGGCCTTGCGCAGACCCTCGACGAAGCGGTCCATGCGTTCCGGCAGCACGCCGGGCAGTCCTTCACGAACCATGCGCAGGTTCTCGTGGGGCAGCACCCTCAGCAATTGCTGCGCGGCCTCTCGTGCCTCCTCGAGACGGTCGAGATGCCCGAGACTCGATGCCAGGTAGCGCCAGGCACCGGGGAACTCGGGCATGACCTCGGTTGCGAGCCTGGCCCATTTTGCGGCTTCGTCGTAATTGGCGAGACCGAACTCCGCGGACGACCGGGCAAAGCTCCACATCGATTGCGCCGGGTCGCGAGGACTCAAGCGCTCGGCGTTCCTCGCATGCTGCAAGGCTTCGCTGTTGTCTCCCCGCCAGGAGTGGGCAATGGAGAGGATCGATTCCGCCAACGCCAGACTCGGATTGAGTTCGAGTGCCCGGTGACATTCGCCGATGGCGGCATCCAGCTCGCGCCGGGTAAAGCGGACCCAGCCGAGGATCATATGGGACCAGGCGTCATTGTCGTCGTAACCGACGGCACGCCGCGCCGCATCGTAAGCCGTTTTGCGTACCGACTCGAGGTCGTCGTCCCAGCCGAAGATGTTTATCCAGCACAGGGTGAAGGCGAGTCCGCTGATGGCCATGACACTTTTGGGGTCCAGTCGCAGGGCCTTTTCGTACAGGCGCCTCGCTTCCAATAGATCATCCCGTCCGCGACGCGAGAGGTGCCAGTTGGCGCGCATGGCGCAGTCCCAGGTGTCGAAGCTCTCCGGCGATTTTCGCTCCGTGCGCCGGGCCTCTGCCGAAATGAAGGCGGGTGCGACGGTGGTCGTGATCGCCTCGCTGATCTCGTCCTGAAGCGCGAAGACATCCTCCAGTTTTCGGTCATAGCGCTCGGCCCAGATGTGTCGCTCGGTCGCGGCGTCAACGAGCTGCGCACCGATGCGTACCCTATCGCCCGACTTCCTCACGCTGCCTTCGAGGACGTAGCGGACCCCGAGTTCCTCCGCCACCTGCTTCACGTCCACCGCTCGTCCCTTGTAGGTGAAGCTCGAGTTGCGGGCGATGACGAAGAACCAGCGGAACCTCGACAGCCCCGTGATGATGTCCTCGGTGATGCCGTCGGCGAAGTACTCCTGCTCGGGGTCCCCGCCGATGTTTGTGAAGGGAAGAACGGCAATGGATGGCTTCTCGGGCAGGGCCGGTGTCGGCCCATCCTGGGTGTCGAGCGCATCCGGCCTCGGTATGTCCTCCCCCGGCTTGAGAGAGGCGGCGTATGCCCTGATCCGGTCGTCGAATCCCTTGAGCTTGAGCTCCCCGAGACTGTCGTAAGCGAACGGCAGTCGCTTCGGGATCGTCTCGTAGGCGGCGCCCTGAATCACAGTTCCCCCGGACCCGGCGAGTTGCTCGAGGCGCTGTGCCAGGATCACCCCTTCGCCGGTCACGGTGTTGTCGGCGATCACCACCTCGCCCATGGCGATGCCGATCCGGACCGCCGGACACACAGCGTCCGTTGTCGCGGTCACCCGACCTCGATCGGCGGCCTGGAAAGCGATCGACGCGCACACGGCATCCGATGCCTTGGAGAACTCCGCGATCAGCGCGTCGCCGCGAACCTCGCGTGTCACCCCGTTGTAGAGATCGATGGTCTGCGAGAGACTGCGGAACGTTTCCCGAATGCGTCGATGGGCAAGCGTCTCATCGCGCTGGACGAGTTTCGTGGAATCGACCACATCCGCGTGCAGGATCACCGCGAGCTTTCGCGACAGCGTATTGTTCACCCGGCGTCCGGCCTCCCGGGATCGTTGATTGACGAGTCGAATTCTATAGTTCGTGTCGAAGGGAGGCGAGCGAGCGTCTTGTCGGGACGGGCCGCCGCGGCGCATACTTCTTGCGGCAACCGCTCGGCGAGGGTTGCCGTTGCTGCGCCGCACCACCGCGTGGGCCCGGCCACGGCCGCTTCGCCCGCCTGGCCGAAGGCGCTGGCGACCACGAACAACGAGGACAGACAGATGAGTGAATCTTCACGGCCTGCCGGCGTCGTGCAGCTCGACGAGTTGGAGGTGTTGGTCGTCGTCGATAATGAGACCGACACGCTGTCAAGCGTCGACGACGGTGTGCCGCAGATTCCCGAAGTCGTTCATCTAGCGGCTCGGCTGCCGCCGAGCCGGGAGTACGACTCGCATGCATGCAAGACTGTCTTCGATCAGCTGTGCTGCGCGTGTCACGGGCTCTCCGTGTTGATCACCGGAAGTCGGGACGCAGTGGAGCACAGTATTCTGTTCGACGTCGGTCCGTATGCCGACGTGTGGCTCGACAATGCCCGGCGATTGGGAATCGATCTCGCGAAAATTGAGTGGATCTTCCTGTCTCACTGGCATTTCGACCATAGCGGCGCGCTCCCCGACGTCGTCGCGGCCATCTCCCAGGCGCGATCGGCGGCAGGGCTGGCACCGCCCGTCGTCGATCTGCACCCGGATCGCCCGGACCAGCGCGGTATCCTCTTGCCCAACGGGGAGATCATCCTGCTTCCGCAAGAGCCCACGTTCGACGACGTCGCGCAAGCCGGTGGCTTGATAGCCAAGCGCGAGGATCCTCACGCCATCTGTGACGGTTTCTTTTTCGGCAGTGGCGCAATCGATCGCGTTACCGATTACGAGACGGGGCTTGCCGGTCACTATACCTTCCGTGGAGACGCGGGTGAACCCGATCCGCTGATCATGGACGAGCGATTCGTCGCCGCGTGCGTGGCGGGCAGGGGTGTAAGCGTGTTCTCGGCCTGCTCGCATGCCGGTGTTATCAATGCCTGCCTGGAAGCGATGCGGCATTTCCCCGGTACACCTGTGGACGGCGTGATCGGCGGCTACCACCTCGCGGGCAAGCTCATGGAGCCGCGCATCGACTCGACGGTGCGTGATCTCGAGCAGCGAATCGCGCCCCGCCTGGTTGCGCCCGGCCATTGCACGGGATGGCGCGCCAAGGCGCGACTCGCCGAGCGCTTTGCGCCGGGCCGTTACGGACCCAGCGTGGTTGGCACGCTTTACCGGTTGCGGGCAGAGTGACCCTTAAGACAAGCGCCTTGCGCTGCGGAGACCCGGCGGGGCGGGGAGCACAGCCGAGCAAGCAAGCCGCTACGCAGGCCGCGCCCCCGATCGTATTAGCGATCGTCGACCAAGTGCCGCGACGGTCGTGGTGAGCAGCAAGTCGGTATGCTCGTATCCGAGCGCCCCGGATGCACGATATCGGGCATGGGAGCATTGCTGCGGTAACTTGACTGCGGAGTGTCGACATGACCCATAGAGCACGACTTGCCCTGCTGATGACCGCCCTCGCTCTTTCGTGTGGAGCACCTGCATACGCGCAGGAGACGAAGCGAGCGGTGACCCATATCAAGGGCGATCTGTACCGGTTTCAGAATGCCTTTCACTTCTCGGTGCTGCTGGTGACCGAGGCCGGTGTACTGGTAACGGACCCGATCGACGCCGAGGCCGCGGCCTGGCTCAAAGCCGAGGTTGCCGAGCGTTTCGGCAAGCCCATTCGCTACCTCGTCTACAGCCACGACCATGCCGACCATTCCAGCGGCGGCGAGGTCCTCGGGGAAGGCGCCGTCATCATCGCGCACGAGAACGCCAGGCGTGCCATCGTCGGCGAGGGCCGGCCCACCGCGGTGCCCGAAGTCACCTTCAACGATCGTCTGACCATCGAGCTCGGCGGCAGGCGGGTCGAGCTCATTTATCTTGGCAAGAGCCACTCCGACAACTTGATCGTCATGCACTTCCCGGCGGAGCGTGCCCTGTTCGCCGTGGATTTCATCTCCGTCAAGCGATTGCCCTACCGCGACCTTTCGGATGCCTACTTCCCGGACTGGATCGAAGCGGTGAAGCGCGTCGAGGCGATGGACTTCGACCTGTTGGTGCCCGGGCACGGGCCCATCGGCACCAAGGAGGACGTGAGCGAGCACCGGGCCTACCTGGAAGCTCTCTACGGGGAAGTTCTGCAAGCGGCTCGGGACGGCCAGTCTGCCGAGCAGATGAAGTCTTCCATCACCCTCACCGAGTTCAGCCATCTCGGTCAATACGGCGAGTGGCGGGAGCTCAACATCGAAGGCATGTATCGTCAGATCAGCCTCCACCGACGGGGTAACTGAACGGCGCCTGCGCTCGCCGAGGACGTCCCGGGGTCAGGAGGGGAGCGTGAAACTGAGCATTAGGAAATGCTGATATACTAGGTCGCGCCGTCACCCGCAGGCTCCTGTAGTACGATACTTGCCGGATTCTTGTTCCCGATTTATTG
>JABAOH010006593.1_pt1 | contig 14773 bp, 10 predicted proteins | sample 7062181 | NCBI WGS metagenome assembly JABAOH01 (sample SAMN14538630, study PRJNA623070) | marine sediment metagenome | biome: marine biome [ENVO:00000428]; feature: marine pelagic biome [ENVO:01000023]; material: deep marine sediment [ENVO:00002113]; isolation source: pool of 5 deep marine... | reverse complement strand
GGTACTGCTCTGGGGGCAGAGTGGGAGAGTAGGACGTTGCCGGGATTTTTTTTATAAAAAGTAATAGCCAGCGAAGCGCGGAAAGCTCAGAGAATCGGGGGGCCAGGGCTTCGGGGGATTTGGATTACACTCTTAAATCATGATTGGAGTTTCAAGTTTCAGCTTTAAATACTCATTCATACCGCAGCGAATCGACAGGATTGGCTGTGGCCGCTTTGATGGATTGGTAACTGATTGTAAGCAGGGTTAATAATACCGTCAGAACAGCGGCCGTTAGAAACTGCCCCATCCCAAGGTTGACGCGATAGGCGAAATTCTGAAGCCAGAAATGTATGGCGAAATAAGCAGCGGGCCAGGCGATAACATTTGCCATCAATACACATCGAATATACTCTTTCTGGAGGAGTATCAGAATATGACCTCCTGATGCCCCCAGAACCTTGCGAATACCGATCTCTTTTGTTCGCTGCTCGGCAGAGTAGGAAATCAAGCCGAGTATACCTAAACAAGTGATAAACATACCTAGGGTGACAAATATATTGAACATCCGAGCCATCTGTTCCTCAGACTGGTATTGACGGTCAAATTCTTCGTTGAGAAAAAAGTACTCAAAGATGTTTCCGGGGAAGAATTTTTTCCACACTGCTTCGGCAAATTTGATGGTGTTTTCAAGATTTTCTGGGCCTACGGTAAGGCTGATATATCGATAATTGGGTCTGACCGCTAAAAAAAACGGTTCAATCTTGGTCTGAAGTCCGCTGAAATGAAAATCCTTTATTACGCCAATGATTTCCTGATCTCCTTGCCAAATGATCCTCTTGCCGATCGCATCTTCAGGCGTGCTCAATCCCAGCTCTTCCAGGGCAGTCTCATTAATGATGTATCCGTCAGAGCTGCCTGCATTTTTTTCGCCGTGAAACGATCTACCGGTAACAATTTCGATGCCGTATTCTGAAATAAAATCATAATCCACACTATAAAAGTAAAACCGATGCTCATCCTTCAATTCTTCTCCCTCTAACAGAATACCGGTGATCCGGCAGAACAATCCCGGCACACTTGAAGAGACAGTTGCGCCCCTTATGTTGGCATGGCTAGTTAGTTCTCTTTTCACAATTAGGTAGTTATCCTTGATCGAGACGCCGCCCCTTACCGGTATAATAAGTTTTTGCTCCTTATCGAATCCTAGGTGCTGGTTTTTCATGAAGCGGATCTGCTTGTGGATGACCAGGGTAGAGATAATCAAGCCCACGGAGATGAACAATTGCCCGACAACCAGTATTTTCCGCAGAGGATATCGGTGGGAACCGCTGTGTCTTAATCCTTTGAAAGCAGAAATCGTTTTAAATGAAGAAAGGAAAAAAGCAGGGTAAAAGCCCACCAAAATCCCGGGGAAAATTATCAGAGAAAAAAGTTTCAAAAGCAGACCTGGCTGCAGGAGGTCCGAAGAGCTGAATGCGGTGCCGGCCAGGAAATTAAAATGCGGAACTGCCGCCGCTGCCAGAAACAGGGCTGCCGACATGGCTATTATCAGCAGGAAAATGGACTCTCCTATAAATTGAAAGATTAACTGTAATCTCTGCGCACCGATGGCTTTTCGCACTCCTACCTCTGTGGCCCGGCGGCTCGAGCGCGCTGTGGTCAGATTGATAAAATTCAGACATGCAATAATAAAAATAAGTGTGGCGACAAAAGCGAGAATATACAGTGTCGAGGGATTTCCGGGCCGCTCGAACTCACGACGGATGTTAGAATGAAGATGGATTTCTTGGATAGGCTGCAAGTAGTAGATGTGGGCCTTGTTGCTTCCCTTAAAATAGTCTTTTACATAAGGGTCCGCCATATGGCCGATTAAGGCTTCGAAGCTCTTCCAATCGATTCCAGGCCTGAGCTTGATATAAGTGTGATAGGCGATGTTTCCCCAGCTATCATTCGGTGGAGGATCTGCCGAACGCAATGAGGCGATAAATTTATATTTCAAATGAGTGTTTTCCGGGGGATCGGCAGCGATTCCGGCAATCTCGAGAGTGTCATTTCCGATTCGGATTGATTTGCCGAGGGGATTTTTATCTCCAAAATATTTTGCTGCCATCCTCTGGGTTATGATAATGCTTCCCGGACTGCTAAGTGCAACTCTTGGATTTCCTGCAACAACGGGGATGGAAAGAATTTCGAATATTTCGGGATCGGCATACAAGCAGCCGTCTTCATAAAATAGCTTTTTCTCATATGCCACAGGTTGATTCCCCTTATTTCTGATGCGCGCCACTTTCTCGACCTGGGAATATTTTTCTTTAAGTTCCCAAGCTGCCGGTGTGCTGATCGTTGCCCAGTAATTAACGGTGTCGGATGTGTGCCAGGCCAGCGCCACCCGAAAAATGCGGTCTGCATCCGGGTGAAAGTCGTCATAACTGCGTTCGAATTGAATGTAGAGGAAGATAAGGATACAGCAGGCCATCCCAATAGCGAACCCGACAATCGTAATCGAGGTATAGGCTTTCTGTTTAAGCGCATTTCTCAATACGATCTTGAGATAATTTCTAATCATGACTGCACTCCAATATATGGAATTCGAAATAAATCCCGGAAGGGACTTGAAAAACATAAACCAAAACCACGTGTTTGCTATGGCTGCACCCTTTGTTTTCACTATTTCTCTATAAACCTCCTCAAAATCACCGATGGCTTGATAATAATCATCTTCATCCAGAAAAAACCACAATGCAGCTTTACCTAGAAGAGGAAGAGTGTCTTTTTTTGAGTTCATTTATTCCTATTAATCGAAAGCAAGCTTACATTCTTCTGTCCAAACAGTTTTATAGGTTTTTTGTATCTCCCTCAGAGCATCTTTCCCGGCCAGGGTTAAAGAGTACATGTATTTACTCTGCCCTCTAATTTCCTTTTCATTTATGTGAAAAATGGATACATATATAGAGACGTGATTAATTGGAAAATGGTTGACTAGGTTTTAAATATTTTTTGTGGATCTTTTTTGACTTCTTTTTACCTTTACTTAGGACCTGCCTCTATCTTCGTCTTCCATCGGTCTTCACTCGCTAACCTAGCTTTCCCTTAGTATGTCAGGTATCTCGCTGAGCCAAAAAACAAATCAGCTAACAACGATACAAAATATCACTTGTATTTTTCTGATATTTTTTAATATTATTAGCTTTAATTATAAGAATTTCCTTTTTGAGCTTGTGACAAATCTCTCATAATTTTTCCCAATTTCCACGCACTGACATCCTGAAATAAGGATATCAAATCCAAGATGCGCAGGTCAACATCTCAAAAAGCGACCCAAATCCCCCCAAATCTCCTAACCATCGAGTTTNNCTCCTGCTGGATGACAGGGGATGGAGGAGGACGTTCGGCCAGGAAGCTGAGCTTGAGATGGTAACCGGCAGGGTTCCGTTCGAAGGAGATACTCCATTTACGATCGGAGTAAAACACAAGAGTGAAATGCCGAAAAATCCGAAAGAATTAAACGCCCAGATTCCAGAAGACCTCTCCAGTGTGATAATGAGATGTTTGGAAAAAGACAAGGAAAAGAGATACCAGGGTGCGGGAGAAGTGCGGGCTGAGCTTGAAAACATACAGAGAGGCATCCCTACAACAGAGAGGGTAGTTCCCGAGCGAAAGCCGTTCACATCAAGAGAGATCACTGTCCAGTTCAGCGTAAAAAAGCTCTTTGTCCCAGCCATAATTTTTATTGCTATGATGGTCATTGGAATAATTCTCTGGCAAGTTCTTCCAAGAGATAGAGCTGTTCCTTTTTCTCCTTCAGATAAGCCTTCCCTGGCCGTTGTCTATTTTATGAACGAAACAGGCGATGAGGCTCTGGATCATTGGAGAGTCGCTCTTCCGCGGTGGCTTATAACCGACCTCTCCCAATCAAAGTACATCAACGTCTTGCCTGCAGACAGGCTTTTCAGTATCCTCAGAAAACTGAACCTGTTGGAAGCTCAAAGTTATGCTTCAGAGGATTTGATGAATGTAGTAAGAGAAGGAAGAGTCAATCATATTTTTCAAGCAAGCCTTTCCAAGGCAGGCGATATCTTTCGAATCGATTATTCACTGCAAAGAGCAGACACATTAGAGATTATTGCTTCAGATTATGTTACAGGGAAAAGCGAGGAGAGTTTCCCCTCCTTGGTAGATGATATAACAAAGAAGATCAAGGCCAATCTTGAGCTTTCAGAAGAGCAGGTTACAAGCGATATCGACAGCGAAATAAGCACAATCACCACTAACTCTCCCGAAGCGTTTAAATACTATACTATAGGAAGAAAATTTCAACTCCAAGGAGAGAATAGGAAAGGCATAGAGCTGCTGGAGCAAGCAGTGGCTATTGATCCAGAGTTTGCCATGGCTTACAGAGCCATGGCAATTGCCTACGGCAATTTGCGCCGTAGAGCAAAGGCGATGGAGCAATTCCAAAAAGCGTTAAAGCTTACGGATAGACTATCGGCTAGAGAACGATATCGAATCGAGGCAGATTTCTACAGCAGGTCGGAGAAAACCTTTGATAAAGCATTTGAAGCCTATGAGAAATTGCTGGAAATTTATCCTGATGAGGGGGGAGCAAGACATAACTTAGAAGTTTTGTACGCAGTAATAGATGAAGACAAAAAAGCTGTTGAACATTATGAATTCTTGATTAAAAAGGATAAGACTGATGCTTCTTATTTAACTTATGGAAACTTATCTGCTAGGTATGATGCTTTGGGATTATATGATAAAGCCAAGGAGGTTTGTGAAGAATACCTGAATAATTTTCCAGATAACGCACGGATCCATCAAAGGTTAGCCGTACATTATCGTTATCAAGGGAAATATGATCTTGCCCTTGAAGAAATGGATAAAGCATTCGCTCTTGCTCCGACATACTGGGTTAATTTCAGGAGAAAAGGCGACATTTATTTCTACATGGGGGATTTGAAGAAAGCAGAAGAGGAATACCGGAAGCTTCTGGAAAAGGAAGAACCAACCGCTAATTCGGGGGGAATGCAGAGATTAGGATGGCTGTTTGTATTACAGGGAAGATTCAAAGATACAATAGAGATGGCCAAAAGAGGGCTTGAGCAGGCAGAAGAGCTAGGCGAAGAGACTTGGATAAGGGGGGCAACTCGTGCTGTGGCCTATGCCGAGCTAAGATTAGGCAATTTTGACCGAGCCTTAGAGTTGTTAGAAAGAATTTGGAAAAGCGCCGTTGAAGATGAAGACTTAATGGATCAAAGAAGAGCTCTTATTGGGAAAGCGATTGTTTACGTTGAAATGAAACGATTGGCAGAAGCACAGAAAGCAGCCCGGGAACTTAAGGAAGTGATCGAACAAGGAATGAACAAGAATCTCATGAGACTATACTACCATTTAATGGGTAGGATAGAGATTGAAAGAAATGATTATTCTAAAGCCATCGGATATTTTAAGAAAGGTTTGCCTTTGTCATTGCCAACAGCAGGCATACGTCTGATATACGCTGACTCTTTAGGACTGGCCTATTACAAGTCAGGGGATTTAGAGAAGGCTCGGGAAGAATATGAAAGGATAGCTTCCTTTACAAGAGGGAGGATAGATTATGCCGATGTCTACGCTAAATCTTTCTACATTCTGGGCATGATCTACGAGCAGCAGGAAAACAGAGACAAAGCCATGGAGAATTGCGAGAAATTCCTCGACCTCTGGAAAAACGCCGATCCTGGTATCGCCGAGGTCGAGGACTCCAGGAAGCGCCTGGCCGGACTCAAAAGCTTACCTTAATTAATTGTCATCGCGAGCGAAGCGAAGCAATCTCAAACAATAATGTCGTTATTGCGAGGAGCGTAGAAGATTCCTTCGTTTGTCATTGCGAGCCCCAAAGGGGCGAAGCAATCCCTTACGAAAAGGTTGAGATTACCACGCTTCGCTCGCAACGGCAGATTGATTCTCCTCCTCGAATCTTGCAATGAAGTGTGTGGAATCTTCCCCGCTTCTTGCAATGATTGCCGATTATTTTATTAAAAAAAATGCTGGCTGTTAAGGGGAAAAATAAGCAAAAGGGGTTATTGGTGGGTAATCCTGCCCAGCCAGCACAGCAGGAATTAAATAAATTATAACACATTTTCTATAAAATTAATAGAAATAATAAGAATTTTTTTAAAAAAAATTAAAATTGGCTCTAATTGATTCTTTTTCAATCAATTAGCAAACTGATACAATTAATAAAATAACCTGATATTTATGAACTTTTTTTCATGTACATAAATTGAACCAACTAGGACTATACATCAGATTACCAGCATCTGCAGCTGAATACCTTCGAGGAATTATATTTTCTGAAAATGAATACCTACGAGAGATTATATGGTGCCAAAGATTTCTAGTGCGACGTTATGGTTAAATTTCGCCTCCAAATTTTATTGACATATCCAGCTCATTTTATATAATGCATAAGACGAACCTCCACATGATAATGAAGAAAAAAGAAGACAAACAAAGAAGGCTGGAAGATAAGACTGGATCTATACTATCTATCATTGCACCAAGCACCGAGTTTAAGGGGACACTAAGTGGGAGCGATAGCTTGCTTATCGCCGGACGTTTTAAAGGGGAAATCAAAAGCGAATCGCTGGTCAGGATCGACAGGGAAGGAAAGATTGAAGGAACTATCAATAGTCCCTATGTCATTGTCGAAGGGGAGATAAACGGGGATATCATGTCAGCAGAACATGTCGAGCTCAGGGCCGGAGCTCGGGTACTCGGTAATATCAACACCGAAAAAATCGTGATGGCTGAAGGCTGCATCTTACAAGGAGAAGTTCAGATGCCAAAAGAAGAAGATAAACCTTTCGTCTTTGTGGAAAAAAGAAAAGTGGAAAGTAATCAAGATATATCTCCTTCATCAAAAAAAATGAACGATAAGAAAGCAAAGCCTGCCAGGGCGAGCGAGCCGAAACCGAACGAGTCGAAACCGAACGAGGCATAGCCAAGCTAGAGCAAGATCAATTCCTGGTGATATACCTCAGGTCTATCATCCCCAGCTTTTTTCTCTCCGTTCTTGTTAAAGCCTTTGTTTAGCTATGGCCTTTTTATTTAAACAACTTAAACTCATCTTTATTAAAAACTTTTTTGCAAAGCTGGAGTGACCTGGCCCCAATCAAAGTGCCACCTCCAGAGTTAGAATCATAGGTTTCGGACATGCCCACTAAGCCCATAGTTTTATAGACAAGAGTCCCATCGCTTCCATTTCCTTGGTTTCTATGATTGTAGACGGCCTATATAGCGCATTTCTCGTCAAAACTAAACCTTAACCCACACCATAGCATTGGGAAGGCAGGTTTACGGAGATAGGCTCGGTGAATAGATATTGCCACTTCTCCATATCATGGTATTCATGGCTGCCTGGGTTATCATTTGGATTAGCGCTAGTGAGGGACATTAATCGTGATCATGTAACTTTGCTTCATTGGCAGGATTTTTTAAAGAAAATTTTTAAGTATGTAGGTATGTCAGACGGAAGTAAAGGCAGCCCTTTAGTAGCGTTGGATAAAATAAGAGACCATTATTTTGAGAACAATAAGAGAATTCCAAATATGAAAATTTTATTTAATGATTCTGATAATATAAAAACTCAAAAGTTAGCAAAATTGATTGGGAATTACTTTAGGCCTCATAATTGTCATATTGAAGTGAGAACTAGGGATTATATTGCTTTAAAAAACGAAATAATAAAGGAAATTGAAAATTATCAAAACGAAAAAAGGTTAATATTTTTAGACCCTTATGGTTATAAAGAAATAAAGTTAGATGATATAAAAGACTTCTTAAAAGGCAATAAGACAGAAGTGATTTTGTTTTTACCAATTTCTTTTATGTATCGATTTGCTAAAGCTGTACAAAGAGATAATCTTGCTCGTTACGGTCCTTTAAGAAAATTTATCAATGAAGTTTTTTCCCAGAAAATTCCAGATTTCAGCTCTGCTTATGATTTCATTGATAAATTGAGAGAGACGTTCAGAAATAAATTAGAAAATTATTATGTTGATACTTTTAATATTGAACGAGATTCAAAAAATGTATACTGTATTTTTTTCTTTACAAGTCACATTAGAGGATTGGAAAAAATGATAGAAGCTAAATGGAAAATTGATAAAAATGAAGGAAGAAGATTCGAATTGAGTCTACAAAGTAGATTATTTAGACGTGAGGAACTTACTAACTTTCCACAACAAATAATAAGGTTTATAAAAACAGAAGAAATATGCACGAATAAAGATTTGTATAAATTTGGATTATTGAACGAATATTTGCCTAAACATATGAATAGATTTCTTAGGCAACTACAAAAGGAAGACATCCTTCGTGTTACAGAGCTAGATGGGGAGGAGAAAAGAAGAGGAGCTTTTTATTTAGCTTATCAAAATCATTCTCCTTTTCCCAAAAAAATTGTACAATTTAAAATTATAAATAATTAGTATTTCTAGGGCTATGTCTCAATCTAAGATAGAATGGACAGAAAAAACTTGGAATCCTACCACAGGTTGCTCAAAGATTTCACCAGGTTGTGCTAACTGTTATGCAGAAACTCTTTCCAATAGACTTAAAGCAATGGGAGTTGAAAAATATAAAAATGGATTCGAGTTGACTATACATCATGAAGAAATCGAAAAGCCTTATAGATGGACAAAGCCTTCTATGATTTTTGTTAATTCAATGAGTGACCTCTTTCATGAAGATATTCCTTTTCGGGTTATTAAGAAAGTTTTTGAAGTAATGAACAAGTGCGATTGGCATGTTTTTCAGGTATTAACAAAAAGAGAAGGAAGGCTACTTGAGCTGAATAAAAGATTAAATTGGTCTCCAAATATCTGGATGGGTGTTTCAGTTGAAGATGAAAGTCGTAAATACAGAATTGATTTTTTACGAAAAACAGATTCATATGTGAAATTTATTTCTTTTGAACCATTACTCGAACCAATTCAAAATTTAAATTTGCAAAATATAAATTGGGTCATAGTTGGTGGAGAGTCTGGAGCTAAGGCAAGACCCATAAAAAAAAGATGGGTAATGGAAATTTTAGACCAATGTAGGAAATTAGACATTAAATTCTTTTTTAAACAATGGGGCGGTATAAATAAGAAGAAAAACGGAAGAGAATTAAATGGCAAAATTTTCAATGAATTCCCCCCTTATAACAATGGTCAAATTGACCTGTTTTAGTTTAATAGTTAATGGATAATTAGAAACTAAAATAAACGTCAATAAAAGTAAATACGCTTTTAAAGCCCTGGCTTCCCTAGATTGAAAGAAGTGAAAGAGAACCTCAAAGCTTTTTTCTGGCTTTTGAAATGGGGAATTTTCTGGATTCTCATAATTCTGATTTGCGGTGTTCCGTTTTTCTAAAAGGAGGTCAACGATGGAAAAGAAAGAAGTTATTATAACTCCAGAAATACAAGAAAAATTTAAAAACGCTATACGATATTTTAATAGTAGAACTATTGGACGAAGTGGTAATATAGCTCCTGATTATTATTGTATTGTTGGATGTGGAATACTAAGAGAACCAACGACGCAGAGATTTTCAGACTCCCGCACTCATGGTTTAATGCCTTTGTTTTCAATATATTCTCCTCGTACTGTGTCCGCTTATGTGTCCAAATCTTCTAATATTTCAGCAAAATCAATAATAAATCTCCAGAATTTTCCTACAATGTTGACATTCTTTTAATTTACATGCACAACTATTGCATAACTTAAAAGCACCACTACTTGTCCCCCCTCTACAAACTTCACATGTTCCACCATTTAAAACATAATCAAAATCCTCGCATTCAGAACATAAATAGTCACTACCCCAATTACTTGATGGACAGGGGCAAGGGGGGGAACATGAATAAGAAAGAAAGATAAAAAAAATCATAATGATTAAATATCGGTAACTAGTTTCCATAATAGAATTTTTCATTTTTGCATCTCAAATATAATATAAGACCTGATATAGTATATGTAAAGGAATTGGAATTTAGGGGGCTTGATTTATCAAGCCCACCTAAAAAGGGGGATTCAAAACTAATCAATTTTTGTAAAGAAGTTTTTGATGTTTTTAATTCACATCAAATAAATACGCAAATTCCCCGTCCAAATAAACAAAAAAAGAGTTGAATATAAATCGAATTGCATGGAACGTAGAGAAACGTAAACTTTAAATATTCCTTTACCTGGGTCAAGGGATAATAATGAGTAAGACTATCAAGGAGAGTGAAAGCCAAAGACCCTAAAGCCCTGGCTTCCCAAGATTGAAAAAGGACGCTGAGCGTATTAAACTCATATTCCCCATATTAAATACAAAAATCTCTCTAGTACTATTTAATAAATAATAGTTTATTAGATATGGGTATCAAACTAAAATATAAGAACCTCTATCTGTCTTTATCAGCTGGCAGAATATTATTGACAGGAGTTCTCAAGAGTTTTAGTGTTTGCTATTTGCAAATAAAGTAACAAGGAGGTTAAGATAAAAAAAGTGATATATTTAAGCATTTTCTTTGCTCTGTTGTTGGTTTTTAATACGGCGTGTAAAGGGCCAACAGGACCAGCAGGGTCTCAAGGGGAGCAAGGGAATCCAGGAGACCCAGCGAATCCGAGCGCTGTGGTTCTGTCAACACCACGATATAACAGTGCCACAGCCTCAGCGGAAATTGTATGGACAATCAATGTGGATGGTAACTTCTCGGAATACAGGTTATATCGTTCAGACACTCCAGGAGTGACAGAGAGTTCCACATTGGTCACAACCATTACCAACAGGTATTCCTCTTTTTACGAGGATGTGTTTGGTACAAAGCCCACGAATTATTACTACTATAAGGTTTATGCCTACAATCTTTCGAATCAATCCACTCCGAGCAACGAGGTTATTCTCACGGGGCTATATCTTCTCAAATTTTCATTCGGAAGTATTGGGACTGGAGATGGACAGTTTAACCTTCCCGGAGATGTTGCTGTAGATGACAATAGAAATATTTACGTTGCTGATAGTTCTAACCACCGAATACAAAAATTTGATTCTAATGGAAATTACCTTGCTCAATGGGGTTCCTCTGGTTCTGGAGACGGCCAATTTTATTTTCCCCATTCTATTGAATATGCACCTGATGGATATCTTTATGTAGGGGACTACGGGAATAGCAGGATACAGATATTTGATACAGATGGAAATTATATTGACAAATTTGCTACAACAGGACGACCGGGGGACAGTTTTATTGCTGAGAACGGAGATATCTATGTACCTGATTATACTAGCCATGTGGTAAGATGGTTTGATTATACGTTTGCCACAGTGCTTACATGGGGTAGCTTTGGTTCTGGAGATGGTCAGTTCAACTATCCATGGGACATCGGGGCAAGCCCAGACGGCGGAAGATTGTATGTTGTAGATAGAGGCAACGCCCGTATTCAGGTATTCACAAATAACGGTGTATACCTAAGCCAGTTTGGTGGTTTTGGAACAGCCCCGGGCCAATGTGATAATTGTTTTGGACTTGCTGTGGACAACTTTGGGCTTGTGTATGTAGCAGACAGACCTGATGGGATGATTCAGATATATGATGAATATGGAGGATTCATTGAGGAGTTTGTTGTTGCCCCTGGAATCTGGGGAGTTTGTTTTGATATAGACAACAATCTATATGTTGTGAATTTATATAATAATATGGTCTATGTCTTTGGACCATAGGAATTAAAATAAGGAGCATATCAGGCTGAAATACAGTACTTCTTAATCTTGCAAGTGCTTTTCTAAGTATAGGATATCAAATCAGAGCTTGTTTCACACTTATTTGCTCATAGTGGGCATAAGAACCTCGGGACTCCTAAGGGCTTTTGCATAGAGATTACTTATGAGAAAAGTACGAAATTTATTTGACCAGAAAGAATTTTGTTAACTCACCTCTCCATGATTGACGAAAAGGGATTCCTTGCCCGAAAATCTCCCCCCTTTATATATGTCAAATCAAGAAACCTAGGACTTTTTATTTTAAAATGAAAAGTGCCTTTATTTCGCTCTAGGAGCCAATATAAGCGACTTTTTTTTGAAAAAATTAGATATGAATACTTAACCATTCGTTTTAACATTCCCCCATATAAGTTAAAGAACAAATCGTGGCTTAGAATCAATTTAAGAGCCTTTTTTTAATGCCTTCTCTTTAGCAATGATAAAGAACAATCCCTTGCCTAAATTATAACCTTACTAGTGAGAATTTGATTTATCTTGGTCCTCTTCTTTTTGAGGCACTAACTACGCTCTGCTGTCTTTTTTACCCTAGGAAGCCAGGACTTTAGGTTCTTTGACTTTTAGATGGCTCAAACTTTTATATTCTTACATACTTGGTCAATTAGATAAAATTACCAAATATCTTTTTTTGCCTTTTCTCGCACCTTCTTTTCAAATTCTTTAAGAGCATCACTTGTATATTCTACCCATAAATTAATTTTATAATTATCCCCCCTTAGTAACAGCTGAATTGCTGATTCTGGAGGATACCATTCTGCAACATATATTAAATGTCCTACACTTACAGCCATACCATATTCAGAAGGGTCATCCCTGTATAAATCATTTGACCAAATAGTATCGTCTCTTTCAGGGGAACCATATTTCTTTGTCAGCTGGCTCTTTATACTTTTAAAATCTTCTAAATACAAATTCTTATTTGAATGACTTTCTGTTATTATATACCTCGCCCTCGTCAATAAACTCTTAGCAAAATAATATATAATCATTCCATCTAAGCCTGCAACATCAGCTTTATAAACCAACATCTCCAACCCTTTTAATGCTCCACCAACTTTATCTTCCTTCATAAACTCGCTTGTCTCAGCTTTCTTTACGTGCTCTTTACTCGCTCCCCATAAAACTCCTCTAAATCCCGCCTTAGAATCAATCTTAGGTGGAACTATTTCTTCTTCAACTTCTTTGCCTTTGGGGAGTAATTCACCCGACATAGATTTAATGGTCTCAATACTAGAAAGAATTTTCTCTTTAGTTGTCAGTACAATCGAATTTGAAGAGAAAGTTCTACTAAATTCAAATCCTTCTTCTACATAGAGCATGTCATACATTCCGAATGGTTCAATCCGATGAATATAATCTGGCTCTCCAAAACATTCTTCAACAAAAGACTTTAATCTTCCTTCGGACAATACATCAAAATACTCGGCTGTCTTTCCCTTTAAACGACTGCTAAAGTTCGTGAATAATATAATAGATTGTACAGTTTTGTTATCCGCCGAGAGAATCCTCCAGGTATCTTTACCCATATCTAGGCTATAAAGATTTCCCGTGTATTTTACATGCTTTCTTTTCTTTTTAAGCTTCGCTAACACCTCTTGCATAGAATCTCCAACACTAACTCCATAAACACTTATTTCCTTCGCAGAAAATGATTTTCCTAAACTGAAAATATCAACCTCTGTAATCTCATACTTCTCTTCTGCAAACACAAATCCAAAAAACACCAAAACCAATAAACCTAAAACTAATTTTTTCATTTTTTACTCCCTTTATTAAAAATTTCACTTTCCCTAACTCGTCTTTCCTTATGAGCTATTAAGCCACCTTGCTGTCTTTTTCATTTCACTTTAGTGATAAAACTAGAAGCAAATTTATTATCATAAATTAAAATATATTTATTACTAATAAAATAAATATCGTAAGATAAAAAAGTCAATTATCCTTAGGGACGAATTGCAGGGTGATTTATTATCGCTTTTTAAGGCTAACTAAGGTCTTTATATTAAAAGGATGTAAAAGAAATTCAAGATAAATAGCTTCATAGAATAATAACAAAAATTTGATTTTTGTTATTAATTTGATTTTTCATAGCTCTAAATGATTGCACCATTATAGGTTATCCAAGACCTACTTATCTCATGCTGATTAGCTTATGAGCCAGATATAACTTGAAGTTTAGAGATAAAGTGATTTAGAATTTACTTCTCCCTTAACCGTCTATCTTCATGAGATGCCAATTCGCTCAGCGTCTATTTTTACTCATGGAAGCCAGGGCTTTAGGGTCTTTGGCTTTCTTTTAATACATCTATATCCTTAAATTAAGTCCTAAGTTTCTTAACGTCCTCATCATTAAATAATTGCCAAACTTGTTTTTTTAGTATATGAAAGCAGGTTTCTGAGTTGTTATTTCCCATTTTTTAAAAACGGAGACCAAGAAGGACCCCAATCATCATCAGGATTATTTGTTAAATTTGTTTGTTCACTTCCATCTGCGTTCATAACATAGATTTCCGCATTCCCATCTCTATATGAAACAAAAGCTATCTTAGTTTGCTTAAGTAATGATTTTTTACAGCTGAAAGTAAGGCAAAGTAGTAAGGCTAAAGGGATAGTTGCGATGAATTGATAAAGTGTTTTTCTCATTTTTCCCTCTTTGCTGGACTCATTTTGTCCCTAAGCTGTGACTCTATGACTTATAGCACTGAAGAGATTTGATGTCAATTTATGCTTTACAAGATTTTATCTTTCTGATATAAAAAGTCATGGTTCTCTTGTGCGGGCTGGAGAGAACACCTTCATTTATATCCCATCATCAACCCCCCTTTTGCTGACATCAGCCCGCTTTCACTTATGCCCAAAATTTGTGCAATTCACCATAAGTATATTTAGTTCAACTTTTTAATAAAGAGATTTTCTAAATTTCAACAAAGATTTTCACATAATTGGTGGAAAAAGAAAGGGGGATATTCTCTAAATCTGCTTAGTGTATTTTTTCAA
>JABAOH010003252.1_pt1 | contig 14773 bp, 11 predicted proteins | sample 7062181 | NCBI WGS metagenome assembly JABAOH01 (sample SAMN14538630, study PRJNA623070) | marine sediment metagenome | biome: marine biome [ENVO:00000428]; feature: marine pelagic biome [ENVO:01000023]; material: deep marine sediment [ENVO:00002113]; isolation source: pool of 5 deep marine... | reverse complement strand
GGGAAGAGCTCTCTCAATGTTTTCATCCTGGCCCAGTTGTGTGATCAGTCTGGTCGTCTGGCCGGGCTGAATAGTTCCTAGATGGTGGAGCAGCGCGCCGATGTTGTCCCCACGCAGGGCTTCATAGTTGCTGAGTTCCTCTCCCTGCAAGCTGAGCGGATTCGCCCAGGTGCCGTATTCGTTGTCGCCCAGGAATCGCCTGCGGTCCGTCTCGAAGGAGGATACCGACCGATTTGAGGCGAAGATGTTGATCTGGCTATCTCTACTCATGAAAGGGTATTGAGTCAAGATGACCATGCCCTCTTGATCACGGTGAGCTCTGCTCTGCATTGTTTGAGGCACCCAATCTGCGTTGGTGAACTGCTTGAGAGCGTCCCGATGGGTGTACTCAACCACGGGGATCGCGTCGATGTCCAGGGGCTGCTCCGACACGTTGGTGATCTGGACATCCCTGATCAACCGGCTCTCTCCCAGGGGGACGAAGATCGTCGCGTCGGTCCTGATGCCGTAGAATTCGGACACGATTCGAGTGTATCCCAAGCCAATGTGACACTCATAGAAATCGTATGTGTCCAACGTCGGGACGAAATAGGGTGAGAAAACCTTGTACTCCTTCCCCTGCTTGAAGCGCAGGTACAAGGTCTCGCCTTTGAAGTCCGAACTTGGAAGCTGAGGGATGTACTTGGTGACGCGATTTAGAGCAGGATCTCCCCTGCAAATCAACGACCCGCCGGTGTGGTCCACAATCCCGCCAAAGTCAAGGGAGCCAACGTAGTTGATCCACTTGACCGGCGTTCTTGGATTCGTGATTACATATTCGCGGTTCTCGTCATCAAAGTACCCGTATCTCACCTGCCAGCCCTCCCGTTTCGACAGCGCGAAGGCATCCAAGAAGCGTGTCAATCCACCACACCATTGGCGGCTATGACTCGGCCGTACCAATGCGCGCTGCTCTTCAACAACCGCCGCTGCGTCGGGTACTCCACATAGACAAGGCCAAAGCGTTTCGTGTATCCGTGCGCCCATTCGAAGTTGTCCATAAGCGACCAGGCAAAGTAGCCTCTCAGCGGCACTCCAGCAGCAATGGCACGTGCTGCGGCCTTCAAGTGCTCTTTGAGATATGCGACACGAAGCGGATCATCGACCCGCCCATCGGGACCGATCTGATCTGGGTAAGCGGCGCCATTCTCGGTGACATAGAGCGCCGGGAAGCGGTAGTCAAAGTGCAACCGGCCTAGTAGATCGTAGAGGCCTTCCGGATAGACCTCCCACCCCATCTCAGTCTGGTCTGGATTGGGAAAGACTTTGCGGGGGGCATTGTCAGCCTCGGCGAGTTCCGTGCTCCGCACAATGGCGCGGCTGTAGTAGTTCACCCCAAGAAAGTCGANNGCACGATGTCTGCAGGGTAGCCTCTTGCCGAGATCGGATCGAGAAACCAGCGATTGGCGATGCCATCTTGCCGCCAGGCTGCAGCGCGATCGGCCGCGCTCGGGGATGCGGGAGTCTGACCACTCAAGTTCAGTGCGATCCCCACTTGCGGCTGCATGGTGTTGCGGCGCATGAGGGGAACAGCCCAGCCATGGGCGAGTAGCAAGTGGTGGGCGGCCGCGAGCGCCTCATGGAGGTCGGAATGGCCCGGGGCGTGCCGTCCCTGAAGATGTCCGACAATAGCGCTGACAAGAGGCTCGTTGAGCGTTATCCAGTGTTTGACCCGGTCTCCCAGTCTGCGAGAGACCAGGTCCGCGTACTCGACGAATGCCTCGGCAGTAGGCCGAGCAGGCCAGCCGCCTCGATCTTGAAGAGCCTGAGGCAGATCCCAGTGGTAGAGCGTGACGAAGGGCTCGATCGCCGCCTCCAGAAGTGCGTCCACGAGCATGCTGTAGAAGTCAAGCCCGGCGGGGTTGACCGGGCCGCGACCTTCGGGCAGCACGCGTGGCCAGGATATCGAGAAGCGATAGGCCTTCAGGCCCAGCTCCTTCATCAGGCCCACATCCTGGTGCCAGCGGTGGTAGTGATCACAGGCGACATCACCTGTGTCGCCGCGGGCTATCCTGCCAGGCGTATGGCAGAAGCGATCCCAGATGCTCTCGCCCTTGCCGTCCTCGTCCCACGCGCCTTCGATTTGATAGGCGGAAGTGGCGGCACCCCACAAGAAGCCCTTTGGAAAAGAAACTGTCGGTCCCATTCTCGCAGCTACGAACCCAGATTTCGCCGATCGGGATTGCACCCAATGCGAATCCCGATCAGCCGAGAATCGCCTCGACCACCACCTCGGCCTGGTCACCCTGTGGTGATGGAACAATATTGCCCTCGATCGGCTGGCCATCCACCGTTAGCGAAACTGCATTTCCCTCACCAGCGCGTTCCACCGATATGCGGTAGGTCACGCCTCGAAAGACGCGCGTGGCCTCGAAGCCGGGCCAGTCGCTGGGGATGACTGGGGCGACTTGCAGGCCGCCGTAGGTCGGCCGGATGCCCAGAATCCACTGCGTGATGGCCACGTAGTTCCAGGCGGCCGTGCCGGTCAGCCACGAGTTCTTGGCTTCCCCGTGCGTCGGCGCGGCCCGGCCCGCGATCATCTGGGCATGCACGTACGGTTCACAACCATGTACATCGCTGATGGCCTCCCGCGCCGAAGGGTTGATACAGGTATAGTAGTCGTGCGCCTGGTCGCCATGCCCCAGTATGGCTTCCGCGATCATGATCCAGGGGTTGGTCTGGCAGAAGATGCCGGCGTTCTCTTTGTAGCCTGGCGGATAGGATGAGATCTCGCCCAGATGGAGGTAATACCGCGTGTAGGCAGGCTGGTGGAGGATTATACCGTGCGGCGTCGCCAGGCGTTCTTTCACGGCCAATAGAGCCTTCTCGGCCAGCCCATCTTGCAGGCCTATGCCGGCCATGATGCAGAAACCTTGAGGTTCGATGAAGATTTGCCCTTCCTCACATTCTTGGGAGCCGACCTTCCGGCCGAAGTCGTCGTACGCGCGGAGGAACCACGCGCCATCCCAGGCATGCTCGAGCACAGCGGCCTCCATCTTCGCGGCCGCGTCGAGATAGCTCCGCGCTTCGTCCTCCAGGCCACGCCACTGGGCGATGGCGGTCAGTTCCTTCGCAGCCAGCACAAACAGCCCAGCGATGAATACTGATTCAGCTATCATACCGTCTTTGGTGGTGGTAGTCTGGAACGATTCACCGGACGTGTCGGAGAAGGTGTTGAGGTTCAGACAGTCGTTCCAGTCCGCGCGGCCGATGAGCGGCAAGCCGTGCGGGCCCAACCGATCCAGTGTGTACCTGAGGCTGCGCTGGAGATGTTCGTAGAGCGACTGCTCGGTTCGCGGTTGGTTCTCATATACCACCGGTTCATCGAGAATGGCCCAGTCACCAGTTTCCTTGAGGTAGGCCACCACACTCAGGATCAACCACAGCGGGTCGTCGTTGAAACCTGTTCCAATCCTGTCATTGCCGCGCCCGGTAAGCGGCTGAAACTGATGGTACGCCCCGCCGGTTTCCAATTGTGTGGCCCCGAGATCGAGGATACGCTCGCGGCCACGACGTGGAACCATGTGCACAGAGCCCAGCAGATCCTGATTGGAATCGCGGAACCCTATGCCACGCCCGATGCCCGATTCGAAGAAGGAAGCCGAGCGCGACAGATTGAAGGTGACCATGCATTGGTAGGCGTTCCAGATATTGACCATGCGGTTCGTGTGAACGTCGGGAGTTTCAACCTGCAATATACCCAGGAGATCATCCCAATAATCGCAGAGGGCCTCGAAGGCAGTGTCTATGTTGGTTTCGTCCAGATACCTGGCAATGACGGGCTTGACCGTCTGCTTGTTGATGGTCTGCGAGTCTGGAGGATCGAACTTCTTTTCCTCAGGGTTTTCATGATAGCCAAGCACGAAAATGATGTCGCGGGTTTCGGTGGGCTTGAGGGTGACCTTGACGTGGTGCGAACCCACCGGCGCCCAGCCATGGGCCATGGAGTTGAAGGAACGACCGCGCTCGACTGCGGTCGGGTTGTCCCAACCTCGATACGGGCCCAAGAACACGTCGCGCTGTGTGTCGAACCCGGCCAGCTCCTCCGAGCAACCGAAGAACGCGAAATGCCGCCTACGCTCGCGGTATTCGGTCTTGTGGTAGATCACACCATCTTCCACCTCCACCTCGCCTGTATTGAAGTTGCGCTGGAAGTTGGTTGCATCGTCCTCAGCGTCCCACAGGCAAAACTCAACAGCGGAGAAGATGGACAGGTCGGCTGACCCCTGGCGTCGATTGGTCAAGGTAAACTGCCAAATCTCCAGGTTCTCGTGCAGCGGCACGAAGTAGCGAGCCTGGGCTTCGATCCCTTTGTAGGTGGAGCCAATGGTGGTGTAGCCCAACCCGTGACGACAGACGTAGGCCTCCAAATCACTCCTGGTAGGCTGCCAGGAAGGAGACCAGAACGCTCCTGTATCATCGTCCCGCACGTAGATGTAGCGCCCGCCGCAATCCAGGGGGACGTTGTTGTAGCGGTAGCGCGTGAGGCGCCGGAGGCGTGCATCTCGGTAGAATGAGTAGCCGCCGGCCGTATTGGAGATGAGGCCAAAGTAGTCCTGGCAGCCCAGATAGTTGATCCATGGAAGGGGCGTATCTGGCTGCGTAATCACGTACTCACGGCGCTCATCGTCGAAGTAGCCGTAGCGCATCATTGATATCCTCGTTTCTTTGCTTCTTCCAGGATCGTCTCGGTGGCGGTCGCGCCGATGCGGGTGACACCCAACGCCCGGACGCGAAGCACATCGTCCAGGGTGCGCACCCCACCCGCCGCTTTGATCTGAACCTCGGGCGCAGAATGGGCGCGCATCAAGGACAGACTGTGGTCCGTCGCTCCGGCATAGGAGTAGTGACCATTCGCTTGCTTGACGAATCCGTAACCGCTGGATGTTTTGATGAACGCCACTTTGTGCTGCGAGCAAATCTCACAGAGTTTGATTATGTGCACGTCCTCGAGATAGTCGGTCTCGAAAATGACCTTGAGAATCGTTTGGTGATCAACGCACGCGTCATTGATGGCCTTGATTTCGTCGGAGACGTAATCCCATTGGCCACCCAGGGCTTTGCCGATGTTGATGACCATGTCAATCTCGGTAGATCCATCTTTGACTGCCTGAATGGTCTCCGCTACCTTGACGCCTGTGCTGCTGTTGCCGTGCGGGAAACCAACTACAGAGCAAACTTCCACTCTTGACCCGGCCAATGCCTCGCGGGACATGCTGACGGCATACGGCTTGACACATACCGTGGCCACATCATACTTCCTTGCCAGCGTGCACCCATCCAAAATGTCCCTGTCCGTCATCGTGGGATGGAGCAGGGAATGATCAATCATTTTGGCGAGGATGTGCAAAGTGATATCTTCTCTTATCGGTCTTGACCTTTCAGAACAACGTCGATCCATTCCTCAGAGACCACAGGCACCAGACCTTGGATTGATCCTTCAGAGAGAATTCTCTTTGATGAAATCAATTAGCTCATCGAGCTTCGCAAATGCCAGACAGGTGACCGTATCTGCTCCGCCGTAATAGATCGCCATACGCCCTGTCGGTGGGTCATACAGGGCAGCACAAGGGAAGGTAACATTTGGAACGTCACCAACGCATTCATAATATTCCCTCGGGTTGAGCAGGTAGGGACGCGTTCTGTAGATTACCTTCCAGGGTTTCTCAAGATCCAATAGCGCCGCGCCAAAGCTGTATACAAACCCGTTGCACGAAGTAAGGACACCGTGGTAGATCAGAAGCCAACCTTCAGATGTCTCGATCGGCGTAGGCCCCGCACCGATCTTGGTGGCCTGCCAGCCCCCGGTGGGAGACATTACGTGTCTATGATGGCCCCAGTGGATCAAATCGGGGCTCTCACTGTAGAATATGTCGCCAAAAGGTGTGTGACCTCTGTCGCTGGGACGACTGAGCATCGCGTATTTGCCGTCTTTCTTCCTGGGGAAGAGCACACCGTTTCTGTTATATGGCAAGAAAGCATTCTCCATCTGGTAAAAAGTCTTGAAATCATAGGTGTAGCCCACGCCTATGGTAGGTCCGTGGTAACCGTTACACCACGTGACGTAGTATCTGTCCTCAAGCCAGCACACACGTGGATCGTAGCCGTAAACAAAGTTGCCAATTTCATCGTCTTCACACCTGAACTGAATGCGCTGCGGTTGTATCTCCCAGTTGATGCCGTCTTTGCTTACTCCTGCATGGAGTTGCATCACTCTAGCCGTGCTATCGCAGCGAAATACGCCCGCAAAACTGTCTTCAAAAGGCACGACGGCGCTGTTGAATATGCTGTTCGCATCTGGAACTGCATCGCGCGTGATGATGGGGTTTTTCTCTGAGCGCCAGACGACTTCGTTGCAGTGCTGAGGGCGTTCTTCCCAAGGGATGTTGGGCAACTCAGGACCTCTTGGCTCTATCTTTGACATGGTCTACCCCTACAATATGCTTCTCATGCAGTGTTCAACAGCACACACGTCAGCTACGCTCCTCAGAATCTCCGGTGTCTTTGGCGAACGGTGCGCCCAGGTGAGTAGCGACCGTTCCAGCCCTGTCCCAGAGTCTTTCACGACTACGTCTACTGCAGGATCGGGGGTGGAAGGTGCCATGGCAAATCCGAGAACGAAGCAGCTGAGCAGAGGCCCCTCTTGAACATACTCATCCCTCCGCACAGCGGCTACAGGCCACAAAATGATCAGGTTCCGCCTCTATCAGCGCTGGTCTGTCTGTGGCACAAGCTCCATCTTTGTCTGCGACTGGACACCTTTCGTAGTAGACACAACCGCCGGTGAACTCTGAATGCTTTGCCTTCAGGTCCACCTCTACCTCTTCCCATTTCTCATCCAGGCGCGGCACACAAGCCATTATCATTCTTGTGTAAGGATGAAGCGGATTGTAGTATACCCTCTCTGTCGAGCCCATCTCCACAACACACCCTCTGTAGAGCAACACCGCTCTTTCGCTTATGTAGAAGCCCAGTGAGAGATCATGCGTTATGAAGAGGATGGATAAGCCGCGAGATTTGAGATCCGCCAGCAAGTTGAGAACATCGATTCGTCTGGATGCATCGAGCATGCTTATGATCTCATCTGCCACGAGAAACTGAATGTCTAGCAACAGCGCGCGGGCAATGAGAAAGCGTTGAAGCTGCCCACCACTGAGCTGGTGGGGGAACTTGTTCAAGACATCATCAGGGTTCAGACCGACAGCTTTCAATGTGCTCGCTACGTTGGTCTCCCATTCCCGGCCCTTCATCTCGGGAAAGAACTCGTCCCTGATCATCCCAAAAACCCGATCGGCTTTGAAGATCGGGTTGTAGGAACTGAACGGGTCCTGGAACACACCCTGTACTTTCCGGTAGTACTCCTTCAGTGCGCCTCCTTCGAGGGTAGAGATGTTTACCCCATCGAGAGAAATCGTCCCCGAGCTTATCGAGATGAGACGTAGTATCATCTTCCCGATCGTGGTTTTCCCGCTTCCGCTCTCACCAATCAGGGAGACAACTTCCCCATCCTGGACCTCGAAGCTGACGTCGCTTACTGCGTGGAGTTCCTTTCCTCCAAAAGTGCCGATCTTGTACACCTTCGATACTCTGTCAAGCCTGAGCATCGCTTCCGAACTCCTTCCAGCATGCCACGAAGTGGCCCTTCTCGATTTCGATGAATGGTGGTTCCTCGAAGCATTTGTCAAAGGCGACGGGACACCGCTCCCTGAACCGGCATCCAATTGGAGGATCGAGCAGCAACGGGGGGCTTCCAGGAATGCTTGTCAGTCTGTTCTCGGCATGCCTCACTCCGACTTTCGGTAGAGATGAAATCAACAGCTTTGTGTACGGATGTCGGGGGGAGCGTATGATCGCTTCGGTGGAGGCTTTCTCCGCCAACTGCCCTGCATACATGATCATAACGCTGTCGGCGATCTGATACAGGATCGAGATGTCATGGGAAATGACGATCACGCTCTTGCAGCATTCCCGGCTCCGAAATTCAACAAGCATCTCGGCGACAGCCTTTTGGCTGGCCACATCCAGCGCCGAGGTGATCTCGTCAGCTATGAGGAGTGAGGGGTCCAGCAACGTCGATAGCACCATGACCATTCTCTGTTTCATACCGCCTGAAAGCTCTATGGGGTACATATCCAACACGTCGTGGGACAACTCAACCAGGTCAAGTCTCCTCTTCAACTCGGGCAGAGCGGCTTTGGGGTCTACCTTTCTAGACTCGAGGAGTTCAGATGTCATCTTCCCTATTTTTCGCGTCGGATTCATGGCATTCATGGCGTACTGCGGTACGATGGAGATCTTCTTGAACCTGAACTTGTTCATTGCTTCCATGTCCCAGACGGGCAGCTCCTCGTCGTCGAGTGTCACGCGACCCTCGACGAATTTCATGGGGGGGCTCAGGTAGATCAGGCTGTGGCCGAGGGTGGTTTTTCCGCAGCCCGATTCACCAGCCAATCCCATGATTTCCCCGTCCTCGAGGGAGAATGTTGCACTCTCCAGTGCCCGGACATCCCCTTTAAGGGTCTGATAATAGACTCTGAGGTTTTCTACTTGTAGACTCACGCTTTCACATCTCCCTGAGTTTGGGGTTAAAGACTTCGTCCAATCCAACGTTCGTGACGTAGAGCGCTCCGACGATACTCATGATCGCAAAGCCCGGTGGAACGAACCACCACCACACACCGAAAATGAGAGCGCCCCAGAGGACCGCGTAGTTCATCATCAGACCAAGCGAAACCCCTTCCGTCGGACCGAGTCCGATGAAATCCAGCGTGGCAGCCGCGAGGACTGCCCCTCCAAACTGAAGGATCAAGACCAGCAAGAGATAGGACATCATGTTCGGCGCTATCTGAGTGAAGATGATCTTCCGAGGCTTCATTCCACTCAGCCGCGCTAGATCAACGAAATCCCTGGAGCGTAGCGAAAACGTTTGTGCCCTGATGGCTCTTGCTGCCCAGGGCCAGGCCGTACATCCTATGAACACACTTTCCGCAAGAATGCCTCTCACTTCAAGATATGCTGCTATGATGAGAAGGATAGCCAGGGTTGGTATGACAAGGACAATGTTTGTGAGCATATTCAGTATTTCATCAACGATGCCACCACGATAACCGGCAGTGAAACCAACTAGTATTCCTATGAGGGTCCCAAGGCCTCCGCCGATTATGCCAACCAGGAACGTTGCCCGAAGGCCGTGCACAAACTGTGTATAGACATCCTGCCCGAATGTCGTGGTCCCAAACCAGAATTCAGATGATGGTGGCTGAGCAATCGGCCCTATGTAATCGAAGGGTGCGTAGTCTGTGAACAGCGGACCAACTAATGAAAGGACAACAAAAAAGAGAAGGACGGCCAAACCAACCTTCAGTTTGTTGTTCCTTAGGGCAAAGTAGAGGATTTCACTCCTGTATATTTGTTGCATCATACTGCTTCGCCTGTCATTCCTATTCGCGTCCTCGGATCCACAAGGACATAAGCGATATCAATGGCGAAATTGGCGAGCAACACGCCGATGATGATGAACAGGAAACATCCCTGGATGAGGAAGTAATCCTGATTCTGAACCGCGGCAAGAAGCAAATAGCCAATTCCCGGATATGAAAAGACAACTTCTGTTACTACGGCACCAGCAACGATGACGCCCAGTTGCAGCGCCAGCCCGGTGAGCTGGGGAAGGATCGCGTTTCTGAACGCGTACTTCCTGACCAGACGTCGTGGTGCCCCAAGTGCTTCGAGGTAGTGAGAATAGTCCGCTTCGAGTTCGTAGATGATCATGTTCCGCATTCCAATCGCCCAACCGCCAAACCCCACCAAGAACAGGGATGCGAAGGGTAAGAACCAGTGGTGCAAAAGGCTCCCGATGAAGGTCCACGAAAGACGAGGCCGCAATTCGAAGCTATACGCACCGGCAATGGGGAAAATGTCCAGGACGATCCCAAACACCCAGGCCAGCAAGATACCGAGCCACATGTAGGGAGTCGCCGTGAGGATATACCCAAGTGGCGAGATGGTGTTGTCAAGCCACTTAGTTCGCGCAGCGAAAGCACCGAACTTGTTTCCCGCATACCAGCTCAGCAGGATCGCCGGAACCAAAAGAAAGATGTCATAGGGTACAGCACGCATGAGTACCGTGGTCACGGGCGTCGGAAACATATATACGCTTGTCCCAAGGTCACCATGGAAAAGGGCGTTCCAGAAGTTGAGGTACTGCTGCCAGATGGGGAGATCTAATCCAAAGGCTCTCGTGTAATAACCGTACATCACCTCAGCAGCCTCAGCGCGCAGCGAGGCCCTGGACAACATAGTCTGAACAGGATTGCCAGGCATGAACCGCGGGATCAACCAGTCTATGGTCACCGCAAGGAAAAAGGTGAGGATGTAGATGAGTAGTTTTCTCCCGAAATAGCGTCTCACACTAGCACCTCCCTAGAGGAAGGCTACAAGAACACCGCCCCTCCCGCAACCCGAGGAGGAGGGGCGGTGCTTGAACACTCTTACTGTACCAGCTCCAACTCACTTACTCTGCGGGCGGCACCGGCTCCAGCTCAATGAGCGTTAGCAGAGCACCCGATTGCCAGTAGTCATTCCAAGTGCAGGGAAGACGGCTGGGGATGTTTTCTGCTTCTGTCGGCCAGTTCGTCCACACCGCGTTGCTCCACTGCGCCCACAGGCCGTTGTACCAGAGCGGAATCATGGGCAGCTCTGTCAGCATTTTTTCCTGAATAGCTGAACAGGCGGCCTTCATGCCATCCTCATCACCAGCAGGAACCGCGGCCATTGCGTCCACAAGATCGAACATCTCCTGGTCGTCGTATCTGCCAAAGTTGCCGCTGCCCATGATCTCTTTGATCGGGTGATCGAACAAGAGATCGTACACCGTCCATGGGGTGTTACTCAGCCCTGCCCAGTTGTTCAGCGTCATGTCGAATGTGCCGGTCGTGAGGGCAGTGTTCCAGGCGCCATAATCCGGGGTTGCATCTTGGATGTTGATCCCAGCCTCTTGGGCGCTACTGGCGATGACGGCGATCGCCTCCATCCAGTCCGTCCATCCGAACGGGCAGGTGACCTCCAGTTCGATCGGAGAGCCATCAGGGGCTTGGTAGAAGCCATCAGCGCCCTTGGTATATCCAGCGCCTTCGAGGATTGTTGCGGTTTGCGCTGGGTCGTAGTAATAACCCAGTCTGTCAACCACATCCTGGTCTGCGAACTTCGCCAGCGTAGGAAGAAGGGCGGTCGGGCTGGCAGCCTCGACCAGTTGGGCGTAGGCGACGTTGACGATGTCGTCGACGTTAATGGCATAGGCCAGCGCCTTCCTGAAAGCCGGGTCGTCCATCGGCGGTTTCGTCGTATTCAAGAACAAAACGGCCGTATTGGCAGCGAGCATGTACGGGGCTTCGGCGAAATAAGTGTCAACGTAACCCTTCTCTGACAGCGTGGCGATGCCCGGGAGGAAGTTGTTGCTCAGGTCGAGGTCGCCCTTGACAACCGAACCGAGAGCAACGTTGTTGCTGGCAAAGCGAATATCAACGATCCTCTTGGGAGCGGGCGGACCAAACACGTCGATCCCCCACCAGTCCTCGTTTCTCACCCATACGTTTCTATCTTCGCTGTGTGTCTCATACAGGTATGCACCCGAGCCGATGGGATTCTCATTGGCTCCGGCGGTGACCTCCTCTTCCGTTCTGTCTTCCCAGAGATGCTGGGGAACGACCACGTCATGCCAGAGGGCGTTTTGCCACATTTGGTAGAGGGGATCGACGAAGCTGAATTGCAGGTTCCGATCGTCGATTACCGTTATGCTGTCCAACCCCATCACCGTCCACGCCTCGGCCCTCGCGAGCGCAGGAAACTTCTGGCCCAGTTCGTAGGTGAACGCAACGTCACCAGCGGTCAATGGTTCGCCGTCGGTCCAGGCGAGGCCCTCCCTGAGCGTCAGATCGTAGGTCGTGGCATCGCTCCATCCTCCACTCTCCGCGAGGAAGGGGATCAACTCATCGTTCAGCGGGTCATACATGAACAGCGTTTCATATAGGAGCCCAATTGTCCCTGTTGTGTTTGCTTTGCTCCACGTTATGAAGGGGTTCCAGTCTGATGGCGGTCCCCACGCTGCTCCGCTGGTGTACAGCGTTTCGCTCCGCTCGTAGACCGCTTCCGTGGGCTCGGGCGTGATCTCGACGATCACGGTCTGCACAGGCCCTGGCACCTCGACTGTCTCCACGATCCTCTCCGGCGTAGGAGGGGCGCAGCTCGCCAGGCCTGCGACCAGCACGGCCAGAACGACCGTTGCGCTGATGAGTTTCCACATACTCGTTTTCATTTCTTCCTCCTGTCGACTAGTTGCGACTTGAGACGGTGTCGTTCTGTAGGTGAGCTCTCGATTCTATAGTTGCCAGCACCACCTCCTTCCTATCAGCATGATTCGCGGATGACCAGTTGGGTTGGCAGAACCATCCGCCGAGGTCCGGAGCCGGGATGCTCGATCAAGTCGAGCAGGGTATCCACAGCCAGAGCTGCCATCCGCCTAATGGGCTGACGCACGGTCGTCAGCGGCGGCTCAGTCGTTGAGGCCAAAGGGATGTCATCGAAACTCACCAGGGCGATGTCCCGGGGGACCTGCCGGCCCGCCTGGCGAAGCGCCTTTAGCGCGCCAATCGCCATCATGTCGCTGGCCACGAAGAGCGCACTGGGCTCGGCTGGCAGCAACTGTTGCACGCCGACCATTCCGCTGTTCTCCGTGAAGTCCCCCTCAACGATCAGGTCCTCTTCCACCGGAATGCCGTGGGCCGCCAGCGCCTGGCGGTAGCCTTCCAGCCGGTCTTGCCCGGCGGTCATGTCTGATCGGCCGGTGATCGTGGCGATCCGCCGGTGTCCCAGGTGGATCAAGTGCTCGACCGCCATCAGCGCCCCCCCTACGTTGTCAACGTCCACGTAACAGACCCGTCCGCTGGGATGGCGCCCCACGCACACGAAGGGGACCTCATCGCGCAGCAGATCGGAGACAAGAGGATCTTTCAAGGCGACTGAAGCCACGATCACGCCATCCAGATAGGAGTTGCGCACAAGGCGCTGATAGAGTTCCTGCTGCGGGTCAGCCGGCGAAGAGAACAGGGAGAGCATGAGCTTATATCCGTGCGCGTTGCACTCCTCGGTCGTGGCGCGCAGCAGTATGGGAAAGAAGGGATCGGTGAACAGCGTGGTGACCGCTTCGGGGATCACCATACCGATGATGTGGGTCCGCTTGGTAACTAGGCTGCGGGCAATCGCATGAGGCTGGTAGCCGGATCTGCGAATCGCCTCCCAGACCCGCTCTCTCGTCTCTGGCCGCACATTGGGATGGTCGTTCATCACGCGTGAAACGGTGGAACGGGACACCCCTGCCAACCGGGCAACCTCCTCCAGTGTACGGGCCATACCGCACTCCTGAGAGCGCTCCCAGGAGACACCCACAAAAAAGACCACTTGCGCGTCGTCGCACGAAAACTCCGAGGCCGGCTTATGGGAGCGCTCCCAACCTCATTATACCGCAAATTGGAACCCTTGTCAAGCCTCTTTTCCTTAAATTTCGCCTCTTCCAGCAACTTGCCGCATGGCATGGCACTCCCGCTCAAGTATTCTACTGACTAGACCGCCGGCCAGAGGGATGACCGTACCTGGCTCCGCCGCAGAATCCATCTTCCACTAGGAATTGCACTGCAGCAGCACCTGTGGCTGCCCCGAGGTGGGTCGTTTGACCTGGGCGAACGATGGATCCAGAACCCCCTGGTGACGTACCAGACCGGGAATGCTGACCACTTCATGAACCCAACACCAGGTCAGTAGAAGCTGCCCCTGGTGTGAGGACGCCAATCAGGGGACAGCTCACCTCTGAGGTAGGGAATGAAGATCAGATTCTGAGCTCCTGTTGCCACAGCAGATGCCAGCCGGTCTGCACGTTCGTGGACACCTCCGATATAGCTATCAGACTTGACCTCGTCTGTTCCCCCAACAGAGATTCTCTAGCAGCCAATGATACACTATGCCCCCACTGCCTACTGACCCGCCGATGACCCACACACATCGGCGCCGCTGGGCACAAAGGGTACCCAAGTCCAAGAAGAAACCCCACCTTGAGGCGGGGTTCTCTCTGCGCTGGGTCCAATTGGTCGGGCCCGTTGTGCCACCAGTCTCCTACCTTGGCCCTGGTGGTAGTATGATGATCTCACAGGCGGGAGCGACGGGATTTGAACCCGCGATCTCCTGCTTGACAGGCAGGTATGTTAAACCAAGCTACACCACGCCCCCACTCACTAACTCAATACTATACTACAAGCGTCCGATTTAGTCAAATCCCTACCCCCAGCGGAACGTCCAACCCTCGCTGGGAGGGCTAATAGGTAACTCAGTGCCAACTCCAGGCACGCCGGATACAACCGTGATCGCCCAAGTCACGACGCGGTCCCTGCCAAGCACATCGTACAGTTCCTCCCCGACTCGCAACGGGATGTCTTCGTTCTTCGCCCAGGCTACGACTTCACGGACCACCTCGCCATTCCGGTTCACATAGCTCAAACTTACGCTGTACCACTCGTCATCGGCCAGAATCCCAACGGGTTCCCAATCCAACTGGATACGCGCGCCGCTCCCGCCGAATTCCTCCCCGTCTGCAGGTGATATCAGCTGCGGCGCTTCGTACCTGAGCGCAGGCGTCTCGGTGGGCGCGACTGTGCGCGTCGCAGTGGGGTTCGCTGCTTCGCCGGGA